>Ga0154639_139_pt1 | contig 72617 bp, 76 predicted proteins | sample Rifle2008BG13ft_FD_116068 | JGI IMG/M metagenome (GOLD analysis project Ga0154639, IMG submission 116068) | Deltaproteobacteria bacterium RBG_13_43_22 | reverse complement strand
AAAATATCACGGCAATCGAACTTTGGCTGCAAAGGAATTAGGCCTCCATCCCACCACCCTCTGGCGAAAACTGAAACGGATTTCCCCAAAATCTTATTAATTGCAAGTTGCAATATTGCAATAATATTATTGCATTTTGCAATAACTTCATTAAACTCCAATTACTACCTAACTCATCATAACCACTTAATTATACTAATATAAATACCAAGATGATCCTTTGGCACTCTTTTTGATTATATCATTAACGAGGGCTAAAAAATTGAAAGTGGCTATCCCAATTTTTTTAGATCGCATTTCTCCACGGCTGGATTGTGCCCGGAAATTATTGGTCCTGGAAATCGAAAAAAACCGGCTGGTTGAAAAAAGGGAATTGGATATCAGCCATTGGCCGTCGGATGAAAAAATAATTCAATTGAGACGAATGGGCATAGGGCAACTGATTTGCGGCGGCATTCGCCTTGAAGACCGGAGCGGATTGAGTCGTTTCGGGATTCAGGTGGCCTCTTCGCTTTATGGGGAGGTGGATACCATTATTAAAGAATACTTAAGCGGGAAATTGAATGTGCCCTGTTGCCGGGTTAGGAAAAGAAAAGGAAGGAGAAGAGGATGTATATAGTAACCGTAGATACGGAAAAGTGCGTGGGCGACGGCAATTGTGTGGATGTCTGCCCGGTTCAGGTTTTTGAACTCCAGGATAATAAGGCGGTTCTTGTCAACCCCGATGAATGTTTGGGGTGTGATAGTTGCGTTGAAGTTTGTGAAACCGGAGCCATTACCATTTCCGAAGGCTAAAATAAAATATTCAGGAAAAAATTCTAACTCAAATCCAAAAAAAGGAAAACAGTTAATCATGAAAATAGCCGTCAGTTCTAAAGGAAATACCTTGGACTCTGAAATCGATCCCCGTTTCGGACGAGCCGGTTTTTTCTTATTGGTCGATCCGGAAACAATGAATTTTGAAGTCATAGAAAACAAACAGAATCTGCAATTACCCCAGGGCGCCGGGATTCAGGCCGCCCAAACGGTCGTCGAACGTGGGGCAAAAATGGTTTTAACCGGCAACTGCGGCCCCAAGGCCTTTAAGGTGCTCCAGGCCGCCGGGGTTAAGGTGGCAGTAGGGATATCCGGTTCGATTCAAGAAGCGATGAATAAATATAACTCAGGGAAAATAGACTTTGCTGAGGCCCCTAATGTGGAGGGGCATTGGGGATAACTAGCTTCAATTTTAAATTGCGGATTTCGGATTGCGGAATTAACAAATGACAGAGAAACATCTCAAGTCACCTATAAGATAGGAGGAGTTATGCCAAGAAGAGATGGTACCGGCCCGGCCGGAAAAGGTTCTGGTGGAGGACTTGGATCAGGAAGAGGCATGGGCGGAGGGGTCGGCATGGGAGCCGGCGGGAATTGTGTCTGCCCTAAATGCGGCAATAAAAGCTCCCATGGCCGGGGAGTGCCCTGCAACACCCTGAAGTGTTCCAAATGCGGCACGACCATGGTTCGGGAATAGAGATTTCGTAAAAAGAATACATTCCCGGCAAAAGCCGGATGAGCCCCGCCCATTGGGGGGCCACCTCTCACTCCGCCATGGGTGGGGCTCAAACTCATTGCTCCCTGTGAACTCTGTGAGAGATAAAAGGGTTTTTGAGAAAAATGGTTTTTTAAAAGACAAATTTGAAAAAATAAAAAATTCTTGAAAGGAGTTTCAGTTATGAACAGCAGTTGTGCACACGATTCCAATGCGGGGAAGGAATCCCAACGGGCGGAGGAGGATGCCGCCATCAATAGATCATTATCCCGTATAAAAAATAAATTATTGGTTATGAGCGGAAAGGGAGGGGTCGGGAAAAGCAGTCTGGCCGTAAACCTGGCCGCCGGATTATCATTAAAAGGCTACAAGGTTGGCCTTATGGATGTCGATCTCCACGGACCGAGCATCCCCCGCATGCTTGGTATCCACAACCAGACACCCCTTCAACACAAGGATGGGATTTACCCCATTCCCGTCAATGACCTCTTAAAGGTGATTTCTATTGAAGTGCTGATGCCTGACAAGGATTCACCGACTATCTGGCGCGGTCCGCTGAAGATCGGGGTCATTCGGCAATTTATAGCCGATGTGATCTGGGGAGACCTGGATTTCCTGATTATCGATTCCCCCCCGGGGACGGGCGATGAACCCCTGACTGTGGCCCAAACCATTCCCGGTGCCCAGGCGGTCATCGTCACCACACCTCAGGAAATCTCCCTGTCCGATGTGCGCAAATCCATCAATTTTTGTCGTCAGGTCGATATGCCCATCATGGGATTGGTGGAAAACATGAGCGGCTATATCTGCCCCCACTGCGGTCAGAAATCGGCCATCTTTAAAAAAGACGGGGGAAAACGAACGGCCGTCTCCATGAAAGTCCCTTTCCTGGGGAGCATTCCTTTTGACATACAACTCATGGAAAAAGGAGATCAAGGGCAGGCTTATCTGCTTAATAATCCGGCACCGGCGGTCAAAGAGGCCCTGGATGGAATAATCGAAAAAATAATAACCAGCGCCGATCAAAGTCAAAGTCAAAAAAAAGTCCTACAACCACTAACGGAGGTCTTACCCACAATGAACGCAATCAATGCAACATCTAACAGTGTAAAGATCGCCATCCCCATGGCTGAGGGGATCCTTTGTAATCATTTTGGTCATTGCGAACAATTTGCTTTAATTGACCTGCAAGGGAAAAACATTATCCAAAAAGTGATGGTCACCCCTCCTCCCCATGAACCGGGTCTCCTGCCCCGCTGGCTGGGAGAAAAGGGAGTCGGTCTGATTATCGCCGGTGGCATGGGCCAAAGGGCGGTCAGCCTCTTTAATGAACGGGGGATCAAGGTTTTGACCGGGGCCCCTCAACTGGGTCCGGAGGAATTAATTGCCCAGTATGTCGACCAAACTTTGATTACCGGAGACAATGTCTGTGATCATTAGTGTCGCCAGCGGCAAAGGAGGAACAGGCAAGACCAGTGTGGCCGTTGCTCTGGCCAAGTCTCTGGAGGAACCGGCCCAACTCCTGGACTGTGATGTGGAGGCCCCCAATGGCCATATCTTTATGAAACCCCAATGGGAAAAAAAAGAAACGGTTTACCTCCAGATTCCGAAGGTCGATGAGAAAAAATGTACTTATTGCCGGGCCTGTTCCCAACTTTGTCAATTTAAGGCCATCCTGGTGTTGGGGGAAACGATCCTTACCTTTCCTGAAATGTGCCATGCCTGTGGAGGGTGTTTTCTGGTCTGCGATCCGAAGGCCTTAATCCCCGACAAAAAGGAATTAGGCGAAATAGAAGAGGGTTGGTCCGGAACGGTTCACTTTGTTCATGGACGGTTACGGGTCGGGGAGCCCATGTCTCCCCCTTTGATCCGGGAGGTTAAAAAACGGATCAAGAAGGACACTTTGGCTATTCTGGATGCCCCGCCGGGCACCTCCTGTCCGGTCATTCAGACCGTCAAGGGCTCGGATTATACCATCCTGGTGACCGAACCCACCCCTTTCGGGTTATATGATTTGAAGCTGGCCGTAGCAGCTCTGGGAACCTTGAATATTCCCTGTGGGGTGATCCTGAACCGGGCTGATGTAGGAGACCATCAGGTCCAGACCTATTTGCAGTCCGAAGGGATCCCCTTACTGATGGAAATACCTTTTGAGCGCAGGATTGCCGAAGGGTATGCGCAAGGAAAGTCACTCGTTGAAATAAGGCCGGAGTTGAAGGAACCATTTCAAAAACTGTTTGTAGAAATCAAGGGACAGATCAAAAAAAAACCTTATGAATAAACCAAAAGAATTATGCGTGTTAAGCGGAAAAGGCGGCACCGGCAAAACCAGCCTGGTGGGTGCCTTGGCGTCCTTGATCCCCGATAAAATCCTGGTCGACTGTGATGTGGACGCCCCGGATCTACATTTGTTGCTGGCACCCAAGGTCAAAAGCAGGGAAGAATTCATGGGAGGCCGCAAGGCGGTAATCATTCCGGAACTATGCACGGATTGCGGGCGATGCCGGGAAGTGTGCCGTTTTGAGGCCATCAGTGAAGACTTTCGGGTAGATCCGACCTCCTGCGAAGGATGCGGGGTTTGTATGCACTTCTGTTCTTTCGGGGCCATTGAATTTCCTTTAGCCCTATGCGGCGAATGGTTTGTTTCCGAAACACGCTTCGGGCCCATGGTCCATGCCCAGTTGGGTGCCGGGCAGGAAAATTCGGGACTGCTGGTGGCCCTGATACGCGGTAAAGCACAGGATCTGGCCCAAGAAAAAGGCCTGCCTCTCATCTTAGTGGATGGCCCCCCGGGTATCGGCTGTCCGGTTATATCATCGCTCACAGGGGCCGACGGGGTTCTGATCGTCACTGAGCCAACCCTTTCCGGTCTTCATGATTTGAATCGGGTTCTTGACTTGGCGGGGCACTTCAAGATTCCAGGAATGGTCCTGATCAACAAGTATGACCTGAACCAGGAAATGACCGACCGAATTGAGACCTATTGCCAAGAGAAAGGCCTGGGGTTGGCCGGCCGACTCCCTTATGACCCGGTGGTGACTGAGGCCATGGTTCAGGGAAAAACCATTCCGGAAATGGAAGGGAACAGCTTGGGAGCAGAAATCAGTAAAATCTGGGAGAGAATTCAAGGGCACCTGCTCAAGAATTAAGGAACATATAAATCGCGATGGTATCGGATAGAACTCCTTTTTCTCCTCAGCCTGCTTTAGTAAAGGAAGACAAACCAGAATCAGCTTCATCAAGGCAACCGGTACAGTTCTATTTAGGCCCTTACAATGAGGGGGCCATAGAAAAACCGGACAGCCTGGCTAAGGTGACCGGTCCCTGCGGGGATACCATGGAGATCTCTTTAAGGGTTGAAGGGAACAAGATTATTGAAAGCCGATTCCAAGTCAATGGGTGCGCAGTCAGCCGGGCTTGCGCCTCGATTGCTGCGGCCTTGGCCAAGGGAAAAGAATTGGAGGAGGCCTGGGATATAGACGAGGGGCAAATTGCCGCCAAGCTGCAAAGTATTCCGGAAGACCATCGACATTGCCCTGTTTTGGCCCGGGATACGTTAAGACAGGCGATTGAAAAATATATAAAACAGTCACGATGCAAAAGGTGATAGGCAATGAGCTAAAGGCTATGGGCAAAGGGCGTGGGGAGATGGTTAAAGGGATTATAAAATTTTTCCTTCAGCCTCAGCCTCTCGCCTCTTGCCTATTGCCTGTTTTTTGAAAGGAGGGATGTACAATGCCAGGATTTGATCGAACAGGTCCTATGGGAATGGGATCAAGAACAGGAGGAGGCCGAGGCTACTGTGGAACCGGGGCTCTCCGTAATCCAGCCGGTGCCGGCTGGTTCGGAAGAGGCCGGGGAATGGGACAAGGCCTCATGGGTATGGGATTAGGCTTAGGGGGGTATTTTTTAAGACCCTGGGCCGCAAGACGGGGATTCTTTCCATCTTACAATAACCCAACCAGCGATGAAGAAGCCTCTCTGTTGAGAGAAGACGCTTCTTCATTGAAGGGGATGCTCATCTCTATTGAGCGCCGTTTGGGAGAATTGGAAAAACAAAAAACTGCAAAATAATAATCCCTCAATATGTTGAAATTTCAATCTCTAAGGTATTCGGGAGTTGCAAAAGGCGCTGCAAAAACCTCAACCCATAAGGAATGCCGGCCAAGCCGGTGATCCGAGCTTTCATAGATGATCCATTGAACCTCTTCGAACTGTCAATCATTTTCGGTGGAGGAATTATTGCGGGACTCCTCGGGGGATTACTCGGAATCGGAGGAGGCATCGTGCTTATGCCGGTTCTCCGGTTTTATTTAGGATTGTCTCCGGCTGTTTCAGCAGGAACGTGTATCGTTGCCGTCTTTTTTACCACTTTAGGAGGCAGCTTCAGACATTACAAATTAGGGCATGTGAACATTCAATCCATCATCCCTGTAATTACGGCCGGGGCAATCTCGACCATGGTCTTTTCCCTGGTTTTTTTATTTTTTACCCAAAGGGAAAGGTGGTTGGACCTGGGAACCGGGGTTGTCTTTTCTTTTATTTCTCTTCGAATGATGGTAGAAGGATGGGGTGAATTCAGTCGAAAAAAGAGGAAAGATGACACAAGGAGTGAAATAGGAGGTTCAATGGGAGGTAAATTGGCGATTGGGGGGATCGCCGGCATCCTTCCCGGACTTCTCGGTATCGGAACGGGGGCTATACTGGTTCCTGCCTTTGTCTTGTTTCTCAAGGCTCCGATAAAGATAGCCATCGGGGCGTCTTTAACCTCCTTCTCGGTGAACGCTTTTATAAGCGCTTTAATAAAAACTTTTCAGGGATTTGTTTATCTCCCGGTAGCATTGCCGATCTGCCTTGGCACGCTTATTGGCTCCAATATCGGTGCTGTCATGAATAAACACTCTCCTTCATCGTTTCTCAAGATCCTGTTCGGCTTGGCTTTTTCGTATGTTTCCTACCAATACTTCGTCATTTTTTTTTAAAGGAGATAAACAATCCGGATGAAGCAATCTTTCCTGGAAAACTCAAAAATTCGATTGAAAAAAATCGTCACTGAAAACCGTCTTGAAGACACACCAGTAATGGTCCTGGTAAAAACCTTGACCCCGGAAGAGGCCATCGGGGAGCCGGGAAGGCGGGATTACCCCATTATTTTAGGCAAGGAACGAATGGTGGAGGCAACTTTTTTGGGGACAAGAGCCCATGCCTTTACCGATTCTCCGGGAGAATTTATAGGAAGCTTAGGTGAAATAATAAACTTTCCTCTCTCATCCAATAAAGGGCGGGCTATTTATACCGCCACCCTTAATGCTGTACTTAAGCATTTGAACCTGCTGGAAAAGACCATTCATTGCCGGGATGAAGATCCCGAGAATTGTGCAAGGGAAATTGCTTCTCACCTTCTGGAAAGATGGGGAAATGTCACGGTGGGCCTCATAGGAATGAATCCGGCCATAGCCGAAAGACTGGTCCAAACTTTTGGGGTAAACCACGTTCGAATTACCGATCTGAATCAACAGAATATTACTTCTACTAAGTTCGGAGTGACGATCTGGGATGGAAACACGATGATCGAGAAATTGGTTCGGCACTCGGAGGTAATCCTTATTACCGGAACGACCCTTGTCAATGGGACATTTGATTCTATTATGGAGCTTATTCAAATTTATGGGAAAAATTACCTGATTTATGGGGTAAGCGGATCAGGGGTCTGCCAGCTAATGGGACTTAAAAGAATCTGTCCTTATGGAAGAAACTCGTGAGTTTCCTGTTGGACCTAACCATCTCTGTTTATAGTTTCTTGGTAGAAAACGGGTTATTCAAAAAAACGATTCTCTGAATTGAAGCTCCCTGCACCAAGGTGCAGGGAATCTTCCAGGCAAGGAAAGGGTTTATTTGTTGTAGTTCGCTCGCTAACCCACGCAGCAAGCTGCGGGGAATGCGCTCGCTATTCCTGTTCAAGGGAGGTAGGTATGGCTAATTTTTTATTTGTCTTAAGTAAAGATGATTCGGCAAGTGCCACCAGGTGTTTTCAGTTTAGCAAGATCGCTCATTCCAAAGGGCATAAGGTTGATGTTTTTTTTATTGAAGATGGGGTAAGATGGGCCGATTCCACACGGGACCTGTCGGTTAAAACCGCCACAGGAGACTGTCCGAATGATTATCTTCCTTATCTGGTGGAAAACGAGATCCCCATCGGGGTCTGAATCCCTTGTGCTAAGGCCCGTCAGGTGGACGAGGCCAAATTTTTTTCCAATATGGTCCTGGACGGAGGACCGCATTTGATTGACCTTGCGGCAGAAGCCAAGGTCTTCAATTTTTGATTTTTTTATTTGCTCCTGAGTTAAGAATATAGTAAGCCTTAAAATAAACAGTTAACGGTTAAAAGACTGAAGACCGAAGGCTGAAGGTTAAAAAGGAAGGAAGATCATCTTTATTCTCTTTAACCCTTTCCCTTATCCTTCAGTCTTCAGCCCCTGCGACGGGCAGGAGCCTATTTACCTGTACGAAAAGGATCTAAAAATGAACACAAGTCGAGACTGGGAGAAACCGATTCGAAGGCTAGAACTGTTAATGCGGCTCAAATCCTTTCCCGTGGCCTTCAAACTTCTTGAACACAAACAGGACATAGACAAAATTCCATTTATTCGCAGAATGAAGCACAAGTCCACCTTATGCCAGCTTATCAACCTGGTCCGTAATTTCGATTGGACGGTGGGAGCCGATCTTGATGATTTTATGAGCCTCATGTGTCCGTCGATCATCGGATTGACGGACATCCCTGAATATATGAAGGACGGGACATTCAGAAGTATCGTCTGGACCAAGAGCCGGGCCGACGGGAAAAAATATGAAAACGGTATCCCCCGGATTCCCCTGGGTAAATATGAGGCTGTCATTATGGCCCCCCTGGTCTATAATCCCTTTGATCCGGACATCGTCTTGCTTTACGCCAATCCGGCTCAGATGATGCTTTTGATCAATGCTCTCCAGTTTGAAGACTATGAAGTCATGCAGTTTTTTTGTGTAGGTGAATCCTCTTGCTCCGATGCCATTACCCGTTGTTATCTGACCGGGAAACCTTCCCTGACCATTCCCTGTTATGGGGAAAGACGCTATGGTCATGCCCAGGACGATGAACTGGTCATGGCCCTTCCCGCCGACCTGATCGATAAGGCACTGAAGGGTATGGAGGTCCTTTACCGGAGAGGGATTCGATATCCCATCAGTTACGCCGGGGCGGAAGCCGATATAGCCGGTCAATTCCCGGCAGCCTATCAATCCGAGTCCAGGTCGGGCCGACTGCAACGTAATCCCCGTCACCTCCTGCTGGGTGTTACCGGCAGTATCGCCACGGGAAAGTCCACCGTGGCCAAAATGCTGGAAGAATTGGGTGCGCTGATGATCGATTCTGATGTCTTAAGCAGGGAAGTTGTATTGCCTGGGAAACCAGCCTATCGGGATATTGTTTCTTTTTTTGGAGAACAGGTCCTGTCGGAAGATAAAACCCTCGACCGGGAGAAACTCAAGGATATCGTTTTTCGGGATATAGAAAAACGTAAAAAATTGGAAAGCTTCACTCATCCGAGAATCCTTGAGGCCTATTTTGAGCAAGTGGAAAGGCTTTCGCAAAGGAAAGAACCGCTCATTATCCAGTTCGTGGTCCCCCTGCTCATTGAGGTCCATTGGCAGTCCTTGTTTGACCATCTTTTGATGGTTTATGCCCCGGAGGAAGTGCAGCTCAAACGGCTGATGGCCAGAGACGGTATTAGTGAAGAATTGGCCATGAAAATTATTCGCTCCCAGATGCCAGTGGAAGAAAAAAAAGGATATTGTGACCTGGTGGTAGACAACTCCGGTTCCCTGGAGGGAACCCGGAAGCAGGTGAAAGAGGTCTGGAAGAAATTACAAGAAATCCAGAAGAAACGTCTTAATACCAACAAGGAGTCCTGATGACCTTACAATTTTTACGCAACAAGGTGATTGAAGTTGAACCCCGGCCGGATGGAGATTTGAGTGTTTCCTGGCGGCTTACCGACGATTTACTCAAAGCGGAAATACAGTTGATCGTCCAGCCTCCGGAACTGGAAATTATTGAAGCGGAAGCCCGACTGGAACGATATCCTCCCCTTTCCTGTCGTGATGCGTCAAATCTGATTAAGAAAGTGGAGGGGGTCAGCATCGGTTCCGGTCTTCGTAAAATCCTGGCCGGTCTTCTGGGTGGAACCGTAGGGTGTTCCATCCTGATGGATGCGGTATTGGAATCCAGCAATGCCGTTATCCTCCATTTCACCCGGCCCGGTATCGAAGCAGGCGAAACGGTTGCCGATCCGGATAAAAAATTGGCCGCCCTTCGGGAAAGATTAAAAACAAATCCCCGTCTGGTCAGAAGTTGCATTGCTTTTCAGGACGAGAGCCCCATTATGGCCGGGCTTAACCTATGAGGACAGAAGTTTAAAGTTCGGAGTTTGAAGAAAGTCAGTTACTAATTTGTGGCACCCTAAAAAGTTATGAAGGTTAATGGGATGTGGAAAAACTAAATTTTCAGAGGTTGCTCAAAAAGGTCTAGATACAAGGCGCCTGAAATCCTGAGGAATGAGGCGTACAAGAAGTACGCCGCAATGACGAAGGATGAGGGCAACGCAGTGGATGGGCCGTTTTCAGCAACCTGTATAGGGAGAAAATATGGTAACTTTTCAACGGACCCAGGTAGTCGGAGCCGAATTTCTTGACGAACACACCATTCGATTCAACGGCATCCAGGAGGATCATATTTACGGCATGGAGATTTCCATGAAAGTCCGAATAGACGACGGAACCATCCTGCAGATCCAGGGCCACATGAAACGATACACCAATTTTGTCTGTCCCCAGGCGATTTCAGTCCTTCCGAAGGCCGTCGGATTATCCTTAAGGGAAGCGGAATGGGATAAACAGGTGATGAGAGAGATCGGCCGAAAGGGTTGTGAACATCTTGCCGAAATCATCATCGAATGCGGCCGATGCCTCGATTCAGCTATTTTATCCAGAGACCTGGCTAGAGCCCTCAAAGAAAATCCGGATCTGCGTCAGGAAGAATTCCTGAACAGTCGAAAACGATAGAGGGAACGACGATGCTCATTGATCTTCATGTTCATACTTCCCCCCGATCGCCGTGCAGCAACATCCATCCGGCAGAACTGATTCAGGAGGCCAAACGGATCGGTCTGGACGGTTTTTGCCTCACCGAACATCAGGTATTGTGGGATTGGGATGAGGTGGTACGATTAGCCGGAGATAACGGAATCAAAATATTCAGAGGAAATGAAATCACCACCGCCCAGGGGGATGTCCTGGTTTTCGGGCTTGATCAGGATATCAAGGGAATCATCACGATCCAGGAGCTTCATTTGATCGTACAATCCGCGGGCGGATTTTCCATTGCCGCCCATCCCTTCCGCGGGTTCAAGATGTTCGGGGTGGGGCAACTGGGCATGACCCTGGATCAGGCCTGCAAAAAGAAGATACTTCAATTCGTTGATTCCATTGAGATCAGAAACGGCCGGGTGACGGAAAAAGAAAACGAGGTCGCCGGAAATGTGGCCGAAAAGTTGGGGCTCCGGGGAACCGCCGGCAGTGATGCACATGAGATCGGCGCCCTGGGAACCTGGGTGACCATTTTTGAAAAAGATATCGAAACGGAAACCGACTTGCTGAGAGAATTGAAATCCGGCCGTTTTACCATAGGATCTGCCAGGTAAACGTTAAGCCGACTATTCATCTGTGAGATTTTTCATTCGACCTGTACCAGGTCCAACAAAGTAGTTTGACCAGACCCCCCTCACCGTGTATAATTCCTGTCATGCCTCAGAGAGACTTATGATTTCCTTCAGTAAAGGATTCGGTTTATGGAAGATCGGAGTTGCAAACGCTGTTCGGTAACCAGGGTCAATAATCTTTGCAAGGCTTATGAAAAGGCGCATCAAAACAATCACCCCGGAGCCTTAAATGAATTGAGAGAGGTGGTCTCTCTGGTTAAACCCAGGGGGTATCAAGAAGTAATACGATTATTGAACCCAGGGTTGGCCAATCAGGAACTCCGGGCCTTTTGCTGGAATGTTTCTTCTTTTCTTGAAGAAGACGAACTGAAACGGATTTTCAGCCGGACATCTAATAAAAAGGGATAATAGACGATAAATATTGGATTGACCGCTATGAGGATGAGGTCTTCAAAAGCTATAAGGCAAGATGATTTCAACCATAACACTAAGGGAATCCCTTTTCTCTTTTCGCCTCTAACTTACTTGTTACCTGATCTCCTTCACAAATAATTCTCCCGCCCCATAGTAAAAAGGACTGGGTTGAACAAACTGAATGAAAAACAATGATTTTATAAAACCGCCCCCTAAACAAACCGAGGACAATCTGGAGTCCGAACTGGAAAATGGTTTTGAAGTAAGTTCCCAGGTTCTTTTGGCCGGGGAGGCTACAGTGGTCCTGGATCGGAAATCCCGGATTATGGGTTCCAATGAAACGGCCCGGCGTCTTTTTAGTCAGGAAATGATGCCCGGGGAACACTTTCTGTTGGAAACCTTTCTACAGGGGCCTTATTTAACCGAAGCCCAATCTGCCCTGGACAATGCCCTGGGAAAAGGAGAAGGCACACAAAACCTGCCGGCCAGCGCCGAGGATGCCCAGGGAAATTCCTTTAACTGCCTCTACTCAGCCAATCCCATCTTCGGCCCGGGAAAACAGGTGATCGGAGTCTTGTTATGCTTTCTGGATGCGGATTATGTGGCTATTCAACCCCGACCTTTCACTGACCCTGATCTTTTACCCCAGATGCCTACTTTGGGTTTTGAATCCCTTTTGGAACAGATGGCCGAGGGGATTTTTACTATAAATTCCCGCTGGCGGATTATTTCTTTTAATCAAACCGCGGAAAGAATAACAGGATATCAGCGGAATGAAGTGCTGGGGCGATTCTGTTGGGAGATTTTCCGATCCGATCTCTGCCAGTCCGATTGCCCGCTACGCCTCACCCTGGAAACAGGGCTGACCCGATTGGATCAGGATGTCCGGATGCTCGACAAAAAAGGGACCAAACTGCCCGTCCTGGTCAATACCAGCGTGGTTCGGGACCGCAGCGGTCTGGTCATCGGGGCAGTGGAGTCCTTCCGCCCTTTGATGGAGATGCAGGGAAACCTCGACTCCTCACCACATAAACTGTTTCCTTCAGATATCATTGGCAAAAGCGCGCCAATGACTCGGATATTTCAGATGCTCCCCGACCTGGCTGCCAGTGATGTCAATGTTCTGGTCCAGGGAGAAAGCGGCACAGGAAAAGAATTAATCGCCCGGGCCGTTCATAATCAATCCCTCTTTAAGGATGGGCCTTTTATCGCCGTAAATTGCTCGGCCCTGGCGGAATCCCTTCTGGAATCGGAGTTATTCGGCCATGAAAAAGCGGCTTTCACCGGTGCGGTTCGATCCAAGGTTGGGCGTTTTGAGTTGGCCCGGGGCGGCACCTTGTTTTTAGACGAGATAGGGGAACTCAAGCCGGAATTACAGGTCAAACTCCTAAGGGTATTGGAACAAAAGGTTTTTGAGCGGGTCGGAGGTACCCGATTAATCCCCATGCAGGCCCGTATTATCAGCGCCACAAATAGGGATCTGGCCAAGGCCCTACGGGAAGGTACCTTTCGGGAAGACCTTTTTTACCGGCTTCGGACTGTACCCATAACCATTCCCCCACTTCGCGAACGCCGGGAAGACATCCCCTTGCTGATTGAACATTTCATGTCCCGCCTTAATAAAAAATACAAGAAGGATGTCCGGGGATTGGATCCAAAGGTCCTTCGGTTATTCATGACCCATCTCTGGCCTGGAAACGTAAGAGAGTTGGAAAGGGTCCTGGAACACGCCTATGTCTTTGTAAAAGGACCAGTCATTTTCCTGAACAATCTTCCGGCCATGGATGAATTTTTCCAGGAGCGAAAGGCAGAAATCCTCCCAGAACGGAGAGGTGAACTTGATCGGGAAACCATCCAAAATACCCTAGACCGGACCGGGGGTAAACGAGAAGAGGCCGCTGTCCTCTTAGGTTTAAGTCGAACCTCTCTCTGGCGCAAAATGAAACAATTTGGGATTATTTAGTCCATTGTTTCAGTTTGTTTCATTTGTTTCAATGTAACATTACCTATTAAATCTTTCATTCCTCCCTGTAAAATCCAAATAAAATAACAAAAAAACAATCAAAATATCTCCAAGTTGAAACAGTAAACGTTTCAAGGTATTCTTGATTTCCCGCCTTAAAATAATATACTCTAATAAAAACAATATGTTAATATATTGGCCCTTCTATTGCATAATAGTCAGGCAAAAAGGATAGTTATTGTACGAGAAAGTTTTTAAGAAATTATTTTATTATATATTCTAAGGAGGTCTAAAGGTGATCAAAGAACATGTGGACATTGATGACATTATTGAAAGGCACCCGGGGAAGCCGGAATCCTTAATATTTCTCCTCCAGGATATTCAGGCTGCTTATAATTATATCTCCCCCGAAGCCATGACCCTGGTTTGTGACCATATAGGAGTACCCTTGACCCAGGCCTATGCAGTTGCCACTTTTTACCAATCTTTCAGTTTGGAGCCGAAAGGAGAACATGAAATTCGGGTCTGCCTGGGCACGGCCTGTCACCTTAAAGGGGCCCCTCGCATTGTCTCGGAGTTGGAAAGGCGATTGGGAATAAAGCCTGGGGAAACAACAAAGGATCTTAAATATTCCCTTGACACGGTCAACTGCCTGGGGGCCTGCGCCCTGGCACCGGTTTCCGTGGTCGATAATGAATATCAACCCAACACTACCACGCCGAAACTTGTTAGATTGCTTGATAAAATGGTATCGGAATAACGCATCAGGGAAAGGGCAAAATATGGCACAATCACAATTAGCTGAACAGGAAAACGGGATGAGGATCCAGTCCATAGAAGCATTGGATGCTCTACGACAAGATATATTGGCTCATCAGGATCCCAAGCGTCCCATTTTAATTGTTTGTCATGGCACTGGGTGCCTGGCAAACGGCAGTCCAAAGGTCAGCGATGCCTTACGCAAGGCAATAGCCAAAGCGGGCTTCCAGGCCAAAGTCATGCCGGGGATAAAGACAACCGGGTGTCATGGTTTTTGTTCCCGCGGGCCTTTAGTCATTATAAAACCGGCCGGGCTTTTTTACCAGCAGGTGAAGGCGGGCGATGCCGAAGAAATCGTCAACACCACCTTGATAAAAGGAGATCCGGTGGAAAGATTGCTTTACAGAGATCCAAATACGAAAGAGCCTATTCCGCTGGAGAAAGAAATCCCCTTCTACAAACATCAACAGCGGGTGATCCTTCGGAATATCGGAAAAGTAGACCCCACCGATATCCACGACACCATTGCTGCCGGAGGTTACCAGGCTTTGGCCAAAACCTTGACCACTTTTTCTCCCGAAGAGGTCATTTCAGTAGTCGAAAAATCCGGGTTGCGCGGACGAGGTGGAGCCGGATTTCCTACAGGGCGGAAATGGCGCAGCGCTGTGGCAGCCAAACAAAAACGGGGGGGCCCGGTTTATCTGGTTTGTAACGGCGACGAAGGCGATCCCGGGGCCTTTATGGACCGGACCATTATGGAGGGGGATCCCCATGCCGTTCTGGAGGGAATGATTATCGGAGCCTATGCCCTGGGTTGCAATCAGGGATTTATTTATGTCAGGGCCGAATATCCGATTGCCATCAAACACCTGATTATAGCCATGGATCAGGCCAGAGCAATGGGACTTTTAGGGCAGAACATTTTGGGCACCGGATTCAATTTCGATATCCAAATCAATCGCGGGGCCGGGGCCTTTGTTTGCGGCGAGTCCACGGCCTTGTTTACCTCTATCGAAGGGCGGGCCGGGGAACCAAGACCTAAGTATGTCCGCTCGGTCGAAGAGGGACTGTGGGGAAAACCCACGGTACTCAACAATGTGGAAACATGGGCCAATGTGCCGATCATCATAGAAAAAGGGGCGGACTGGTACAATCAGATAGGGGTCCCCAACAGCACCGGGACCAAGGTCTTTTCCTTGGTGGGCAAGGTTAATAATGTAGGATTAGTGGAGGTGCCAATGGGCATCCCCTTGGGCAAGATTGTTGAAAAAATCGGAGGCGGGGTTCCGGGTGGGGAACCTTTCAAGGCGGTCCAAACCGGCGGTCCTTCCGGGGGGTGTATCCCTTATGCCTTGAAAGAGGTGGCCGTTGATTTCGATTCCCTGACCAAGGCCGGTTCGATGATGGGTTCCGGCGGCATGATCGTCATGGACCGTAGAGATTGCGTGGTCGATGTGGCCCGCTATTTTTTAAAGTTCCTGGAGGAGGAATCCTGCGGCAAATGCCTCCCTTGTCGGCTGGGAATAACCCGGATGCGGGAAATGCTGGATACCTTCAGCCAAGGCCGGGGGAATAAACAGGACCTGGATGACCTGATGGGTCTGGCCGAGGCCATACAGGATGGTTCCCTTTGTGCCCTGGGCGGCAGCGCCCCCAACCCGGTACTGACCACGGTTAAGTATTTTAAAGACGAATACCTGGTTCATATAGAACAGCAACGCTGTCCGGCCGGTGTCTGTAAGGACCTGATTACCTATCACATCGATTCTGAAAAATGCACTGGCTGTATGGTTTGCGCCCGAAATTGTCCCCAAAAATGCATCAGCGGCGAACGGAAAAACCCCCACCAGATCGAGGCGGAAACATGTATCCGTTGCGGTATTTGTATGGATTCATGTAAATTTGAAGCCGTCCAGGTATCTTGATCCGGGCGGCAGGCTTTTTATCAGAGGAGGTTTGGAATATGCTCAAGTTCAAAATCAATGATCAGGAAGTGGAGGCCCTACCTGAATGGACCGTTCTGGAGGCCGCCAGAGAAAAGGGAATCCATATTCCCACCCTATGCTATCACGAAGCGGTTGGACCAAGCGGCGCCTGCCGCCTGTGTGTGGTGGAAGTGGTGGAAGGAAATTGGTCCAAAGTGGTCATTTCCTGCATGTATCCGGTAAAAGAAGGGATTACCGTTTTTACGGACAGCGCCCGGGTGAAAAATGTCCGCCGCTGGATATTGGAAATGCTGCTGGCCGAGTGTCCGGCCAGTAAAGAGATCCAAACACTGGCGGCCGAATACGGAATAAAGAATTCGCGTTTTTCTATAAAAAATCCTGAAGAGCAGTGCATGCTGTGCGGTTTATGTGTCCGGGTCTGTCGGGAAGTGGTGGGTGTATCGGCCATTACAACGGTCGGGAGAGGGGTCCACAAGGTTATTGGAACCCCTTTCAGGAAACCTTCGGAAGCCTGTGTGGCCTGCGGCTCCTGTGTCACTGTTTGCCCCACCGGGGCTATGCAAACCAGATTGGATGCGGTTCGCGGCCCCGTTGATGCACACAAGTCATGATCCTTATTCCTGAAAAGGTGAAAGAAGGAGGTTTTATGAATCATCAGAATAACATTGGGGTCTTCATGTGTAAATGTGATCGCCGCATTGAATCCACAGTCGATCTTGCGGCTTTGGAGCGATTAGTCCTGGAAGATACCGCAGTGGCTTATACCGAAATAATTCCTTTTGCCTGCACAGCTCCGGGATTGGCCCGGTTAAAAGAAACCGTTAGGGAGAAAGGCATCAATCGGATCGTCGTGGCCGGTTGCGAAGCCCGGATCCTTCTGGGAAAAATAGAAAAGGAAATGATAAAGGAAGGTTTTTTTGAAGGACAGGTGGACATGGTCAATCTGCGGGATCATGTAGCGACGGTTCATACCTTGTCCCCAGAGGAAATGGCTCAAAAGGGGGCCAAACTGATTCGCGCTGCCGTAGCCGGCCTGGACACCCTGGAATTGACTCCTCAGGAAAAAATCTCCTTTAACGGTCCGGTCATGATCCTCGGGGGAGGGATCGCCACCTATGCGGCTGCCCAGGAACTCCTGCGGAGGGAGATTGATTGCATCATTGCCGTTCAGACCGACGAATATGAAGATGAAATCCGAATGCTTCATGAACATTATCCAGGTGAACGCCATTATTATGAACGGTTGAGAAAAATCATGGAGGAAGTAAGCGACAGCCCCTTTGTCCGCCGGATCACCGTAGGGGAACTCAGCGGTTTGAAAGGTCGGACCGGGCAATATACGGTCACCTTTTCCAATGAAGATAACGACGGACCGCCCAGGACTTATGATGTGGGAGCCATTATCGCCTGCCTGGATGGGCAGATGCTCAATCAGGGGTCTAATTTCGGCCACGATGGGAAAACAGTCATCTGTCACACTGAAACCGAGGAGATGATCTGGGTTCATGGTGTTCCTTCAGGAAAAATCGTTTTCTGGATCAATGATTATGAATCGGGTACCCCTGAATTTGCTTATCTTTCCGCCCGCTGTTCCTGGTCTATGGCCAGGTATATGGCCGAGAAACGAAGAGATGTAGATATCACCATGTTCTATAACCAACAGATGGCTGTCCCCTTATCGGCCGAGGAGAGGCGTGTAAGTCGGCAGTTGAAAATCCGTTGGCTCCCCTTTGACGGGGCTTTGCGTCCCACCGTTCAAGCGGGCTTTCTGACTTATTGTGATCCCCAAGATCATCTGGAATACGAACTTCCCTGGGACAAACTGGTCCTTTCTCCCAAACGTTCTCTGGGTGTGGAGGTGACAAGGGTAGCCCGGGTTTTGGGATTAGAATGTGAAGAGGGAAAATTCCTGGAAGTCAAACAGGAAAAGGTCCGGCCCGAACAGGTGGGCAGGGAGCCCATGTATTTGGCCGGAAGCGCCCGGTACCCTTGCGATCTCCACGAGGCCCTGCGTCAGGGCCGGAGGGCGGCGACCCAGACCGCCGAGATCGTGGAAAAGGATAAAAGGGGAGAATTGTTCGCCCCCCGGATGGTCTGTGTGGTTGATCCATCTCTGTGTATCGGCTGTGGTCTGTGCAAGGAGATCTGCCATTGTGGCGGCATCACCCCGGTGGAAGGGCTGGGAGGGGGCATTCCCCGAACGGTAGACCCCATGGTCTGTACCGGGGGAGGGACCTGTGCCGCTGCCTGTCCTTACCATGCCCTGATCCTGCAGAACAACACCTCCCTCCAGCGGGAAGCCCGGGTGGCCGCCCTGGCCAAACAACTTTCCGAAAGTGAAGTAATGGGCTTTGGTTGCAATTGGGGAGGATTGGCGGCTGCGGATAATGCCGGGGTCAAAGGACTCAAATACGATCCCCGACTTTATCTATTACGGGTGGGCTGTATCGGTCAACTGGATCCGGCGGTCATGGCCCGGGCCTTCCTGGAAGGAGCCAACGGATTGATCCTGATCGGGTGTCCGCCCGAAGATTGTCATCATTCATTCGGATTGGACCATACCTGGAGCCGGGTTACCATGATTAAAAAACTGCTTGGTTTCAGCGGCTTTGATCGACGCAGGATCGCCCTGGCCCATGTGGACCTCAACCACCCGGAACAATACATCGCCTCTGTGGAAAGCTTTATCCAACAAATCAACGCCTTGGGACCGATTGAAAAGACTGAATCCAACCGGGAAAAACTCGCCGGTATTTATGCCACGGTGAATAACGCCCGGGTCCGTTGGGTCGTTGGGGCGACTCTGCGTCGTCCCTGGGAAGAAACCTATCCCGGAGATCAGCGGAACGCGCTTGCTTTTGACAAGGACTTTCAGGGAATCCTGAAAGAAGAGTTAACCAAATCCCGCTTGAAAAACATCCTGAGCGCCGACAAACGCTACTTTGAACTTAAGGAGTTAATGGATACCCTCAAAGGGGAAAAAGACACGATGATTCACAGTCTGCAGGAAATGGTCAATGAGGGAATGATCAGCCGGGTTCATCGAAACGGTGTGGCCCATTATATCATGCGGGCTTAAAAAGATGGGCTTTCCCAAGAAGTCCGGGGTCGAACCTGCGAGGGTTCTCCCCGTCTTCTGTTTAAAACTTATTGCGGGCTTCGCAAAACCGAAAAAATGGAATCTGCAGCACCTGTCAACACAATGAAAATGCCGGAAGAAGAACTGATCAAATCGGAGGGAATCTATCGACTGCTGTTTAACAGCAATCCCAGCCCTATTTTTATTGTCGATCAAATCTCTTTTCAAATTTGGGATGCCAATCTCACGGCTCTGAAGCTCTATGGGTATCCAAAATCGGATTTGATTGGGAAGCCCTTTTTTGATCTTGTCTCTGAAGATTTCCGGGAGGACCTTCTTCAGGGTTTCAGAGAGAAAAAAACATTTATTGGTAAACTAAAACAAAAGAATAAGAAAGGTTTGATTTTTTATGTAAACCTGCGTTGTTCACCGGGGGTCTATTGGGATAAATTAATTTATATTATTATCACCAATGACATCACCGAACAAATTCAAACCGAACAACAATTGGCCCATGCCGGTAAAATGGCCACCCTGGGAGAAATGTCGGCCGGAGTGGCCCATGAACTGAATCAGCCGCTGACCGTAATCAAAACCGGCTGTAATTTTATCTTAAGAAAGATAAAAAACAATCAACCTATCCCGGAAGAAACCCTCAAGACCCTGGCTGAAGAAATAGATGCCCAAGTCGACCGGGCATCAGGTATTATCAACCATATGAGGGAATTCGGCAGGAAAACGGAGATCACCAAAACAGCGGTTCAAGTCAATGAGACCATCAATGGTATGTTAACCGTTATAGGCCGACAGCTGGAACTCCGAAAAATCAAATTACTTCTTGATTTGGATCCGGAGCTGCCCCGAATTCTCGGGGACAAAAACAGGCTGGAACAAGTTTTTATTAACCTGGCCATGAATGCCCGGGACGCCTTGGAAGAACCGGCTATCACCGAAAAAATTATCCGAATTCGGTCCTTTTTCGAGAAGGACTGGGTGAAAATCGATTTTACGGACAACGGGTGCGGAATTCCCAAAGAAAATCAGGAAAAAATATTTGAACCTTTTTTCTCCACCAAGGGGGTTGGGCAGGGAACAGGACTGGGTCTGTCCATCAGCTATGGAATCATACGGGATAATCAGGGACAAATTCAGGTCAACAGCCGGATGGGATCAGGAACGAGCTTTATTCTGCAGTTTCCCGCCCTTAAAGATAAAAACGAAAAGGATCAAGGTGAGGCGTGAGATCCAAATTGTTATTAATTGATGATGAGGAGGGGATCCGTAAAATCCTTGGGCTTTCTCTCAGAGATGCCGGGTATGAGGTCATCACGGCGTCTGACGGGAAACAGGGTCTGGAAATTTTTCAAAAGGAGAATCCGTTGATTGTTCTCACCGATATTAAAATGCCGGGAATAGACGGAATGGAAGTCCTGCAAAAGATAAAATCCATAAGTCCTGATACGGAAGTGATCATGATTACCGGTCATGGAGAGATGGATCTGGCAATAAAATCCCTCCAATTGGAAGCCTCCAATTTTATCACCAAACCGATTCAAGATGAGGCCCTTTTTGGAGCTATACGTCGAGCCGAAGAAAAATTGGCCTGGAAAAGACTGGCCAAAATATATAATGAAGATTTACAAATAAAGGTAAAAGAAGCCACCGATGAATTGATGCGGATGCAAAAAGAGCTTCTTCAGGCCGAACGTCTTGCGGCCACAGGGGAAACAGTCGCCGGTCTGGCCCATGCCATCAAGAACATCCTGGGTGGCCTCAAAGGAGGCCGCTACATGGTCAACCAGGGTTTTGAAAAAGAAGAAATGAAATATCTCAAGGATGGTTGGGCTATGGTTGAACGGAACATTGAAAAAATTTCAGGGTTAACCAAGGACCTGCTGACCTTGTGTCGGGAAAGGGAGCCCGAGCGGGAACCGGTCAATCCCAATGACCTGATCCGTGAGACATTTAATCTTTTCAATATCCACTGCCAACAACAAGGGGTTCTCCTGAATCTTGACCTGGATGAAGAAATAGGAACAATTGATCTGGACCCAAAGGGAATCCAGGAAGTCCTGATCAATCTGACAGGAAATGCCGTGGATGCCTGCACTCTGGGAGAGCAACCGATTGAGAAACCGGAAGTTACCATCCGAAGCAGTCGATTACCGGAAGAGAAGATCTTATTGGAAGTGAAAGACAACGGCATGGGAATAGAGAAGGAAGTTGGACAAAAATTATTTAATATCTTTTTCAGCGCCAAAGGATCCAGAGGAACGGGTTTAGGTCTATTATTATCCCGGAAAATCGTCGAGGAACACGGCGGTACAATCCGTTTTTACTCCGAACCCCGCAAAGGATCCCTCTTTCAGGTGGTCCTGCCGATTCGGGGGGGCTAAAGTGAAATATAAGTATTATCCCATCATCGCAATGGCAGGAATTTAAATTAGGAAAAATTTTAAACCTTCAAAGGAGACCCTCATGGCAATAAAATACGAAAAGATACTTTTCTGTACGGACTTTTCGGAAGATGCCGATTATGCCTTTTTGACCGCTTTGGACATGGCCGAAAAATACAAGGCCCGACTCTATATCTTTCACGTTTTGCATTCTCCTTACAAGTATATGCGCACGGTGGTCGATGAACCGGTACCGGGAGGCGAAGAAGCCTTTTTTTCTCAAGAACTCATTGAAAAAATCGTCAAAAATTTGAAAGAAAAGTATGAACCAAAAATTGGCGGTTTCAGGGAATATGAATTTCATGCGGTTATCGGGGTCCCCTTTGTGGAAATCGTTCGCTTTTCCCGGGCACAGAACGTGGATTTCATCGTCTTAGGAGCCGCAGGGAGTTCTGATCTGGACAGGATAACCTTCGGCAGTACCGCTGAAAATGTGGCTCGTCGAGCCCACTGCACTGTCATGGCCATCCGATATCCGGAAAAAAGCTTTCAGCTGGATAAAATAGGTAGGTAGATAGATAGGGGGGAAAAGATGAAAAAGAAAATATTGGTAGTGGATGATGAAATGGACATTCGCATTTTCGTCTCCACTCTGGTTGAGACAAACGGATATAAGGCCCTTGTGGCCAAAGACGGGGAAGAAGGCTTGCGGATGGTCAAAGATCACAAACCCAACCTGATCATCCTGGATGTCATGATGCCGAGGGAAAGCGGGCTTAAATTGTACAAGGATTTAAAGTCTGATGATACCACCAAACAAATACCGGTTATTATGGTCTCGGCTGTCTCCCAAAAAACATTTCTGCATTCCATCAGGGAACTGGAGCGCTACCATGGGGTTTCCCTTGCCGAACCGGTGGCCTACATCGAAAAACCCCCGGAAGCGGAAGAGCTGATCACTTTGATCGGTAAGTTTTGCCCGATTTAATTGGTTGGTGGGAAGGTTGGATTCTTATATCAGATCATCTAAGATTTTTCTCTAAAGTTTGGTTGGACTTTAAAAAATCGTTTTCATCATCGGAGCACGCAAGTTTCGAGGTTAGTTGTCTCTTTGGGTGGTCGAATAATTCCCGGCCAAGGAGATAATTGCCTTCCTCCGCTTCCTCTGTGCCTCTGCGGCGAAAAGAGTTTGATGTTAAGCAAGACTCTTTCAATAATAACCAGTTATTTCCCCTCCCCTAGATCCTCTTCCTCCTGGGCTTTCAGTTCTTCCGGGATGTGCATGATCTCTTCAAAGATCTCCTTGAAAGACTTGACCTTGATACCCAGATTGTATTCCTTATTCAAATCATTGACCTGGTCATAACAATTATGGCAGGGGCAGATGACGATCTTGGCCCCGGTGGCTTTGATCTGGTCGGCCTTGACTTTGCCGGCTTCCATGCGGCGCCTCTTAAAGGGAGGCCCCATCGGGATGGCTCCGCCACCGCCGGAACAGCAAAAATTATGGTTTCCATGGGGTTCCATTTCCCGGAAATCCTCGGCGATATGCTTGATAATATAACGGGCCGTATCGGCCAGTCCCCCGTTACGGGAGACATTGCAGGGATCCTGATAGGTAATCGGTTCGGTAATCTTCCGGTCAAATTCAAGCCTTCCTTCTCGAATATATTGGGCGAAGAGTTCAACACTGTGGACCACCTTAAAGGGATAATCCTTGCCCAACCAGACCGGTCCCTCAAAGGCTACGGAACGGAAGGCATGGCCGCATTCGGTTATGGCCACATATTGAACATCTAATTCTACGGCCCGGTCATAAATCAATTGGACAATATGCCCAGCGGTCTTGGCATCCCCGGCAAACATGGCCAGGTTGGTGTCGTCCCAGCCCATTTTGCTGGGCAGGGTCCAATCCTCACCCACAACATGGAAAAGCTTGGCCGCCAATTGAATGTCCTGGGGATAGAACTTGGGTTCCCGGGCATTGACCGTATACATGATCCTGGCCCCCTTTTTATCGATGGGGATGGTCGCTCCGGGGAGTTCATCCTGAAGTTCCTCTTCCATCCATTGCAAAGTCTCAACCCAGTCTTCTTCGCTGATGGCCATTTGATTGCCCGACTCCTGATAATTTTTAATGGCATCCTGCAAACCCTTGGGGGCAACTCCCTGGGAGGTCAGGATACTTCGGATGGTCGAAACCATAACGGCCATATCGATGCCGAAGGGGCAGTACATGGTGCAACGTCGGCAAACAGTACAGTCACCAAAAGCGATATCGTATAACGACTGAAGATAGTTTTCATCCACTCGTCCTTTCTTCCTGACCAATTCTTTCAGTTTTTGGGCCTTGAAAGATGGGACCATCCTGGGATCTTTGTTTTTAGCCAGATAAAAGTGACAGGAGTCGGCACAAAGCCCGCAGTGGGCGCATATGCGGGTCCACATTTTCAGCCGGGCATTCATCCGGGTACTTACGGCCTGCTTTATCGCTTCGGGACTGATGGTGATTTCCGGATATTGATCTTCAGACATGGGAGTCTCCTTATTTCTATAAAAAGGGGTTAGACAGGATAGTTTCTTCTGCCGAACTCCATCCCGGTAACCGCTCGAGAAACGAAAAAAAGCACCCAATGAGAGAGTTTGGTAAAAGGAACGACGATCAACATCAAAGCCCCACTCATAATATGAATGGTCGTTCCGTATTGACCATAAATAGGGAGGGCCGAGGTTATCCATTGATAGGAGAGTCCATCAGGATGGGTGTTAATATACCCGGTTAAAAAAGGTAAGGCGCAGATAACGATCAACAGATAATCGGAAGGGGTAGTAATAATTCGGACTCCGGGTAGGACAATTCGACGGATGATAAAAAAAAGGGCGATGGCCAACAAGGTCAAAGTCATCCAATCGGCCCAATGATCCGGCATGGTCCACCAGCTCCATTTAAACCGGCTTTCTTCCCATAACATTAAGTGGGCGCTGTAAAAAAGGGGGACCGCCAGAAGGCAGATATGGAAAATGTATCCCAGGCTGGCAAAGATGGGATTCTTTTTCAGATCTACATTGGCCGGGAAAAGCCAGCGGGCAATGGATAAAAGCATCCATTTAAGATTGAAAAAACGATAAACGGGTTTATCTTTTTTGCTGCTTAAGGTAAAGAACAAAAGGAGGCGTAAAGCGCTTCCCAATAAGAAGGTTAGGAAAGCAATCCACACCAGGGGGCCTTCAACAAAGGCAATAAAATTCATGGGTACCTCCTAAAATTCATTTTCACAATAGGAACAATTGCCTCCCACTCAAACAAGATCACAATCATTTACAAAAATATCCGGCGGTTGTCAATAAGAATCGGGGAGTTACTTTTTTTATCCTTATTCCAAAATATTGAAGCTCCCTGAAACAGGATGCAATCCCGCATTGGTTATGATTTTAAATGGCAGGCGGTTTCCCCATTGCAATATTCGGGGCTCTAATGTTACAATAAAATTGCAAGTGGACAGACTGAAGGGGAAGACTTTAAAGATAAATCATGCGCAATCATAAGTAGACCTCAGACCAATGAGATTAAACCTAAGGTCGTAGAAACCGAAAAGGTCTTGGATGGATCGGTTCGTACCTTGATGGATTTTTATTGACTTCAACCTTCAGCCTTCGGACTTCAGCCCAAGCACCTAATTATTCACCCATGATTTCAAGTGGTCAATGGAGATCCCCATGCCCATAAAATATGACCGGATTCTTTTCTGTACGGACTTTTCGGATGATGCCGATTATGCTTTACTAACCGCTTTGGAAATGGCTAAGAGATACCAAGCTCGTCTGTATGTTTTACATGTTGTGCATTCCGCCTACCCAAAGGTATCCGATGGTGTCAATGAATCCGGGAAGGATGGGGAAGAAACGATTAATACTCCGGAGATTATTGAAAAAGGAAAAGAGAAATTAATAGAACTCTATGAATCTAAAATGGGTGAACTAAGCAACCCTATTGAATTTCAAGTGGTTTTGGGGGTCCCTTTCGTGGAAATCGTCCGATTCGCCCGGGCTCAGAATATAAATTTCATCGTCTTGGGGGCTGCCGGCAGTTCCAACATTGAACGCATCACCTTTGGCAGTACCGCCGAAAATGTGGCCCGCCGCGCCCATTGCACGGTCATGATCACTCGGAATCCAGAAAGAGTTTTTTAGAGGATTACGATCGGAAATGAATCTTTAAAGTTTTTTTGCCCCCGACACCCAAAGACCCACAGGACAACTATGGAAAAACCGGAATTAGAATGTATTGAAATGAATTCGGGTTTTATTAACGAGATCGAAGAAGGAAGCGGCATCAAGGTTTCAGCCTGTTTTCAATGTCGCAAATGCACCAACGGTTGTCCGGTAACCTTTGCCATGGATCTTTATCCGGACCAGGTCATGCGTTATATCCAGTTGGGATTAAAGCAGGAGATTCGGGAAAGTGCCACCATTTGGGTCTGCGCCTCTTGTGAAACCTGCACCACCCGCTGCCCCAATGAAATTGACATTGCCGGGGTCATGGATTTTCTAAAACAATCCGTTGTTAAAGAAAAAGGACAGGCCGCGGAAGACAAAGTCCTGGCCTTTCATCAAATATTCATGGACGACATCCGCAAAAGGGGGCGGGTCTTTGAAACCGGCCTGGTCGGGAAATATATGCTTCATAGTGGTGATTGGGTCACAAAATTAAAGGACCGATCTATCCTCGATGAGATGCTATTGGGCTGGACGATGTTTAGAAAAGGGAGATTGAATTTATTTCCCAAAAGGATCAAAGGGAAAGCAGAAATAGAAAAGTTGTTTAACAATAGTCTATAAGCTATTGCCTGTTGCCTGATCCCTATTGCCTAAAAAAGGTTTTTTATGAAAGTATCCTACTATCCCGGATGTTCCCTGGAGGCCACGGCCAGGGACTATCGGGAGTCCATTGCCTATGTCTGCGGTGGATTGGGGATTGATCTGGAAGAAATCCCCGACTGGTCCTGTTGCGGGGCCACGGCCGCTCACAGTACCGATGAATCTTTATCCATAGCCCTGCCGGGACGCAACCTGACCCTGGCCGAAAAGATCGGGCTGGACGTGGTCGTCCCCTGTCCCATGTGTTTCAATCGATTAAAAACCGCCGAACACGAGATTCAAAAAAAAACAAGGAAAGAGCTCCCCCACCATTTTTCAGGGAAAATCAAAGTCTGGGACCTTTTGGATTTTTTAAGCCGACCCGATCGGCTATCTCAGATACAGGCAAAGGTCCAACAACCTTTAAAAGATCTATCAGTCGTCTGCTACTACGGTTGTATGGCCAATCGTCCTCCCCGAATAACCGGGGTTGACCAATATGAAAATCCTCAAAACATGGATACCCTTCTCAAAGCCCTGGGCACCCAAGTCCAGGATTGGTCTTACAAGACCGATTGCTGCGGGGCCAGCCATACCATCGCCCGGCCTGATATTGTTCATACCCTGGTGCAACGCCTTTATGAAAGGGTCTTGGATGCCGGGGCCGAGGCCATCGTAGTTTCCTGCCAGATGTGCCAGGCTAACCTGGATATGCCCCAGGCCACGATAGCGGAAATTTTTCGGAAACAATACCATCTGCCTGTCTACTATTTTACGGAATTGATCGGGGTTTCCTGGAAGGCTCTTGAGGCAAAAACCTGGCTATCCCGCCATATGGTTGATCCTCAAACCCTTTTGAAGCGTAAAGGCCTTATCTGAAGGGGAATCTTATATTTCCTTATCTTATTCTTTCCGGGGGTTTTTCAAATCCCGGTCTGGGAGGTCTTTCTCCCTGAACCTCACGGATTATGTCTTCCATCTCTCGGCGGAAGTCTATCTGAAACAGAAAATACCGGGCCTGTTGTTCGGGCTTAAGTAAATTCATTTCTTCTTCCAGTTGTTTATTCTCTAAATCGTTTATCTCTTTTTTCCGGTTTTTAAGACGAATTACGAGGTCTTTCAACTCCCGTTCCGGAGGATTCATGTCCCGCAGAATATTTCTTACCCTTTGGATATCTTCATTAAAATCATGACGAACCTTTCTTCTGGTCTCTTCATAATAATTATTGACGGCGATAAAACGTGCAGCCCCTTCCCGGTCTAACTTGAGAACTTCGGTCATTTTCCATATCTTCATCATCTGGATTCTTTCCCGGCTTCTTTCACGGGGGTCTTTAGCTTCTTTCCAGGGGTCAGCCCAAGCCGGAGCACTTCCCAAGAGCAAAGAAAGAAGAAAGATCCATAGCGTTTTTTTAACAGACATATTCCTCTTCCTCCCTATAACCGGCGGAACCGCCGGGTTCCATCTTTTTCATTAAGGTCTCCAGTTCTTGATCATTAAGTTCCTCAAGAGATCGAGAAATATCCCAATGCATCTCATCGTCCATCAACAAACGAGTGGGGCCGGGTAAATCCTTTCCCATCCGGGCCACCACTTTTTTAGCCAAATGAACAGAATCCTGTTCGGAAAGGGTTTCAACGATCGCGGGCAAAGGTATAGACTCACCCTCCCATTTTATTTCACGACCTTTGATTTCCTTTTCCTGGACCATCGGGGCTTTATTGCCTTGAACATGGATATTATATAATGCCACAGGAGTCAACAGCATGAGGATCAAGGCGGTAGCCCAGGCATAGCCCGGCCACCCGAAGGGATTTATCCAAACTTTTTTATACCAGGGGGCTTCTTTCTCCTTAGGCCGGTAAAGACGGACTTGGGACATAATCCGGGAACTTAAGTCGGTCCAGAACTCCCCTGCGGGTTCCCTCAACCTATCCCCTTTTAATAAAGTCAAGACCGCCAGGGTTTCCTCATATTCTTTCCTGCAGGACGGGCACTCGGTTAGATGGAATTCCACCTGCGAAGCACGGTCGGGCTCCAAGAGATTCTGATAATAATCGCCGGCCATTTTTTTGATCTTATTACAAGGTACTTTTTTCATCTCTTTTCAGTTTTTATCCAATTTTTAAGTTTTTCCAGGGCATGGTGGAAATTGACCTTGGCTGAATTGGCCCTGATATTGAGGGCCGTTCCAATCTCTTCAAAAGAGAGCTCCTGATAGATGCGCAAGGTAACCACCATCCTTTGTTTATAAGGAAGACGATCGACGGCCTTTTGGAGATGGGCCACCCTTTCTTTGGTAGAAAGATCCCCCTCCTGATCGGCCCTGACATCGGTCACCGGAAAGTCATCTATAGAGATAAATTCCCGGTTTTTACTCTTCCGAAAATAGTTATTACATTGATTGATGCCTATTCGATATAACCAGGTTTTAAAAGACGCATCGGCCCGGAATCCCATGATATTTTGAAAGGCCAGCAAAAATATTTGTTGTACCGTATCTTCGGCGTCTAAGGGGTTCTTTAATACCCTCAACACAAAATAATACACAGCCTTCTGGTGTCGAATGACCAGTTCTTCAAAGGCCCCGGAATCCCCATTTTTTACCCGCTCCACTAACTGGTCATCGGTCATAGGTTTGATTTACCTATTTTAGACAAAAAAATAAATAAATAGTTAAAAATAGATTTTTTCATCTCTTCCCCTGGTGAAAGGTCAACCCTGTAAAAAAATGGGGAAGTTCCATGAAAAAATTGGTACCGGGTGTTTAAAAACGTTCAGATGCAGGACGCCCGAAACCGGGATCCTTCTCGAAGGAAATGGGACTGAGCATTGCCATCGAGGCGAAGAAATCCAAAGGAATGAGTCGTACATAGAAGCACGTCGAATGACGAGGAATGAGGACAATCCCGCAAACGCGGGACAGGTAAGCGTTCTTCATTCCCCTGTCATGCGGTCCATTCCATTACCAGGGCGTCTTCCTTTTCCGGTGTATAATAGCCGGGACGGCGATAAAGGACTCTAAATCCGAGGGAGTTATACAAAGCAATGGCCGCCTGGTTAGCCGACCTAACCTCAAGAAACACCTTTAACTCTCTTTTCTCCCTGGCCTGTTCTAAGAGAAAATTCATAAGGAACCGGCCTAACCCTTGACGACGGCAGTCGGGGTGAACGGCGAGATTAAGTAATTGAATTTCATCGGCCACCACCCAGAAACATATATACCCTAATATTGGAGTGAAAGGTTCTCTTCGAATCACATAAAGACTGGGGATTGTCTTGCTCAATTCGTAAAGAAAGGCGGTTTTGGACCACGGCTGAACAAAGGATGCTGATTCAATCGACAATAAATCAGGCAAATCGTCCAACTGAGCGGAATGAAGGTTCAAAGATAACTCCTCGAGGTTTACTTGACCTCCCTTTTCAAGATCTCCCCGGCTAAGGCAATACTTCGCAGACCGTACTCCTTGATTTCTCTCGCCACTTGATTCAGGGATTTTCCTTCCCTCTTATTAAACAGGCCGATCAACATGGGCAGGTTTATTCCCGTAACCACCTCCACCTTTCCTTCGGCTAAAAAAGAAAGGCTGATATTGGATGGGGTTCCACCAAACATGTCCGTAAGAAGGATAACTCCATCCCCGGTCTCCACTTTTTCAATGGCCTCGGCAATTCTTTCCCTCAGGGATTCATCCGGGTCCCCAGGGTTAAGAGAGACCGCCTTGGTCTGCCTAAGCCTTCCAACGATAAACTCCGCCGACCGTATAAGTTCCTGGGCCAGATTACAATGGGTTACAATAACAATGCCTATCATCGGCTTTTCGCCTCCAACTTACCCCAACCGAATATCTCGATGACGGATATTGATTAGGAGCTTTTGCTTTTTTAAAAAATCAGATAACGCATTGATGATGGTAACCGAACGGTGCCTTCCGCCTGTACAGCCCACAGCAATGGTGAGTTGTGATTTTCCTTCCTTCTGATATTGCGGGATCAGGAAGGAAATCAATGCGTAAAAATCTTTTAAAAAAATCCTGGTTTCTTTCCTTTTCATCACATAATCGACAACCGGTTTCTGATTTCCGTCCATTTCCTTCAATTCCGTTACAAAAAAGGGGTTGGGCAGGAACCGCACGTCCATGACAATATCGGCTTCATTGGGCAGGCCGTACTTATAACCAAAAGAGATCAGGTTCATGGTCATCTTAGCCGGTTGGGCCACTTTAGAGAAAAGCCGAAGGATTTCTTCCCGAAGTTGATGGACATTGAGATGACTGGTATCCAGGCGAAAGGTGGCCAACCGTTTGATCGGCTCCATCTTCTTCCTTTCCAGTCGAATAGTGTCCGAAAGGGTTCGATGTTCTCCGAGGGGATGATGACGTCTGGTCTGACTGAATCGGCGGATTAAAATCTCTTCCTCAGCCTCTAAAAATAACACCTCAACGATATATCCTTTACGTTTGACCTCCTGAAAAATCTTCGGGAAACTGGCTAAAAAATCTTTTCCCCGGAGGTCCATGACCAGGGCAATTTTAATAACCTCCCTGGATATCTGATCCCTTAGCTCCAAGAAACGGGGAAGCAGGGTAGCCGGCAGATTGTCGATACAAAAAAATCCGACATCCTCAAAAGCCTTCAAGGCCGTACTCTTGCCCGATCCGGATAAACCGGTAATCACAACCAAACGGATACTCTTTTGCGGCATTCAGACTCCCCAATGAAGTGACGGGTGACAAGTGACGGGTGACAAAAAGGGGGAAAGTCTCCACTCTTTACTGGAAAATATTGGCAACTGAAAAATCTCCGACCATTCTGCCCGGTCGTTCATCTTGTCACTGGCCACTAATCTTATTACAACAACTCATCCTGTTCCTGAATAACCTGGTTTAACTTTTCCTGATCAACAGCCTGAAAAAGGCTCTCTTTGAAAGCACTGTTTTTCAAAAAACGGGAGATCTTGGCCAAAGCCTTTAAATGAAGCCCGGCGGAATCTTCCGGAGCGATCAAAACAAAAAAATAATAGGCCGACTTCCCATCCAGGGAATCAAAGGGGATCCCTTGCCGTGACCGGCCGAAAGCGATGATCATTTGATCAAGGAATTTCAATTTGCCATGAGGAATGGCAAACCCCTCGCCGATTCCGGTACTGCCTAATCGTTCCCGGTCCAATAATACCTGCAGGATTTCCCCGGAATTCATGCCGGAAACCTGATCAACGATCCAATCGGCCAGTTCCTTCAACACCTCTTCTTTATTTTGGGCCTTTAATTCGGAGATGATCAGTCCGGGTTTTAGATATTGACATATTTTCATATAAAATACTCATCCCAAATGGGTTAAATCAATTCTTAAATATCCCCCATTGCCCCCCTTTGGAAAAAGGGGTTAAGGGGGATTTAAAGCCTTTTTTCATGGAAAATATTCGCCTATGGCCTTGCGCCGGAAGATATCAACTGGTCGGTTCTATCAATCCAAAATTTCCATCTTTTCGGCGATACAAAACATTAATGAGCCGGGTTTTGGAATTGGTAAAAACCAGAAATTCATTGTTCGACATTTTGAGCTGCAAAGAAGCTTCTTCCGCATCCATCGGTTTGGCCAGGACCGTTTCGGTTTTCACAATTTGAGGGGTATCTTCTTCGGTTTCACCATCCTCCCGGCTTTTTTTCACTTCCGGCTGGCTTTTAATATTTCCCTCCGGTTTATGTTCCTTGACTTTTTCTCGATGCCTTTTGATTTGTTTTTCAATTTTATCCAAGACCATATCGATGGCCGAATATAAATCCCCTGTTTCTTCCTGAGCTTTGATCTTGAAACCGTTAGCTGAAACAGTCACATCGGCTGTATGCCTGAATTTTTGAATCGAAAGGACCAGGTGAACCTCTATCGGTTCTTCCATATATTTTTTAAAGCGCGCCATTCTATTTTCAGCATAGCCTTTCAGGTGATCCGATGGATCTACATTCCGGAAAGATACAGAAATTTGCATAAGTCCTCCTATAATCCCTTAATCTTTTTTCTCTTCCTTGTTTTTTTCAAAAACTTCCATTTTTTGAGAACGAATCCACTCTTCGATAGGAATTTTTTTTCTTTTACTGGAGGGAAGAACTTTTAAAGCTTCCCTGTACTTAGCTACCGTACGGCGGGCAATATGTATGTTTTCTTTCAAAAGAAGTTCGGTAAGTTCCTGATCGCTCAAGGGGTGAGCCGGATCCTCATGGGCGACAAAAAGCCGTATCCTTTCCTTGACACTTTCAGAGGCAACATTTTCTCCATCGGCTCCGACAACGGAACTATTGAAGAAAAACTTCAATTCAAAAATTCCCTGGGGAGTATGGACATACTTATTGGTGGTTACCCGGCTGATGGTCGATTCATGCATTTGAACCTCTTCGGCAACATCTCTTAAGATCAAGGGTTTTAAATGGGAGACCCCATGATCTAAAAATTCCCGTTGAAATCTAAAAATGCTTTCAGCCACCCGATAGATGGTCCTTTGTCGCTGATGAATACTCTTGATCAACCAAATGGCCGAACGCAGTTTTTCCTGGATATAATCGCGGGTGGCCTCCGAAACGGATCCTCGCTGACCTAACGCTTTTTTATAAAAGGCATTGATCCTCAATCGGGGAAGGCCGTCTTCATTAAGAACGATATGGACTTCCTCCCCCATTTTATAAACATAAATATCAGGACTGATATATTGAGGTTCTTCATCGCTGTAAAGCCGACCCGGCTTAGGGTCCAACTGCAGAATAATTTCTACGGCCATGATAATCTCTTCGATCGGGGCCTGCAGGGCCCGGGCAATGGCCAGATAATTTTTCGTTTCCAGGGAATTCAAATGGTCTTTGATGATCAAATCCACCCAGGGATTTTGACTTTTCAGATGACGGGCTTGGATGAGCAGGCATTCTTTAAGATCCCGAGAGGCCACCCCAAGGGGATCAAATTCTTGAAGGCGCAGTAAAACCTTTTCCACCAAGGGTATCTCCTGCTGGGCTCCTTGAGAAATCTCTTCCAGAGAAGCCGTCAGATAGCCGTTAACATCCAAATTTCCGATGATCTCCGAGCCCACCCTTTCTTCTTCCGGGGTCAAATTGGAAAGAGAGAGTTGCCATAAAAGATGGTCGCTCAACGAAGTTTTTTTTGATACCATATTTTCATAGGAATGTTGATCCCGGTCTTCTAAAAAGTCTTCACTCCGGGGGGTATAATAGTCGTTAACATAATTGTCCCAATCCATACCTTCAAAGGCCTGTTCCCCGATAGTCACCTCGGTCTGCCGATCTTCCGGCTCGGCTTCCGATTCCCCCGGAGCCTTTTCGATCTGAGTTGATTCCAGTTCCTCGCTGACCGCCTCTTCCAAAACCGGATTGGCCTCCAACTCCTGATGAAGGTTGTCCAGAAGCTCCAATCGGGACAGTTGCAGCAATTTGATCGCCTGTTGCAGTTGAGGGGTCATAATCAACTGCTGGGCCAGCTTAAGTTGTTGTTTGATCTCTAAGGCCATTAGGGTAGTTGAAACTTTTCTCCAAGATAAATTCTTCGGGCCGTCTCGCTTTCAGCCAGCTTTTGGGGAGTCCCTTCTTCCAGGACTACCCCTTGATTAATGATATAGGCCCGATCACATACCGAAAGGGTTTCCCGGACATTGTGATCGGAAATCAGGACTCCAATATTTTTAATCTTCAAAGTTCCTATGATGTTCTGGATATCATTGATGGCCAAGGGATCGATCCCGGCAAAAGGTTCATCCAACAGGATAAAAGAGGGCGAAGTCACCAAGGCCCGAGTAATCTCCACCCGCCTCCGTTCCCCACCGGAAAGGGAATAAGCTTTATGATGGGCCAGATGGGTCAGCTTGAGTTCCCTAAGAAGATCGTCTAAACGGCTTTCTCTCTCGGCTTCTGAAATATCCAGAGTTTCCAAAATGGCTAAAATGTTTTCAGCCACAGTCAACCGGGTAAAAACCGAAGGCTCCTGGGGAAGATAATTGATGCCTTTTCGAGCCCTGAGGTACATGGGGAGTTCACTGATATTTTCATCATTTAATAAAATAGTGCCCTGATTAGGACGGGTCAGGCCGACAATCATATAAAAAGTGGTCGTCTTGCCCGCACCGTTCGGCCCTAATAAACCGACAATCTCCCCCTCGGATAAATGCAGGCTAACCTGGTTGACCACCGGTTTTCTATGATAGATTTTTACCAGGTCTCGAACGGCTAATTGTTTCATCAATTCCTTATCAATATTTTTGTCTTTGACCGGCCGATCAAAAACATTCAGAAGCAGGGCGTGCGACCCTTGAGGAATGGGCAGTGCCCGGTTTCATCAGTCGATAGACCCTACTTTTCTTCTTGATATATAACAGCCTGCACCCGGTTCGAGCCTTTGCTGGTAACCAGGCTTCTATTTTCCTTTATCCAAACCGTGATTTCCTCTCCTTTGATCAAGTTCTTTCCCTGCCAGACCTTAGGATTACCCGACAAGACGATCTTCTGGTCGGCATTGTAAAAAGTGGCCGTTTCTCCGGTAGCCACATCTTTACCTTGGACAATCTTGACCTGACCGGTGGCCACGATCTTGTCTATTCGATTCTGCTGGGTCAGGTTCTTTTTCTCGGTCCCTTTTGACTGGGATGGGGCCGGTTTTTTAGCGGTTTCTTCGGCATAATAGATCACCATGGTATGGCAATAAATGATAAGGGGATCTTTACCCTGCTGTTCCTGTTTGGCCACAACATTTCCCGAAAAAGTAGCTATTTTATTTTTATTGTCCAATTCCAGGGTATCCGCGGTAGTCACAATGGGACGGCTGCTTTCCGACGGATCCTTTTCTTTTCCAATGACTAAACCGGGCAGGAATAATACAGTAGAAATAAAACCAATGATTCCCAATAAGAGAACCGCCTTGTATAGTCCGCCCATATCCTTCCTCCTTATGAGACCTTTGAAAAACGTCCCCGTCTATTGCCTCGTCCCGATCGCCTGTTTTTCTTGCGAATTCAATCCCGCTGCTGGCGGGATTGACCCCGATTTTCGAATCAGGACTTAAAAAAAGAATTGTGAAACGTCACCCTGGCCTTTTTTTTAACCCAAACCTTCTGGGAATCGAGGTTCATAGCCATTCCCTGACCATCCAGAGAGATATCAGGGCCTTTAAAAGTGAATACCTCTTCCGAGGAAACCTCTCTTTTGTCATTGTTATAATAAAGAGAAGGCACTTTGAGCTCATAGCCTTCCGGGGTCGAGATAATGACCTCTCCTTCAATGGTGACATTTTTAGTTTGAGTATCCAATTGCCCCAAGTTCCCTACCAGACTGATCGGCTTCTCTCCTTTAGGGAAATAGGTCAGGGCCACCTTTTTGAAGGAGACCAGATTTTTCGGCTGCTGGTATTCAACCTCCTCAGCCTTGAGTTCCCACAACCTGACTCCGTCTTTGACCTGAACAAAATTGATTTCTTGCAACCCAACATGACCGGGAGTTCCCCCTCCGGTTGAAACCGTGGGAGGCGGGGTTGGGGGCTTCTGGGTCCTGAAAGCGTATAAGCCGACCCAGAAGGCAATCACACAAAGAATACCGATAATCAGTACATTCTTTAATTTTTTCACGGCGGTAAAATGGGCCTCAGTTTTTTCAGGCCTTCAGGCGCTTGAAAATACTCTCTTTTGTCTTTAATATTGAGAGCTTTGAAAAATGAGGATGTTTTTCAAAGCCCTGACGGAAACTATAAACAAATTCCATCCCCCGGTCAATTGTATTTGGCTTTTATTTTTTTAGTCCGTAGTCTTTGAGGATAAATTGCCATTTCCCTTGAGCCCTTAAAATCAATTCCGACACTTCTCTTACAGCCCCGAAGCCTCCAGCCGCTCTGGTGACATAATCGACCTCCTTCTGAATCAAGGGATGCCCATTACTTACACTGAAAGAAAGGCCCACTTTTTTAAGAAGCGGATGATCCATAAAATCATCGCCCATGAAAGCAACCTGTTCCGGATCGAGTTTTGTTATTTTAAGGAGTTTTTTAAAAATTTTGATTTTATCCCCGACCTCTTGAAAAAGAAAGGAAATCCCCAGTTCTTTGGCTCTCATTGCAACTGCCGGGGAGGAACGCCCGGAAAGAAAGCCCACTTCGATTCCCGATTTTAGGAGCCAGCGAATTCCCTGTCCGTCATGAACATGAAAGAATTTTATCTCCCGGCCCTTCTCATTGTAAAGAATCCGGCCGTCGGTCAGGATTCCATCCACATCAAACAGAATCAGACGGATTTTCTTGGCCTTTTGGTTAATTATTTTCTTATTCAAGGACATGCTTCTATTACCAGGATCCAATTCCTCCCATTTAAGCGTGGCTGTGTCGAATTCTTCGCCGAACGACAAACGATGAACGCTAAACGTTTTGTCAGGTTTCCGCGTCCCCTCCTCACCGCGTCCCCGCGTCATTTTTTTCCGTCACTCATCACCCGTCACTCTTTTTTACCAATTCGTGAATCTCTATCAGGCTTCGTAACAGGTCTTCCAATTGATCTAAAGGCCAGGAATTGGCCCCGTCACTCAGCGCTTTTTCCGGTTCCGGATGGACTTCCAGGAAAACCCCTTGCACACCGGCTGCCACTGCCGCCCTGGCCAGACTGGGGACAAACCGCCGTTCTCCTCCGGAAACGCCCTGCCCCCCTCCGGGGAGTTGGACGCTGTGAGTGGCATCAAAGATAACGGGATAACCGAAACCGGACAGGATGGGCAAAGATCGGATATCCACCACCAGATTGTTATATCCGAAGGTGGTCCCCCTTTCGGTTATCAGGATCTGATCGTTCCCGGTTCCGGTAATTTTTTCCACCACAAACCGCATATCCCACGGAGAAAGAAACTGGCCTTTTTTGACGTTGACCGGCAGACCCGTCCGGCCTGCAGCCGTCAACAGATCGGTCTGTCGGCACAAAAAAGCCGGTATCTGGATCACATCCAGAACCTGAACCGCTTTTTCAATTTCGCCGACTTGATGGACATCAGACAGGACGGGGAGTTCAAAGCGGGTTCGAATAAAACCTAAAAGTTCCAGACCTGCTTCCAGGCCGGGTCCTCGATAACTGTGGATCGAAGTTCGATTGGCCTTATCGTAAGAAGCCTTGAAAACCAGGGGGAGGTCCAACCGTTTTTGAATCTCATGAAGTTCCCTGGCGATGGCAACCGTCGTCGCTTCGTCTTCGATGACACACGGGCCGGCAATGACCAATAGCGGGGTGGCCTCGCCGACCTTCCATTTGCCTATACGTATCTCTTTCAATAGGATTCTGCCTGTTTACTTCTTTTGAGAATGTTCCAAAGATGCCCGGATAAATTCCCTGAACAGGGGGTGAGGACTCATGGGACGGGATTTGAATTCCGGGTGAAACTGGCAACCCAGAAACCAGGGGTGGTCATGTAATTCAACAATCTCTACCAGAGAACCATCCGGAGAAATTCCGCTCAAAATAAGCCCCTTTTCCGTCAAGGGTTTCTTATATTCCATATTGAATTCATAGCGGTGTCTATGCCGCTCAAACACTTCCTCCTGTTGATAGCTCTCATAGGCCAGGGTATTGGTGACCAGTCGACAGGGATAAGCGCCGAGCCGCATGGTTCCCCCCAAATCCGTATCCTGGTCGCGGTGCTCGATTTTTTGACTGCGATAATCGAACCATTCGCTCATCAAATATATTACCGGATAAGGGGTATTCGGACTGACTTCCGTGGTATTAGCCCCAACAAGCCCGGCTTTTGAGCGGGCCAGCTCGATTACGGCCATATGCATGCCATAGCAGATTCCGAAGTAAGGAACGAGATTTTCTCGAGCGTAGCGGACCGAGGCGATTTTACCTTCGACCCCTCTGGATCCGAACCCGCCGGGGACCAGTACACCATCCACTTCGGATAAAAAGTGCTCGGCCCCTTCCTTTTCAACCTCTTCAGAGTCGACAAAATCAAGAATGACCTTGCAATGATTGGCAATGCCTCCGTGAAATAGGGCTTCATTCAGGCTCTTATAGGATTCTTTTAAATGAATATACTTCCCGACAATGGCAATTCGAACCGGAACGGTCAGGTTTTTTATGGTATTATTCAAGGCGATCCAGTTTTCAAGCCGTGGGGCACGGGTCCAAATATTCAACCGTTCCACGATCTGGTCATCCAAGCCCTCTTGATGAAAAAACAAGGGGACTTCATAGATACTTTCCACGTCCTTGGCCGTGATAACCGCATTTTTTTCCACGTTACAAAAAAGGGCTATTTTGGCCTTGATTTCCGGAGAAAGGGTCTGTTCGGTCCGGCAAAGCAGGATATCGGGCTGGATACCGATACTTCGAAGTTCTTTGACGCTGTGCTGTGTGGGTTTGGTTTTAACTTCACCGGCGGTCCTGATATGAGGGACCAGGGTCAGATGGATATAAAGGGCATTATCCTTTCCCAAATCGGACTTCAACTGACGAATGGCCTCGAGAAAAGGGAGACTTTCGATATCCCCCACAGTGCCGCCGATTTCGATAATGGCTACATCGGTTTCATTAGCCATCAGCAGGATACTATTTTTGATTTCATCCGTAATATGGGGGATCACCTGGACGGTGCCTCCCAGGTAATCTCCCCGCCGTTCCTTAGTGATTACGGAATGATAAATCCTGCCGGTGGTAAAATTATTATCCTGGGTCAAATTGACCGAGGTATACCGTTCGTAATGTCCCAAATCGAGATCGGTCTCTGCTCCGTCATCAGTTACATAGACCTCTCCATGCTGGAAGGGATTCATGGTCCCGGGATCCACATTGATATAGGGGTCCAATTTTTGGAAAGTGATCTTCAATCCCCTGGATTCGAGAAGGGCCCCGATAGAGGCTGAAGCCAACCCTTTTCCTAAAGAAGAAAGAACGCCGCCGGTCACAAAAATAAATTTAGTTTTCATTTCCCGTTGCACCCCTTCATGTAAACGAAACTTAACCTAAAAGAATAAAAATGTCAACCCGGCTGACGGCCCTTCTCGCTTTCCCTTGAAAAAAAAAACAAAAGCGATTATTATAGATTAGGCAATAGGCAATAACGGCTTAAAAAACCTTTACTCTAAACCTAAGGCCTGATTTCCAGATAAATCTTTGAACCCCAATATGTCCAAGGAGGGCCGATGCGAGTTAAAAATTGGATGATCAAGAAGGTAGTGACCATTTCCAAGGATGACCACATCCTGGAAGCCGTTAGCTTGATGAAAAAACATTCCATCCGGCATCTTCCCGTAGTAGAAGACAAAATCCTGATGGGACTGATTACCGAAAGTGACCTTCGGCAGGTCATGGTTCCCTCCTTGATGGAAGAAATGACTCTTGACCAGGTCATGATAAAAAATCCGGTCACCATCGGCCCGGAAGAATCCCTCGAAGAGGCCGCCCGGTTAATCTACCGATATAAAATTGGAGGGCTTCCGGTCGTTGACAAAGGAAAATTGGTAGGAATATTAACCACCCCTGATATTCTAGCAGCCTTTATCCAGTTAATGGGGGTCTTAGAAGCCAGTTCCCGCCTGGATATCCAACTGGCCGGCCGGCCAAAAGCCTTCGAGGAAGCTTCGGGTGTCATCCAGCAAAAAGGCGGTCAAATCATCAGTGTAGGAATGATGGGCAAAGGGCTTAAAAAGACCTATCTGTTTCGCTTAAAACGGTGTCCATTGGCCCCGATTATCCAGGCTCTGGAAAAGAAAGGTCATCGGGTCGTCTCTTCTATTGAATAATTAATTAATACCGATACTGGATACTGGATGCTGGAGACTTAAATTGAGGGATTGAGGAATTGAATTTAAAATTTAGGAATTAAGGAATCGGGGGATTACAAATTCCTGATTCTTTAATTCAAATAAGTACCTTCAATTCCTAAATTCCAGAATCCAGAATCCAATATCGTTTTTTTTGTTTTATCCAGTATCCGGCATCCAGTATCCAGAAAGAATACATGCCCTCCTCTAAAACCAAAAAACTAATCAACACTCTCAAACAGTTTCAACCCGGTGCAGTGGCCTTCTCCGGAGGTGTGGACAGCACCTTGCTTCTTTACCTGGCCCGGGAAGCCTGGTCCGATCCCCCTTTGGCCTTTTCTTTTGTCTCTCCATTGTTAACGGCCAGGGAACGGGACAGAATTGAAAAATTAGGGGGTTTTTTAAAAGCCCGTCTGTATTGGCTGAAAACCAAAGAATACCTTGACCTTAGATTCAAAAAAAATACACCATCTCGTTGTTATTATTGCAAAAAATCTCGACTTACCCAGGCTCGCCCTTTTTTGAATCAAATGGGAATTCAATTCCTCCTTGATGGGACCAATGCCGATGACCTCAAGACCCATCGTCCGGGGATCCGAGCTTCGATGGAAGCCAAGGTCATCAGTCCCTTTGCCTTATTTAATTGGACTAAAACGGAAATTCGTGAGGTCAGTCGAGGTTTTGGTCTGCCCACCTGGAATCAGCCCTCTTCTCCCTGTATGGCCACCCGAGTCGCCTATGGACAGCCGATTACCCTCCCATTGCTTAAACGTCTGGCCCGAGGAGAGGAAGTCCTTCACCAAATGGGTTTTGGTGAATGCAGGCTCCGGGTCCATAACTCTCTGGTTCGAATCGAAATCCCGGAAAAAGAATTTCATCGTATTTTCGACCGGCAAAGGAAAAATGATCTACTCTCCCGTCTTTCGGCCCTGGGTTTCACCTATATTACCCTTGACCTAAAAGGATTCCGGTCCGGCAGTATGGATGAAGGGCTGAAAAAGCAGAAAAGGATTGTCTTGCCTGAGGAGCGTCCCCTCAGGGGGACTTGAGGAGCGCTATTGCTTAAGGAGCGTTGGCGATGCGAACTTGAGGAACATCCCGCTTTCGCGGGATTTGAGGCATGCCCTGGTTTTGTTTTTGCCTGAAGCGCAGCGGTCCTTTTAATAGGAGGAACCTTGGAATTCCCGGACCAGATCGCAAAAAAGGCCAAGATAAGAGACACGATGGCCCTTATCAAAAACAAGTTTCTGGTATTGAGTGGAAAAGGAGGGGTTGGAAAGAGCACCGTGGCCGTTCACTTAAGTGTTGCCTTATCAGAACGGGGATTTTTAACCGGCCTTTTGGATATCGATCTTCATGGACCCAGCATCCCCAAGATGATGGGCCTTTCCGGCCAAAAGATTGCGGCGGAGGGTGGTCTGCTCAAACCCTTGACCTACAATGAAAACTTGAGGGCCGTGTCCATGGCTTCCATCCTGGATGATCAGGAAACGGCGGTTATTTGGCGGGGTCCTCGTAAAGGAGGGGCGATACGTCAACTTCTGGGAGACGTCTTTTGGGGTCCTTTGGATTTTTTGGTTATCGACGCCCCTCCAGGGACCGGAGACGAATCCCTATCCATAGCCCAGTTGATTCCCGATGTCAGAGCCATCGTGGTCACCACCCCTCAGCAGGTGGCCATCCAGGATGTTCGACGGTCCTTGCAGTTTTTAGACAAAGTCTCCCTGGTCATTGTCGGGGTGATTGAGAACATGAGCGGTCTGATCTGCCCCCATTGCCGGCAGGAAATTGATCTTTTCAAACAAGGCGGGGGAGAGGCTCTGGCCCGGGAATGGGGAGTCCCCTTCCTGGGGAAGATCCCTTTAGATCCGAATCTGGTTTCAGAGGCCGATGCCGGCCGGCCATATTTCAAAGGGCATGAAGGTTCGGCCGTAGTCCAGGCCTTCAACCGGATTGTCGATGAAGTGATAAGACAAAGTCGTCTATAGGAGGATTGAAGGGGTCCGGGATTAAAGGATTCCAGTGAAAGGCTTGGATAATTGAAAGAACATCCACTCGAACCCTCGAATCCAAGAATCCTCGAACCCTTATTTTCTTATTAATTTTTTGAAAAATAAATAGGACCGAAATAAGACTCGGCCTTGCCCTGAGTATGCTGCGTATTGATATATAAGGCGATCCCTCCCGATTTTGGCGGCTCTTTCTTGAAGAGTTTTTTGTAATCTTCATAAACGTTCCTTTTTTCCTGCACCCACTGATTCAACTTCTCAGGACCGGCCTGAAGAACAATGACCTTGGACTTGGACCAGGCCGGACTTTCCCCTTCTCTTCCTTTGTTCTTAGGATTGCTTTCCCAGAGATATCCGACAATTTCCGTATTCAATTTAGCCGGAAATCGAGGGAAAAGGACATAGACTTGGGCCGCCTGGTCGTCGGTATCTTTTTTTAAGAAATCTCCCTTTTCCGGCAGGCGGGTTACCTTCCATCTCCAGTTCAGATAGGGGTAGTCTTTGATGTCGAAATCCATCTCTTTCTTTAAGCCAAAGGATGAGTTATCGGAACGGAAACGGACAAACGAGTCTCCTCCGGATTGTTGAACTTTTAATTCCGGGTCACCGGTCTTTTTCTCCAATTTCCAGCCCGCCGGAACGTCGTTTACCACTTTTCCTTCAGAAAATTTGTCAACCCACAACACCCCCTCCTGAGCGACAGAACTCAAAACAATCAAAAGCCCGAAGAGGATAGAAAGTCCGATCCAAAAACCTTTTTTCATCAATCTTCCTTTCTTTTTAAAAATTTTCATTCTCTCAAAAGGGACCCCGATAAACACCGATCCCCCTTCCTTTCCTTAGATAAGCGGGGCGGGTCTAAGGTTAAAAATTATTTTCATATTAAACCCTTATGCACGCAAAGGGCGGGCAGCAACGCAAGATGAAAATCCCCCCTCCCTCACCCCTTCAGAGGGGGGATGGAAGGGGTAGGGATGGACAAAAGTTATTTTCGTAGTAAAATGATTTATTATAGACCATTTCCTTTATCTAATCAAACCCGTAGGGGGACAATAAATCCTCTTGACCTGAGACCGGTTTTATCTTAATAAATAAAAAGGTGGAATTTAAATAAATATCCGGATATTATCAAAGTCAACTTATTCCAAGGACCGCTGAGGAGAGGACTGTCTTTTCTGAGAATTCAGACAAAGAAAAAATAAGGCACTTTTTTGCCTTGGAGAGAACCTAAGCGTGACTTTCTTGCTTAATCGTTCAAAAAATTGGTCCCTGTGGTTTTTCCCGATCCTACTCGGAGTCGGTTTAATCTTCCTGGTTTTTAATGGATATCAAGAAGTAGGAAAAATTAAACAATTGGGGCAAAAAAGGGGAAATCTGATCCACTTCAATCAAAAACTGAATTGGAAAAACGAAGAAATGTATCGAGAAGTTTCGCGTCTGAAAAATGATCCCGTTTATCTGGAAGAAATCGCTCGGAGGGAATTCGGTTTAGTCAAACCCGATGAAATCATCTTTTTCCTCGACGAAGGCCATCTAAAGGAGGAAGCAGGAAATGTCACCGGAACGCGGTCTAATCAACGCAGATAAAGAAAACCCGAAAGGAAAAAACCTCTCTATAGAGATAGAACCCTCTTACCCCCTTATTATGGCTACCGCTCAATTCTTTAGGGCTCAAAAAAAACCCGAACAATCACTTGAACTCTGCCGTCTGGGCTTGAATTATTTCCCGGGAGATCTGGGGTTGCGGCTCGGATCGGTCCTGGCCTATCTGGATCTGGAAGAAAAAGACCAGGCTTGGACGGAGATAAAGGCCGTGTCCAAGGAATTGAATCAACTCGCTCCAATCCTTGAATACTTCTCCAAACAGTTCCAATCGGTTGAACAAAATAAACTTGCAGATTGGTTCGAACAGCTCTCCCAGATCCTTTCAAAATATCCGGAAGAAGGTCTTGAGATTAAAGCCGCCCCTCAAGTTCCTTCCTTGCCTTCCGAAGAAAAACTCGAGGAATTAATTGACAACAACGTTTTAGAACCATCACTCGAGAAAGACCCGGAAAGCCAGGTGGATTCCCCGGTCTCCCTTGAGGCCACATCACCCCCATCCCAGGGGAAAAACAAGGATGAAATAGAAATAACCAAAGATGCCCCTCACGATTCCAACGTGCTTTCAACATTATCCGGCTGGCTTTCACAGTTAAAAGACGGTAAGGCCTGACAAAAATATTAGAAATTTTTATTTGCTTTATTTAAGGAGGTTATAGAACCGTATCATGTATTCCACGGCTGAATTCCGAAAAGGACTTAAAATCGAATTGGAAGGAAAGCCTTACCTGATTGTTGACTTCCAACATGTTAAACCAGGAAAAGGCGGGGCCTTTGTTCGAACAAAACTTAAAAATATGATCAATGGAAGGGTCACCGATCAAACCTTCCGCTCCGGGGAAAAAGTGGGACGTCCGGATATGGAAGAAAAAGAAATGCAGTATCTCTACCGGGAAGGAGACACCTTAGTCTTTATGGACAATGTCACCTATGACCAGGTTTATTTAACCAAAGAACAGATAGGGGAACAAGTTCAGTTTCTACAGGAAAATATCAATATCAAGCTTCTTTACTTCAATAAAGAACCACTGGGATTGGAACTCCCTAATTTCGTGGAATTATCGGTAACCGCGACCGAACCCGGATTCAAAGGAGACACGGCCACCGGTGGGAATAAACCGGCCACATTGGAAACAGGGGCTATTATCCAGGTCCCCTTGTTCATCTCAGAGGGAGACCGAATTCGAGTCGATACCCGGACCGGGACTTATATGGAAAGGGTGAAATAACCCCATCAAACAAAAATCGAGTTGCGGGTTTCGGGTTGCGGGTCAGGAACCAAAAAACTTTTTTGAACCTAACTCCTAACCCGTAACTCGTAACCCGTAACCACAACATGCAAACAACAGCACCAAAACACACTCAATGGAAAGACCTTGCTCCCTTCAGCGCCACCGGTATCGGCAGCGTCCCTTTTCTTTCCGCGGATCAGGCCTGTCAGGAAATCCTGTCCCATGAATCTTTGATCCCCTTTTGGCCCCAATTGGTTCAAAAAGACCCGCGGGAAGATATGGTCCTCCAGTATAGTCCTCCCCTGCCCTGTCTCCAACCCGATCTGGCGCAGAAAAATCTATTTTACGATCCAAACTGTAACCGGGCGGAAACCCTGCTCCTTTTTTACGAAAAGTTTCTGGCCTCCGATTTTTCTTTTTTTTCACTTCTTCCGGATTTTGCCGCCGGTTTTTTCCGGCTGTTGCAGATCCTCCCTTCCCTTCCTCCCTCAGTCCGCTATGTCAAAGGGCAGATAGTAGGCCCTATTACCCTGGGTTTGAGTGTCAAACTGCCCTCCGACCGGTTTCTGATTCATGATCCGGAATTGATGGATACGGTAGTCAAGGGGTTGGCCTTACAGGCTGTTTATCAGGCAAAAAAATTTGAGGACTTTGATCGGAAATCAATCATTTTTTTGGATGAACCCTCCCTTTCCGGTTATGGTTCGGCCTTTACCCCCTTGTCCAGGGATGAAGTAATAAAAATTTTAGAAGAAACCATACAGCACATTCGAGAGCAGGTCGGCAGCTTGATCGGGCTTCATTGTTGCGGCAATACCGATTGGTCCTTACTCCTTTCCCTGGATCTGGATATCATTAATTTAGATGCCTTTAATTTTGGCCATTCTTTTTTACTTTATCCCAACGAGATCAAAAAATTCCTGGAAAAAGGAAAGGCCGTGGCCTGGGGCCTGGTCCCTACTGCCGGGTTCACCGGTCAAGAAACAGCCCTCGCCTTGCTGGATCAATTGGCCGCTCACTTTCAAACCCTTATCAACAAGGGGATATCCCCGGAACGGTTATACACCCAAGCCCTGCTCACCCCGGCCTGTGGTATGGGAACCCTTTCCGAACAGACAGCCGGGCGGCTCTTGGCTTTGTTGGCTGAAGTAAGTCTGCGGGCAAGGGAAAGATTTGATCTCAGCTGAAAGCTCAAGGTTCAAAGCTCAAAGGGAAAGGGGTTACTTTGAACTTTCAGCTTTCAGCTTTGAGCTTTCTTGATTTTACAAGGGAGGACCAAGCAATGAAAAACAAGCTAATTTTAATACTGTTCGCCCTCTTATTGACCACCAGCCTTCAGATCCGGCTTTCCCATGACATTAGAAAAGGATATTCGTATACGATCTCGGGTTCGTCGACGGAGGAGATCGTTGAAGCCGACCAAAAGATGAGACAATATCTGAAAAGCCTGGTCCCCAAAAAAAATGCAGGCCCGGCACCTTCTGCTTCGGCACCCAAGCCTGCCCCCGTTAGAAAATGATGTTTGAAGAGCGCTTCGCTCAAGGATCGTCCGTCAGAACGGACTCAAGGATCATCCGCCGATGGCGGATTTGAGGTTAAATACTCAGAATCTATCTTGCCTTAGGCCTCAAACGAAGTGCTCCTCAAGTTCGCATCGCAAAAGCTCCTCAAGCAAAGCACGCGCCTTTCCTATTCCACCGAAACCTCAATCCTTCGAGGCTTGGCCTTTTCAATCTTAGGCAAGACCACCTTAAGAACCCCATTCCCAAGGTGGGCGCTTATCCTGTTTTGATCGATCACATCCGACAGACTGAACTGCCGGTAATATCGTCCTGTTTCAAACTCCTTCAGCAGAATCCTTTCCTGGGGACCGGTCAGTTCACCCACTTCCCCCAAGATGGATATCTGGTTGTCCTTAAGATCTATGTGTAACCCCTCCTGATCAACACCCGGCAATTCGGCTATCATGGTCAGGGCTTCTTCGTTTTCATAAATATCCACAGCCGGGATAAAGGTCAAGCCGGTTTTTGTCGGCTCCCCCGTCCCTTTTAATTCCTGTTTGTCTCTAAATTGCTTTTCTTTTTCATTCATGGTCTTCACCTCACAAAAAAAACTTACTGCCCCACTTCGATCTGAATCGGTTTGGGTTTGACTTCCTCAGCCTTGGCCAGCTTGATCGTTAACATTCCGTTTTTAATTCGGGCTTCCACCTTTTCGGTATTCACTCTGAAGGGCAGGGCAATTACCCGACGGAAGATGCCTTCTTCTCTTTCCCGCCGATGATAATTAGCCTTTCCGCCATCTTCGGGGGCCCTTTGTTCACCTCGCAAGATCAGTTGATCATTGACCACCGAAAGATCCAACTGCTTGGTTTCGACTCCGGGCAGTTCGGCCCTGACGAAAAAATATTCAGCATCTTCACTGATGACTACCGGCGGAAAAATCCGAGCCCGTTCTACACCGGTCGGTGTTCTGGATACCCTCTCCCACAGGCTATTCATTTCGTTTTGCAGGCGTTCCACTTCCTGAAAGGTGTTTCCCAATAAATGGGGAGATCCCCATCTCCATAGAGTCATCGTCATCCACTCCTCTCATTGGGTTTGATTTTTCTGGTAAGATAATCATCGATTTGAGATTGTCAAGAAGGGAAACTGGGGAAAGCTCAAGGCTCAAAGCTTAAAGTTCAAAGGGAAAAAATAACCTCTCAGGTTGTGGTAATAATCTCAGGCTTTGAATATATTAAATTCCCTTTTCCCAAATTATTGGAAAGTAATATCTCAACTTTCAGTTATGCGCATTGAGCTTGTAATTTAATTTGCTTTTCCTTTGAGCTTTCAGCTTTCAGCTTTGAGCTTTGAGCTTTGGTCTTTGGTCTTTCAACGCAGTTTTTCTTCGAACTCCTCCAGCACTCCCCGGGTCGTTTCTAACTCGTCCCTTCCGCGGATCAAGGAAATATATAATTTCTCTCCCCCTTTAAAGCGGTAATTTTTCGGATCCTGCTGGACCAGGGCCACCAGCCTCTCCGATTTCCACGTCCCTCCGGGGTAAAAGGAAAAAACCAGATCATTTTCCAGGATCTCAATCCGTTCTATCCCTATTTGCCTCATCTTCTGTTTGATCCCAAGGACCTTTAACAGGTTGGTTAAGGCTTCCGGGATCGGCCCGAAGCGGTCTTCCATCTCCCCTTCCAGATCGATCAGTTCCTCATCGGTTTTCAGGGAACCCAGACGTTTGTACAAGGATAGGCGATGTCCGGGATCGGACACGTATCTTTCGGGTATAAAGGCCGGGACCCGAAGACGGATCTCGGGTTCCCACTCCACGGCCGGGACGCCGCCTTTTAAGGCGTTGATGGCCTGTTCCAGCATCTGAATATACAGTTCATAGCCTACGGCGGCGACATGACCCGATTGGCTGGTACCCAGCAGATGCCCGGCCCCGCGGATCCGGAGATCGTGCAGGGCGATCTTGAACCCGGCCCCCAATTCACTGAAATCCATCAAAACCTTCAACCGTTTTTGGGCATCCCGGGTCAGGGTGCTCTCCCCGGGAACCACCAGGTAGGCATAGGCCCTTTCCCGTGACCTCCCTACCCGGCCACGCAACTGATACATCTGGGCCAATCCGAACCGGTCGGCCTGATTGAGGATAATGGTATTGGCCGTGGGTATATCCAATCCGGATTCGATAATCGTCGTACAGACCAGTAGATCCAATTCCCGGCGGACAAACTGGAGCATGACCTTTTCCAATTGCCTTTCCGGCAACTGCCCATGGGCCACTCCGATGCGCACCTCGGGAAGAATTTTTTTTAGAAAAAATGCGATCGACTGAATATTGTGAACCCGGTTGTGGACAAAAAAGATCTGTCCTCCCCGTTGCAGTTCACGCCGGACCGCCTCCACAATTTTGGCTTCATCAAAGGGAATAATGTGGGTCCGAATCGATTGGCGGTCCTCCGGAGGGGTTTCGATGCTGCTCAGATCCCGGATACCGGTTAAAGACAGCTGCAGGGTCCGTGGTATGGGGGTGGCGGTCAGGGTTAGGCAATCCACCTGGGTCCTCAGGGCCTTGAGCCGCTCTTTATGGGAAACTCCAAAGCGATGTTCCTCATCAATGATAATTAGTCCCAGATCTCTGAAACGGATATCCTTCTGCAGCAAACGGTGGGTCCCGATCACGATATCCACCTTCCCGGCTTCCAGATCGGCCAGGGTTTGTTTCTGTTCCTTGGGGCCTTTGAATCGGCTCAAGATCCGCACTTCTACCGGATAACCTTCAAAACGCCGGGACATGGTCTGAAAATGCTGTTCGGCCAAAACCGTTGTCGGGACCAACACGGCCGCCTGTTTCCCATCCAGTACGGCCCGGAAAGCGGCCCGCAGGGCCACCTCGGTCTTGCCATACCCCACATCGCCGCAGACCAGGCGATCCATGGGCTTTTCCGATTCCATGTCGGCCAGCACTTCTTCGATGACCCTCAACTGATCCGGGGTCTCCTCATAGGGAAAGGCCGCCTCAAATTCTTTGAACATCTGGTCCCGCCCGGAAAAGGCGAAGCCCTTGCTGACCGCCCTTCGGGCATAGAGGTCCACCAATTCCTGGGCGATTTTTTCCACAGCCTTTTTTACTTTGGCCTTGGCCTTCTTCCACCCGGCCCCGCCCAACCGGTCCAGAGAAGGAACCTGCCCGTCCAGGCCTGTAAATTTATGAATCCCGAGCAGCCGGTCCACCGGGATGTAAAGTTTGTCTCCCTCGGCATACTCGATGTAGAGGAATTCCCCTTCCCAGCCGTTCAGTTTAAAAAATTGCAGGCCCCGGTAAAGGCCGACCCCATGATCTTTATGGACCACAAAGTCATCGATTTTCAGGTCATCCAGAGAAGTGATATAGGTCTCTAAATCCTCTTTTGACCCTTTTTTCCGGATCTCCTTCTTGGGCTCAAAGATCTCCTCTTCGGACAATAAAATCAGCGAAGGGGTTTTCATCCGGAATCCGGCGGAAAGCCGGCCGGTCAGAATACGAATACCGGGTGTCTGTCCGCCGAAAAGGGGTTTCTGCTCGGGGAAATAGGAGGCCTCCAGGTGATAAAAGGAAAGGATGTCCCGAATGCGTTTGGCTTGAGAATCCTGGGAAACAATAATCCAGATTTCCTGCCCCATTTCTTTCCAGGCTGCCAGGAAGGCCGCCAGTTTTTGAAGGGCTTCCTTGGAAGAAAGCTCTTCCCGGATGAGGTGGCTGATATCTTGATTCTCCCTGGCCGACAGAGTCCAGAGAGGACCGGTTGCCATCCCCGGTGTTTCAACGGGCAAATCCTCAAGAAATATTCCCGGAACATCCTGCCAGGTTTCCCAGAATCTTTGTTGAGTCCCGATCATTTCAGACTGAAATCCCCGCTGCAACGACAAAGGATCATTCCAGATCAGGAGATAATCTTTTGGCAGATAGTCCCGAAGCCGGCCGGGGGTCTCATAAAACCAGCTCAGCCAGCGTTCACCCCCTTCAAAAGGGACTTCCTGATCCAGACGATGTTTTAACCAGGAAGCCTCGTTTTCAGCAATCACTCCTTCCCTGAGGGTCTGTTCCAGCCTTTCCCCGGCCAGGCGCATTCTTTCAGGCTCCCAGATGATTTCACTGATGGGTAGAAGAACCAGCTCTTCCAGGTCGAGGACCGACCGCTGGGTGTCGGAATTAAATTCCCGAATAGAATCAACCTGATCTCCGAAAAACTCAACCCTGACCGGACGGCTGTAAAGGGGGGAATAGATATCCAGGATCCCGCCTCGGACACTTAAATCACCAGGCCCCTCAACCAGCGCAGTCCTTAAATACCCCCAACGGGCCAACTTTAAAAGCAGGTCGTCCCTGACTGTTTCTTCCTTCCGAGCCAGATACTCTACACCCCGGGCCAATAATTCTCTGGGTATGACCGCTGAATTCAAGGCCTGAATCGAGGTTATCAGTAGAACCGGTCCGGGGCGGGTAAGCAAGGAATAGAGACAGGCGATACGCTGGGCCACCGTATCGGACTGGGGTACATATTCCCGGAAATCCGCTGTTTCATAAACCGGAAAATAGAGGATGGGGGAAGGGAAAAAGAATTGGTTTTCCTCCGGATCCCGCTGAGCAAAAAAGAGGAGGTCCTGAAAAAGTCTTTGAGCCGATTCCGGGTCGGCACAGACCACCATCATAGACCTTTGGACCCTGTTCCAGGTCTGATGGAGAAAATAAGCCGGGGCCGATCCCTGAAGTCCGGTCAGCCTGAAGGGAAGTCGACCGGTCTGGATTTCTTGAATTACAATCTGGAGACCAGGACCGCTCCGGCTCAGTCTCTCAACCTCTTCATTCCAAAGTTTATCATCCATGGTAAAAGACGGGCACGGGGCAACAGGCGATAGGCAATAGGTAAAAATATTTTCCTGGTGGTTTGTTGCCTATAGCCTCTTGCCAATAGCCCATAGCCGATTTTTCTTTAAATTCTATTTTCGAACTAAACCCTCATACCCGCCCTAAACGGGCGCCACGAAGCATGAAGATAGGTTTATTATTTCGCAATCCGCAATCCGAAATTTAAAATCTATTTTCGTGTTAAGATAATCAATTTTTTATTGACAGGCAAGTATCAATTCAGTTTAATAATGTATTTGAGCCTTGAGCCTTGAGCCTTGAGCCTTGAGCCATCCGTTATGTATTTTGAACTTTCCCCTATAAACTCGGAGACTATCATGATCCCACGTTACACCCGGCCGGTGATGGCCAAAATCTGGAGTCAGGAGAATAAATACCAGAAATGGCTTGATGTGGAAATCCTGGCTTGCGAAGCCCTTTCCCGGCTGGGCCATATCCCTCCCGGGGACCTGGGCCAAATCAAGAAAAAAGCCCGCTTTTCCGTGGAGCGGATCGAAGCCTTGGAACAGATCACCAAACACGATGTCATCGCCTTCCTGACCAATGTGGCCGAGCACGTCGGTCCGGCCAGCCGCCATATCCATCTGGGCCTGACCTCTTCTGATGTGTTGGACACCTCTATGGCTGTTCTGCTTAAAGAGGCCGCCGAAGTTCTGATTGAGGACCTGAAGGCCTTGCAATCGGTATTAAAAGAACAGGCCATGGCCCATAAAAAAACCGCCATGATCGGCCGCTCCCACGGCATCCACGCCGAACCCATCACTTTCGGGCTGAAAATGGCCATCTGGTATGATGAGACCAACCGAAACCTCCGCCGCATGATCCAGGCCAAAGAGACCATTGCCGTGGGCAAAATCTCCGGGGCCGTAGGGACCTTTGCCCACATCTCTCCGAAGGTGGAGGCCCATGTCTGCCGCCATTTAGGACTCAAACCCGCACCCGCTTCCAGCCAGATTGTTCAGCGGGACCGTTATGCCGAATACTTTTGCACCCTGGCCGTCATTGCCGGTTCCATCGAAAAAATGGCCGTGGAAATAAGACACTTGCAACGCACCGAGGTCCTGGAGGCCGAAGAATATTTTTCCAAAGGCCAGAAAGGTTCTTCGGCCATGCCCCACAAAAGGAATCCCATCGCCTCCGAGAACCTGACCGGTCTCGCCAGGCTGGTCCGAAGTTATGCCACGGCCGCCCTGGAAAATCAAGCCCTCTGGCATGAACGGGATATCAGCCATTCCTCCGTGGAACGGGTCATCGGTCCTGATGCCACCACCCTTTTGGATTATATGCTGGGCCGTTTGACCGGTCTCCTCAAAAACCTGATCGTCTATCCGGAACGGATGAAAAAAAATCTGGGGCTGACCAGAGGACTGCCCTTTTCCGAGGGCATCCTTCTGGCCTTAACGCGGAAAGGGATCACCCGGGAAGAGGCCTATCGGGTCGTGCAGGAAAATGCCATGAGGGTCTGGGCCGGCGAGAAAAGTTTTGAGGATTTATTAAAGCAGGACCCGAGGATCAAAAAGTGGCTGACACCCACGGAGCTGACCGCACTGTTCGACCTCGGACATACCTTAAAAAATGTGGAGGTAATTTTTAGGCGGGTTTTTAAAAATAGCTCAAAGCTCAAAGCTCAAAGGGGAAAACTCAAACGGAAATAGACTTATTTGGATATGGCATTAATAAGACCTTTGATCATGGAGGCTATCTCTTTGGCTTGTTTTTCAATTTCAATAAAATTTTCCTGATTTATCCACTTTTTTCTTCTAAAGATTTCTATCAAGGTCATCGTCTCATATAACGAACCCCGGGAAATGTATTTGTTCTAATAATCTGTAATGCTTTCTATCCGTCTTTATCTGTTCAACAATTTCAATTACCTGAATTGCAAAATCAATGGCCTTATTCCAAACTTCTAAATCTTCATAACCAAATTTCATTTTAACTCATTTGCTCCCCATTTGAGCTTTGGGCCTTTCTTCTATCTTTTCCCTTTCAGCCTTCAGCTTTGAGCTTTGAGCTATTCTCGTCTCTCTTGTCTGTTTAGTCTGTTTGGTCTATCTGGTCTATTTTGTTTCTCGGCTTTGAGCTTTCATCTTGGCCCTTTGAGCTTAATCTGCTTTCAGCTTTGAGCCTTGAGCTTTGAGCTATATTTGCTTTCAGCTATTAAAACGCCGCGGTGGCGTTAAACCAGACTTTGTTTTCTTTGTATTTATAATTCAGGAAATTGGAATTGTTATCCGTATAGCTGTAATTGACCCCCAGGGTCAACCAACGCTGTATAGCATAAGCGATCCCCGCTCCGGCATAAAGCCGCTTGTCGTCCCGGGTCTTAACGGTACCGTCAATATCCGTGGTGCTTTGTTCAAACTTTCCAGTGCCATACCCGGCATTCGCATTCAAACTGACTTTCTCATTCCAGGCCAACACATGTCTATACCATAACGAAAAATCCGTATTGATAAAAGGGGCATTGGAATCCACATCTTCTTGAATGGTCCTGTTGCCCTTGAAGGTCAAGCCATCATATCGGGATAGGCTATAGGTCAGGTCAATCAAACTGGAGATGCCGGAAAAGGAATTGTTTCTTCCGGTCAGAGTGATATCATAATCTTTTTGAGTCCAACCCAGTTTTGCATAGCCCTGCAATTTCGAAGTCGGATCAAAAGAAAGACCCAGATAGATGGATTGTTCCTTGTTGTTATTGGTGGAAGTCGTTTTATAAGTGGTCTTTCCAAAATTGTAATCCAGCACCGCATCCATCTTCGAGGTAAAGCGATAATATAAAGATCCTCCATAGAGGTCTCTTTTGTAGTTCCCTCCCTGATCGTAACTGTTTTTATAGGCATAATCGTAATTGTTATAACGGGCTTCCACGGCCCAGCGATCCACAAAACGGTATTTACCCATGATATTTAAGTCGTTGCTCGTATAAGGGAGGTCCCGGTAAGGGTCGCTGGAACTGTTATTGCCGGTTTTGGCCTTGCGGGGAATTATGGCATCCGAATAATAATCGGAAAATTTAAAAATCAGACCCCCGGGAAAGTCCAGATTGACCGCCCCGCCAACCCGTTGATTGGTATAGTTGGTGTTTGAATTACTTGAGAACCAGTTTACATCGGCCCGGTAATCGACCTGAAAACTGTGACGCTGTAAGGGAAGGGAAAACTGGATCCCGGGTGTAAGGGTGGTTATCCAATCCGATTCGGATCTTAAGTTCCCATAATTCTTATAAATGTTATCATTATAGGTCTCCGTCAATCCTATAGAAGGATGCACTTCCAGAGCGCCGACCTTGATGTTTCCTTTACCCGGCCCCTGGGCCGAAACAGAGGAAACAAGGCCAAAAAAAGTTATCATCGAGGTTACCACCAACCACCTTCTTCCCCAAAGTGTCCTGTTCATCGGGTGCCACCTCCCAAATTATATTTGGTCCGTCTGGTCTGTCTGGTCTATTTGGTTATCTGGTTTGTTTGGTTTTTCTCGTCAATCTCGTCTATCATGTCTATTGAGTTTATTTGGTTTATCCGGTCTTCAGAATACCTTGCTTTACTTTGAGCTTTCAACTTTGAGCCTTGAGCTTTCTTTAACTGCTTGGAGAAACGGCACCGCCACCGCCACCGCCACCGCCACCTCCACCGCCACCGCCACCTCCACCGCCACCTCCACCACCACCGCCACCGCCACCGCTGGAAGAAGCTATTCCGGAAGTGATTACCGAGGATGAGGCCCCAGCCGCTGTAGCAATAGTTGTAACGGTTTGAATACTCATTCCGGCATTGATTGCCCCTGTTACCGCCGCTGATTTTGCCGAATCGGTCGGGGCAGCAGCGATTGCCGCTTGTATGACGGCCTGGGTTTGAGTCGGGGCAACGGCCAGGGTGGCCGCTACGGCTGCCTGCGTGATGGCCTGAGTTTGTGCTGGAGCGGCGGTTATGGCGGCAGTGACAATCGTAGTGGCTACTTGTGGAGCGGCAGTGATAGCAGCGGCAACGATTTCCGCTGCCTGGGAGGGATTAGCCGTTACAGCCGCTTGAATGATTTGTGCCGCCTGGTCCGGGTTGGCGGCGACCGCGGCAGCCACCTCTTCCGGGGTCTGAGGTGTTTGGGCCCATAATGGGAAAATCAGGCTTAAAATACCGAGCACTAAAAATCCACATAAAAAAACCTTCTTTGCCTTCATTTGGCCCTCCTTGTTATCAGGTGGAAGTCAAATAAAAAATTGTTTTTATTGCCTTTTTTTAATTAATTATTTTATCTTAACTGGATTTAAAATGTCAATAAAAATTTGACCTTCCATTCAATTGTTAAAATGTCTTAAAAAAAGGCGTTTTAAAAAGGACTGTTTGGGGGGTGGAACACCGGTCGGATTGGTGGTATCCACGGGTTCTCCCCTCAGGATCTTTTCCGGAATAGTTTTTACCATGGCTTGGGCCTGTGACGGGCCAAGAAGCCCTTCCAGGATCTCTCGAGCTCGAGATAGAATTGGTGGGCGACGCTTCGAAGAATGGGCATCGCTGGCTATCAAGTGAACAAGGCCCATTCGGACCAGATGAAAAGCGCTTTCCTTTATCCGACTTCCAAAGGCCCCGGTAAGGCTCATGGCCGTTACTTGAACCAGGGCCCCGGCCTTGACCCAATCCTGAATGATTTTCCAATGTCTTAGAATCACGGTATTTCGTTCCGGATGGGTTATAATGGGAACAAAACCCGCCAAAAGGGCTTGAAAAATGAAATCCCGGATATAAATCGGAATAGAATGGGCCGGCAATTCGAGCAAAAAATAGCGGCCTCCCAAAAGCAACCTGGGGTTTTGTTTTAGAAATGATATAATTTCCGGATGAATATGAAGATCCGCCCCGGGCAGGAGATTTATGGGGATTTCGGCCCGACTGACGGCCTCTTGCATTTGTTCAAAAACAGGCCAAATGGTCTTTTCATGGTTACGGTAGATCTCATTCCGGCAATGGGGGGTGGCCACAATGGTCTGGATCCCATCCGCTTGGGCCACGCGGCACATTTCCAGGGCTTCTTCCATATCCCTGGCCCCGTCATCCAAACCGGGCAGTATATGACAATGAATATCAATCATGATTTAATAAAGGACGAAACCAGGGGATGAGTGAATGAGATGATGGGAGAATGAGGGAAAAAAGGAAAACAAAAGACCAAATAGACCAGATAGACGCCAATAGCTGAAAAAAGCATTTTTTTGAACCTCTTTTCCTCTTTTTCCCATCCCCTCATTTGCCCATTCCCTCATCCACAGTTTTTCCCCTTGGTCCGTGGCTATTCAAATTTAATATTCAACTTGAACGGTATTTTCTCCGGTGGTTTTTTAATGGAATCCGTGAAACCAATCAATCTGAATTCATGTTCCCCTTCCGGGATCATCATTTTCCGTTCTGCTGCATAGGGGCTCCCCGTCCAGGCTGCAACAAAGCGTCCATCCAACATCAATTTCCAGGCCCCCCTCGTATCCCCTGAAAAATTAATCTCCAGCATTTCCTGCTTTTTCCCTGTTCTGTAGGAAGCCTTCCATACAGGCAAACCGGCGGAAATGCCCTCCCAAACCCAGGCATCCCCCACCACCTCAGCCATTTCAAAAAACCGGACCTTTCTTTGAAGATTTTCCAGCTCAATCCGGTCCCCTTCACTTCGCTGGGCCTTTTTTAAGACCTTTTCAAGGTGAATCCAGGCCGGAAAAAATTGGGAATTGATGGCTAAGGCCCGCTGGAATTGCGATCGGGCCTTTTGAAGGTCTCCATCTTCTTCAGCCAATCGTCCTAAAAAATAAGCGGTTCCGGCCACAGACCCTGGGTTCCTCCCCTCCAGGAATTTCAGGTTCCAGGCCAGTTCTTTCCGGTCTGCCAATTCCCCAAGCACTCCCCATCGGCGATCCTGAGAAGTCAAGGCTTCCAAGACCCTCCCCTGAACCAGCAAAGCCCCGGGATATTGGGGGTCCAGGGAAAAAAGTTGTTCTAAAATTTTCTGTCTTTTTTCAGCGGCCCCGGCCCTTTCCTGGGACATTTGTTCCCAAAAGCGCTCAATCTCTCTTTCCCGGTATCGTTCCCCCTGGCCAAGGATTTCCATTCCTTCTTTGAAAATTCCTTGTTTTAACAGATGAACCCCGGTCAAAAGAAAGGCCTGGGCCTCTTGCGGAAGAGAGCCGCTGATTTCTTTAGCCCCTTCCCGACCCAGATATAAGAGTATCTGGTCCGCTACCAATGGAGATAAATTGGGATTCAAAGACAAGGCCTGATTAAAGGCTTCCACCCAATGAATTTTTTCGGTCCTCCCGCCCTTCCGGGTATAGGAAGCCAGACCGATCATCCCGAAATCCAAATACCCCTGAAAGAAAAAGGGTCGAAAACGGAAGGCTTGAAAAGAGGCCTGTTCCGCCAAAGGAAAATAGACCTTTGGCTCTTTATCGGATTTTAAAAAAGCAGCCCAACTCAAATTTCTCCAAATATTCCAGGCCGTAGGATTACGCATGATCCCTTGTTCCAACAGGTAGATAGGGATATCCTTGGACCCTTTCTTAACGGACTTCTCCATTTGAATAGACAGTGCTGGTTTTTGGGAAGCTCGCGAGGCCAGCCAGGTCCAATATTGGGCCTTCCCCGGGGCCAGGGTCCAGGCTTTGATTAAATCCGAATCTGAAGGCTCTTTAAAAGGAATCGTTGAATTCCAGACCGACCGGGCCAAAGAATCGGCCTGCCAAACTCGAATAGTCCTCAGGGATAGGATCCCCAATAACAAAGTTACTAAAATGAAAAAAGGAATGGTTGTCCATAAAGAGATCTTCAGTATTGACCGGGCAGGAAAAACTATTTTGTGCCCTCCTGACCTATGATAATGAAGAACCAGGGTGGTAATGGCTACAATCAATGTCAATAAAAGAGCATTGGCTGGGATATGAAGGCTGAAATCCATCAAGGAATGAACGGCAACGGCAACCATAGCCCCCAGCCCCCCCAGACCTATCCCGACGCTGAAAGAATTCCGGCGCTTCCTCCAAAGAACTATCGAATGCCCCATAAACCAAAGGAAACCCCCTCCCAGGATCATTAATCCAATCCCCCCTGTTTCAGCAAAAAGCTGGACCCAGTCGTTATGGGCGTAATCCACCCGCCTATCCGTAATGTAGCCCTGATACCCGGGAAAAATAAATTCAAACGTCCCCAGACCGCTGCCGGTCAAAGGAAAAGCCTTGGCCATTTGAAAAGTGTTTTTAGCAATGATCAGCCGGTCTTCAAGATTCAACTCGAAACGCTGAAACCGTTCCAAAACCCGATCAATTGCCGTATAGCTCACATAGGAACAGACCAAGGATAAGGAAAGCAATAGAATAACGGCCTTTCGGGTCCTTAAAAAGCGGGTGATGATCATTCCCCCCATAAAGATCAAACCCACCATCAAAGCCAAAGTCCCTCCTCTGGAAGCGGTGGTCAGCAATGCGGCAATCATCAAGCTCAAGATCAGCAACAAAACAATACCCCGGGCTCCCAGGGCGCCTATATGGATCCCGGCCCGATAAACCAGGGCCTGTTTCCCCTTAACACCCATTCCCTCATTCTCTCTGACCAGGGCCCACAAATAGCCCACTCCCAGACAAACGATCAAGGCCAGGAAATCGGCCAGGTGATTACGATTGATGAAGGTTCCGGTGGCTACGTTTTCATCAACTGTTTTTCGCCACCAAAGGATATAGGGCTGGGCCGCGGCCAGCTGAACCAGGGCATAAATACTTTCCAGGGACCCCAATATCATGATGCCGATCATCAGCCAGTGAATCTGATTGTTTGAACGAATTCCATAAAGCGCCATTCTATAGAAAAAAAAGAGGGCCAGACCGAAAACCAAACTATTCAAGGTCATATATGGGTAAAGGGACAGGGGATTAGGAAACTGCCCCCCCACCAAAGCAGTGGTTTCCCAGATCTGAAAACTTTTGGGGGATAACGACTTTAAAACAAAGGCAGGAAGGGGGATAAGGGAAAGGGCTGTCCAGATAAGAAAGAAGAGACCGATCAAAGAAACCGGCTCCCGGATGATCGAAACCGACAGTCTGTTATTTTGGGATTTTTTGAAAGTCTGCAGCCAAAGGCCGGCAACAACAAGGAGAAACAGGAAAAGAATAAGAAGGGTCTGGGCCCAGACATGGGCGCCTCCAAAAAAAATCGTCGTAAAAAAAAGCAGGCTTAAAAGAATGATGGGGAAAATCAAGGTTTTTACTCAGATGCCCTGAAAAATGGCATTAGAATCTATGCCATATCTTGAGAGCTTTGAAAAAGGTTCAATTTTGTTCAAGGTCAAGGAAGACAAAAATTTTAACCATAGGAATACATTTAGTATTTCGAGGATTAAAATTTGAGTCTGACGCAGAGATTGGGCAAAAAGGGACGTTTTTCAAAGCTCTCATTTTTATCCCAAATATTGGGCCTTGTTATTGGTACTAAATTATAGTACAAAGGTCTCATATTTAAGGAGGTGAAACAAATGCTGGTCCAAAGCAAATTTCAAATCGAAAAAAAAGATTACGAATTCATTAAGAAGGCCTACAGACAATTGTCTTACAAGAGTTTAAGCGAATATATTCGGGAGGCTATAAACAATAAAATTAAGGAAGATCGAAAAAAAATACGGGATTTAAAAAGGTTAAAGGCTATGGAAATGATAAACCAAGAAAACCACGATAATGCCTTTGAAACCATCGAAGGAGAAAACTTTGAAGAGCGCTGACATTTATTGGGTTAATCTGGATCCCACCATTGGTGATGAAATTAAAAAAAAGCGGCCGGTAGTAATCCTAAATGAGGGTCATCAAAAGCATTTAAAACTTGCCATTGTAGTGCCCATAACCTCCTGGCGTTCAAAATTAGAAGAAAACCCTTTTTTTGTCACTTTGGAACCCAGCCAGGCAAATCGACTAACCAAAAAATCCCTGATTGATTGTTTCCAAGTTAGGGCCGTAAGCCACCATCGCTTTTTAGAAAAATTAGGGCAGATTACCGAGAAACAAATGGATTTAATAAAGAAATCGTTATCCCTCATCCTTGACATCGATCCGGAGGATTGTGAATAACAGGAGGGAAGTCTTCAAAAAATCAGCTTTCTGATTTCTTGAAGATATAGCGTGCCCTATCCGCGCCATCTGTGACAAGAAGATAATCTTGTCCGTGTATTTCTGTGTCCGTCCGTGGCTAAATTAATTCTTTCAGCTATTCTCGTCTCTCTGGTCTATCTGGTCTATTTTTTTTCTCGGCTTTGAGCTTATTCCCGCCTCAAGCAAAGCGCTCCTAAAGTGTAACGCTCCTCCATCCTGTTTCCCCCACTTTGAGCTTTGAACCTTGAACTTCATTTAGCCTTACACCTTCAACTCGGCGTTTGAACAGGAATAGCGAGCGCATTCCCCGTCCCGCTTGCAGCGGGACTGCGTGGGTTAGCGAGCGAACTACAACAAATAAACCCTTTCCTTGCCTGGAATCCCGCCATGGCGGGACTGCACCTTGGTGCAGGGAGCTTCAAATTTAAGTCTTGACTTTTCATGCCTTCGTGCTATCATGAGAACATAAATTACATAATGGAGAAAAAACGATGGAAACGATAAAATCAGTCGGACGAAGCGGCCAAATTTCTTTAGGAAAGAAGCATGCCGGGCGTACGGTTTTAATCGATCAGATCGACCCAAACGTCTGGATTATAAAACTTGGGAAATTCATCCCGGAAAGTGAACAATGGCTCTATCAAACCAAAATTCAAAACGAAATTAATGAAGCTATCACCTGGTCTGAAAAGAATCCTCCACGCAAAAGCGACCTAAGAGCCTTGACCTCTCGTTTGAAAAAATGAGAAATGTGAAAAATGAACCTATCTAAACCCCAACCGGTTCAATTGGACTTAAATAATCCTGTTTTCCAAAGACAATTACTGGACCTACCCAAAAAGGATCAAGGAAACATTCTGGGAACCTTAAGTAAGTTGACGAAAATGAATTGGGACCAGATTTATATGGATCGAGGTCTGAAATGGGAGGTTATCCTTTCCCGCACCGGTCCTCAAAGGGACCGTCTCTATAGTTTTCGGATCGGAGAAGGATTTCGGGGGGTTGCCTATCGTCAAGGTGATTGGTTGAGAATCCTTTCCCTTCATCCGGACCATGATTCTGCCTACCGTTAATTTTCTTATTCTCTTTATCCTTTGCACGTTCAGAAAGGACGACCCCTCTTTCTCGTAGCACGGTTGTTCAAAGGTCTCGGCGAATTTAAGGTTCCAGCTCTTTTCTTTTCAGCTTCTAACGTTGAACGGTGAACTTCTTTTCCTCCTTCAGCCTCAAATGAAATGCTCCTCAAGCGAAGCGCCCCTTGTGCCTTATACCCTTTTAAAACTGCGGCTTATACTCCGGGACAATCTCCTGCAATTTCCGTTTAATCGCCTCGGCATCATAGGTACCGGCAACAGTCAGAAGTTCGTCAATCCGGTCATTGAGTATCTCAACCGAACAGGGATTCCCCCGAAGGACCATAATTTTTTCATGAGTGGTAGGGACTATCCCCTCGCCTTCAATAATCAATTCCTCATATAGTTTCTCTCCGGGTCGTAATCCTATGAATTGGATGGGGATGTCTTTATCGGGATCCAAGCCATTCAGCCTGATCAGGTCTTTAGCCAAATCAACGATTCGAACCGGTTGGCCCATCTCCAGGATAAAAATCTCACCACCCTGTCCCATAGCCCCGGCCTGTAAAATCAATTGGGCGGCCTCAGGAATGCTCATAAAATAACGGGTGATCTCCGGATGGGTGACCGTCACCGGTCCACCCCGGTTTATCTGGTCCTGAAAGATCGGAATAGCCGACCCGGAACTGCCGATGACATTACCGAATCGAACCGCCATAAACCGGGTACCGGAAAAACCGTTACGGCATTCGGCGATTATCTCGGCCACCCGTTTGCAGGCACCCATAACATTCACCGGTCTTACCGCTTTATCGGTTGAGACCTGAACAAACCGTTCAACACCCTGGGCCAAGGAAATTTCGACCAGATTACGGGTGCCGGAAACATTGGTATAAACCGCTTCCCAGGGGTTCAATTCCTGTATGGGCACCTGTTTATACGCCGCGGCATGGAAGACCACCTCCGGATTAAAGCCTTGAAAAACCCGGTTAACCGCCTCCCGGTTTCGGATATCCGTCAAAAAACTCTCGACCAAAAGATAACCGAACCTCTGACGACATTCCATCTCGACCCGAAATAGATTGAGTTCACTGACCTCCAATAAAGCAAGGGCCGATGGATAAAATCGAGCCACCTGCCGAACCAATTCCGATCCGATGGAGCCTCCTGCTCCGGTGATGAGGACCCTTTTCCCACGCAAGTATTTGAGAATCTCTTCCTGATTAAGATGGATTTCCTCACGGCCAAGGAGATCTTCCAGGGTTACTTCCCGGATGGCTTTGATGGAAACCTTCCCATCGATCAACTCTCCCATTCCGGGAATCGTTCGAAATCGCTTTCCCGTCTTTTCACAGAGAGAGACAATCCGGTGCATTTCCTCCCTTTTCGCCGAAGGGATGGCGATCAATATCTCGTCAAAGGAAATGGGCAGACGATCGATTTCCTCTATGGTCCCCAAAACAGAAATCCCGTGAATGGTTTTGCCCTGTTTGGCGGGGTCATCATCCAATAAACCTATGGGAATCAACTGAACCTCAACGTTATCCCGTATTTCCCTCAAAACCTTCTCTGCGGCATCACCGGCTCCAATAATTAACAAATTCTTCCCTTCCTGCCTATACCTGCCAAAGGCCGGAAAAAAATCACCTGGGGTTATCTTGGAGAAATGCAGGCGAATCAAAAACCGGATCCCTCCTATGGCCATAAAGGTCAAGATCACGTCGATAAGTAAAATGGATCTGGGATGTCCAGACAAACGGTTAATCATAAAAAGGAACAAGGTGATCAAGAGGGAACTGATAATGACCGCTTTTATGACCTTAATCAGGTCCAATAAACTGGTATAGCGCCACATCCCCTGGTAAAGATGAAAAAAGGCAAAGGTAGCCATCTTGACCGTTATGACAAAGGGCAGAGTCCTTATAAAGGTCTCCCATTCCCTTGAAGGCATGGCAAATTCAAAACGAAGGAGGTAAGCCCCAAAAAAAGAAAGGGCTACCAAAAAGGCATCGGCCCCAACCATAACCAGGAGATTACGGTAAATAAGCTTATTAAAAACCCTCATGGCCTTAACGCTCCCTTTTTCTCAGCTTTATTATCAGACCTTGATACTGGTATTACCCAAATGTTCCTTGAGGAGAAATGGGTAGCTTCGCTTTTCAGGATATTTAACCAAACGTTACAAATACCGATTTTTGGTAATACCGAAAAAAGGTAAGATCGTCCGAGGTTAATCCTGTCCTCCGTGGTCTGTATGGGTATGCGACTAAAATTTCTTTTAATCTTTTTCTTTCTGTCTATTAAAAAGATTTTCGGCATTTTTTAATCACCTTAACAACCCGGTCCAAATCTCCTTCGGTCATTTGAGTTCCTGATGGCAAACATAGCCCCCTCTCAAAAAGATCCTCCGCTACCTCTCCTCCCACAACCCTCGCCTTATACCTTCGTTGGTCCTTGCTTTGAACTTTCAGCTTTGAGCTTTGAGTGTCTATTTCAAAAACAGGTTGACTATGCATCGGTTTCCATATCGGTCTTGATTCGACATTCTCTTCTTCAAGAGCCATACGAACAGTCTCGCGATCAACACCGAATTCTTTCGGAGTGACTAGAATAACGGTCAACCATCGGTTCGATATTCCATAAGATGCCTCCGGCATAAATTCAATTCCAGAAACACCTCCTAAATTCTCCTGATAATAATTAAAGATTTGTCTTTTTTTCTCAACCCTTTCATTCAGAATCTTTAGCTGACCTCTTCCAATCGCTGCCAAAACATTGCTCATCCGGTAATTGTAGCCGATCTCCGTGTGCTCGTAGTGCGGTGCAAGATCTCGTGCCTGTTGCGAAAGCTTCCGAGCATGTTCAATCAATTCTTCATCGTCTGATGCTAACATCCCCCCGCCGGATGTCGTAATAATCTTATTCCCATTAAATGAAAAAACTGCCGCCTTAGCACCGACTCCTGCATGGTTCCATATTTCGGATTTTGGATTTCCTATTTCGGATTTGAAGCAGGACCCCATTGCCTCCGCCGCATCCATCACTACTGGAATCCCATATCGTTCACACAATGCCAATATCCGTTCATAGTCGCAGCAATGGCCATAGAGATCAGTCGGTACGACCACTCTTGGCAACCGCTCCTGCTCTGCACAAATATCCAACTCCCTCTCTAATAGTACTGGGTCCATATTTCCGGTTTTTCGGTCGCAGTCTATAAATACCGGCGTAGCTCCTAAAAAGGTAACCGGGCTTATGCTGCCGATAAAGGTCAGGGTTGAGGTAAACACCTCGTCTCCCCGTCCAATTCCGAGATGTCTTAAAGCCAGATGCATAGCCGCCGTCCCGCTGGACAGAGCTACACAGTGTTTAATACCCACATAGCCAGCAAATTCCTGTTCAAAGGCATCCACCATCGGCCCCAGAGGGGCAATATAGTTGCTTTCAAAGGCCTCTCGGATAAAACGAAATTCCTCCCTACCCATATGGGGCGGCGAAAGAAATAGACGTTTTGTTTTAGGAATAGTATTCATTATTTTTGAAAAATAATTTCTGAAGTTGTCCTAATGAGTCCCCGGCTAAAAATGTTTATTTACCAAAAATAGTTTGACAGATATATTTTATATCTTTCCAAAAGCTATACTTTTCCACATATTCCCGGTTAAGTCTGACTTTTTCAGAAAAGATGACTTCTCTGTTATATCTTTCCGGATTTACCTGTCTGGCCAAAATTTCTTCTTCATCTCGGAATCGTAAGGTAGCCGGGCCGGTAATTCCCGGCCGAACCGATAAAATAATTCGATCTTCCCCCGTTAAACGGTCGGCAAAACCGGGAACATCGGGACGGGGACCGACAAAGCTCATATCTCCGATAAAGATGTTGATAAGCTGCGGCAACTCATCTATCTTTGTTTTTCGAAAAAATCGTCCCCAGCGAGTGATCCGGGGATCGTTATTGATTGTCACCGTTGTTCCAAACTTCGGTGAATCCTTCATAGTTCGAATCTTAATGACTTTGAATGGCTTGCCGTTCTTCCCCACCCTCGTTTGGACAAAAAACCCATTTCTTTTTGTGTCCCAAGACGCTGCCAAAAAGGCTAATAGTATTAGCCATCCTGTCGCAAATAAACCAAGGGTGGAGAAAAATAAGTCAAAGCAACGTTTAATTATCCGAGACGAAAGAGATTGAATATTACTTTCCAGAGTCATGGTCCATTTCGACAACTTGGCTGATCTGTTTTAGCGGCTCATAATACGGTGAGGTTTGATTAATATGATAATAAACTCGGCTTTTGGTTTCTTGCTTTTGAATAATACCTAATACGCAGAGATTTTTCAGTTCCCGCTGCGCCGCCTGAAGAGAAAGGCCAGCCTCGAACATAATTTCCCGTTGATAATAAGATTGTTGAGGGTTCTGGAAAAGGAATAATAATATTCTGGCCCTTGAGGTAGAGCCAAACAGTTTAATAAGAGCAGTTTCTATTTGATTTTCATTCACTATTACCACTATTACAGAAATGGTTGGGAAAGGTTACCTGACTGAATTATTTAGTCAGGAATTTAATCAGGTTTGTTTTTTTTATTGCCCATAATGATGAGATGAGTTGAAAAATTGCTTGACGGCTTCGGCAACATTCTCAATTTATTGGTCTGAAAGTTCCGGATACAAGAGCAAAGAAATGATCTCCTGACAAGCTTTCTCGTCCTTCGGAAAATTGCCTTCCCGATAATCCAGATAATTGACTGAATAATTCAGTCAATTGGTTTAGGCATTTTTTTGCTTAAAATTTTTAACGTTAGTCAAAAATTACCGAAAAGTGCTTTGAGAGAAAAGCACATCAAAGGTCGTCTTTCGCCATATCACTTCCCTGAGGGTCAATATAGGCACGAATACTACTCAAACCTTAGCCATATCGCGAGTTCCGCATCATCTCTTCTGCCATACAAGTCCAATAGTCTCGTATCCGTGGCCTGGATGTCGTATTTTCTTGTCTTCATCCGGAATTGGCACAGGGTAGTCTACGTTGCCTACCAGATCGAGAGGGCATGACTCTATCAGACGTTCATACGCACGTTCATTTGCATCTTGTTTAGACATGTCAAGGGTTAGCACTAAGCGCCCTCCAGGTCTCACAATCCTTGCAAGTTGCTTCATACAGCGGGACCACTCTAACTTAGGGATATGTTCCATGACACTTAAACAAAAAACGCGATCAAAAAAACCGTCATGGAAACTCAACTCCTGGATGCTTTCAGGGCAGTATCTAACCGGCAGTGAGCGTTCCCTCCTCTTGCCTGCTCCCGGTAGGAGGTTCCACCCAGCAGCAATTCCCAGGAAGGAAAGAAAACGTCGCCGTCGGTTATTTTTGGGCTTGCCTAGGTCCAAACTTGGATCGGCGGCATAGCATTCAAATCCGCTCATTCCAAGATAGAGTGGAAATGGACTGCCCCCCGAGCCGGCATCGAGCACACACATGCCTGGTTGCAGATCCGCGTTGAAGATAGCCCAAGGGTACTCCCATCTCCTGGACCAATGATCGTATTCTAATTTAAATCTAATCGCTGGGATCTTGAAAAATGGTCTAAACCAGACCGGTTGAAGTCGAGAGGCGATTCTTCTTATCTCACCGTATACTTGGGAGAATTCTTGGGATTCACAGTCTCTCATATCGAGTAATTGACTTGACATGCAGCCTTTCTTCCACCTCTTATATCCCATTTCTCCCCCTTGTAATGGTTTCGGTAGAGAAATTTTACCCTTTTTTCGTATCTTTGTCAAGTGATTTCAGTTAGTTATTTTAGTTTTGGACTGTTTTTTCTAATTCCAATTAAACTTTCTGTGGCTTCTCAATCTTCTTTCCCTCCAACCTTGGCACGGTTGTGCAAAGCGTGCTATATTGTAGTAAAGCCTTGCACAAACAGTAAAATGGCTATACTACCTTGGCTTGGGCCAGTAGCGAGCTGGTATAACCCGAGCCAAAGGAGGAGTATAGCCATGGAAAAGAGTAAAACAAAAAAGCTGAAAACCGTCAATGAGAAAACAATGATTGTAGCCATCGATGTGGGAAAAACGACTCATCATGCATATTTCAGAGGACCGGATGGCCAGGACATGAAACCTTTTCCATTTTATAACATTCAGAAGAGTTATGATGAGTTCTGGACAAAAGTTCTTCAATTTAAGCAGCAAAAGAATCTTGAGGAAATCGTTGTGGGATTTTAATCCACTGGACCATACGCTGAACCATTTCTGAACTTTCTCGCAAAGAAGCCCGTAAGATTGGTTCAAGTCAACCCCATGCATACCAAAAGGTTGAAAGAACTGACGGGCAATTCGCCTAATAAAACGGATAGCAAAGATCCGAGGGTCATTGCGGATGTTATTTCTCTTGGTCACGCCCTGACCGTTGTTGTACCGGAAGGTCCGGCTGCCGAACTGCGGAGACTGACCCAGGCAAGGCAACGGGCGAGTAAAAATCGCACTGCAACGGTTAATCAGTTGCATCATCTTGTTTATGTTGTTTTTCCGGAGCTCACGCAGATAATTAAAAAGATAACTTCCAAGAGCGCTCTGTATCTCTTGAAAAATCATCCCTATCCAGAAGATATTGTTAATCTTGGTTTTGAGCGTTTGCAGGCACTTTTGAGGAAAATAAGTTTGGGTAGATTGAAGCAAGGCCAGGTGAAGGCCCTTTTTGAAGCAGCCGGGAACTCCATAGGTATTCACGAGGGGAAGCAAGGTCTTCTTGTGGAAATTAAGCATCTTGTATCTTGTATCGAACGGGAATCTCAATTTATGGACCATCTGGAGGAACAGATGAGCAAGTACTTGCAACAGGTTCCTTATAGTCAGAGCATTCTTTCCATCAAAGGGGTTGGAGAAGTAACCGCTGCCGGTTTGATCGGCGAAGTGGGAGACTTTAGGCAGTTTAAGACAATCTCCGAAATTACGAAATTGGCTGGCCTTGATCTTTATGAAATCAGTTCCGGGAAATATAATGGACAACGCCATATCTCCAAGCGAGGACGCTCCTCCCTTCGTAAGATGTTGTTTTTTATCGCTATCAACACCATCAGGACCAATGGAATCATGCATGGGAATTACCTTAGAATGATCAACAGAGGCATGCCCAAGGTTAAGGCTGTTGTTGCCATCAGCCGGAAACTTCTGAGAACGATATTTGCCCTGGTTCGAAATAATTCAACCTATTTGGGAAATTTTGATCATCAACATTATGTGAGATTAGCAGCTTAGTCTTGTGAAGACAGGGAGATTACCGTCGAGACCTTTAAGGCGATGATATCGACCTTCATGCAAAGCTTCTGTAACTCCCTGTCGTCCCCTTAGTTCCAATTAAGCACGATCAGAGCTCTCAGAGACTCTCTAAACCAGGATCGGACAAGGTGACCCTCGCAATGACTGACTATAAAATATTTCTAAAAAACTATTGATCAAAATAAACCAGGTCTCACGGTCCCAAAATCCCCTTCTATCTCTAAAATTTCCCATTATTCCTCACTTCTGACCTATGGCAATCCAACAAGTTGTTAAGCGGAACCTTAAATTCACCTTTTGAAACCCAGGAAAAACTTGTTCTTACCTCTTCAAACTATTTCTTAAAATTTATAAAAACTTGGATAAGGGCCTTGTATATATAAGACAAAAATAACCGACCCATTCCAACAACTGAACCAATTCCGTAACTTACATGAAGGCTAAAAAAAACAAATGGCATAACCGAAAAAAACAGGGACCCATGATTTATCGATATTTTTATCGACATTAGTAAATTAAACATTAAGTAAGGCAATAAGATTAAAATTAAAAATAGTAAACCCATTGCATTAAATGGTGTTATCAGAACAGAAAAAATAAGCCCTGTCACAAACAACATAGGGACGAAGTGTCTCACCATTAACGAACCAGGCGATTTTATAAAAGTATAAATATTCCACCACCCATTTGCGAAGCTTTGCCTTATCAATCCCATCAATGATGAAGGGCTGTAATATGTGACCTTAATGCTTGGGGATAACAGGATTCTCCCGCCATTTCGTCTAAGTCGGCCACTAAATTCAATATCCTGATTTCTTGCCAAACTTTCATCAAAATATCCTATCTTATCAAAAACTTCTCGTCGAAAAGCAGGAAAGGCTACCGTGTCAACGTATTCTTCACGTGTTGAATATCGAAACTTCGCATTTCCGATACCAAAGGGATTACTTAGAGCTAAGGCAATTGCCTTTCCAATAAAGGAATCGCCGACTGTCTGAATTAATCCACCAACACAATCTGCGCCAGTCCTTTGCAATGAAGCTATATTCTCTTTAATGAAATTCGAACTTACCTGTGTATGTGCTCCAAGTATAATAATGACGTCACCTTTTGCTGCTTTAACGCCTATATTCAAAGCAACCGGTGTAATTTTCAAAGGATTCTCCATAAGGTGTAAATTTATTTTGCCAAAATCAAAGGATTCTAATAGCTCCTTTGATCCATCAGTAGAAGAACCATCAACTATCATCACTTCGTAGCAATCATAAGGATAATCTTGTAATTTTAACGATTCTAAGCATTTTAATATAAAGGTAGACTCGTTGCGCATAGGTACAACAATCGAAACGTATGGCAACCCTGGTGTCACGCCTAATGCTGAATTCTTCTGTAAAGCCAACTTCCAACCCAGCATGAATAACAATAGACCAGGAAATGTCTTATTTTTAACATCTTCTTTGTCCGAATATAAATAAACTTCATCAGCTTTCCAATAATCTTTCCTCCAAACCTTGTTCCCATGATTTCTTCTGTTGCTTGATCAAGTATGGCATAATCTATTCCTCTGATCTTTGGCTTTCCTGGTGCATAGGTCACAAGATCATCGTAACTTTCGAGCAATGACAAATCATGTTCTTTACAATATTCGTAGAGCGCACTTCCTGGACAGGGGGTAAAATATGCCACACTGGTAAAATGTGGCCTCATCGCCTTAACAAGGTCCACTGTGGCACGCACATCCTCTTTGGTTTCCCCTGGGCTGCCTAACATAAAGCTTCCGCCCACCATTATCCCATATTTCTTCAGAAGGCGTGATGCCTCCAGATTTTGCTCAACGGTCGTGCCTTTTCGCAATCTGTCCAGCACCCTCTGGCTCCCACTTTCAAAGCCAACCAGCATTAATTTAAGCCCAGTCTCCCTTAAGGTTTTCAGTAGAGGTTCATCGCGGCATATTAAGTCTGCCCGGCTTTGAGCCATTATGTCAGCTTTAAAGCCGGCTTGGCGGTACATTTCACAAAACTCAAAAACCCATTTGGAGTTCATGGTAAACGTATAATCATAAAATTTTATACTTTTAAAATCGTACCTATTGCGAAGCTCTTTTAATTCCTCAATAACGTGAATTGGGCTTCTTACACGAATTTTCTTTCCAAACATAGTTTGGGCATGTGGAGCGCAAAACGTACAATTAAAAGGACATCCCCGTTGACCAATCATTGTTACCATGGGGGGGTTCATAACACCCGGATAGCTGACCAGATTCAGAGTGACACGATAGTTGTAAATCTCGCGGTCGTCAAAGGGTAGATCATCAAGTTCAGGCTTTTCACCAATGATAATTCTGTTATTGGTGCGACCAACCTCTAAATCCTGAAGCAATTTAAGAAAGCTAATTTCACCTTCTCCAATAACAATATGGTCAATTTTCTCGTTACCGGCAACCTCATCAGGGGCAACAGTAGGATGGACACCACCAACTATCGTTACGATTTGCTTATTAACTTCTTTGATTATTCCCACCGATTTCATTACGACATTGAAGTCACAACTCCTCATAGTAATTCCCACCACATCAGGGTTTTTTTTCTTCAGTTCTTCCTTAAAATGGTTCCATCCTTTCAGCATCCTAAGATCGATTAATTCAATATCAGAAAAGCCCTTGCTTTTGCCATAAGCACTAATAGAGCAAAGCCCATGATGGATTACACTGGACCAGTGGGACTTACCAAAGGTGCTAAAAATCTGTCCGCCAAAACCAGGATCTATTAAAATAACTTTCACTAATACCTCTTGGGGTCTTCTATCTTTGAATTACGCTCAGCGTAAATATATCGCGAATAGAAATTATTGAGTTTCGCAAAGATAATGGATCATTTTAATTTTTTCTATTAAAATATGGGGCAAAATAGTTATGATCATAACTATTTTGTCTACCACAAAAACTTCCATATTAACAAATCATCTTCATTTTGTTCAGGGAAGAAGAATGGAACCTTGCGAGTCTTAGGTATTTTCCCAAAACAATCGTGTTGAAGAATCAGCCCATCTTTCAAAAAAAAATCTCGAAATGGTCCCAGGATTGCTAAGTAATCCCCCCATTGAATCGGCTTTTTTCGCTAAATACCAATAGACTCCCTCCATTCCCGGGTAATGTAGGCCCCCAAATTGAGAATCATGCCAGAGCAGACTAACAGCAGATCCCCATGTATGCATATTATCAAGCCAATAATCGACTTCTTGATAAATAGAGTTCAGTGAGAGCCTCATATATTCATGAAATGTAGTGTCGAAGAATAGGAAAGGAAGGTTTAAAACACGTGTTGGACGGTTCTCTTTGTATAATGTTTCAGTAAAATCTGGACAGAAACGGAGATAAAAAGGTGTTAGTTAGGACGCTCAAAAAATGCTAAAATCCTAAGGAGGAGGAA
>Ga0154639_104_pt1 | contig 72702 bp, 59 predicted proteins | sample Rifle2008BG13ft_FD_116068 | JGI IMG/M metagenome (GOLD analysis project Ga0154639, IMG submission 116068) | Deltaproteobacteria bacterium RBG_13_43_22 | reverse complement strand
AGCTCCACAAGCCTGGTTTGTGGCTTGATTGGCCCAGGCATCCAGATATCCTCCATCCCCGGCAACCGTCCCCTGGTTCTTGACCGTAATGTCCGCACTAAAGGTGCTGTTGGCTGCCGGGGAACCCGGAGTTAGGGTGACGTTCGTTATTAAAAAGTCCGGCCCATCTGATCCCACCTGGTAAATATGCATAAGTTGATTATTGGTTTCATCCGACTCGGTGTTTTGGCACTGGCTGTCCACAAAGGCCCGGAAGGTATTCGTCCCCGCCGACCCGGCAGAAAATCCGGTCAGGGTAATCGTCTTACTCTCACCAGCGGCTAATGTCCCAACACCGGCCCTTTGGTCTCCTGTAGCTCCACAAGCCTGGTTTGTGGCTTGATTGGCCCAGGCATCCAGATATCCTCCATCCCCGGCAACCGTCCCCTGGTTCTTGACCGTAATATCGGCACTAAAGGTGCTGTTAGGGGTGATGGAACTCGGACTTAGGTCGATATTAGTTATGATAAAGTCCGGATTTGTTGGGGCAGCCGTAGTAAAAGACTGACTCGAACCATAGAAGGTTCCATTCGTGTTCACACCGATCACCCGGTAGTAATAGGTCGTATTGGCGGACAGCCCGGTTATAGCCTTACTCACCGTAGTATCGCTGCTGCCTGTTACCGGGCTTTGATCGGCTGTCACCGTACTGCCATAAGACGTGGTTGTGACGTATTGAAAGTACACGTTGATGCTTCCGGTGTTATTGGCATTCACCGTCCCGTTCAAGGTGGCCGAGCTGGAAGTGACGTTGGTGGCCGAATTGGTGGTTATTTGGGGAACGGAAACAGAAGAGGAAAACTCCGAGGTGTTCCCATCGCTGTCCGTAGCTGTTGCGGTGATATGGGGACCGGTTAAAGCACTCCCTTTATCGAAGGTGAAGGCCCCCGAAGTATCCGCAACCGTGCTTCCTTCATAAACCTTTCCCTCATCGGCGCTATCAGAAAAAACTTCCACGGTGCACCCTGCACAGGCTGTGCCGAAAATACCATTGGAAATCGTGGTGCTAATCACCGGTGCGGATAATGAATTATTGCCGTTATCACTAAGGCTGATACCTTTATTAGAGTTACTGAAGATCGCATTTCGTCGGATTGTATTATAGCTTGATGATGTCACACTAACACCCTTGCCGGTATTATATCCGATGACATTATTCTGCAGAATAATATGTTCCCCACCACCTATATTTATTCCATCGCCTTGATTGCTCACAGCCGAAGTTCCACTAGAGTCTGTACCAATATAATTGCCACCAATAAATATATAATCACCCCCCGAGCTAATCCTTACACCACCGGACGGATTACCACTGATTACATTACGTTCCCCGGAAGTGGTTCCTCCGATAAAGACGCGTTTTATTCCTCCACCTGCCGCTACTCCCTGCTCTTTCTTACTTAAACCTGAGGTGCCGGTTTTGTCGGTACCGATATAATTACCTATGATCAAATTGCCAATTTCAGCTTGTCGTCCGAGACCGATCCCTCCGACAATAACGTTTCGTTCCTCTGCCTTGGTTCCCCCGATGCGATTAAATCCAGCCCCCATACCAATATTGACAGCGGTATGACCATTAGCACCCCCAAGAGCCACTGTACCGCTGGCATCCGTTCCCAAATAATTGCCTGTAACAACGTTGTAAGAACTGCCCGAGTCATTAATCAATAGGCAATTTCTTCCGGTCGTGACTATAATATTATTCTTAACCGTATTATTATAGGCTCCACATTCCAAACCTATGCCTATATCTCCATTTCCTAAGACCACACTCCCGCTGGCGTCTACGCCTACATAATTACCAACAATTTGATTCAGGTAGGCATTCGTGCCTACTACTCCAATACCGTAGCTTTCATTTCCACTACAATGGTTTCCCTCCCCATTATTAAGCCCCCCAATCTGGTTATTGGGGCTGCTAATACCGATTCCGTCTCTTTTGTTCCCTATTGCTTTTGTGCCAGTAATGTCGGTACCCATGTAATTGCCCTTTATAATATTATGTGTTACCGTGGCACCGTTTAGGGCTAATCCACTTCCCCCATTACCGCTCAATAAATTCCCCTCGCCCAGAGGTCCGCTTCCATTTTGTCTGTTCCCGCCAATTTGGTTGTATTTTGCCCCGCTATTAATAAAAATGCCGCTTGCTGGAAAATATAAGATTTGTAATCCTTTTATGACATTGTTATCGGAAATAATATTTAGTCCGTTGACACCGGATTGGGTAGCGCTGCCATCCAGGATAACTCCGGCATTGGAGGCATCAATGGTGATATTTCCCTGAGAAAGGTCGGGGAGACCCCTGCTTAAACTTATGGTTTTGGGAGTACTTGGGGGAAAGATCTGTGAATCAAATGAGATTTTCGTACCGCTTGAACTATTTTCCAGGCACCAACGCAAGGTATTGGCACCCGAATCGGAAGCGCTGGTTACAATACATTCGGTACCACCCTGGGGATTATTAAAATTAGAGGAGAAACGAGAGGGGTTAACTTTAGATAGATTGTTTGATTCTTTCCCGGAAGAAATATTTTTTTGGTGGATGGGGAGCCCTTTATCGGGGGCACTTTGGGAATCAATCCCTCCTGATTGGGTTGAAATCTGCTCGGTACCTTGAGGGTTAAATGGATTCCTGGGTTCTACTGCAGTGATGGATTTATAACTATTCGTGTTTGCTGTGGAAGAACCTTTCTCCAGAATCAAAACACCCCCATCCTGATCGGCAATAAAAATATAATTATTACTAACGGTGGCTGATTGGGCATACCCGGAGGTTTTATAGGAAACCGATAGGGTTGGAGAGCTCGGATTGGAAATATCAATGACTAAAAGTCCGCCACCCCCATTAGCCAAATAAGCATAGCTACCATCAACGGTTACTTCTTCGGCAAAACCCTGGGAGCTATAATATCCCAGTTGAGTCATTTGGCCAGGATTGGAAACATCTATAATGGCCATCCCACTGGTATTGGCTATATAAGCAATCCCTTGAGACACGGCCACATGCTGAGCAAAGGCATTGGACCATTTATAAGTTCCAATTATCGTTGGGCTGGTCGAATTAGAAATATCCACAATCTTTAGACCGGCCTGTTCGCAGGCCACGTAGGCATAGGTCCCACTGACAGTTAAACCAACAGCGGAGCTCAGTGTTTGCGTTGCTTCCTGCATATTAATAAATCCTAATTTAGTTGGTGAAGCGGGATTACTGACATCAACTATTTCCAGCCCCCATTCATTGGCCAAATAGGCAATACCATTAACGACCACCATATCACGGGAAGCCCCAGAGGCATCATAGAAGCTAGTTTTAGTCGGATGTGCAGGGTCAGCAATATCAACTATGTGTATTCCAATACCATTTATTCCAAGAACAGTGCTCTGACCAGTCATAGTGGCTACGTAGGCATACTTTCCCTTTACACTAACGACTGTAGCATACCCCTTGGTATCGTAGGTTCCGACTTCAGTAGGATTGGCAGGGTTAGAGATGTCCAAAACCCTTAAACCGGAAAGGCCTGCGGCAACATACCCGTAATTACCAGAGATTGCTATAGCATCGGCATAAGTTAATAGATTATAAACCCCTACCTGAGTTGGGGCGGTAGGAATAGAAACATCTATGGCCTTTAAACCCTTATAACGATCGGCCAGATAGATTTTACTTCCAGCGACGGCTATCCCTCCGGCATGGCCTCCGGAAACTTCATAACTCCCGACCTCGGAAGGATTCGATGGGTTGGAACAATCCAACACCCTCAATCCTTTGAAGGCATCGGCCACATAGACCGAGGTGCCGGAGACCGTAACTCCAAAGGCCCATCCCGGGGTTTTGTACTCCCCCAACAAACTGGGACTGGTCTTGACGGATACATCCAGGACCTTTACTCCGTCCCAGCCATCGGCCAGGTAAACCGTGTTGCCGGACACGGCAAGGCCATAGGCATAACCGGAGGTATCGTAAGTTCCTGATGCAACCGGATTGGTTGGGTCGGATACCTCGGCCACCAGCAGTCCCGCCCCGGCTGCGGCGATATAGGCATAAGTGCTGGACACCACTACGCCAAAGGCATAATTCGTGTCATAAACCGAACCGACCTTCCGGGGCTGGGTTGAATTGGAAACATCCACCACCTGCAAACCGTATGGCCCATCCGCCAGAAAAACGGTTGTCCCGGAAACAGCCACTCCTTCGGCATACCCCGGAGAATCCCAATACCCCACCTCGGTCGGATTGGTCGGGTTGGAGATATCCACTACTCGCAGTCCGGCCCCCCCTGCGGCCACATAAGCCAAGTTTCCGCTGACGGCGATCCCTTCTACCAAATGGGGAAAGGGGGTCGTAGAGCCCACTTCTGTAAGTGATGATGGGTTGGAAATGTCTAACACCACCAAACGAAGCCCGATCCCCACATAGGCGTAGTTCCCCTGGACAGCCACCGCTTTGGTCGGGCCGCCTAATTGCCCTACCATGCTGAAACTTGAATCGGTGGCATTAGATGGTCCATAGGAAGCCAGTAAGAATAAAAAGCATAAAAGAAGGGACGTCCTTCGACTATTTAAGATCTTCAACCGGTAAATTCTTTTTGATAACATTGAAGTCATGGTTTCAGGGTAGCCCATCCCCCTTCTTTCCCCTTGAGTTAACTTACACAAGATATTCCCGGAATTCTTAAATTTTAGAAAAGAAAATTCAAAAATATTTTATTAGTTATTTTTCTTTATCATGAGGCACAACAATATTTATCGTAGCTGTACTTGAGTTATTCAATGAATCAGTTCCTATGATGGTAATTGTATATGTGCGTCCGTTCCCTTTGCCGGATCTTTCAGCTCGGAGCTGGAGGGTAATGATTCCATTATTAATCTCCGGTTCAGTCCAGTCAGGATATTCATCCCCATCTCCAAGCCCATCCTGGGGCTCATTGCTCGACACAAAAGCCGTGAGGGATACGGCCCCCCCGCTATTGTCGCTGGCATTAGGCCATATAGTAATATTTTCCATCTTATGATTAGGAGGCCAAAGGATGGTTTTATCCGCTACTGGCGCAAGAGTAGGGGCGATCGTATCAATGACTTCCACATTAATGCTGGCGAAAACAGGTTGATTAATCCCGTCGCTTACTTGTAATTCCAATGTGTGGGTTCCCACGGCAAGGTCATTAATGGTATCGTCGGGTAAAGATACGGCGGCCCCGCCTTCAGTCGACTGTATAATTCCGCTGTAAAGGACAGTCTCTCCTTCCAACCACTGGTACGAAAGTTGATCCCCATCAAAGTCGGAAACCTGTCCACCGAGAATTACCGGGGTATTGACTTGATAGGTTCCTCCTCCCGAAGGTGCTGCATGAGGGGCAGAATTGCCGATGGTCAAAATCATTTCGTCTTTTGAAATGACCTTAAGGTCACTCACTTGCAGAACAAGAGTATGACTCCCTTTCGAGAAGTTTTGTAAAATGCCTAAATTAAGCGGAGCATCTCCACCGGAACTGACGTACTTCCACCCCTGAAGGATTTTAGTACCTTCAAGCCATCTATATATCAAGGGGTCGCCATTTGGGTCTGAAGCTGTGCCCTGGATAATGGTGGTACTCTGCTCTTCACTTTCTATGGAAATGTTAGGCCCAGCGTCCGGTACTGGAGGATTATTCCAGTTTTGCTGGGGTTGGTAGAGCACGTTGTCCACCTTGACTTGGAAAGTACCGTTGTCTCCAGTATAGGCGTCCACCCATACCCTTACACCACCCGTAAAGACATTATCGAAGGTCCCTACAAGAACCCAATCGCCATTTTCCTTGGAATAAGCTGTTATTGTAGAACCAACGCGACTGATCTTCAACTGGCCATACGGGGTAGATGCCGTAGCCTGATAGACCGGTAGCCATATGCCCCCTACCATGCCACTTGCATCAAAAGTATGTTGGTCATTTCTATTGTAACTGCGAGCGATCAAAATAAAATTTGTATTCGCATTCCCCTCTGTAGAGAGTATTCCTAATGCGATTCTTGAATGACAAACGACATGCTGAGTAGCGGTTGACATAAAATCAAGATATTCGAGGATAATATCGAAATCTCCGCTCCAAATTTCTTTAGAACTCAATTCTCCGAATACACCGTTTGGCGGGGTATTCGCCCTTAGATACCCACCTGACTGTGTATAGATACCACTTGGGTCATTAATATTCCAAAGATTCTGGTTAATGGACTCACCGTTGAAATCATCATAGACGAACGTAGATGCATGCCCGGAGGGTACCCCTCCAAAGATGGAAACCAGAATGATCAGGAATACGGTTGAAAGAATTCTTGCTGTTTGATGTACAGAATGCGAAGGTAATGGGGCCCGAAGGTCATATGAAAAAAATTTCTTTCTTTGATAGTCTTGATCCCCATTTGCCCTCATAGGATTGCCGTATTTCATATAACACCTCCTACGGTTTTTTAACAATTAAACAATAGTTATCATTTTTTCATTATTGTTATGTTCTTCCCTATTGTCGCTTCTACCAGGCCCCGGTGACCTGGGTATCACCGGCCAGGCCAAATTTGATTAAGGACCCTTATTGTTTGTTAACGGCTCACTCTTTGTAGTAAATTGGGTTAAAAGAAAATAGAACAAGGGAAAGTGTCTCTTTCCCTGATTGAACATAAAACCTGGGAGGATTTTGGGAATAGTGAACTCTCCTTTTTTGAATAGATAAATACTGGCTGGCTGCGCAACAATGGGGCCACTTGAGATCTGGTCATGGGACCCTTCTTTGTGTTGCGAACTACGGATTTAAATCAATAAAAAGCTATTGTGAAAAAGAAATATTAGTGCGCATTATTGTGGGTTGCCGGTTATTAAAAGGTACTCATATAACCAGCCGAAGAAATTCGGTTATCACCATAACCGGGTAAGATTATTATTTTGGCTTTTTATATTAACGCAAAAATCCTGTCAAGCAAAAATTATACTCCAGATGGTCTTTTCCACTTAACCCTCATCCCTTTCCCCATCCTTGATCGTTAAGCAAATCCCATATCCAAGGATATCCCCTTGGAATTTCCCGTTTATATTGGAGAAAACACAAGACAACAAAGCGGTTAATTATGCTGGGTTTCAGAGGTAGTCTTTCAGGGACGGTTTTGACATAGGCATTCAGGGTCATCCCTTTATTGGAAGCATTGACGACCAGCCGTTCATGAAGATCCGGGTTAAGGCGGATATTGAAAGAACCTTTTGGGGGTGAGGTTTATGAATATGGGACTTTAAGGGTTATATTGAAGCTCCCTGCACCAAGGTGCAGGGAATCTTCCAGGCAAGGAAAGGGTTTATTTGTTGTAGTTCGCTCGCTAACCCACGCAGCAAGCTGCGGGGAATGCGCTCGCTATTCCTGTTCAAATCTAACCCTGGAGCCACGGCCTTCCCTGAATTTTGCCCCCTGAGTGATGAGTAGCGATTTCAAATCCTCATACTTTACATCGGTAGGCGTTGCTTTCTTAATAATTTGAAGAAGGATTTTCTGCTGTTTCTTGTTTATTTGGGGAAAAGACTATCAGAATCAAAAAAAAAGCAACTAAAAATTGGTTGCAAAATCATTAACCAATAATCATATCCGCCCAAGTTAAACACTAGGATTGACCAGGTGGATAAATTGTGGTATCCTGATAAACACTTATAATCACTTAATAGAAAAAGGCAAAAATCATGCTGGATTTAAAATTAATTCGAGAACGATTGGCCTGGGTGCAGGATCGGTTGTCCCTTCGCGGCCAGGATCTACCCTGGGATACCTTTGAGTCTCTGGATAAGGAGCGGAGGGAGATTCTTCAGGAAGCTGAAGCCTTGAAACACCGCCGCAATAAGGTTTCCGAACAGATCGGCCGCCTGAAAAAGGAGAATAAGGAAGACCGTGAGGCCATCGAGGAAATGCGTCAGGTCTCAAAACGGATCAAGGAATTGGATGATTCGCTGGCCGGGATTGAAGAAAAGTTTTCTGCCATACTGTTGACCCTGCCCAATATACCCCATGAAACGGTTCCTGTCGGCTACACCAGCGAGGACAATCCGGTAGTCCGGACCTGGGGGAAGAAACCGGTTTTTTCTTTTCCGCCCCGGCCCCACTGGGAGATCGGTGAGGAACTGGATATCCTCGATTTTGAAAGGGCCACTCGGATGACCGGGGCCCGGTTTGTTTTATATAAAGGGCCGGGAGCCCGCTTGGAACGGGCCTTGATCAACTTTATGCTGGACCTGCACACAACCAAACATGGGTATACCGAAATCCTGCCCCCCTTTATGGTCAACAGCCAGAGCCTGATTGGAACCGGTCAATTACCAAAATTTCGGGACGAGTTATTCAAATTGGAAGGATGGGATTATTTTCTGATCCCCACGGCCGAAGTGCCGGTGACCAATCTCTATCAGCAGGAAACCCTTTCCGCCCAGGAGTTGCCCAAATATTTTGTTTCCTACACCCCTTGCTTTCGCTCCGAGGCCGGTTCTTACGGGAAAGATACACGGGGATTGATCCGCCAGCATCAGTTTAACAAAGTGGAATTGGTGAAATTCTGTGCCCCCGAAGAGTCCTACGCTGAACTGGAAGGCCTGCTGTTAAACGCCGAAGAGGTCCTTAAACAACTGAACCTGCCTTATCAGGTGGTCAGCCTTTGTACCGGCGATCTCGGATTTGCTTCAGCCAAGACCTACGACATTGAGGTCTGGCTCCCGGGGCAAGATCTTTATCGGGAAATATCTTCTTGCAGCAATTATGAAGATTTTCAAGCCCGACGGGCCAACATCCGTTTCCGCCGGGAAGGACGCCCCAAGACGGAATTGGCCCATACGATCAATGGATCAGGTCTGGCCGTAGGCAGAACTCTGGTGGCCCTTCTGGAAAACTACCAGCAGGCCGACGGGAGTGTTTTGATCCCTCCGGCCCTCCAGCCTTATATGAACGGGATCAGTCGGATAACCAAATCATAAAAAGTTCAACGTTCAAAGTTCAAAGTTGAAGGTTTCATAAAAAGTCGCCGAAAGCCGGAATCCAGTATGAGGGGACCGCTTCCCGGGGCCGGCCTGGTTGACATTCTTGGCAACTTTTTTCGGGTTTGTCAAAATAGACGTTTTGCCGGTTTATGTTTTTCCTTCGACTTTGAACCTTGAACAATATTTATTCCTCCCAAAAAGTGGCACAGGCGGAATCCGATTCCCAAACCGAGACCTTGCTGACCTTTGCCTGATCATTGTTCAGGCGGTGGCTTAATTCATGAAAGAGATGGCGGGCTATATGTTCCGAAGAAGGATTATCTGTTTCAAAAGGGGCCAGTTCATTCAGGTACTGGTGGTCTAGCCCGTTTAGGACTTCATGGGTGATGGTTTTTATTTCCCCAAAGTCCCGCACCAGGCCTGTCGAATCCAATTGGGCGGATCGGAGATAAACCTCCACCTTCCAGTTGTGGCCATGGAGCTGTTCGCATTTCCCCTGAAAATTTCGTAAACGATGGGCGGCGGCAAACTGGGTGATAATTTTCAGCTCAAACATGGATTAAGATATCCTCGAAGTTTTTAATATTTTTAGGCGGTTTTGAAATTTCTGGATCAGCCCTCTCAGATCCACCTGCAAACTGGCCAGGTCTTGATGTCGTTTTTCCATCAGACGTTCCAGTTCGTTCAGCCCGTATTGGACCACCTCGATCTCTTTTTTCAGGAGTTCTTCCTGAACCCGCTGATTGATCTGTTTGATAAGTCCCGGATCCATGGCCGATGGAAACCCCCTTTTTTCCCCAAAGTGACTGATATCGACAGTATGAAAGAAATCCCATTCAAAGTCAAGGTCTGGTTTTCTTGCCCTCCGTCACTTTTTACAGTTTCGTCAGTCGTAAGACCTGTTTTCTCGGATGTGAGGGGGGGAGCAAGCTGGTTTTGTAATCACTACAGGGTTGACAGAATCAAACAGGCATGCTATTTTTTCCTTAAATTTGGAGGAGAACGCCTATGAATCAAAATAATGCCCATTGTTCATACCGAAGGAGTTTATGGGGGATCCTATTGCTCATTAGCTTCCTCCTGGCCACAACATCCCTGGCCTCGGAACCAAAACAGGTAGTCGTTCTCCCTTTTAATATCAACGCACCGGAGCAGATGGATTATTTACGGGAAGGGGTTCGGGACATGCTTTCTTCCCGCCTGGCCTGGGAGGACAAAGTCGTGGTCCTGGACAATGCCCAGGTCCAGAAGGCCCGGGAAAAAATATCAGGTCCTATGGATGAATCCGGGGCTGCTCAGCTTGGAAAGCAATTGGGGGCAGGGGTGGTTGTTTGGGGCAGTATCAATGTCATGGGGTCCAGTGTGAGCCTTGACATAAACCTGTTAAATATTGCCCTTCGTCAACCCATGAAAAAATTCTATGCCCAGGCCAAGGGGATGGATGAGGTCATTATCAGGGTCAATGAATTGGCGGACATAATCAATGAAAAAATATTCGACCGTCCCCGAGCAACACCGGCCCCGGAAACCCCGGCAGCGGTATCTCAAGCCAAAAGTCCGGAGCCGTCAGCGGGAACCGCTCCCCCTGGAAAGGCCCCTCTTTCACTTAAGGGATTTACGATTAACCCCCTTTCCCCTCAGATGATTATCAATGCCGGCGGTTTTGATATGGCCGGGGTCTGGCGGAGCTCGGTCCTTCCTTTTGCTCTGATCGATATAGCCTTTGGGGATTTAGATGGTGACGGCAAAATAGAAACGGTTTTGATCAGTAAAAACCGAATCTACATCTATCGATATACCCAAGACAGATTCGAGTTGGTTAAAGAGATTCCCGGAGCCCTTTGGGATAATTACATCAGCGTCGATGTAGCCGACATTCACGGAACAGGGCTTCCTCAGATTTTTATTACCAATTATCGAGACAAAACGTTAAGATCTTTTACCCTTTCCTGGGTTCAGGGAACCTATAAAACGATCGCCCAAAATATCCCTTATTACCTTCGAGTCCACCAATTGCCCGGAAGGGGGCCGGTCCTGTTGGGTCAGCAAAAATTTGGCGCCCAATTCTTTGACTCAAAAATAGTCGTCCTTTCCTGGAAAGACGGCAAGTATGTTTCGGTTGAGCGATTGAACGTCCCCGAGGGATTAACGGTTTTTGACTTTGCTTTCCTGGAATACAATAAAGACGGCTCTCAGGAAATCCTTCACGTCAATCGCAATAACCGATTGATGGTTCTCTCAGAAAAAGGTAAAACAAAATATTCCAGCAGCGAATCTTATGGAGGGACCCTTAACTTTATTAGTGAATCTTCAGAAGGCAGCCCTTTTTCCTCGGAAGAACAGGAACCAGAACGGTATTATATTCCGGCCCGTTTAGTGATCGATTCGGTATCGATCCCGGGTAAAAAGGAGATCGTCTTGAATAAAAACAAAGGATCGGCTTTAAATTTTTTGGCCCGGTATCGCACCTATAACAGCGGCGATATTTATTCCATCTTCTGGGATGGGGGGGGCATGAAAGAAAACTGGAGGACCCCGACGATCAACGATTATATTGCTAATTACGGCGTAGCGGATTTTAAGAATAACGGCCAGAAACAAATGGTGGTGGGGGTTGTCCAATCCACGGAAATTGCCTTTATCTCCAACGCCCGCAGCGTATTGTATTGTTACGATTTAGGGGAAATTAAACCTGGTCCCAAATAGACCCTTGGTAATTTTTTTGGTTTTTCGACAGATCCATTGGTTAATTCCAACTTATTCGGGTTAGGGTCCATGTGGCGGTGTAGCTCAGGTGGTCAGAGCATGCGGCTCATATCCGCAGTGTCCGGGGTTCAAGTCCCTGCACCGCCACCAAAAAAACTGAACAATTGAAGCTCCCTGCACCAAGACTTCGTCGAGTTCAGTCGAGTCGGTACAGCCCCGCCATGGCGGGATTCCAGGCAAGGAAAATGTCTATTTCTTGTAGTTCGCTCGCTACCCCACGCAGTCATGCCAAGGGCGTGACGGGGAATGCGCTCGCTGTCCATGTTCAATAGATCTGCTTCTTTTTAAGGCCTTGGGCATTCATCTCAAGGCCTCTTTTTTTTAAAATGGGAAAAAAATCTCTTTACCTGTCTCCTGATCAGATCAAAAAGAAATTTTTAGAAGCCGGGCTCGGACTGAAGGAGACTCTGGCCTTAATTGAAATGACCTGGGAAGATACTCCCCGGGGATCGGTCCTGATACCAACGGACCGGTTATTTAACACCCTGGATCGCTTAACGCATTCCACGGTAAGGGGAAGCCGGATAAAGCGATTCAGAGCCCAAGGTCCCAATCAACCCTTCCAGATTTTTGAAGTCTATACTTCGGAAGGGGAGGTTCTGGCCTATTTGAATATGCTTTATCTGCGAAAACCCTTGCCTTGCTACTATCTGGTTTATGTAGAAGTAACCCCTTCCTTTCGAGGGAAAGGGTTGGGAAATCGGATATTGGAGGCCTTTCGTGATTATGTCGTAGAAAAAGACGCTTTGGGCCTTTTGGACAACATCATCCCCCCCGAAGACCCGACCTTTGACATTTACGACAAATTGGGCTGGATCCCTCTTGAAAAACTGATCGAATTCAGCGAAAAGCCGGACCGGGCTCATTATATGGTTTTTATCCCCGCCGGGTTTAAAAAGAATCATTTCGCCCTTAAACTCCCCAAACTGATCTTTAATCTTAAGAAAAAAAGACCCGTTATTGAAATGCAGGACAATGAATTGATGGTCCAGAGGACCATCCAGGAATTTAACCAAATCTATTCGGCCCTGGAAAGGGTTTTTAAAAAAGAGAAGGAATCCGGACGGACCACCCTGCTGATGCGTTTTATGTTCACCAAGTTTACCACCCGCTTGTTGGGATTTCAAAGACGGATCCAGGAATTGTTGGGTTACACCGGCGGGGAATCGCTGGAACAAATTACCCTTTCCAGGGAGGTCCGTTCCCTGCTCATTCAACCTTATAGTTTTGATCCGGAAGAAACCGACGTTCAATTGTTTGGAGATCGTTCCTTATGGCTTTCTCTGCCTGAATCGATTAAGTCCAAGACCACTCAGGCCATTGAAGGGCTTCCTTTATATCAAAGGCCTTTTCTAACCCAGTGGATGAAAGAAAAAAATCGAACCGAACCGCTTAAGTTGACCATTGCCGATCTTCTGGATCTGGGCTTTGATCCCACCCGGTTACGGGAGTTCCTTCTCCAGGATCAGATCTACATGTTTGAACGTCTCTCTTCGGCTTTACTTAAGGATCTTGAAAAAAGAAAGGGTTTATTGGAAAAAATAGAGAAAAAAATTCAAGGAGTCAGAATCCGGCAGGCACAAATAAAAGTCAATCTTCCTCTTCTCTGGATTCAGGACCGGGGAAACGGTTATGTTTTAAGAAAAAAAGTAAACGGGATCCATTGGGAAGAAGCGGTCTATCAATTAAAACAAAACCCCAGCCTGCGTTTTCTCAATCAACACCTTATCCTGGATCAAAAAATAACCAGAACGATACGGGACATAATAGACTGGACCAAGGATCATATTCGGGGTCCCGAGCAAGAGGTTTTGCCCGACCTGGCCTATTTTATCCCCTGGAACTTGGAAAGGAACAGCCCTTTGTTTTCCATCGACCCGGCCAATGTGCCTTATTTGGAACAAATCTGGATCGCCTGAGTCCCCTTTTTTCTTGACAAGGACGACGGCCCATGAATACTCTCATCTTAATTCTAAATTCCGGCTTCGGATTCCCGGCTTCAACACTTTTTAAATCTTCGTTTGGGAGTTTCGTTATTGAAAAAAAAATTAACATTCCTTCTTTGGATTCCGGGCTTTTTCCTTTGGTTAGGCTTAGCCTCCCCTGCCGGGTTACCCCCTTGTATCCAGCTTATCGAAACGGATTATGATTTTGGAACGGTGGATGAAGGCAGCATCCTCTCCCACGATTATTCAGTTAAAAATACCGGCCCGGGAATCCTTGAGATCACGGACATCCGTCCCGGGTGAGGCTGTTCTGTGGCCCGTTTTGACCGGGCTATCCCCCCTGGAGGGGAGGGAAAAATCACCCTGACCGTAAATTTAAAAGACTATCAAGGCCCGGTTTGGAAATCGGCTACGATCCACAGCAATGACCCTCAAAAGCCTTCCCTTGTACTGAATTTCCACGGCACGGTCCGCCCCTACATTGAAATACGGCCGGCCTCTTTCGTCGAGTTCAAGGCCGGGAGGGAAGGACAACAGGAAAAGACGATTGATCTGATAACGACCTCCCAACCCTTTCAAATTTTGAAAATTGAAAATACCCTTGGAGATAATATTACCTATTACCTGAAAACCATCGTCAAAAGACGGCATTATCGGCTGATAATCATTAACCGACAAAAAAACGAAAGATATTCCGGAATGATTACCTGTTTCACCGACCATGGCAAAAAACCGGAGATTCGGATCTCGATCCGGTCCACTCTGGACGGTTGAAGGAGAATGATGCATATCGTTGCCCTGACCCATCTTTTTTATCCGGCCCGGGGCGGATCGGAAATTTCCCTGCTGGAGTGGGCCAAAAAACTGGTCATAAAAGGACACCAGGTAACCGTGGTTACCTCCAATCAAACAACTCTGGAAGCCTTTAAAAATCCTCGGGTCAATGCTTCCTTGCCGGCAGAAGAAATCCAAGAAGGGATTCGTATTATCCGATTACCCCTCAGACCTCCAAAACGATATGTCCTGGCCAAAATAGGGGCTTTGGCCTTACGGAGCCGTTTAAAGGGCGGAGACCGTCTCTGGTTTATGACCCATATTCCCCATCTGCCCCGGATGATTAAAACTGCCTGTGGTCTGGATCCGGACTTGATCTATGCCGTCCCATTTCCAACCGCTTCTATTTATTATGCTGCAGCGGCCGCCAAAAAAACAGGCTGTCCCTGGGTTATTCAGCCTCATCTGCATATGAATGATATAAATGCTTCGCTGGCAAGAATCCTTCACTGGATCTTCCCCAAGGCCTCTGCTATCCTGACCAATACCCGGGCTGAAAAGGATTTTCTAATAAGACAGGGCATTCAAGAAGCCAAGATCCATGCCTTAGGACAGGGAATCGACCTTTCTCTTTTAGAGGGGGGAGATGGCCGCCGATTCCGATTAACCCACGGCCTTAGCCAGGAACCGCTGATCCTTTTTATGGGCCGCAAGGTTGAGAACAAAGGAATCGACACCCTGTTGGAAGCCATGCCCTTGATCTGGCAAGAGGAGGCCCGCACGGTCTTGGTCCTGGCCGGGCAATCCAGCCCTTACTTCCAGACCTTATTCAACAATCACCCTCTATCCCAAGATCCCCGTATCATCTCTCTGAATAATTTTCCGGAAGAAGAAAAAGCGGACCTCCTGACTGCCTGTGATTTTCTGATCCTGCCCTCCCAGGTTGAAAGCTTTGGGGTGGTTTTCCTGGAGGCCTGGGCCAAAGGCAAACCGGTGATCGGGGCCCGGATACCCGCCGTAGAGGATATGATTGCCGATGGAGAAGATGGATTTCTGGTCCCTTACCGGGATACGCTCGGCCTGGCAACAGCGGCCCGAAAACTGATAAAAGATCCGGAGCTCCGCAGGGTCATGGGTGAAAAAGGAAGGCAAAAAACTGAACATCGCTTTGAAATCAGCCGGGTTACCGATCAAATGGAGGCCTTATTTTTGAGTCTGGTGAAACGATGAGGGTACCCTTCTCTCAAAAAATGTTTGGAAAGATATCCATTACAGGTTGTTCAAAGATATTCAGATACAAGGCGTTCGAAGTCCTGAGGAAGGAAGCGTACATAGAAGTATGCCGGACTGACGAAGGATGAGGACAACACCGCAGATGGACAATTTTCAACAACCTGGGACGGTTTCGGTGGTCATTTGCACCCTTAACCGGGAAGAATCCTTGATCCACGTCCTCGAACTCTTAAAGAATCAAACCATCCCTCCTCATGAGGTCCTGGTCGTTGATCAAAGCCGGGAACACAAACCGCAAACTTGGAATTATTTAAAAGAAAACCAAAATCGAATCCGCTTACTGACCCTTTCTTCCCCGTCAACCACCGCTGCCCGTAACCTGGCCCGGAAAGAAGTTCGGGGAGATATAATCCTTTTTTTAGATGACGATGTCCTTTTTTATCCCACTTTGATTCAAACCCACCAGGAAAACTATCAGGAGTTAAATCTGGGTGCTGTAACCGGCAAGGTCCTTTATGACGGAAGTGAGGAAAACGATCTGCCTTGGGCCGGTCGAATAACCCGAAGTGGGAAATATCTGCGGAATTTTACCACCAATCAACGCTGTCTGATCTCTACCCTATACGGGTGTAACATGTCTATTCGGAGGGACGTTCTGCTGGAAGTCGGGGATTTCGATCTGAACTATTGGGGCAACTTTTTATGGGAAGAAGTAGATTATGCCCTGCAGATTCGAAAACACGGCTATCAAATTATTTATGATCCAAGGGCGGTCGTCTTCCATGTCATGGCCAAGAAAGGGGGGAGCAGAAACCCTCCTCCCCGGCAATATCTGGAGAGTACGATTTTTAATGACTGGTATTTTTTCTTTAAATACATCTCTAAAGGGTTTTGGCCGTTCCTGTTATACCGTCAGAAAAAAACCTGGTTTCAATACCTTTTAGCCTCCAGAGGAAATTGTATCCCCCTGATTAAACAAATGGTTCGAGCTTTTCGGCAGGCAAAACCCCAATATTAGGGTATTGTTAGGAATGATTAAAAAAAACCTTGACTTACCCGCATAAGACTATTATAATTCTTGACATTAAATCCGCCATCGACCCAGTAAGGTGTGGATGACGGTCGAAGTTGGTGAACAATTCGACGGGCTTTGGCATCGGAGAATGTATCCTCGATGCTTTTTTTTTAGGCAGGTCGTATCCCAACTTGAGAAATACTTCAAGAGGAGGGATAAGACTATGCCAGAAGGAAAAGTGAAGTGGTTCAACGAGAACAAAGGTTTTGGCTTTATTGAAGTGGATGGTCAGGATAAGGATGTATTTATTCACCATTCAGCTATCAGTATGCAGGGTTTCAGAACCCTGCAAGAAGGCCAGCGGGTAAGCTTTGATATCGAGCAGGGCAAAAAAGGCCCGGCTGCGGTCAATGTAAAAACCGTGTAAAAATTCGTTAATCCCAAAATCAAAAAGGGGGGTTGAATATCGATTCAACCCCCCTTTTGTTTGTGAGAACATGCAGGATAATTTCTGATAATCTCGTGTAAACTTAGAAATGTTCCTTTTCGTCATTCCGACGAAAGCCGGAATCCAGTGCTTTTAACTTTAGGTAATCTTTTGAACCCTGGTTTTCACCCTCGGATAAAGACATTCCGGTGCAGGCTTAGTAACGACCTTTTCCGAAATCATCATTCCTCAATGAACCGGTAAAACGTCAGTTTATTTTAAAGAGTGATGCGGTAAACCTCAAAAGCCTTTTTCGTCAACTCTTCTCTCCAGGCGGGATCGGCTATGTTGATCAGGGCCTTCATGCGCTCCCGCACCGTCTTGCCTTTCAAAGCCGCTATCCCGTATTCGGTGACCACATGGTCCACATCGTTTCTGGACGTGGTCACGGAGGCTCCATTCTTGAGTGTCGGCACTATCCTGGAAAGGTCCTTGGCGGTACTGGGTAGGGCGATGATCGCCTTGCCACCTTCCGATATCCTGGCTCCTCTTACAAAGTCAAGTTGCCCTCCCACACCGGCGAATTGTTTTGGACCTAAGGTGTCGGCGCAGACCTGGCCGAGGAGATCGACCTCCAGGGCGGAGTTTAAAGCAACCATTTTTTTGTTCTGGGCGATGACAAATGGGTTATTGGTGTAATCCACCGGATGCATCTCGATGATGGGATTGTCATCGACCCAATCATAAAAGGCCCTCGACCCCATCAGGAATGTGACGACAATTTTCCCTTGGTGAATCGTCTTTTTACGTCCGGTGATGACCCCTTTCTCCACCAGACTTCTCGTTCCGTCGGAAATCATTTCCGAATGGATCCCCAGGTCCTTAAATCCGCTGAGATAAAAAAGTGCGGCCTCGGGAATACCCCCGATCCCGAGTTGGAGGCAGCACCCGTCATCGATCAGTTCGGCCGTATGTCTGCCGATGTTTTTCTCTACTTCCGTCAATTCGCTGCCTTTCAAGATGAAGATGGGTTGGTTAACTTCCACAAAAAAATCGATGTCCGATAGGTGAACAAAAGATTGGCCGTGTGTTCTGGGCATGTTCGGGTTGACCTCGGCTATGACCATTTTTGCAGTTTCAACCACCTTTTTGGTGTAATCCACGGAGACGCCCAGACTGCAAAGCCCACTTTTGTCAGGAGGAGACACCGTAACCATAGCCACATTCACCGGCAGCACCGACTCAAAAAGAGAGGGTATTTCACTGAACAGATAAGGGATATAATCCGCTCTGTTTTCCCAGATGGCCTTTCGGGTTGCCCCTCCGGAGAATAAGGAAACATGTCGGAAGCTGGAAGCATATTCCGGACGGCAGTAAAGGGCTTCACCCATGGGGACCATGTGCACAATCTCGACGTCCCGGAGTTCCCCTGCCCTTTTAACCAGTTCACCGGGTAATACCCGCGGTTCACCGCAGGCGTGGGAAAAAACAATCCGGTCGCCCGACCGGACCTTTTGGACCGCCTCTTCCGCAGTACATAGATGTTCCTGGTAATATCCCATTGTTATCTCCTAAATTGAATCAAGGGAATTGTTAAAAGAGATAGTAACTGTTACCCGCGGCTTCGTCAAGCGTGATGCTGAATCACCCTTTTCCTCCCTTCGCAAGTCGCTCCCTAATTCGTTTTCCCCCGACAAGAACATCCCCCATAATTCCCTATCCCGGCCCCTTCTTTATTCTTTAAAAGAATGAAGACGCCCAAAAAACTAATTGAGCTTGACAATAGAGTGATCCCCGCATAGCATTAATCAAAGTATCACAAGAAAACCAGAGACGGTACGAACAAAACGAAAAATTGGGAAACCGCCCCTGATAAAACCCATTCGGTCCTTCCGAGAAATGCATGTCTGAAACCATCCAGTTTTTAATCCAAAACGGATATTCGGTTCTCTTCTTTTGGATATTTTTCCAGCAATTGGGTTTGCCGATCCCGGCTGCCCCCATCCTAATGGCGGCCGGAGTTCTGACCGGGATTGGGATATTTAATTTTTTCATAATGCTCGGCTTGGCTGTTTTCGCTTCTCTGATAAGCGATACCTTCTGGTATCAGATTGGTCTCCGGCGTGGGAGTAAGGTCTTACCTTTGCTCTGCCGTATTGCCCTCGATCCCGATTCTTGTGTTCGTAAAACCAAAAATGTCTTTGCCCGTCATGGTCCCCGCTCGCTGCTGGTTGCCAAGTTCGTACCGGGCATGACGCCCATTACCTCCCCACTGGCCGGCATTTTTCATATGCCCACACTTCGTTTCTTGTTTTATGATGGATTGGGGGTGTTTTTCTGGGCAGCCCTTTACCTCGGTGTCGGTTACCTCTTCACCCCCCAATTGGAACCCGTTGCCCTAAAAACCATGGAAACAGGCCTCTTAATGGGACTGGTTATTCCCGGAGGGCTGGCCGCCTATATCGGCTGGAAATATATGCAGCGTCGGCGTGTTCTGCATCAATTAACCGTTTCCCGGATCACGCCTGAAGAGGTAAAAGAAAGGCTTGAGGCAAATGAGGATCTTCTGGTTTTAGATATCCGCAGCCCCTTTGAACTCGAAGTGGAGCCACAGACTATTCCCGGGGCCTTCCATCTCCCCATGGACCATTTAGTAAAAAATGATAATATGTTGCCTCGAGATCGGGACATTATCCTGTATTGCGCCTGACCCAATGAGGCCTCAAGCGGCCGGGCGGCCCTTTTATTACGACAACAGGGGATTACCCGGGTTCGGCTTCTGGCCGGCGGCCTCCAGGCCTGGCAGCAAAGGGCCTACCCCGTTGAGAATAAAGGTATCCGGCCGTGGAGATAGAGAGTCCGAAACAGGGTGGAAGAATTTTGATACCGAGGTATAAAATACCCGTCACAGGATTTATATCCGGCCGTCTCGGAACGCACCCCATCCATTAGCAAAAACCACTGAGAGCGACCCGCAATATCTTGGGAGAAAAATTGATTGACACATAGAAACGGTCTCCCTATACTTCCAGCTTCTTAAAAATATTTATTTGAACAGGAATAGCGAGCGCATTCCCCGCAGCTTGCTGCGTGGGTTAGCGAGCGAACTACAACAAATAAACCCTTTCCTTGCCTGGAAGATTCCCTGCACCTTGGTGCAGGGAGCTTCAATCGAAGTTGCCTGGTAATGAGGGGTACGATCCAAGAACAGTTGAGTCTGATTTTCAGGCCGAAATCCGTGAAGGCCTTTTGCACTTATGCCCAGTATCGACGGCATCTTTCCTGAAAATGGGTAACTGGAAGACTAAAGGAGGATTTATGAGGCGGTACATCATCTTTGGAGCCGGAGCTATTGGTGGGGTAATCGGTACACGGTTACACCGTGCCGGCAAGGACGTTATACTCATTGCCCGCGGACGGCATTTGGAGGCGATCCAGGAACACGGACTCAGGCTGGAAACTCCGGATGGAACCGAGACATTCAAGATCCCGGCGGTTTCATCCCCTTCCGAAATCCACTTTGAGAAAGATGACCTGGTCATCCTGGGAATGAAGTCGCAGGATACCCGTGCGGCCTTAGAGGCCCTACGGGCCGCCGCCGGTGATCACCTGCCGGTGATCTGCACCCAAAACGGGGTGGACAACGAGCGGATGGCCCTGCGCCGGTTCGAGAACGTTTATGCTATGGTGGTCATGCTCCCGGCCACACACCTGGATCCGGGTGTGGTTCAGCAGAACTCGTCCCCAATCCCGGGGATCCTGGATGCCGGGCGTTATCCGCAAGGGAGCGATCCTCTGATTGAGGCTGTCTGCGCCGATCTCAGGGATGCCGATTTCAGCTCTCAACCGGATGAAGCGGTTATGCGGCAGAAATACGCCAAGCTCTTGCTCAACCTCGGCAATGCCTTCCAGGCCGTCTGCGGAACAGACGGAAACGGCAGGGACCTCCTTCGTGCTGCCAGAGAAGAGGCCTTGGCCTGTTACCGGGCCGCTGGCATCGCCTACTCAACAGATGAGGAGTTTCGTAAACGTCGTGGCAATTTTATCCAAGTGAAACCAATCGGCGACGGCCAGCGGCAGGGGAGCTCTTCCTGGCAAAGCCAGACCCGGGGGACCGGTACTATTGAAGCGGATTGGCTGAACGGGGAGATCTGTCTTTTAGGAAGGCTCCATGGCGTACCCACCCCAGTGAACCGTTTATTACAGACAACAGCCAATTACGCGGCTCGGGAGAAACTAGCGCCGGGGACAATTACTGTCGAGGAACTGAAGCGGGAACTCCCCTTATAACTCCCGAACCTTTTTAGCCCTGGGCAACAGGTCATCCAGCTGTTTTTTTATCGTGATCTTATCGAATTTTCCCACGCTGGTCTTGGGAATGGTCTTGGTGATCAGAATATAATCAGGCAGCATCCATTTGGTGATCTTCCCCTTTTCCACCCCTTCGGTCTCCAAAAAGTGGATGATGTCTTTTTCATTCTCCTTGGCCCCGGGAACCAGGGTAACAATGGCCATCGGTCTTTGCCCCCACTTTTCGTCCGGGACCCCGACATAAGTGGCTTCTAAAACAAATTCGGCCGTGGCTGTCAGGTTCTCCAGCAGAACCGTCGGGACCATCTCGGCCCCGCTGCGAATCATATCCGACATCCGGTCGGCTATGGTGGCATACCCCTCTTCATCCACCTTGGCCACATCGCCGGTATGAAACCATCCGTCCCGCCAGACTTCGGCCGTTTTCTCCGGTTCGTTATAATACTGCTCCATGACCCAGGGCCCCCGGATCAGGATTTCTCCCACGGTCTCGTTGTCCCGAGGAACCGGGTTCCCTTGTTCATCGACAATCATCACCTCAACCCCGGGGACAGCCAACCCTGTTTTCACCCGGATCTCATCCAGTTTTTCCTCGGGCCAGTCCACCATGGTTTTTTTGACAAAGGCCCGGATGGCCGCCGGAGCGGTTTCGGTCATACCGTATCCGGACCTGGCCTTGAATCCGGGAATGATTTTTTCGGCCTTTTTCTTCAATCCCAAGGGCAAGGCCCCGCCGCCGACCCCCAGGTTCTTCAAACTGCTCAGATCGTATTTATGAATATCTTTATATTCCACTATCATGGCCAGAACCGTCGGCACTACTGAGGTGGAGGTTACTTTTTCTGTTTGAACCAGTTCACAGAATCCCTCCACCGTAAATGTCCCCGGCAGGATCAGCTTATTGGCTGAAAAGACGTTGAGGAACGGGGCGCCCCAGCCATGGACATGGTACAAGGGGGTTATCGCCATCCAAACTTCATTCTCCCCGAAGTTTACGCGAGCGGGATCGGTGATGAAAAAATTCCAAGCAATGACATGCAGGGTTTGCAAATAGAGTTGCCGGTGGGTAAACATAACCCCTTTGGGCAGGCCCGTGGTTCCGGTCGTATAACACAGCGTGGCAAAAGTATCCTCATGAAGGTTCGGCCATTCGAATTCGGAGGATTGTTCTTGGAGTAATGTTTCATATTCAAAAACCGGTTCAATCTTTGTCTGGGGAAGTCCCGGTTTGTCGGACATATAAACAAATTTCTCCACTGTATCTTTGATTCGTTCATGGATGCCCTCCAGCAACGGCCAGGAGATATCGTCCACAAAAATGATTTTGTCCTGGGAATGTCGGATGGTATGAACAATGTGATCCTGGGAGAGCCTGATGTTGACAGGATGCAGAACCGCCCCGCAACCCGGGACGGCGTAGTACAGCTCCATATGCCGATGATGATTCAAGGCCATGGTGGCGATCCGGTCTCCGGGTTGTCGTGGTTTTCCGGGATGAAGGCCCAGTTTTTCCTTGAGGGCATTGGCCAGCTGGCAGGTCCTTTCATACCAATGCTGCCAGGTCAATCGAAAATACTCGCCGGTGTTCGGATTCCGGTAAACCAGCCCGATCTCATTCGGGTAAATATCCACAGGTCTTTTCATCAGGGTTTTAAGCAGCAGGTTATAATTGGTACTGAATTCCGGATAGGTTCTCAAGGTCATCTTTTTCCCCCTTTCAACTGGTTGATCTGCTTGGATTTTAAACTTGATGCTCCCGAAATGTCAAGGAAGGAATCCTTTAATTATTATATTATAACGAAACGTTACAACGGCTAAGCCTTTTATAGTTGACAGAAAAAAATCGGTTTTATATAAAATTTTACAAAGGATTGGGGAATGAATGTAAGAATGAACTTCAACTCTTAGAACAGGGCTGAATAACAAAATCAAACTTATACGGGAGGTCATGATGAAATTGGAGGAACTGTTCAGTTTAAAAGGCAAGGTCGCCCTGGTTACCGGAGGCGGCAGAGGAATCGGCAAATTTATTTCTACCGGTCTGGCAGAAGCCGGAGCGGATCTGATTATCACATCGAGAAAGATGAACAATCTTGAAGCATCGGCTGAGGAGTTATCGAAGGCAGGTAATGTCCAGGTCTTCCCTGTAGCCTGCGATATATCCAAAGAAGAAGACCTTGGGAACATGCTTAAGACCGCTGTGCAAAAATTTCCCCGGATCGATATCCTGGTCAACAATGCCGGGGCAACCTGGGGTGCACCGACGCTTTCTTACCCCCTTGAGAAATGGGATTATGTTTTCAATGTCAATGTCAGGTCCGTATGGATATTGACCCAGAAAATGGCCAACCTGATGAAAGACTGGGGCGGGGGAACGATTATCAATATTGCCTCGACTGCCGGTCTTCGGGGAACGGAAGAGGTGGCCCATCCGGCCGTTCCCTATAATTCGACCAAAGCGGCCGTCATCAGCCTGACCCAGAACCTGGCCGTCAAATTAGCTCCATACCATATCCGCGTCAATGCCATTGCCCCGGGCTATTTCCGGACCGACATGATGGCCCATGTGACCAGAAATGAAGAAATCTATAAGATGGCGACTTCCAGAATTCCTCTCGGAAAAGGGGGAGACATCGACGACATGAAGGGAGTGGCCGTCTTTCTGGCTTCTGCGGCCTCCCAGTTTATTACCGGTCAAACCATCGTTGTAGACGGTGGCTCTGTGGCCAAATAACTTATAAAATTCATCAACAATAGGCACACACCATCATGGAAAATCTATCTCAAGAAGAACGTAATACCAAAACAGCCATAGAATACCTCCAGCATATCGTGGACGGGAGCGGACGGTACGGAAAATCATCCTTTGATAAGGCCTTTGCCCTAGTTTCTGAGGATTTCGAGATTGAGGTCCTCCCCGTTTCTGTGAAAATGCCGAAAATGAAATTACCAAGATATCGGAAATGGCTGGAACCCATGGTAGCAGAGCTTTTTACTGATTTTAACATGAAGGTTTTAGAAACGACCGCTCAGGATAACCGGGTGATGATAGAAGCCTCCTCCTCGGCCAAGACCAATGACGGGCGCCCCTATGGCATGGAATATCGGATATCTTTTAAGTTTAATGACCAGGGGAAGATCACCCTGGTCAAAGAATATGTGGATAGTTTATTTACCGCCCGATTTTACGGGTTGATTCAAGAAAAATAGTTTTGCTCCCTCGAAGCTGAAAGTCGGGATAATTGAAATCATGAAGGAACTTTTAATAAATAACGGGTCGTTTAGAGGCTGATCCTTGGCCAAAGCATCCCGCGAATTTCAGGTCTTTACCAAAATTATTGGTCCCGTCTGCAACCTGGGCTGTCACTATTGTTATTACCTAAAGAAAGGACTCCTCTACCCTTCAGCGGAGTCCTTTCGTATGTCCGATGACGTCCTTGAGGCTTATATCGTCCAACACATCAACGCCTCTCCCGGTCCGACGATCAGCTTTTCCTGGCATGGCGGGGAGCCGACCCTCCTGGGTCTCGATTATTTCCGCAAAATTGTGGCCCTTCAGCGAAAACACCTTCCCCAAAATCGGCAACTCTTTAACGGTATTCAAACCAACGGTACCCTCCTGGATGAACCATGGTGCCGCTTCTTAAAGAGTGAGGATTTCACTGTTGGTTTAAGCCTCGACGGCCCCCAAACCCTTCACGATCAACACCGCCTTTTTAAAAATGGAAATCCCACCCACGAGCTGGTAATGCGCGGATACCGGCTTTTGTGCCAACATTATATCCCAATTGACTTATTGTGTGTGGTCCATGCGCAAAATGTCGATTTTCCCCTCCAGGTATACCGCTTTTTCAAACAGATCCAGGCCCAGTACATGACCTTTCTGCCTCTGGTCGAACCGGACCCGGATAGTAAGGAAGGAGTCAGCCCCCGCACGGTATCGGCCGAAGCCTGGGGGGAATTTCTTTGCACTATCTTTGACGAATGGAAGGCTGAAGATATCGAACGAATCAAAGTGCAGGTATTCGAGGAAACAGCCAGAACGGCCTTTGGACAGGACCATGCCCTGTGTATTTTTCGAAAAACTTGCGGGGATATTCCGGTCATCGAGCACAACGGAGATTTCTATTCCTGTGATCATTTCGTAGACCCGGAACACCGCCTGGGAAATATCCAGGAAATCCCACTGGTCGATTTATTGGAAAGCCCGGCCCAAAAGGTCTTCGGACAAGCTAAATGGGATACACTCCCCCAATATTGCCGGGACTGCGAAGTTCTTCCCCTGTGTTATGGTGGATGCCCGAAAGACCGTATCCTTCACACCCCGGATGGTCAGGCTGGTCTGAATTACCTATGTGCAGGATTTAAGCGTTTCTTCAACCACAGTCGGCCCTTTGTCACCCAATTGTCTGCCCTCTGGCGCCGTCAATCCATCGAAAGAAGAAATTCCCAACTAGAGATTAAACACATTCAGAAGAACGCTAAGGTCGGCCGCAATGATCCCTGCCCCTGCGGCAGCGGCCGTAAGTACAAAAAGTGCTGTTTGGGGAAATGAGTTCGAGCGAGGGTTATTTCTTAGAACTCTTTATTCTAAGAATTTCCCCTAACTTTTATAGGGTTACGGGTTACGGGTTACGAGTTGCGGGTTAAAAAATTAAAACCTTTTCTTTAAAACTCATAACCCGTAACTCGTAACTCGCAACAGAGAAATTCAAATATTTTTGTTTACTTCTTAAGTTTCTCTTTGAAAAACGCAATAGTGCGCTGCCAGGCCAATTGAGCGGCCTCTTTATGGTATCGGGCAGTGTTCGTATCGTTGTTAAAGGCATGTTGAGTCCCTTCGTACATAAAAATTTTATAGTCCACCGATGCCTTCTTGAGTGCTGCTTCAAAAGCCGGAATCCCGGGATTGATCCATGGGTCAATTCCAGCATAGAGGATAAGCAAAGCGGCCTTGATCTTGGGAACATCTTCAGTCGCGGGCTGTTTGCCATAATAGGGCACCACAGCCGATAAATCCGGTGAGTGTACGGCCAGTTGGTTGGCCATCCCCCCTCCCCAGCAGAATCCTACGGCCCCTACCTTGCCGTTGGAAACAGGATGGGTCTTCAAAAATTTCACCGCCGCAATATAGTTTTGCAGAGTCGATGGACCGTCCAGTTTTTGGATCAGTGCCGGTGCTTTTTCTTGATCTTCCGGAGTTCCACCCAAAGGCGTTAAGGCATCCGGGGCCAAAGCCAGAAACCCCTCCAAGGCAATACGTCTGGAGACATCTTCGATATGGGGTACCAGCCCCCGGTTTTCATGGATAACGAGCACCGCGGGAAGCTTTTCCATTCCTTTCGGCCTGGCCAAATAGGCCCGGATATCCCCTGTCGCCCCAGGGTATTTGATATATTCCGTTCCCAGGCGGGGATCATCCTTGGAAACGATTTGGGCTTGGGCACCACTGTTTTCCAATATAGGCAACAAGGCCAAGGCAGCGGCTGTTCCACCGGCAAGAAGACCCAACCTCCTGAGAAATTCACGACGGTGAATTAATTCACGAGTATAATCGTCGTACAAATCGATGATTTTTTGATCCATCATGTTTTCTCCTTTCTTTCAGGACGATATAAAGGTATTAACTTAACCGACCAAAACCAAATTCAATCAAAATTTGTTGCTTGCCCCCCTTCTCTTTTTTTTATATACTTAACCCGTTCAAAATCAAATCTTTTTTTGTAAGGAGGAGATCCGCCATGTACGAAGGGATGATTGCTGAAACGGTCGGTTTTAGGGGGCACAACGATGATTTGATTGAAGGATACCTGGCCCGCCCGCTGGGTGCGGGCCCTTTTCCGGGGGTTGTCCTGATCCATCACATGCCGGGTTGGGATGAAGCCTCAAAAGAAATGACACGGAAACTGGCCTTCCACGGATATGTGGGTTTTGCACCCCACCTTCATCATCGTGAAGGGCCGGGCACGTCGGAAGAAATCATGGCCAAGGTCTGGAAGGCCGGAGGTATCCCGGACGAACAATGTGTCGGTGATGTGGATGCGGCCATCCGCTACTTAGAAACCCTGCCCTATTACAGCGGAAAAGTGGGAACTATCGGCTTTTGTTCCGGAGGACGGCAGGTGTATCTCACGGCCTGCAGGATCAAACGCATCAATGCCGCAGTCGATTGCTATGGGGGAAGGGTGGTGGCCAAACCCGAGGAACTGACCGAGCGCCAGCCGGTGGCCCCCATTGACCTGACCAAGGACCTGGCCTGCCCCTTGCTGGGCCTGTTCGGGGCGGAAGACCAAAATCCTTCTCCTGAGCATGTCCAACGCATGGAGGAGGAACTCAAACGCTACAACAAGACCTACGAGTTTCACACCTACCCAAACGCCGGTCATGGTTTCTTTTCAGTGGACCGGCCCAGTTACCGGGTAGAAGCGGCTGTGGACGGCTGGCAGAAGGTCTTTGCCTGGTATGAAAAGTATTTACAATCCCCCTGAGTTGGGGGGAAGCTGTTTAGGATGGTTGGAATCATAGGCCCCATATCCTGCTGACCATCTCAGGCTCATATCCCTTGACGGCCCGTTGATTGGCCCAATCGACCAGACTCCGGGCGGCATCAGTACAAAGAAGATCGGGCTTGGGTGTGATGCCTACCCGGCCCAGATCAAGACGATCGGCATCCCAGCAGGTCTGCAGGGTCACATCGCCTTCCGTATGTCCGTCGGTGTGAAAATGGCAGGCCCGAAAGAACAATTCGAACTCCAGGTCTTTGAGATCAAAAAGCGTGGTCCGCAATGTTCGAGCAAACTCCCCTCCCCTTAGACCGTGCCCCTCGTCCAACTGTTCATTGACCCGGCGGCTGTCGTGGAATAAGGCAAAAAGGGTGACGACTTGCACATTCGCTCCGGTCGACTCGGCCAGACGCAAGCCGTTCTCCAGCACCCGAGCCCAGTGAACGACCCCATGGCGCCCCCGGACCGGTAAAGCATATCGATTCAAGACTTCACGAACAATTCCCTCGGTATCCATCCCTGCCTCCAAAACCAATTTGCCCCCAAATTCCTCCGGGTACCGGACTTATCAGAAATATCCCTAACCTTTTTCATCTTCATTAGGTTAACCGGGGCAGTATTCCTGTTTGTTATATTAACGGTCTCAAGATTGTATTGGCATGTAATGTAATGAAAAGCTTGGAATTGCTTGGGGGAAGGTGGTCTTTTTTTCAGGATTGCCACCCCATAGGTCCCAAGCTTTTTCCCCGGGTAATGATGAACCTTGTTCAGAATCAGGCCGATGCAAAAGCCCGAAATGAGCGCAAGGGCTTGTCCTATGCTTCAAAAAAATTTAGCCTTTGGACCGGGATAGAGGCAGAGGGTAACCTTGTGGACAATCCCTGAAAATAAGACCACCCTCCCCCCGTAATAACTTTTTGTCTTTATTATTAGATCGTTAATAATACCGATCAATAATCTCACTTTTTCTGAAACAATCAAGAAAATGGTCGTTTATCATACCGGTGGCCTGCATATGCGCGTAACAGATGGTGGACCCTAAAAATTTAAAACCTCTGTTCTTTAAGTCTTTGCTTAAGGCGTCCGACTCTTTGCTGGTTGCGAGGTAATCCGATAATTTTCGTATCCTATTGATTTTGGGTTTACCGCCGACAAAACCCCATATATATTTTGAAAAACTCCCAAATGCTCCCTGAACTTCAAGAAATTTCTGGGCGTTATTTACAGTAGCTTCAATTTTTAATCTATTTCTGATTATCCCGGGATTCAGCAACAGTTCTTCAATCTTGGCCTGATTAAATCGGGCAATCTTTTCCGGTTCGAAATTTTCAAAGGCCCTTCGGTAATGCTCCCTCTTTTTCAGAACCGTGTACCAGGACAAACCGGCTTGGGCGGATTCCAACGTCAAAAATTCAAACATCAACCGGTCATTATAAACTGGAACACCCCATTCCTTATCGTGATATTCCACATAATCGACCTTACTCAAATCGACCCAAGGACATCGGCGAATATTATTTTTCTCTTTTGTTTTCATCTATCACCAAACTCACCGTCCAATTTAAAGCTAACGGGTGTGCAGTTTTTTCGCGCATCCGGTTGAGCGATTTTTTAGATCTCCCGATTTCTGCATACTTCCGGTGACTCTTTTAACAAAAGGCAGGGCTTATTTCTTCCTGCAGATCGCGCCCACGATCAAACCGGCGATTGTGCACTCCGCCACGGTCCCTAAGAACCAGGTAAGAGCCATATGATAGGGGATAGGCAGGACCGAATAGGTTCCGTAGCCCATGGAAATGCCCGCCCCGAGGCCGTAGAGCAATCCGAAGAAGAATCCGGTTTTGATTCCTCGATTGCCAACAAACAGGGCGTAGAGGCAGACAAAAGCGATGGACACCAGAAATACCACCACATACATCAACCCCATTTTCATCTCAGCCATGGGCCGCCAGAGATTGGCCGTCGCCTGATAGCTGGCCCCAAGGATCAGTTGGTGGATGACAAAATCCAGGATACTCCAAACCACAAAGACAATGATCACGGAAAAGATAATTTTCTTAACCATAACCTCTCCTTTTTTAGGACCGTCTTAAAAGGTTTACCCCTGATCACTCCATTTCCCGTATTTTTCCCTCAAGATCCGGTGCAGGATCTTGCCGGTTCCGGTTCGCGGCATATCGGCATCGGTGATAAAATCGATGGTCTTGGGTTTTTTAAATCCGGCGATTTTCCCCTGACAATGATCCATGATCTCCTTGGCCAGGGCGGGGGTCCCCTTAACCCCTTCGTGCAGGATCACAACGGCCTTGATAGCCTCCCCCCATTTATTATCCGGCACCCCGATAACGGCCACATCTTTCACCGCCGGATGACTGCCGACCACATTTTCCACCTCGGAAGGATAAACATTCTCTCCGCCGGTGATAATCATATTGGCCTTGCGATCCACCAAAACATAGTAGCCGTCTTCATCCCGGCGGACCATATCACCGGCCGAGGACCAGCCGTTGTCAAAGGCCTCTTTGGTTTTTTCCGGTTCTTTCCAATATTTGGTGAAAAGCATAGGGGTCCGGTAAAAAAGCTCTCCCACCTCGCCGTCCGGGACCGGCTGACGCTTTTCATCCAGAATACGGATCCGGTCGGTCCCGAAGATTTCACGTCCGATGGAGCCCAATTTTTTAAATTGATCCTCGGGCCGCAGCAAGGTTACCAATCCACCTTCGGTGGACCCGTAGGCCTCCCAGAGTTCGGCATTTTTAAAATAATCCATAATGGCCAGCTTGAGATCCTTGCGGGCCGGGGCCGAGGAAATCAGGAGCTGACGGATGGAGGAAACATCAATGTTTTGTTTAATCTCATCGGGCAGGGACAGGATCATGATGTAATGGGTGGGCACCAGAGAGGTAAAGGTAATCTTATATTCGGCGATAGTTTTCAAAAGGTCCTCAGGATCAAAGGAGACCATATTGTAAACAAAGACCGGAGCCGTGACCAGGGTATAGGGAAAAGAATAAAAGATAGAATTGACGTGGCACATGGGCATAACCAGCATCACCTTATCGGTGTTGTGGACCCCCATATTGATATTGTTCAAATAATAATCAGCCAGATAGCTTTCGTGAGACCGAACCACGCCCTTGGGACGGCCGGTGGTTCCGGAAGTGTACATGAAGGTCCAGGGGTCAGCGGCATCCACCGTATAATCCGGCTCTTCAGCCGAAGAACCGGCCAGCCATTCTTCATAGCCGATATAGCCCTTGGGAACAGGGCCGTCACCCAAAAATACATATCCGTTTTTCGGGACCGGCATTTTATCTTTGATCCCATTAACCAGATCCACAAAAGGCGCTTCAACAATCATTCCTTTGCATTCCGAATGATTGACGATAAATTCAATGTCCGGCCCTGCCAGCCTGAACATGAGCGGAACGACAATCTGGCCTCCCTTGGCCGCCCCGGCATAAATATCCATCCATTCCCCCCGGTTGTAGGCCAGAACGGCGAACCGTTGTTTGTGTTTAACCCCCAGTTTTTTAAGACCGTTGGCCAAACGACAAGAGCGGTCGTTCCATTGTTTAAAGGTGAATTCTTTGGATTTATCCTGCCATCCGAGTTTTTCCGGAAAGTTGACGGCATTCATCTTGAGAACCGTTCCCATATGCATCCATTTGCTTTTAGCCATAATGATTTTCTCCTTTTCTTCAAGGATTTATAGGTCAATCCCTTCTTGATAAAAGGTCTCTGTTAAAAGGGTTACATGAGAGCCTCTTGCAAATCTCTCAAATTTCGTCACACCGGCGAAAGCCGGTGTCCAGAATGCATTGAAAAGACTGGATTCCGGCTTTCGCCGGAATGACATCGCTGGACTTTTGCACGAAACTCATAAATCTCCATCTTTTTTCTCTGAAGATTTTATTCTGAATTCTGACTCCTGGATTCTGGATTCGCCTTTTTATTTTTAGGCCAAGGCCGAAGCAATCACTTCCGTAATGTCTTTGACTTTGATCTTCCCTTTTTTCTCCTTCCGCAAACGAGCCGCCCCCTGGGTCAGGTTACTCTTGCAGGAAGGACAGGCCGAAACGATCAACTCGGCCCCGACCTCCAGGGCCTGGAGGACCCGGTCATAGGCAATGTCCTGACTGAGTGGATTGTCAAAACCTTTGACCCCTCCCCCACTGCCGCAGCACTTGGCCAGAAGGCGGTTCATTTTAAATTCATTCAGCTGTACCCCGGGGATTTGTTTCAGGAGATTCCGTGGTTCTTCAAAGACCTGCATATGACGTCCCAGATCGCAGGGATCATGATAGGCCGCCACCATCGTTTCCTTCCCCTTTAAAGGGATCTTGCCCTGGCTCATCAGTTCATTCAGATAAATAACGACGTGGTGGACCTTTACCGCCGCATTCCCGCCATATTCGGGATACAATTTGGAAAGGGTTCGAAAGCACCCCGGGCAGCTGGTGACGATCTCCTTGACTCCCAGATCGGCAAATTTTTTGGAGTTGTTTTTTACACAGACTTTAAAATCACCTTCGGCTCCGATCAGATAACTCAGATACCCGCAGCAATCCTCTTCCTGTCCCAGAGTCGTATAGGCAATACCGGCCTTATCCAATATGGTCATCAGGTTCGGAATCATATTGATGTCCTGATAAGAGGCCACACACCCGGCAAAGAGCAGGACATTGGCCCCCTTCCCTCCCGTTTTAAAGCCGGCAGGAAAGACATCGGTTCGCTTCTCCCTCGGTTCACCGAAAGGATTGCCATACTGGGCAATACTTTTGGTGCTGCTTTGAAAGACCGGCGGCAGGAATCCATTATCCGCCAATCTTTTCCTGGCCGCCTGGACCACATCGGCAACCTCCACCCGGGAAGGACAGGTATATTTGCAATTCAGACAGGTGGTGCATTGGTATAGTCGCTTGGCTATCTCTTCAGAGGGCTCGAGACGGCCGCTCATCAAGTCGAAAGCCAAAAGCACCCTGCCCCGGGCGTTCATGGTTTCCAGGCCGGTCTGGGAATAGGTGGGACATCCCGCCCGACAGAACCCGCATAAGATGCAGGCCATGATTTCATGGTCGATCTTTTCCCCAAAGCTTTTAATGGCTCCCGGTTTTTCCATTAAAGGGGCGTATGCGGATTTTTCAAAAATATCTTTGATACTATCCGTAAACCCCAATTTTCCCGGATTCAGAATATTTTGGGGATCCAGAGCCTTCTTAATAGTTTCCATGATTTCCAGAGAGGAACCAAGTTCTTTTCTGATGAAGGGAGACTTGGCCATTCCCAGTCCATGTTCCGCGGTCAAGGTCCCTTTATATTTCATTGTGAGGGCCAGAAAATCCTGACTGATTTTACGCAGGGTCTCCCATTCCTTGGATTTACGCACATCCATAATGAGCACGGCATGAAGATTTCCATCACCGATGTGGCCGAAGGTGGCGATGGGAGAATCATGTTCCCGGCCGATTTTCTGGATTTCATGGATGATGGATTTGATTTGACTGATCGGCACTCCAAAATCCTCAACTATCGGAATCTGCCGGTAACCCGGCTTGACTCGTGACAAGGAAGGAACCAGCCCCTGTCTGGCTGACCACATGACCAGGCGTTTGGCCGGATCATCAGACCATTCGTTCCCCAGTCCCCCGAACTCTTTGCAAATAGCGTCAATTTGAGTCATCTGATCCAGAATCGCCTGACGGTGTCCGTCAATCTCCACGAAAAGGAGACATTTGACCTGGGAAGGGATTTCCAGGTTCATGGCCTGTTTGACTACCCCAATGGAAACCTCGTCAAGGATCTCACAGGCGGACAAGGGAATGCCTGAGGTCAATATCTTAACCACCGCCTCCCCGGCTTGATCGACCGAAGGAAAGAGCAGTTTAGCAAAAGCCAGGTAGGCCGGTTTGGGAAGGATCTTCAAAGTGGCCGCGGTGATAATCCCCAGGGTCCCTTCCGAGGTTGCGAAAAGACGGGTCAGATCATAACCGGCCGAACTTTTCGGGGCCAATGTTCCGGTATGGATCACCTGGCCGTCGGCCAGGACGACTTCCAGGCCCTTGACATAATCCCTGGTGGTCCCATACTTGACCGCCCGAACCCCGCTGGCATTGCAGGCGATCATACCACCGATGGTGCAGGCCGGGGCACTGCCCGGATCGGGCGGGAAAAAATGGGTCGGTTCCAACCGGGCGTTCAAGGCGTTGCAGATAATGCCCGGTTCAACAACAACGTAACCGTCGTTTTTATTGATTTCTATGACTTGATTCATCCGTGAAAGATCCAGCAGGATGCCTCCCTTGGCCGGTAAAACGGCTCCGGTCACGCTGGTGCCGGCCCCGCGGGCCACAACCGGGATGTTTTGGGCGGCAGCAACTTTGACGATTCGGCTGACCTGATCCGAGGTTTGGGCAAAAACGATCACATCAGGAAGCCCTTCATGAACCGACATGTCCCGGGAAAAACCGATGCGGTCAATCAGGCCGGTATGGACATTTCCCTCTCCAACGACGTTTTTGATTTCTTCGATATACCCCATCTAAAACTCCTTCCAAAAAATAAAGTTCAATGTTCAACGTTCTATGTTCAAAGTTATTGTCACACAAAGTAATAGGTTTACAGTTTTCTGCCTTTAACTTTGAACTGTGAACCTTGAACTTTGAACGGTTTTTATTTGTTCATCAACTCTTTCACCCTGAGGATTTCCGATTCAATAAAGGGTTTCATATCAGCAGCCGCCATCAGGTTTTGTTTTTCTCCTTCCAGATTCTCGGGAGAGATCTTACAAATCCAGCCGTCTTCATAAGGGGAGGCATTGATCTTCTCCGGCTCATCTTCCAAAGCTTCATTAACCGCGGTCACCTCACCGGAAAAAACCGCATAGATCCTGCCCACCCATTTTCCGGATTCAATGGAACCGAACGGTTTGCCTTGCTGAACCTTGCGCCCTTCCTCCGGCAATTCTACATAGCCGATATCGCCGGCCAGCTTTTGGGCGAAGTCGGTGGTACCCATCACCACACTGTCCCCTTCGATCCTCGCCCAGAAATGATTTTTATCATACCATAAATCGTCCGGGAAAAAGTATCCTTCCATTTCCATAATCAATCCCTCCTTTCAAACCCGGTTAAAAATTCCTTGTCTTTGATTCGATTCAACTTAAACCCCAATGTATCCGGGTCGGTCCCCAGGGCCAACCCCAATAACTGGGAATAGTATAGAACCGGCACTTTGAGTTTTTGTTCCAGTTTTTTCTCAATTTTTTTTTGCTGATTTTCAAACATGACGTTGCAGAAGGGACAAATCAGGACCAGGCCGTTGCCTCCCAGCCGGTTTACTTCGGAGAGTTTGTTCCCGGCCAGGGTATTGGCCAGATCCTCCTTGATGCCCAAAACACTTCCCCCGCAGCAATCCAGCAAGGTTTCATATCGGAGGGCCTTAGCCCCGGTGACCTCAATCAATTCGGTCAATGATTTAGGATCCTCAACCGGATCTATCCCGCCGGCGGTCCGGGCCGGTTTGATATAATGACAGCCATAGTGAGGGGCGAAAGAAAAGCCATAAAGCGGTCGGGTGATTCTTTCCCGTATTCTTTCAATGCCGATCTCTTCATAGAGGATACGGATAAAATGTTTGACCTGGATTGTTCCCTTGTATTCCAATCCGGAAACCTTCAGTCGGTCATTGACCTGACTTTTTAAATCATGGTTATGCTGAAGATGAGAGTTCGCTTCACTTAAAAAACCTCCACAGGCGCTGCATAAGGTACATACCGGTAAACCGGCCTGTTCGGCCAGGGCCAGGTTTCGGGCGGCTACGACCAATGAATCCAGTAGATTGAGCGATTTCAAAGGGAATCCGCAGCATTGAAAATCCTCGAGATCAACTAACTCCAATCCCAATTCCCTGGCCACCCACCGGGCTGAAAGCTCGTAATTCAGATTGCGGACCGGAACCGTACATCCCAAAAAGAAAGCATATTTCATCATGAACCTAACCGAATATATTTGAAATTGGGATGGTCATAGGGGGTCTTGTTTTTTGGGATTGTCCACCTCCAAGCCATGAGCTTCTTTGCCGGGCCAAATATTTAACTTAATTCTGAGACAGGCCCCTGGGGGCCTCCAGGACCCTTGCCCGAAATCCCGCCAGCGGCGGGACTGGACTGGCCGGATTGGAAACTCATAATTACCCTTTGGACAACCCCAAAAAACAAGACCCCCTATGACCCTTGAACAAAAAAGTTAGAGATAAATTCTCAAAATTCTGATGTAAGAACCTGTCAATCTTTTAATAATTCCCTGTAATCTTTGGCGTTCCCCTTAATTTCCGGCAACCCCATTTCCTTTCGTTTTTCATTCTCGAAATCTCCGATCTCATACATCCGCCCCTGTTGATCAAGCAGATTCCGGGCAGCACCCAAACCCGCCGGGGCTAAACCCTTGCGAACGGCCATATTGCGAAGGACAAAGATAACTTCGGTAAAATCAACTTCCTGAGGACAGCTTTCCTGGCAGGTATAACAGGTCGAACAGTGCCATAGAAATTCTTCTTTGAGCAGTTCTTCCTCCATCCCCAGCAGAATCATGCGAATGATCCTCCGCGGGTTATATTCCGGTTCGATTTTTTCAATCGGACAACGAGCCGAGCAGACCCCGCAGGAAAAACATTTCTTTATCTGCTCCCCGCCTAATTCCCGGGCCAGCCGATGTTTGAAATCGGGATCTAATTTTTTGAGGTCAATGGGGTCCATTTTTCCATTTCGGATTTCGGATTGCGGATTGCGGATTACTCAATTCCTCTAATGTTTCGGAAAATTGCTTGATTATTTCCTTTAAATACCATTCCATATTGCTCGAAAGGTGTTCAAAACGGATTCTCCCCGGATTGACTCCGGCCTCTTCCATATATTTTCGGATTTCCATGATACGCTCCCGGGCATAAGTGTTCCCATGCACCGAACGGCAGTTTTCTTCCGGACAGGCCAGGACCAATATTCCATCAGCTCCGACAGACAAGGCTTTCAATACATGATCAGGATCCAGTTTACCGGCACACGGTAAGGGTATGAATTCTAGGTTGCTTTGCGCTTTCAGCTTTGAGCTTTCAGCTCCCTCCCAAGCCACTCCGGCCGACCGCTGGCATCCAAAAACGACGATTCGAGGCTGACTGAATTCAGGCTTGTCCCCTCTCTCTTGAAGGGCCATAAGTTTTTCTTCAACCTCATTATCCGAATAACCCTCAATCTGGATAGCATCCATCGGGCACTCGCTGGCACAGATACCGCAGCGCCGGCAGGCCAGGGGATGAATAAAAACCCGGTGGGTAAAGCCCACGGCCTGGTGGGGACAAAACCGGAGACAGGTCAGACAAAGGGTGCAAAGCCCTTTATCCACACTAACCTCCTGATTCATTGTTTCGGAAGTCAGGCCCTGGAAAAAATGGTGGACCGAAAGGGCCGTAGCCCTGGCCTCCTCGATACTTAACTGGGAGAGCATTGGACCTTTGCCAGGACCGGCGATGAATATTCCTTCCCGCTCCGAGGCTTGGGGTAGAAAATGAACATTAGCGGATTGAAGAAAACCGCTTTTATCCATCCCTATTCCAGCCGATAAAGCGGTTTGCCGGACCTCCGAAGACAGCAAATGCCTGGAATCAAAGACCAGAAGATCGGGGGTCAATATAAAGGGCCTTTTTAAAATGGTGTCCTCAAACTGAAGGACAACCTCATCCCCTCTTCTTAACAATGCCGGGCCTTCCTGATCAAACTTGAAAAACAAAACCCCCTCATCCCGGCAGGCCTGATAGAGCCGTTCCAATCCTTCCCCGGCCACTTTGACCTGGCGGCAAAAAATGGAGATCTGTGATTGAAATCGTTTTCGAATCTCCAGGGCCGCTGATAAGGTCACGGCCATATCCAACACATTTCCCTCGGTGGTCAGGCCGACCAGAAAGGCGACATAGGAAGCTGGTTTGAGCGCCGCAAAGATTCGCCTCCCCCCGGCAGAAGCGGGCGTGGGTAAGGCGGAAAAAGAATGATTCCCTTGGTGAAATTCGTCTAAACCCGGGATCAAAACTTTTTGCATTTCTTCTAACGTAATAATCTTTTCAGTCGGGGCTACCTGATAATCGGAAAAATTTCCCTCAGAAACCAATTCCGGGGCAAAGACAACCGCCCCGAACTTTTCAGTCCATATTCTTTCCAGCATTTCCATCCCTCCCTCTTTTTCCAAGGAAGGAATAGTTTGTTGAAGGGTCACCTGGAAGTCTCCGGCAAAACCCTCAATGCTAAGCAACTGGAATTGTTCATCCGGATTAATCTTTAATACTTCATAGCCCAATAAAGTCAGGCGGGTTGCCGTTTCCTCAGCCGTTTGACCCTTACCCCAGATAAGCACCCTGTTTAATTTCCTGAATTCTTCTTGAGGGATCATTATACGGGCCTTGTTTTTAAATAAGCGGCCACTTCTTCCGCAGTCCTGTAGGCTTGAGTAATACTCCCGGCAATGCCTTTTGGTCCCCGGACGGTTCCGGCCAGGAAAATACCTTTAGAAGAAAAAATTTCATTCGCCTCGCTCAAAAACCCGTCTCCATTCAAAGGCAACCCCAGTTTATCCTTGAAAAACTCAAGGTCCGATCCGGGCATGATGCCAACGGAAAGGATGGCCAGATCAAAGGCCTGTTTCCGACTGGACAATCCATCATCGTCCTGGAAGGTCAACCAAACCTGGTCATTGTCCCCTTTTTGTATTTCACCGGGGATGGTCCGGATGAAGCGGATTTGTTTTTCGGTTTTTTCCATAAAAAGGGAAAAATCTTTGCCGAAGGTCTGGATGTCCATATAAAAAACTGCGATTTCGGTTTGAGGGTTTTTATATTTTATGAGATTGGCCATCCTTAAGGCATAAGCGCAACAAACCCGGGAGCAAAACGGGTGATTCAAATGAGGATCCCTGCTGCCGACACATTGAATAAAGGCTATAGAGGTGGGAAGGGTATGATTGGATGGTCTGACAACCGAACCGGTTTCCTTAAGCTGTCTTTCCAGATCCAAACCGGTTATTACATTCGGAAGAATGCCATATCGATACTGGGGTTTGTCTTCAGCCCTGAAGGGGGTAAAACCGGTTGCTAGAAGAAGGGCCTCGGCCCTCCCCTCGCCACCCCCTCCAGGGCGGCTAAAGGTATAGAGAAATTTATTGGCATCCAGGGTTAGATCGGTCACTTCGGTCTGCAAATGGACTTCAACATTGCTGGCTTGACTCAGGGCTTGCAAAGAATCATTTAACAGGCAGACTCCGCATTGCTGGCAGGCATCGGTCGCCTTGCAACAATAATTAGGGACCATGCCCCCTAGAGCGGTTGCTTTTTCAATCAGGGTTACCGCGATCTTCAAACGGCTCAGGGCCACAGCCGCCGTTATGCCGGCTATGCCGCCACCGATGATGAGGACTTTTGAATTTTTGGAGTTCACTTTTAAATTGTGCTCAAAGTTATGGTTTAGTATGAAAATAGACTTAAATTTCGGATTTCGGATTTCAACAACCATATTTACATCCTTCGTGGTGACCCTACGGTCATGAGGGTATAATATGAGTATTGAGTTCGGAGGAAAATATTTTTCTTTTTTCCCCATTCCGCAATCCGAAACCGGGAACCCGTCCCGATGCAATCGGGATGGGAGTGACCATAGGGAACAAATCCGAAATCTGCAATCTAAATCAGTTCCCCAATCTGTTCTTCCGCCCCCTGCAGCATCAAATGGACCCCTCGAAAACGCCCGTCCTTCTTTATGGTCTCAATCAAACGGGCCGTATGCTCAATCATCCTTGGCTGGAATTCCGTCGAATGAACTGATTTGAATTTATCGGACAACGAATCCTGGATTAATAATCCGGGATAATTTCCCAATACATATCCCCTGATCTGTTCTTCGGTTAACAAACAAACCGAAGCCAATAGAGGGGTTTGTATTTCGACAACCTGTTTAAAAAATTCTTCCACATCGGCCAGGTCAAAGACCGGATGACTCATAAAAAAATGGACCCCTGCCTTTTCTTTTTTTCTAAACTTCAAAACCTGAGGACCAACAGGATTGCCCGTTAAGGCAACAGCAGATCCAATGGTAAACGATGGGGCTGTTCCTTCAATCACATTTCCCGAAATATCCCTATTGGAATTCAGTTGGGAAATGGCCCAGATCAATTGTATCGAATCCAGATCATAAACCGGTTTGCCTTCCGGATGATCCCCCCAGGTGATATAATCCCCGGTCACGGCCAGAATATTTTGGATACCCAAACCGGCTGCCGCTAAAAGATCGGATTGCAAGGCCAGGCGATTGCGGTCGCGGCAGGTTAACGTCATAATCAGTTCCAGGCCCTGGTCGAGAAGATAACGGCAAAAGCCAACAGGGGCCATCAGCATCCGGGCCCTGGGGTTATCAGAGACCACTACTGCCTGCACTTTATTTTTCAGGACGGCAATTTTCCGGTCCAATAATGACGGCACAAAACCCTTTGGCGGATCCAGTTCACAGGTGACAATAAACGAATCCGTTCCTAAGGCTTGGGCAAATTTACTTGGATCCGGCATTGTATCTCCTCAGATAAGCCCTATGGGTTACCCTTCCCGGTTTGGTTTGAAAGCGAAAATCAGTCGGCGGGAACATGATTTCTATTTGATTCACCCTTCCTTCTTCAGCCAGCCGTTCATAGATGGAAACCCAGGCACAGGGTCTTTCAGGGTCCACTTCGCATTTTCCATCTATCATTCCGCCGCAGGGCCCGTTATTAAGCCCTTTGACACAGAGGGTTCTCGGACAAATCCCGCCGGTGATGGCCAGCAGACAATCCCCGCAGGCCCGGCAACGTTCGGTCCATAAACCAGCGGCCTCGGCTACTCCGATAAATGAGGTGTTCACACCCGGGAAAACCTTTTTCCCCGGATAGGTTTCCGCTAAAAACTGAACACCAGCCCCACAGGCCAGGGATAAAAGACAATCGAATTCCTTTAGCGGTTCTCGAATCGTTTCCAGGAACTCATGATCACATTGTCTCTCCAGGGTTTCTTCGGAAATTTGTATTTTTTTCTTGTCCAAGGCGAAGCTCATCCGAAGCTGGCTGGCCAGGAGCCCCACCTCTTTTTTACCGCCAGCCAGGCAGACGGCCACACAGGTCCCACACCCCACCACTAAAATATTCTCATAGAGTTCGATGCTTTTCTTGATTTCTGCAAAAGGTTTGCGACTGGCTATGATCATATCCTTTGCCTTTTGATTCTTATATTAGATCATCTGAGAATTTGAACCTAACTTTTTTAATTACACGATTAACCGCCTCTGCTCGGCTGATCCTGGATACTGGTTTCTTGATACTGGATAAAAACAAAAAACGATACTCGATTCTGAATAAAGTTAATCCAGCATCCAGTATCCAGCATCATTTCAAAGAATGAGAGGGTCCCCTATTCCAGGAAGCCCGGACCTAAGACCCAAATTTCAAATATCTCTGGTTAGGTTTTGATATTATATTATTCCGCAATCGGAAATCCGAAATCCACAATATTTTTTTTTAATGGATTCGGCCCCAACTTCATGGCCCGTTCAGTCATCTCGGTCACGGCCCTGACCCAGGCCGGGGCATCGGAGGCGCCGACATGGAACATGTCCAGACGTTCGGGTTCCAAGCCGATTTCCTTCAATAGGTCTTGGGTGTATTCAACCCTTTCTTTGGCCCTTAGATTTCCCTCCAGGAAATGACAGTCTCCGATCTCTCAGCCGCCTACCAGAACGGCATCGGCCCCCCTCTCAAAAACCGTAAGCATATGCTGAATATCGATTTTGCCTGTGCAAAGATATTTAACGATTCGGACGTTGGGAGAATATTGAAGCCTCATGGAACCGGCCATATCCGCAGCCGTATAGGTGCAGTAGGTGCAGACCAGGGCGATTATTTTTGGTTCAAAGGATGACATATGCCGTTATTCGTTACTCGTTCGTCGTTTGTCGAAAAAGGTCTAAAGACCCTAAAAACAGTTATTCAGGTTGCTCAACAGATTTTTCCTTCAGTCTTCAGCCTATAGCCTTATACCTTGTATTTAACACGCTTCCAACAAGGCCCTATATTGGTTGTCCTTCGAATGTCCCACCTGGATGGCCCCCTGGGGACAGGAACTGGCGCAGTTTCCGCATCCCTGGCAGGCCGCCGGATCCATACGGATAAAATGATGTTCATTCATCATCGGCACCCCGAAGGGGCAGACCCGCAAACAAGTCAGACAGGCTATACACAATTCTTCATCCACCACGGCCGTCTTTCCTCCAACCTGAATCTGTTTTTTGCCCAGGATCGTTGCCGCCCTGGCTGCGGCCCCTTTGGCCTGAACCATGCTTTCTTCTAAGGATTTTGGGCCGTGCCCCAATCCGCAAAGGAACATCCCGGCGTTGGCAAAATCAAGAGGTCTAAGTTTGATATGCGCTTCCAGGAAAAAGCCGTCGGCATCCAGTGGAAGCTTTAAGGCGCCGGCCAGGATTTTCGCTTCCGGGGCCGGCCGGATAGCTGCCGAAAGGACTAATAAATCAGGTCTAAGAAGAATGTGGGCCTTTAAATTTTGATCCAGAACCGTGACCATCAGTTTTCCCTGTTCTTCCTTGACTTCGGGTTTCGCCTCTGAATCAAAACGAATAAAACGGATCCCGGCCTCCCGGGCCTGTTTGTAATAGAGTTCTTTCCGGCCATAGGTTCGAATATCCCGATACAAAATACTGACCTCGGTCTTCGGGCTGAGCTCTTTAATCTTTAAGGCATTGGCCACAGCCGTCGAACAACAGACTCGACTGCAATAAGGATGTTCTTCTTCCCTGGACCCGACACACTGAATCATAACGATCTTTTCAGCTTCCCGGATTTTTTCAGGTTGCCCAAACAAAAGATCCTGAAAATCGAGTTGGGTCTTCACCATAGGATTCGATCCGAACAAATATTCTTCCGGGCGGTGTTCCGAGCCGCCGATGGCCACAATGACCGCCCCGTGATCCAATAAAACGTTTTCCCCATTTTTGGAAATCGTGCTGGTAAATTGTCCTACAGATCCTTTGGTTTCCACGACCTGACTTTGAAGAAAAATTCGAGTCCGGGGATGAAGCGAAACCTGATTAATAAGACGGGACAGATAATCCTGCACCCCTTTTTCTTCCAGAGTTTGACGCAGGCGCAAGGCCTGTCCGCCCAAACGTTCGGATTGTTCGATCAGAAAGGTCTCGAACCCTTGATCCGCCAGATTGAGGGCTGCGGTCATCCCGGCCGCTCCGCCGCCGATAACCAGGGCCTTCTGGGTGACCTCAACCGGAAGTTCAACCAGGGGTTCCAAAAGGTGGGCTCTGGCCGCGGCCATCCGCACCAGGTCTTTAGCCTTTTCCGTAGCCAGGATCGGTTCATTTTGATGAACCCAGGAGCACTGGTCACGGATATTGGCCATTTCAAAAAGATATTTATTCAGCCCGGCTTTGTTCAGGGTATCCTGAAACAACCCCTCATGCGTCCGAGGGGAACAGGAGGCGACGATAACCCGGTTCAACCGATGCTCCCGAATCACCTGCTCCATCTGTTCTTGGCTGTCCGTGGAGCAGGTAAAAAGTAAATGATCGGCATAGACCACACCGGGCAGGGTGTGAGCGTATTCCGTAACTTGATCCACATCGACAATGCCGGCAATATTGATCCCGCAATGACAAATGAGAATACCGATCCTCGGTTCCTCTCCTTCAATGGATCGTTCCTCAGGAAAGACCAAGGCCTTGATCTGGGTGTTCCTGACCTCGGCCAGCAAAGCCGCCGTTTCACCGGCCGCCCCGCTGCCCTGGGTAACGGTCTCGGGGATATCTTTAGGATTCTGAAATACGCCGCCGGCAAAAATACCAGGCCTGGTGGTTCCAGTACTATTCAAAGAAGGATTTTGGCAGAAACCAAAACGATCGGTCTCAATATTTAAAGTCCGGCCCAGGTCCTTTGATTCTGAATGGGGGACCATGCCTACCGAAAGGATGACCAGGTCGAATTCCTCATCATGAAAACGATCGGTCTCATCGATATAGGAAATGACCAGATTATGGGTCAGGGGGTTTTCAGCTACCCTGGAAATCAAACTGCGGACGTAACGGACCCCGTGCCTTTTTTGGGCCTGTTCGACATAGCGGTCAAAACCTTTTCCCTGGGCCCGCAGATCAATAAAAAAGATAGTCGCTTCGATAGAAGACAGATGCTCTTTGGCAATAATGGCCTGCTTGGTGGCGGCCATACAGCAGACCGAGGAGCAATAATCCTGATGGATCGCCGCATCCCTGGACCCGACGCACTGAATCCAGGCTATTTTCCTTGGTTCCTGTCCATCCGAAAGCCTCTGGATATGCCCCATAAAGGGACCGGAGGCCGAAAGGATCCGTTCAAATTCCAGACTGGTCAGAACATTGGGATACCGTCCATAACCATATTCACCTTTAAGGCGGGCATCAAAGACCTCAAAACCCGGAGACAGGATAACGGCTCCGACCTCCAAAGCAATCTCTTCTCCTTTCATGGTATGATCAATGGCCCCGGGCTTGCAGACCTCCAGGCATTGATAACACTCGGAGCAAATACCGCAAACCAGGCAGCGGGCCGCCTCTTTTCGGGCTTCTTCCTCGGTCATGACCCGGACCACTTCCTCAAAATGAAGGCGCCGTATTTCCGGATCAGTTCTTCGAGGGATAAATCGCGGGTTTTTTTTAACTTCTGAGATTTCAGGCCGGGCCAAATTAAAAACCTTTTCCCGTTCGGCAGCCGGATCTTCTCCTTTTAAATAGCGATCAATGGAGACCGCCGCTTCTTTCCCCGCGGCTACGGCCTCGATAACCGTCTTGGGCCCAGATACCGCATCCCCTCCGGCAAAAATCCAGGGCAGACTGCTCTGCAGGGTAAGGGGGTTAACCGTCAAAGTCCCGTATCGGCTGACTTGAACAGCCGAGGGTACGTTTAATGGGTCTATTTCCGGCTGCTGGCTGATGGCTATAACCACTCCGTCCACTTCGATCCGGAATTCCGATCCGGGAACCGGTTTGGGTCTCCGTCGTCCGGAATCATCGGGTTCTCCCAGTTCCATGCGAAGGCATTCCACTGCCTTGACTCTTCCCGATCCATCGTCCAGAAAGCGAACCGGTGCGGTAAGGAAATGAATTTTGACCCCTTCTTCCAGGGCCTCTTCAATTTCTTCGGCGTAAGCCGGCATCTCCTCCCTGGTTCGCCGGTACAATACCAGGCCCTCTTTAGACCCCAGACGAAGGGCCGTACGAACCGAATCGATAGCCGCGTTTCCGCCGCCGATCACCGCTACCCGGTCCCCTAAAGTGTCCGGATTTCCTAAAGCCGTTCTTCGCAAGAAATCAACCCCGGACACAATCCCTTCCAGGTCTTCCCCTTCAATATTCAGGCGGATCCCTTGGTGGGCCCCGATACCGATAAAGACCGCTTCAAAACCTTCATCTTTCAATTCTTCCAATCCTTGATCGGGTCCGATAGGGGCGTTCAAATGGATGGTCACTCCCAATTGCTTAATGGCCTGGATCTCTCTTGTCACCACTTGCCGGGGAAGGCGGTACTCGGGTATTCCTACGGTAAGCATACCTCCGGCCACGGGCAGGGCTTCAAAAATCTCAACCCTATAGCCTTCCAGAGCTAAATAATGGGCGCAGGTCAAACCGGCCGGACCGGAGCCGACCACGGCCACCCTTTCCCTTTTTTCCTCTTTTTTCTTGGGAGATTTTATCGACCCGGTCAATGGTTCATAATCGGCGACAAACCGTTTCAGATCCCGTATGGCCAGGGGTTCATCCACTTCCCTACGCAGACATTTTTCTTCACAGGGATGGGTACATACATAGCCGCAGATGAAAGGCAAAGGATTTTCGCGACGAATGAGGGCCAAAGCCTCTTCAAACTTTCCCTGGGCGATAAGGGCCACATATCCCTGAACACTGATGTGAGCCGGGCAGGCGGCCTTGCAGGGAGAGGTTCCCCGGCGGTCTATGGCAAAGGCGGAAGGGACGGCTTGCGGGAAATGACGGTAGATGGCCTTTCGGCGGTTTAACCCCTGATTAAAATCAGCCGGGATTTCTATCGGGCAGACATTAACGCATTCACCACACCCTGTACAGACCGATTCCTTGACAAAACGGGGTTCCCGGAGAAGATTGACATAAAAGTTTCCGGGTTCTCCTCGCATCCCGGTCACCCGGCTGCGGGTAAGGATTTCAATGTTGGGATGGCCGGCGACTTCGATCAACCTGGGGGAGATCATACAGGTTGAGCAGTCGTTGGTAGGAAAGGTCTTGTCCAGTTGGGCCATGACCCCGCCGATATTTTCGCTCTGATCCGTCAGGTAAACCTTGAATCCGGCATTGGCCAGATCCAGAGCCGACTGCATACCGGCTATGCCGGCCCCGACGATCAAGACGGATCCGAATTTGGCGGAAGCAATTTGATTCATGCCCGTTACAAAGAAGTTAAAAGGTCAAGGATTCGAGGGTTGTTCCAGGGAGAAAACAGGTATTTCACTTGAATCCTTTTAATGCATTGATGGTTTCCGCCCCAAGTCAGTATTCATCTGCTCATACATTTCCCCTTGAAAAAAACTCATTTACCCAGATAAGCCTGCCGAACCTTCTTGTCTGCCAATAACTCTTGTGAGAGTCCTTCCAAGGCTACCGTACCGGTTTCCAGGACATACCCGTATCGGGCTATCTGCAAAGCCGCTCGGGCGTTTTGCTCCACCAGCAATATGGTGGTTCCTTGATCGTTGAGGCGGCGGATCACCTTGAATATTTCATGAACGAACAAAGGCGCGAGTCCCATGGAAGGTTCATCCAACAGGAGGAGCTTGGGTCGGGACATTAAAGCCCTGGCTATGGCCACCATTTGTTGCTCCCCTCCGCTCATAGTTCCGGCCAATTGTTTGGCTCTTTTTCTTAAGATGGGAAATAGAGTAAAAATCCAATCCAATTTTTCTTCTATTTCATCTTTGAATTTTCGATTGTGGTAAAGATAAGCCCCCAGATGCAAATTGTCCAATACGGTCAGATGGGAAAATAACTGCCGGCCCTCCGGAACCTGGGAAATTCCCATGGAGACAATCTTGGCCGCAGAAAAGTGAACAATGTTGGTTCCTTGATACCAGACGGCCCCTCCGGCAGATTGAATCACCCCGGATACGGTTTTTAGCAAAGTGGTCTTTCCGGCTCCATTGGCCCCGATGATGGTAACAATATCACCGGCACCCACTTTAATAGAGATATTTTTCAAGGCCTGAATGGTGCCGTAGAAGGTAGTAATCCCTTCTAATTTAAGCATAGTCTATCTCCCCGCCCAGATAGGCCTCGATTACCAGGGAATCGCTTTGAACCACATCCGGAGGACCTTCGGCAATCTTCTGTCCATAGTTGACCACCACGATTTCATCGGAAACCTTCATGATCAAGCGCATGTCATGCTCGACCAGAAGAATGGTGATCCCCTGGTCGCGAATGGAATAAATCAACTCCGACATCCCGTCGGTTTCCGATTCATTTAATCCGGCCGCCGGTTCATCTAAAAGGAGCAATTGGGGTTCGGTAGCCAGAGCCCTGAGGATCTCCAAAGTCTTTTGTTCTCCCAGGGGAAGGCTGGAGGCGGGGAGTTGAGCTTTGGAAGACAACCCGACCCTCCCCAATAGCTTCATGGAGTTTTCATAAATCTCGGCCTCCTCCTTTTTCATGCGGGGCAGACGAAGACCGGAAGCCAACAACCCGCTTTTAAACCGGCTGTGGCACCCCACCATGATGTTTTCTAATACGTTCATATTTCCGAAAAGCTCAATAGTCTGAAAGGTACGAGAGATCCCGATCCCGGCGCCATAATGGGGTTTCTGATGGGTAATGTCTTTACCCTGAAAAACGATCTGCCCGCCGGAAACCGGATGAACCCCGGTGATCAGATTGAACAGGGTGGTTTTTCCTGCACCATTCGGGCCGATGATCGATTTGATCCGGCCGGGTTCAACCTCGAAGGACAGATCGACAATGGCCATCAGACCTCCAAAGGCCTTTTTTAGGTTTTTGATCTTTAAGAGAGGTTCGGACAAATTCAGGTCTTTCTTTGCCTAAACAATTTCCGGATTAAAACTGGAGTGCCTTCCAAGATTCCCTCGGGCATGAACAATAATATGGCTAAAAGAATGGCCCCATAAACCAGGATGTCGTATTGATTAAATACCCGCAAATACTCCGGCAGGAAAGTCAACAAGGAAGCCCCTAAGAGAGCTCCCCAAATATTGTGGATACCCCCGATAACGCCCATCATAAGAAACATGACGGAAACCATCAAGCCGAAATTGTTGGGGGAGATAAAGGAAACAAAGTGGGCATAAAGGCTTCCGGCAACGGAGGCATAGACGGCGCTTAAGACAAAAACCTGGATTTTCAAAAAGGAAAGGTTTACCCCCATGGCGCTGGCTGCGGTTTCGCTGCCGTGCATGGACCGAAGGGCCCGGCCGACCCGGGAGTGAATGAGGTTTAATGAAAAAAAGAGGGCCAGAAGGTTAATCCCCCAGACCAGGTAATAAAACCGAAAGCTCGAATTGAACTGAAAATTCCCCAGATGGACGCCCGGAATATTGGACAGACCCGAAGGACCCCCGGTATATTTCATCCACTCGTTGAAAATAATAAAAACAATCTCTCCGATTCCCAAAGTGGCCACCGCCAAATAATGCCCTTTAAGGCGCAAAGCCGGGATACCAACAATAATGGCCACCAGAACCGATAAAATAATCCCTGCCAGGAAGGACAGGTAGATCGAAAAACCGAAATGCGTTGTCAAAACCCCCGTACAATAAGCCCCGATTCCATAAAAAGCGGCATGCCCGAGGGAAATTTGTCCGGCATAACCCATCAGCAGGCTGAGTCCCATGACGATCAGACCGTTAAGGCCCATAAAGACCAGGACACTGAGATAATAGTCACCACGGATAAAAAAGGGAAGTACGGCCACGGCGATACTCAAGGACAGAAGTTTAAAATAGTTTTTTCTACCCATAGGTGGTCCCTTAAAACTGTTTTACCTTCCCCACTTCTTCGCTGCCGAATATTCCACTGGGTTTTATAAAAAGGACTAAAATCAAAATGATCAGGGCAATGGCATCCTTAAAACCCGAAGAGATAAACCCGGCTGAAAAGGACTCGATGATCCCGATAATAAAGCCGGCCACCACAGCACCGGTGCCCAATCCCAACCCCCCCAGAACCGCGGCACAGAACCCTTTCAAGGCCAGCAAAGGACCCCGGTCGTATTCCATTAAGGCAATGGGGGTGATGCTTGCCCCGGCGATGGCCCCCAGCGTAGCACTGAGGGCAAAGGAAAGCAGGATCATCTTGGAGACGTTGATGCCCATTAGGCTGGCCGCCAGTCGGTTTCCGGCGCAGGCGCTCATGGCCTTGCCGGTGATGGTCCGGTTAAAAAAAAGGTTCATCAGAATCACGGTCAGCAGTGAGAGACCCAAGACCCAAAAAATTTGCGGAAGAATTGCCGCCCCGGCGAACATGATAGGTTTCCCCGAGGAAAAGGGCGGAAGGCTGTAAGGGTTTTTCCCCCAGATAAACATGGCAATGCCGCGGAAAAAAATGGAGACGGCCACGGTGACGATAATGAGGGTAATTAAAGAGGTTTGCTTTAGGGGATTAATGAACACCCGTTCATAGATTATTCCAATAACCGTAACCAGGGCCAGGGTAATAAAAAAAGCCAGGAACATCGGAATCCTCAAGGTGGCGGTTAAAAAGACCATTATCAGTCCGCCGAACATGACGAATTCACCCTGAGCCAGATTGATGATCCCGGTGGCATTATAAATGATGGTAAACCCCAACCCGACCATGGCATAGATACTGCCCAGGGTCAATCCGGTAACCAGGTATTGAACGATCTGACTCTGAAGGTCCATAGGTTTTTTATGAAAGGGTTCAAAGATTCAAGGATCCAAGCGATTTAATAAAAACCAATCCCTTGAACCCTCGAATCCTCGGCCCCTTGAATCCTTTTTCTATGAATTATTTGGCGATTACCCAGTCCCCGTTAAAAACCGTTATCATTTGAAAAGCGGTATGGTCTAATCCGGTGTGATCCGCCGGAGACATATTGAATATCCCTCCGGTGCCGGGCCAGTTTTTAATAGTATTTTCCAGGTAATCGCGTATCTTGGTCTTATCGGTTCCGACTTTTTTCATGGCATCCACTACCATATAGATGGCATCATAGCCATGACCCCCGAAGGTGGAAACCTCGGCCTTAAACTGCTTTTCATATTCCTGGGCATATTTGGAAAGTATCGCATACTGGGGATGGTTTTTCGGCAGTTGTTCCCAGACCACCAACCTTCCCAGAGGGCAAATCACCCCCTCGGCAGCCCCGCCGGCCAAGGTGATATACTGCTTACTTCCAAAACCATGGCTCTGGAAAAGGGGAATGCTCATGGCCAGGGCTTTCCAGTTTTTGGTAACGATAGCCTGGACCGGTCCGACCGACCAATTGATGACGGCATAGGCACCTGCGGCCCTGATCCGGGTGAGTTGGGCGCTCATATCCGAATCTTTGGGCCCGTAGACTTCATCGGCAACGAGGGTGATCCCGTACTTTTTGGCCAGACGTCTTAATTCGGCCTGTCCGGAACTTCCAAAGCCGTCGGAAACCGTGATTATCCCCACCTTGGAAATCCCTTTTTTCTTCATATAAGCGTAAATGGCTTCAACAGCCAAGGTGTCCGTCTGGGGGGTTTTAAAAATCCAGGGCCGTTGAACTTTGGGGACTTCAAAAGCCGCGTTGGGACTGCCGACGATCCGTTTATATTCATCGGCCGGGGTGACAATCTGGCTGGCGGCAGCCATAGAGACCATGGGAATCTGGGCCTTTTCACAAATATTGGCCATGGCCATGGATTCCCCCGACGTAGAGGAACCGATGATGACCACCACCTGGTCCTTTTCGATCAGCTTTTTCGTAGCCAGAACAGCCTCACTGGCCCCGCTTTTGGAGTCTTCGATGATAATTTCAATGGGTCGCCCGTTGACGCCCCCTGCTTTATTGATCCACTCCTGGACCATGAGGGCGGTATTTTTCTCCGGTTCACCCAAGAAAGAGGCCCCTCCGGTAATAGAGGCTACAAATCCGATCTTGATGGGTTCTGCTGCCGATAGGGGTCCAATCAGTCCAAAAAGAAAAAGTACGATTGCCAAAAAAACCAAAAAAAATTTTTTCATTTTTCTGTTCTCCTTTCAAATAAAGTTTCTTTTAAAATAGTTGACCCTTCATTGGACGACCTTAACTTAATTTTGAGAACAAATTCCTCCTTTGTTTTTTTGTTTTCATTATATTATTGGATTAAGGAGAATTAGAAGAATTCTCCTGTAAGTTATATTCTTGGAGACGATTGGTAGAACCGACTGGATGCGGTCGGGCATTTTCCTATAATAGACTTCTTTTTTATTAATTTAGGTTAAAAATATCGAACTTTGAACCCTATGTCAAGTTTATAAAGTAGTAGGCAACTAGTTGGTTAAAACCACTATTCATTGAAAGACAAAGGGTGCCGCTTTTTTTCCGGCAAAGGGAAAACAAATTATAGAGAAAGACGCAAAAGAAAAGTTGGGTTGATCTTGATGGAGTCCATGATTTTAATTCGATTGGTAATAACGATAATGCTTTTCTTCTTCACAATAATCCATTTTGGAAGGAAAATAAAAACTTGACAGAAAAAAAAACCTTTATTATAGAGGAATGAGATATCCTTCACAAACGAATCCATTTGATTCTGTAAAACAGATACAGAAAATGGTTTAATTAAACCCCGCCCTTCCAAACGGTTTTGGGAGGGGAAGAAAAGGAGGCAAACGTGAATATATTGGTCTGCATCAAACAAGTACCGGATACCGAGAGCCAGATTAAAATCGATTCCGGAGGAAAGGGGATTCAAACCGCCGACATCAAATGGGTAATGAACCCTTATGATGAATTCGGGGTGGAAGAAGCCCTGCGGATTAAGGAAAAAACAGGGGGCAAAGTCACCGTGATCGGTGTCGGTCCTCAAAGAGTGGTCGAATCCTTGCGTACCGCTTTGGCTATGGGAGCGGACGAGGCCATCCATGTAGATGACCCTGCCGCCGATGGAGGAGATGCCCTGGCCACCGCCCGTGTTTTGGCAGGGTCTGTCAAGGATGTCCCTTTTGATCTTATTTTCTGCGGTCAGCGTGCCGTGGATGACGACAACGCCCAGGTGGGGGCGGCGTTATCCGAATTGTTACAAATCCCTTTGTTGTCGGTAATCACCAAAGTGGAAATTTCAGACGACAAAGCCAAGGTAAAAGTGCAGCGTCCGGTGGAAGGAGCCACCTGGGTCTTTGAGGCCCCTTTGCCGGCTTTAATTACCACCCAAAAAGGATTGAATGAACCTCGCTACGCTTCTTTGCCGGGAATCATGAAGGCTAAGAAAAAGCCTTTGTCCGCCAAAAAACTGGGCGATTTAGGCCTTTCCCCGGATCAGGCGGGTCTGCAGGGTTCCAAGTTAACCATAAAGGGACTGACCCCTCCCCCCGAAAGAAAAGCCGGTAAGATTATCGAGGGAGAAACCGCCCAGGAAAAGGGAACAATCCTGGTTAAACTTTTACGCGAAGAAGCCAAAATTATTTAGTGAAGGAGATAAGGCTATGGCAAAAGGAATTTTTATCATTGCGGAACAAAGAGGGGGAACCCTCCGTAAAATATCGTTGGAATTGGTTAGTGAAGGTCGTCGTCTGGCCGATCAATCGGGGCAGTCTTTAGCGGCTGTTATATTAGGTCATCAAATCACTGAAGAAGCCAAAAAGCTGGCCGCCTACGGGGCGGATACCATTTATGTGGCCGATGCTCCGGAATTAGCGGCTTATACCCCGGAGGCTTATACAGCGGTATTAAGTGAACTCATTAAAGCCCAGGAACCGGATATCGTTTTAGGAGGGGCCAGTCAACAGGGTAAAGAATTGACAGCCAAACTGGCAGCCCGTTTGGAAACCGGATTGGCAATGGACTGTGTGGGATTAAGTCTGGAAGAAGGGTTATTGATCGCCAGGCGTCCCATATATGCGGGCAAAGTCTATGCGGATGTGGTTTGTGAAACAGCCCGGCCCCAGATGGCTTCCTGCCGTCCGAATGTTTTTCCGATCCTGGAGCCCGATGCCGCCCGAACCGCCGAAATCGTATCGGTTGCCGTTTCCATCAAACCCGAAGACCTGCGAACCACCCTGGTGGAAGAGCTTGCCGATCAAAGTGGCAAGGTGGATCTGACTGAGGCCACCTGTATCGTTTCCGGGGGTCGAGGGATGAAAGATTCGGAGAACTTCGTAATTTTGGAAAAATTGGCAGGTGTGATCGGCGCGACGGTCGGTGCCTCCCGATCGGCTGTAGACGCCGGCTGGAGACCCCAAAGCGACCAGGTCGGCCAAACCGGGAAGGTGGTCAATCCCAATCTTTATGTCGCCTGCGGTATTTCAGGGGCCATTCAGCATCTGGCCGGCATGGGATCTTCCAAGGTCATCGTGGCCGTCAATAAAGATCCGGATGCCCCGATATTCCAGAAAGCCGATTATGGGATCGTCGGGGATCTTTTTGAAGTCGTTCCGGTCTTGGAAGAAGAATTCAAAAAGATTATGTAACAAAAAAAACAGTCGATAGGCACGGGGCCATAGGCGAGGAGAATTTAAAAATATCTTATCCCCTATTGTGCCCCGAGCCCATTACCAAATGGCCCCCGATCATTCCTTTTTCGGTCCCCTTGGACACTCAACTGACCGGCAGGGTTTCTTACTTTCACTTATTTTTCCAACCTGCATAAAAAATCCCCTCTTTTTCTTCCAACTTGACTAAGGCCTGATGCTTTATATCCCTCGTGCTGTTTCTCCGTCGAAGCCACAGGGTCCGGAAAGAAAAATAGAACTGGACTCCTGCTTTCACCAAAAAACAACATAGGATTTTTTCTGGAAACGATTAGGAAAGGGAATAAAAAGATGAGATCAAATATTCTCGACGATGGGTTTTTTTAACTTCAAGTTGAGTTTGTCGCCCGGTTTGATAGTGCCATTGGCCGAAAGACGGTTCCAGGTCCGGATTAGATTGGGGGTGGTATTGAACTTCTGAGCGATTTCGGATAGGCTGTCACCTTTTTTAACAGTATAAAGAACCAGTTTTATCCGGCTGGTTGTTTCCGCTTTCGTTCTCTTAAGATTTGATTTTCCCGGCTTTCCGTTCTCTTTATGACCTTCTCGGTCCGGATTACTCTTACCTACAAACAAGGTTAAAATTTTACCTTGTTGGATTTTTGTGCCTCTCTTGGAACCATTCCATTTCTTGATCATGGAGATTTCAACATCAAATTTTTCGGCTATGGAGGACAGGGAATCCCCTTTTTTTATCTTGTAGCGAATGCGAAGGAGCCGGCCGTTTTTTTCATTTCCCTTGTTGGCGACAAGAGAGGATTTTTTGCCTTGACTTTTTCGGGAAGCTCGAAGCGATGTATTTTTTTCAACCTGGTGCTCAGGCTCAATCGGTTCTATTCTGGCAAAAGAACCTTGGGCCCCTGTTTTTTTCGGGATCAGCAGGACCAGACCCGTGTTAAGACGGGCGTTGGGTTTTATCCGGTTGGCTTTGGCAATAACGCCGGCCTTGACTCCATACCGCTTGGCTATGGAAGATAGACGCTCCCCTTTCTTAACCCGGTGTTCGGCATAAGTAATCACCGGGTTTGGTTTTATTAATTGGGCATAATTATTCAGGAGTTTTTCTTTGGTCCCCTCGGGAATTCGAATGGTATAGCTGGAATCCCCCGGAGGAGTTACCCACCTCTTCAATTCCGGGTTCAGATCAACAATGGTTTCCACGTCTACCCCTATGGCTGAGGCCACATCTTTTAATTCCACATTTCCGGGAACGTTTGCCTCATCAAAGGTCATAGGGGGTTGGTAGTTAACCTTTGAAAACCCGTACTTCTCAGGTTCTTTGGCAATCAGGGCCGCCGCAATCATCTTGGGGACATATTGTTTTGTTTCTTCTTTGATATAGCGGCAATGATCGGCGCTGATTTCCCAAAAATTCTGTGCATTATACATGGCCAAAGCCTTGGCAATTTTCCCCTCACCGGCATTGTATCCCGCCGCCGCCAGATACCAGGAACCAAAACGATTATAGAGATCGGATAGATGTTGGGCGGCTGCCCGGGTTGATTTTATCGGATCTTTTCGTTCATCCACCCAGGAATTGACCCGAAGTCCATATCGCTCCCCGGTTTCCCGTATAAACTGCCAAGGCCCTACGGCATGGGCGCGTGAATAAGCCTTGGAGCTGAACCCACTTTCAATCATGGCCAGATAAATCAAATCCTCCGGCAGATTGTGCTCCCGTAAAATTTTTTTCATCATCGACATATAACGGGTCGAACGGCCTATCCAGAGAGAAAAACGGGAATGAAGCTTTGACTGAAAATAGTCGATAAAGTGTTCGACCTGGTCGTTAATAACGATAGGGAAATCAAAGGAAGCCTTGGTTTTGTCCTTCCCACCTTGTTCCAGTTCTTTTAATTCAAGGATAACCTTTTCTTTGATCTCTTGCTGAGGGGGTTTGATAACGGGAGGAAGATCACTGGAAACCCTAGCCCGATTGTTTTCCTCCGATAGAAGAGGCGGTGTAAGTTCCAATGGATTAGGTTGAGACGAAGACGGATTGGAGGTTATTGACGGACTGGAAGTTTTTGAATTCGGTTCCGGAATCAATTCCGGCACCGGAGGTGATTTGGAGCCGATGGGGTTAGGCGGAGTTAACGCATATAACTGAAAAGGAACGGCAATAAATAAAACAACCCCTATCCAAAGCACCCTCATTAAAACAACTCTCTTCATTCCCCCATCCTTTCAAGACTACAGGAAATAAGCGGTTGACTTCAATTCGACCAAGATTTAAAAAGGGGATACTCTAAGTTCTCCTTGTATGTTTAACATATCTTTAATAAAAAAGCAACCCCAAAAAAAATAACCCTCAGAAGAAATACGAAGACTGATTAAAATTTTACACCGGTGACAAGATTTTCTTTTTTTAAAGCATCAAAACGCTGAAGGTCTTTTATGGCCTGGCCGATTTTATTCAGGTGAACTAAAAAGTCTTCGCCGGCCTGTCCCATTCCAGGCAGAGAACTGATTCGTTGAGCCAAGGCTTCACCGCGAGCCAAGAGAGAATCGATCTTTTCACCGGGAACCTCTAAAGCCATTTGAAGCCGTTCCGAGGTTTTTCGGAGCTGATTCAAGACCTCCAGGATTTCGTCCTTGACTTCCGATAAAACATCCTCTCCATGCTCCGGGGTTTCAATTGGGGTCATCAGGAACTCTCCTTAGTATATCTGATTTCTTCAAATAAAAAAAAATAAGAAATACATCCTTGGTGCGGGTTCAAATTGAGCGAATGTATTTGTTTTAAATTGAAATGTCAAGAATTAATCCTCATTTTATCTAATAGCAATTTAAAAGAAACGGGATAAAAAATTTTGATAAAAAAATAGAGTTTAGGGGGTTGAAAGAAAAACAAGCCATCGGCAATGAAGACTGGGGGGATTATTTTCGGTATCGCTTATGGGGGAGGGGTATTGCTGGAAAAAAATCCGGGGCCATAAACAAGCGCGAAGCTATGCTGATCGGAGTCTTTTTATCCCTTAGTCAGGCCCTGATCAAGGACACCTTGATTTTTGCAGCCGTCGGGGCCGACCTGACCTTTATCCTTCTTTCCCATATTGCCTTGACCGTCCTGGTCCTTCTCCTCCTCCGATTCCTTATGGCTTGAAGAATCATAATCAACGATCAAGTATCATCCGCCATATCAGACATAGAGATCTTCCTTGAATAATATGGACCCAATTTATTTCAGAACTCAATTTTGATTGAATTTTTTTATTTTATCTATTAGAAAGGGATATAGGAAAATATCCTTGCACCCCCAGAGGAGGGATATCATTCACTTAGCCGAGCTTCTATTTAAAGCCCTGCGGGCCTATCCGCAAAAGGAAGCGGTTCGCTGTCATCAGGGCCTGTTTACCTACGAACAATTTTCTAAACGAGTTTTCAGGCTGGCCCACTTTCTAAGAGACCGGGGTCTGGGACCGGGGGGTCAGACAGCCATCCTGCATTATAATTGTCACGTTTTCCTGGAGGCCTACTTCGCCGCCGCTCTCATCGGTGCGGTTTTGGTCCCTCTTAATTATCGCCTTTCATCCAGAGAAATAGACTATATTCTCAACGACTCGGAATCCCAACTTTTAATTGCCCATTCCGATTTCTTCTCGAAAATTGAAGGGATTGGGAATCTGAAAATATCCCCCCACCATATCCTTTGGATAAACCCTGATGACCGGACTCGGTCACAAGGGATGGATTATGAGTCAGCCTTGGGATCCTCCTCGCCCGACCCGATCATGGATTGGGGGCCGGGTGATGAGGCCACGGCCCAGATTTATTACACCAGCGGTACCACCGGACGCCCTAAAGGGGTTATGCTCAGCCATAAAAATTGCTGGCTCCATGCCTTGGGGACCATTGCCGAGCTCCAACTGAAAAATTCCGATGTCTGGATTCATGTGGCCCCCCTCTTCCATCTGGCTGATGCCTGGGCCACCTGGGCCGTCTCCTGGGCGGGCGGTACCCATATTCTGGTCAAGGAATTTGATCCGAAAACGGTCCTCGATACAATGGTCCGTGAAAACGTCACCCTCTCCAACATGATCCCCACCATGTTGAATCTTCTCATTAACCATCCGGATTTTCCGAAATATACCTTCCCGCACTTGCGAGTCTTGTTGAGCGGCGGGGCCCCGATTGCCCCGGAAGTGGTCAGAAAGATCATGCAAGGCTTTGACTGTGATTACATTCAGACCTACGGGATGACCGAAACCAGTCCTTATCTGACCCTTTCCATCTTGAAAGACCATCTTAAAAAATTACCTCCGGAGGAACAGTTTCAATTCAAGGCCAAGACCGGCCGTGAATTTATCGGAGTTTCCCTAAAGGTAGTACGGGAAAACGGAGAGGAGGTGCGACCGGACGATCAAGAGGTCGGTGAAATTATTGTTAAAGGAGATACGATCACCAAAGGATATTGGAAGCTGGCTGAAGAAACCCAAGAGGCCATTAAAAAGGGCTGGCTCCATACCGGTGATTTGGCAGTGATGGATGAAGAAGGGTACGTCAATATTGTGGACCGGAAAAAGGACATGATAGTGACCGGGGGGGAAAATGTCTATTCCACCGAGGTTGAAAATGTCTTGTACCGGTTTCCCAAAACACTCGAAGCCGCAGTCTTTGGTATCCCGGATGAAAAATGGGGTGAAGCCGTCCATGCCGCTGTGGTTTTGAAAGAAGGACAACAAGCCTCGGAGGAAGAAATTATCCGGTTTTGTAAAAACAATTTGGCCCATTATAAGGCCCCAAAGTCGATCACTTTTCTCGACCAATTACCCCGAACCGGTTCCGGCAAACTCTTTAAAAAGGGCCTTCGAGATCCCTTTTGGGACAAGTATGACAAAAAAATCCACTAAACCACCTTCCATCGGGATTATCCGATGGTCAGAGGGTTCAAGGATTTCAGGATTCAAAGGAAATCATATTACCAAATAACCAAAAAGGAGGCTATTTTATGAAAGAAGAAGACCGTTTCTTGAATCGCAGGGATTTTTTAAAGATTTCCGGTGCCATGGGCTTAGGGAGCCTCATCGGCTTTCCAACCCTGGCCATGGCCCAGACCAAGGTACGACTGTCCATTGTGACCGGAGGGACCGGCGGGGTCTATTACCCTTATGGAGGTGGAATGGCGGCAGTTTTGTCCAAACACCTTCCCGGAGTGGAGGTCACGGCCGAGGTTACGGCCGCCTCGGTTGACAACTGCAAATTAGTGGCCGCCCAAAAGGCCGATCTGGGTTTTGTCATGGGCGATTCGGGTCATGATGCCTATATGGGGAGCGGAAAATTCAAGGAAAAACTCCCCCTCCGCAATCTGGCCGTTCTTTACTCCAATTTCATGCACATTGTTACTCTGGAAGGGAAAGGCATCAATACGGTTTCTGATCTAAAAGGCAAAAGGATATCCACCGGGGCGCCCGGCTCGGGAACGGAAGTCAAAGGCCTACGGGTTTTGGAGGCTTATGGCATCAATCCGGAAAAAGATATCAGCCGGGACCGTTTGGGAGCCACAGAATCGGCCGGGGCCTTGAAGGACCGCAAGATCGACGCCTATTTCTGGGACGGGGGTTTGCCTACCGCTTCCATCCTCGATTTGGCGGCCACCCCGGGTATCAAAGCTAAACTTATCGGGCATGAGGACGGGGTGGGCCGGATGATCGCCAAGTACGGTCCGGTGTATTTTAAAGGTAAAATTCCTAAAAATACCTATCCGGGAATCGCCGTGGATACGGCGGTGGCAGCTGTAGCCAATATCCTCATCTGCCATGAAAAAATGGATCCCGCTTTGGCCTATAATATTTTGAAAACCTTGTTCGCACACAAACCGGAATTGGTGACCGTCCACAAGGAGGCCAATAATCTGACCCTGGAAGATGCCGTAGACGGTTCACCGATCCCCTTTCACCCGGGGGCCTCAAAATTTTACAAGGAAAAAGGCTTGAAATTTTAAGAAAAAATGAAACCGGTTATTCTGGCCCCGTTGCTCTCAGCTTTTGTCCTGCCCGGTCTGGGCCAGGTAGTCAACCGTCAATTTCGCAAAGCCGGTTTATTGCTGGCCGCTGTTTCGTTGTTGTTCCTGGCCCTGTTTTTCAAGGTCCTTTATGACCTCAACAGGGTCTTGTTCGCTTTGCCTTTGGAGGCCGACGGAAAAAACACCCAATCCCTTTCAACGGTAGCCCAAACCTTGTCCCAGCAGGACAAGAGCATTTTGCTTGTTCTGATATTACTCCTTCTTGGGATCTGGGTCTATGGGGTCTGGGATGCTTTTTCCGTGGCCAGAAAGGCCGGCCAAGGGCAATCCTGATGCGCCAGTTTTTAGTCGATGAAATTCCCCGCCGGCAAATGGAGGAAATCGAAGCCTATTTAAAAGAAAAGACGGTTTCCTCCGGCATGCAAGAAGTATTCTGGCTGGAAATCCCGGAAGGGATGCGTTCTCCGATCCAAGAGGAACATAAAACCTGCGGGCCTCATTACCTGGCCATTGAGACGGGGGAGGACTTTGTGAAATTTGAATTTCTTGTTCGCTGCCGCGAGCGGCTTCGTTGTGACTGCATTCAGTATGCCACGCCCGCCCAGGAGGCCTTCCTTCTAAACTTTGCCCACACTCTGATCCGGGCCGTTGACCTAACCGGTTAACGATGATGGAGGAGTAACGAATACTACTGGGGTGCCAGGATACATGGAAATTGATTAAAGGATTCGAATGGGGCTAAAAGGCAATGGGTGACGGGCTATCAATTATAAGGTTTTCCCTGTCCTCTATTGCCCCTGCCTGTCCGCAGGTGCCTCGTGCCTATTGCCTGGTTACTTTTGAATCCATTGCCCGTCTTGTTTCTGAATCCACCAACCACGTTCAGCGGATTTTTGCCATTTCTCGGCAAAAATCCGCTGAACCTTGCCGAGTTGGTCGGAAGAGATATTCATAGACTTGGCCACTTCCTGGTATAAAGCCCGGCGATCCCGATTTTCAGCCTCTACCAACGGCTTCAGGTCATTTTTTTCTGCCGGGGAGAGTCCCTTGTTGTCGCGTATCTCAACCAATCCCGTCTTCCCTTCTCCGAAGGCCCCTTTTTTAAAAAATGGGACCAGTCGCGGAAAGCGCTCTCTGATTTGTTGTTTTAAGTTTTGAATGGCCGGGCTTGACACCCCGCCCTCCTTCTGAGCATAAGCCAGACCATTGGAGGTGAATAGGGTATTAAGATGTCTCAAGGAGCTTTGGGGACCTGACGGGACTGCCGGGGCCGAAGGTTCTTTTTTACGAATATCATCCACAATATCCCCGGCCTTTTTCTCAACTTCCTTGGCCGGGAAATAGAGGTTGACGGTCATCGCACAAGCCATGAAGATGCTCAGAATCCATATGGGGATAATCAAAAAGACTCCTTTTATTTTCATCTCAGGTTCCTTCCGGAGGTTTTTTCCTTATGCTTCGAATGCGCTCCAGTATATCAGAAAAATTGATTTCATTATCTGGATTTTTATTGATGATATCAATGCCTAAAAAACCCGGCTTTCGCACCAGATATTCCGTCCCCTCTTCGACAATCGTCCCCCGAACATTGAACCGGTCGTTTTGCAAATCACAGGCCAGACCTATTTCCCGGTAGTCGTATTCGGTGATCCAGCGATTGATCCCTTGACGCAGGACATCTAACGCCCCCCACCCCGTCCCCAGTAGACTGATGTTTTCAATGGCCTTGATATGAATGGATTTGGGAACTCCAGGAACTTCCTGGGTCTTGATCGACAAGTGAAATTGTTCCGGTCGGTTGTGATAGAAAGTCAGCCCCGAAACCCGGCCCTGAACATAGCCGGTCATTTTCCCGAAAGAAAAGCGTTGGGTGATGGGCTCCAAATTAAGATGTTGAAAAAAAAGATCCCCTTGGATGCTCCTGTCAGAAGAGAAAGGTCTAAGAATGACCCAATTTTTTCCTTCCACGGTTCCTTCAAAGATCTGGGCCTTCAAGCTCCCCTCGATTCGGGCCTCTTCTTTATCCATCCGGATGGGGCCTAAGTCACCGGACAGGGTGCCGGTAACGCTTTGTCGTTTGAATAATTGGGCCAGATCCACATCCTTCATGGAAAAGGCGGCGTTTATCCTCAAATCCCCCCAAGGATCGGAAAGCCTGAAGGCATTTAAGACCATATGCCCGCCCCAGAAAGGGATCTGTATACTATCAGGCACCTCGAACTGATTGGTCCCGGCCAGGACTGGGATATGGAGTCTATTTAAGACTAATCGAGGACCTTCAAAATTATCCACCTGGATGAACCCCGATTCAGAGAATAACCCCTTCCCCCGATCAGGGACCAGGGTGGACACATGAAAAGGGAGATCAAGGTTCATCCCCTTTAAAGCCCAGGAAGGCTCTTTTATGGTTAGATCTAGGTCAGACCCTAAGATCCGGCCTCGTAGATCATAGGTCTTGCCCTTTTTCATGATCGAAAGCCGGCCGTTCACCTTTCCCTGAAGAGATACCTTGCTCCAAAACGACTGATCTTTGGATAGAGGCTCGCCCACCAATAGAGGAAATCCTTTTTCAAGAGGAAGGTTTTGAATCACAAGGGACCCTGCAAAGAAACGGGACGGGGATCCGAAAAGCCATTCCCCGGAAAACATCAACTCACCCAAAGGGTCGTAATGAAGTCCAACGGTCCCTGTAAGGGAACCACTCTGATTCTTCCCTTCCGCCGTTCCCTCAAATCGGGCCTTCAATGGATACCGGTCAAACCTAAAATTCCAAGGGGGTCGGGAAAGACTCCCACCAGATACCTGTTGATCTATAACCAGTTGTACCTTTTTTTCTCTGAAAAACCATTTTCCCTCAACGTCTATTTGGGCCGTTATGCCCTCTCCTTGCCAATCGTCGCCCGACAGGTGAAACGCAAAAGGGGCCGGGGAAAAAGAAGTGGAAAAAACGACCGGAGAGTCGGCTGTCTCTTGGGACCACTCCGTGATCCCTTGACAGAGGGTATCTTCGTTAAAGGGACTAGTGGCCTTGGGGAAAAAATATCTTAATAGTCTGGGTAGAGGAAACCCTTCGGCCCGAGCCTTGATCTGAGGAACCGGCCCCTTGCTTAGGTCGAAAAAAAGGCTGCCCGACAAATCACCCCAATTATCGGTTTTAAATCCAAGGCCCTTTAAATGGATCTGCCGGTTGTCCGTATTAAAAAGAGCGGAGAAGTGGGCTTCCGGATTAACAACCGTAAGGGTGCCGGATTTAAGATGCCAGTCAGTTCGCTCTGCCTTGGTCTTGACCGTGGAAAAAGAAAGTCGGGGAAGTTGTCCTTCAAACAGGATTTCCGTTTCCATTCCCTGGGTATGGACCGGAGGAAGATCCATATCAGTCTCTACAGATCGAACTCTTCCTTCTAAGAAAGGATTGGAAACCGGTCCGGAGATCTGGATCCGGCCGTCGGCCCGGCCTTTGATCGTCCGCTTCCCTTTCCTGAGATCAATATTTAGTCCCTCAAAGTCTAAAACCGCCTTTGAGGACAAATCGCCTTTCTTGTCGATTTCTTTTTTTTGAACAGAGCCGGACAAAACCATGGCCCCCTGTCCCTGAAAAGAGAGGTCGTTTTTAAACCAGTGGATCTCATTCATCCGGACTGCCGAGGTGGATAATTCAAAAAAGTGGTTTTGATAAACAAAACCAAAGGTCCCTGAAATTTCAGCAAATTTTCCTAATCTGGAGATAAGGTTGCCGTCCGACAGGGTGAGAGATCCTTTCCATTTCGGTTGGTCCGGAAGATCGGACAATTCAAAGGAGCCTTGGGATCTGGCCTGAAATTTTATCCCTCTTGAAATCCACCCTCCTCGCAGACCTTTACCTTTAAGGTGATATTCGATTTTTCCCCCTTGGTCGGGAGAAAAAAAACCCGAGATCCGGGTCCCGGGAGAAAGCTGAAAATCCATTTCTCCGATCCCTACCCGGCCTTTCAGGTCGTTCACTTCAATTTGCCGGATTGCCGGGATTTCTTTTGCCCATTCAACCCACTCAATCATTTTTTTGGGTTCCGGCAGTCGAATCAATACCAACGGATGGTTTATGGAGACTTTCTCAATATAGATCTTCGGCCAAGGGAGGTTCTCCCAGGAAAGGGTCCAGCCAAAGGAAATCAGCAGTTCCGGAACCTTTACGTCCCAGGATACAGGGCCTTTTTTAAAATTTAGTTGAATCCCTTCGGTTTCCAGATGAAAAGGACGAACCCCAAGAGAAACCCTTTCCACCTTGATTTCAATTCCGGTTTTTTTCTTAATATAGTCGGAGGCCGGGTCGGTTACCCAAGAAAGATTGCAGGCGGAAAGGCTTAGGAGAATAAAAAAGGCCGCCAAAAATGGGGCCTTATGAATAGATATCAACGTAGGACTGCTGTCCGCCATAAAAAATAACCATGAGCCGTTGGATCACTGCGCAGCATGAAAAAGGATTCAAAGCGGGCAATAGATCATAGTCCAAGAGTCCTAAGAGTTCGGAATATTCAGTTCGGAGTTTGAAGTATATACCTGTCCCTCCGAACTCTGAACCCCGAACTCTGAATTTGAGTTACAAAAGACCTAAATCTCAAACTCTTGGACCCCAATTGCCTATCAGTCCAAAGTAATGTCAGGGTCGAACCAGCGTAATCCCTTCAGTGTTTTTTTCGATCTTGTCGCCCACCGCGGTCAGACAGGCAGCGCAAAGATATTCATACTTGTCCCCTTCCGGCAGAACCAAAAGGAGCCTTTTTCGTACCGGCATGGCCTGACGGCATCGTGGACAATAAAGCTCGGTGGCCTCAAATTGATCGTACTGGGCGGGTCTTTTGTTTTTTCGTATCGGTACCCGATAAGTCGGATTCATCATGATCGTGAATAGGGTGTCGAATTCTATAACCTTTTTGACAAATTATGATAAACAGTCGCACCTTTTTTGTCAAGACCTCTTTCCAGCACCTTTTCTTGACATCTTTCCGACTTATCGGTAATCTTGCGGATACTTATGTTCACGAACATTATCTTTTTTATTTTGGCCCTGTTGATTTATCATACCCGCTCCCTGGGTCCGAAACTGCCGGTCGTTGATCTTTGGATCAATGCCGGCGCTATCTTACTTTTTCTGACCGTCTTTGGACTGGAAACCTGGAGACGGTTTCACCGGCTTTATTTCCTGTCTCTCCATAATCAGAGGGATTCTTATCACTTACAGCGGGGGCATCAGCAGACCACCCAATACCTGATGATCCTGTCCCTGATCTTTTTTGCTTCTGAGATCTACCTGTTGAACTTTAAATCCCTGGTGGCCTTGATCCCGGGGACCGGCCTTTTTTCTTCCTTGGAAGGGGTTGTAGGCATCACCCTTTATTTACTCCATGTGGTTTTGATTTGGATTTTTGGTTATCCGGCCCAGGAATCGATCTTCCGATCCTCCCAGGCCAGGGGCACTTATCTGAGATCCCAGATCCAGTTTAATTTGCCTATTCTATTCCCCTGGCTATTAATTACCCTGTTATCGGACCTTATTGGACTGGTATCCTCTCCTGAGCTGCGCGCCTTTCTGAATCAACCCCTTGGTGAAATGACCTATGTCTTGGCCTTTTTGGCCGTCTTGTCTATTTTTTTCCCCTTTCTGATCAAAACCTGGTGGCAGTGCCGGCCCATTCCGGAAGGGCCCAAACGGGAAATGCTTTCGGCCTTCTGTCAGGAGATGGGTTCTCCCTTTCAGCAAATTTTTCTCTGGCCGGCATTCGGGGGCAGTATGCTGACCGCCGGGGTCATGGGCCTGATCAAACGTTTTCGCTATCTGCTGATCACCCCGGCATTGCTGGACCTCCTGGAACCGGAAGAATTAAAGGGAGTCGTAGCCCATGAAATCGGCCACATTCGGAAAAAACATCTTTTTTTTTATCTCGGGTTTTTCGCCGGCTACGTCTTGCTGGTGGTCTTTTTATCGCAGTGGCTTTCCAGCCATCTTTTTCGGTATCCGGCTTTTCTTGATTTTCTCCATTCCTGGGATCACTTTTCGGAGGATCTGTCTTCCGCTTTGCTGGTGCTCCCCATGGCCTTGGGATTGATCCTTTATTTTCGATTCCTCTTCGGCTTTTTTATGCGTAATTTTGAAAGGCAGGCCGACCTGTTCGCCCTGAAGGTCCTGGGGTCTCCCGAGCCCTTGATACGGTCTCTGGAAAAAATCGGTTTTTCTTCAGGGCAAAGCCGGAATCTCCCCAGTTGGCACCATTTCAGTATTGCCCAACGTGTGACCTTCTTGGAAAGAGCCGCCCGTTATCCCGGGCTGGCCCGCAGGCATGATAGAAAAATTATTTGGTCGGTGGGCCTGTTTTTTTTCCTGCTGGTCGGGTTGAGTTTATATGGGGTTAAGGAACGGATCTGGGTTTCAACCGGGATTACTACGGATCCTCAGGTCTTAGAATCCCTGTTGAGCAAAGAACTTCTCTCACGCCCCGGAGATACCAAAATACTGATGGCCTTGGCCATGATCTATCATGATGGGAAACGTTTTCAGCAGGCCAAGGAGACTTACGAAAAAATTTTGCAAAAAGAGCCTAACCATTATCTGTCCTTAAATAATCTGGCCTGGCTGTTGGCCACCAGTAAAGACCCGGGGCTTTTTCAGCCCGCCAAGGCCCTGGTTCTGGCCAGGAAGGCAGCGGCCTTGAAACCCGATCCTATGATCCTGGATACCCTGGCCGAGGCCTATCTGGCCAACGGTCGCCCGGATATAGCCCTCCAGATTGCCCGGCAGGTGCTGGCCGAAAATCCGTCCAACCGGGCCTATTATCAGGCCCAGGAGGAACGGTTTAGAAAGGCGGTTGAGCAAAAGACCTCCCCCTGACAGTTTTCCCCTCAATCCCTCATAAATCGGATTTCTTTCTGAGGCCGTTGTCAAAAAGGAAGGGGATACGCCCCTCTGGTATTGATCTGAAAAAGATAACATGTTATAAAATAGGACTCATCTCCAAAAGAGTTGGCGATGATCGAAGGATTTGAGGATTCAAGGACTCAAGTGAAATACATAGAATAGGACAAGGGATTTAAGATTTGGCACAGGGTATTCAATTGAAGACTTCTATTAAGAGACCAGCAAACAACCAAGGCAGCAAGAAGATATTTAACTCTTGAATTCCGGTCTAGCCTCAGGTGGATTTAATACCTGGTATTAGAAACCCTCAGTTAATATCCTTAACGATCCTTAAACAAAACCTTTATATAAAAATCAATCATTTGAACTCTTGAATCCTTGAATCTTCGACCTCTTTCTCCCAACTAATTGGGAGAAGAACCATATTAAATAATTCTTATAAGAAAGGGACAGCGATGAGAGAGGTAGTTATCGTCAGCGGGGCAAGAACCGCCATAGGGAATTATCAGGGTTCTTTGGAAAGTTTTAGTGCCGTCGATTTAGGGGTCATCGCCTTAAAAGGCGCGATGGAAAAGGCAAGTATTGATGCGGGATTGATCCAGGAAGTGATTGGAGGTCAATGCAATCAGGCCGGTTCGCCGGGAAACACAACCAGACATGTCGCCCTGAAATCGGATTGTCCGGTCGAGTCGGCAGCCTTCACCGTCCACCAGCAATGTGCTTCTTCTATGAGGGCAGCCGAGCTTTTGTCCCAGGAAATCATGCTGGGGAAAATCGATATTGGTGCTGCCGTCGGTGTTGAAAGTATGACCAATGCACCCTATCTTCTTTTTGGGGCCCGGAAAGGTTATCGTTTAGGCAATGCCGAATCAATCACCGACAGTCTTATGAAAGGCGGCCTCATCTGCGATTTCGTCGGCTATCATATGGGCATTACCGCCGACAATATTGCCGACCAATATGGAATCACCCGGGAAGAACAAGATGAATTCGCCCTGATGAGCCATCAGCGGGCCTGCCGGGCCATAAAAGAGGGACGGTTCAAGGATGAAATCATTCCGGTCGAGGTCAAGACCAGAAAGGGGATGGTTGTTTTTGATACGGATGAGCATCCCTTGCCCGACACCAGTTTGGAGGCTTTGGCCAAATTGAGACCGGCCTTCAAAAAAGATGGCACGGTAACGGCGGGTAATGCTTCTGGCCTGAATGATGGAGGGTCGGCCTTGATTATGATGGATTCGGAAACGGCAAAAAAAAAGGGAATCAAACCCCTGGCCAGGGTCGTTGCTTCGGCACCCGGATCGGTGGAGCCAAGGATTATGGGCATGGGCGTTGTTCCGGCAGTTCGAAATGCCTTGCGATTTGCAGGTCTTAAACAGGAGGATATCGATTATTTCGAATTCAATGAAGCCTTTGCCGCCCAAGTTCTGGGGGTCAATCGGGAATTAAAGGTTCCTCTGGACCGCTTGAATGCCCTGGGTTCAGGGATCGCTTTGGGACATCCTGTTGGCGCAACAGGGGCAAGGCTCATTATAACAATGATCCACGAAATGAAGCGGCGCGGGGTCCGATACGGATGTGCCGCTCTTTGCGCCAGCGGCGGTCCCGCCCACGCTTTTATTGTTGAGAAGATATAAAAGGAAAACCTACCGGTTTAAGGTATACGGTGTATGGTGTAAGGTTTTACTTGAACCTCCTGCCCCTGCGGGCCTGCAGGTGCAGGCCTTTTACCTTGAACCTTTTTTCAAAGGAGGGAAATCAAATGGCCCTTAAGACACCGGAACAATATGAAGAAAGTCTGCGTAAAATGAATTTCAAAATTTACCTCATGGGTGAACAGGTAAAAAACCCGGTGGATCATCCTATCATCCGGCCCTCGATGAATTCGGTGAAAATGACTTATACTCTGGCCCAGGATCCCAAGCATGAGGACCTGATGACCGCAACCTCCCATCTGACCGGGAAGAAGATCAACCGATTCTGCCACCTTCACCAGAGCACCGAAGATTTGGTCAAGAAAGTCAAGATGCAACGATTGCTGGGACAACAAACCGGCTCCTGCTTCCAGCGCTGTGTCGGCATGGATGCCATCAACGCGGTTGACAGCGTCACCTTTGAAATGGATCAAAAATTGGGCACCCAATATCATGACCGTTTCATTAAATTCTTACGGATGATGCAGGAAGAGGATTTGACCGTAGACGGGGCCATGACCGATCCAAAAGGAGACCGCAGCCTGTCGCCCAGCCAACAGGCCGACCCGGATCTTTATGTACATGTCGTCGAGAAAAACGAACAGGGTATCGTGGTCCGCGGCGCTAAAGCCCACCAGACCGGGGCTGTCAATTCTCATTGGATATTGGTTATGCCAACCATGGCCATGAGAAAAGAGGATACCGATTATGCCCTATCATTCGTGGCCCCGGCGGATGCCAAAGGCATCACCTACATTTATGGCCGCCAGTCCTGCGACACCCGAAAACTGGAGGGCGTCGAAATCGATGTGGGAAACGCCCGCTTCGGCGGTCATGAAGCGCTTATGGTCTTTGACGATCTTTTCATTCCCTGGGAACAGGTTCTGATGTGCGGGGAACATGAATACAGCGGTCTTTTAGTGGAACGGTTCGCCGGGTATCATCGGCAAAGTTACGGCGGATGCAAGGCCGGTGTGGGGGATGTGCTCATTGGGGCCGCGGCTGTGGCCGCGGATTACAACGGGGCGGCCAAGGCGTCTCATATCAAGGATAAACTGATTGAGATGACCCATCTGAACGAAACCCTGTATGCCTGCGGTATTGCCTGTTCGGCGGAAGGTCACAAAACAGCCTCCGGCACCTATTTAATTAACCTCTTGCTGGCCAACGTTTGTAAGCAGAATGTTACCCGTTTTCCTTACGAGATCGCCCGCCTGGCCGAGGATATCGCCGGCGGCCTCATGGTTACTCTGGCCTCGGAAAAGGACTTGTGTCATCCGAAAATCGGCAAGATGGTGGAAAAATATTTCAAGGGGGTGGCCTCGATTTCAACGGAGGAGCGCTGCCGCATCTTAAGATTGGTTGAAAACCTCACCCTGGGAACGTCGGCGGTGGGCTACCGGACCGAGTCCATGCACGGGGCCGGTTCTCCACAGGCCCAACGGATTATGATTGCCCGTCAAGGCAATCTGGAGCACAAGAAAAAACTGGCCAAAAACATTGCCGGAATCAAGGAGTAAATTTCCAATCCCAAAGGGGCTGGCTTTGGTCTAAGGCCAGAGGGCCTGATTTATAGCAGGGACTCGACAAAATCCGAAATCCGAAGCTCGAAATATGACTGTGAATGACCTTGGCAGGTAACTTTAGGATGATAGGGCTGAAATACTGTGGAGGTTGCAACCCCTTTATTGATCGAACGGCCCTGGTTCAGAAAATTGAAAAATTATTACCTCAGGGATTCAAACTGTCAACAGACAAACCGATGATTCCCTGGGAAAAGGGGATTTTGATTTGTGGATGTCCGGTGGCCTGTGCCAACCGACCGGAAGTAAAGACCCTGGCCCGGCAATGGGTCCTGATCTCCGGACCGATGATCGACTTTGAAAAGGTGCCGGAAGAAAAAATGGCCGAAGTGGTCGCAGGGAAGATACAATTATAGGTTCGTATTCAGTTTAGGAGAAAACATGACCAACCAAGATCTGATCTATCTGGCCGATTTAAATTTAGCGGAATCCTTGCGGGAAATAGCACGCTGGAAGACCCACAGCGAGATCATCGAGCAAGATGATCTTTTGTTGGTTGCCGGGGGAGATTCAACCCCGCTGACCAATTCGTCTATTCGTTTAGGTGACCAGGCTCTGCCGCCGGCCGATGAAGTTATGGAAAGAGTCCGGGGCTATTTCGGCACCAGAAATCTCGGCTACAGCGTACACATACGCCGGCATATCGATTCCGATCTTGAAGACCTCTGTCGTTCGACGAAAATGGTCCAAATCTCCCAATCTCCGGGAATGGCCATTCAGGAACCGATCCGAATGAAGGAACTGCCGGCTGAGTTTACCATCAAGTCCATAGAGGACAAGTCCGCTGCTATTGATTTTGCTTCGGTGGCCGTTGCCAGCTATCAGAGCCTGGGAATGGCGGCTGAAACCGGAGGAATAATCTTTGAAACACCGGAGAGAATGCTTAGACCGTACAACTTTCTGGCGGTGGCTTATTGGAATCAAAAGCCTGTTTCCTGCGCTATGATTATTTTTTCTCACTCTATTGCCGGCATTTACTGGGTGGGTACCATTGAGTCGGCCCGAAAAAAAGGACTGGGAGAAGCCTGCACGGTTATGGTTACCAATGAGGCCTTCCGCAGGGGGGCTGCCTGCGTTATTCTCCAGGCCAGTCATTTCGGGGAACCGATTTACCTCCGCCTCGGATTCAAAGAATTTACCCGCTATCCCTGGTATATGCATTTTCATAGAGGATAACGACCAGAGTCGTGCGAATAAGCCAATGATTGAAGCCCATCTTAATTTGGTTGTTTTCGGCCATTTAACTCCCAACTTAATTCCTTTTTCTCGCCTGTTTGAACAGCCAATATCTCCCGGCCGAAATGATCCTTAACCCATCTTTTCAAACCAGGAATATCTTCCATCTCTTTTAGGGACCGAGTATTTTTCAAGGCCAAGGCATTGATCAGGGTGTTATTTATAAGGATTCCAGGCTCCATCACCAATTCTTTCGCCCGCCGATCCCGCCAGTTTTTTAGTGCTTTGATCCTGTTGCGCGCGGCCTTTGGCCAATCAGGTCTGGCTTCCTGGGGGTACACCGGAAGGTCTTTTTCGGGAACGGTCAAGGCCCGGTGAATTCCCCGAAGTAGGAGTGTTCCATATCGGTCGATTTCCTTCCGGCTCAGGGCTTTCCCGGTTTCCATTTCTTCCAGGTTTAAAGGTTTTTTTATGGCCAATTCCAGAAGGGGTTCGTTACGAATCACCTTGAAAGGAGGAAGATCCGACTTTTGGGCCTGGGCCTCCCGGATTTCCAACAAGACCTCCAGAACGGCAAGACTCTTGGGAGCCAGGTTGCTTGCCCCTTTTACTTTAAGGTATAGCGGGGCAAGGCTGGGGGGTGTAAAGCGAACCTTAGTCATGAATAGGCATTCTTCCTCCACCCAGGATAACCGGTCCTTCTCTTCCAGTTCCCTTTCCAGCTTACGGGCCAGGGGGATCAGGTACTGGCCGTCCATCGCCGCATATTCCACCATTTCCAGAGATAAAGGTCTTCGGGACCAATCGACCCGCTGAAATTTTTTATTCAGCTCCACTTGGAACCGGTTTCGCAGCACCGCTTCCAGCCCGGTCTCCCGAAGGCCCAGAAATTGACAGGCCAACTGGGTATCAAAGAGGTTGTTCACTTCGAGCCGAAAGTCCCGGTACAGAGAACGGATATCATAATCCCCCCCGTGGAATACTTTGCGGATCCCGGGATTGTAGAAAACGTTGTGTAAAACGGAAAGGTCCCTTAGCACCAGGGGATCCAGAACATAAGAGGCGGATTCCGTGGCGATCTGCAGGAGGCATACCTTTTCGTAGTAGTGGTACAAGGAGTCCGATTCCAGATCGACCCCGATGATCTCTGCCTGACCCAGAATCCGGGCAATCTCTTTCAATCGCGGAGCGGTCTCTACCCATTCATAAGAAAACCTATTTTCATCCATTGTCTTTGCAGAGTTCTTTCCCATCGTTCATGCTTCCAGGATACCTTATCGCTAATGTAAAATCTATTGTGTAAAAGAGGTGGAGGGGTGATAACCTCATGCTGATATTAAGTCGGGCTTGGACAATTTATTGAAATGCCTATTGACTTAGTTCATAATGGGTTAATTAAATAAAAGAATCATATTTTTTAAAGTGAAAATAAGTTAAAATACTCCATCTCAAGGGGGAGGTGGAGTATGAAAATATTTAATATATTTATTGGAATTATAAATATTTGGATCATCTCCCAATTAGTTGGCGAAAGCCTGAAAGATTTTCAAAGAAAAGTAACGCAGATCATGAAAACCATAGGCTTTTCGTTTAATGACCT
>Ga0154639_138_pt1 | contig 81928 bp, 80 predicted proteins | sample Rifle2008BG13ft_FD_116068 | JGI IMG/M metagenome (GOLD analysis project Ga0154639, IMG submission 116068) | Deltaproteobacteria bacterium RBG_13_43_22 | reverse complement strand
GGGATAAGAGCAATAACGCCTAAACAACTATTAAAGGAGATAAAATGAGTGCACTTAGTTTGAGATTGCCAGGCTCAATTCATCAACATATCAGAGAGATAGCCAAAAATGAAGGTGTATCAATAAATCAATTTGTTTCATCTGCGGTATCTGAAAAAATTTCGGCGATCATGACAGAAGATTATTTAAAAAGTAGAGCCGAAAAAGCGAGAAAATCTGATCTTAAAAAAATATTAGATAAGGTCCCAAAGCGTAAACCGATTCCTGGCGATGAATTGTAATGAAAAGGGTAACAATCAGATCCACCGGATCGCCGATAAATATGGCTCCCGCTGGTAGCCATTTTCGCCTTGAAATAAGTTGGTCTGGAAGTGAGGTTAGCCTGCCATTTGGTTCGCAAAAGAGGTGGATAATCGTAAAAGGCTACTCATCTGCTTTTCACTGCTTCTTTAAGGCATCATCCATTTCTTTTATTCTATCTTCTTCCTGTTTTGCGGCGGAACGGGCTTTATCGATGGGGGCGTGAATCCTGTCGACTATTTCTTTTGCGGTTTTATCCGTCATTTTTTCAATGGTCCCTTTTTTTGCTTCGGATTCCTTTTTGTTGGAACAGGCGAAAAAGGTTCCGCCCACCAGGACCAACCCGACAAAGCAGTATAACAGCATTTTTTTCATAAAATCCTTCGAGGGACACCCGGGTCACACCCTTTTTTTTGATTATGATCCCCTGGTCTTGGTTTTAAAGCCCTCAACCTGGGTTTTTGGTACGCCCTTGGAATATTAGCTTTTTCTCAACGATTCCACCCAAGTTGAATGCCTGCTTATTCTTGTGGAATCATAGAGTTCCCTGATGGATAAAAATACTTTTTGATGAGAAGAATATAAGACAAGGAAAAGACAGGGTCAAGGAGAAAAACAGGGAGAATTATTTTTCAGGGGACGTGAAGAGTAAGAAATCGACCAATTCACAGAGAAGATGGATGGCCCAGATATGGATCTCCTGGATATGCGGGGTGTCGGTGGAAGGGACGATCAGGGACCGATCAGCCCATTCGATCATCGCGCCCCCCTGGTTTCCCGTCAAGGCCACGGTTTTTATTTTTTTCTCCCGGGCGGTCTTAAATCCCCGGATGATATTCGGTGAATTTCCGCTGGTGCTGATACCCAACAAAATGTCCCCGGAAGCACCTAGGGCCAGAATCTGTTTTTCAAAGACCTGGTCAAAACCGTAGTCATTGCCGATGGCGGTTAAAATAGAGGTGTCGGTGCTTAACGACAGAGCCGGAAGCGGAACTCTTTCAATTTTAAAGCGGTTGACGAACTCAGCGGCCATATGCTGGGCATCGGCGGCACTGCCTCCATTGCCCATAATCATCAATTTTTTCCCCTGGGTAATAGCCTGCGAGATGTCATGGGCCACTTCAACCAAATCCCGGGTATGGAGGTCGAAAAAACGGTTCTGAACGGTCTGGAGTTCTGTCAGCCGCTCCCGGATAAGTTTGTTAAGGTCATTGAACAGTTGTTGGGTCATGAGTAGGCTAACTACCTTAATTTCTTTTCTTTGTCAACCGTTTTCCGATGCCGTTTTTAATGTCCCCCTATCCATCCGATTGTGGAGGCCAATAATTTTTTAAAAATTTGCAATCAATGATTTACCGACCAACCCTTCCGGTTTTTCCCCCATTCATTCAAAGATACTGCCGCTTGATTTGGAGTCTATAGGCCATACAGCGAGCCAACAATATTTATTCATTTTCTTTTTTTACCAAAATAAAAAAGGTTCCCGGGTGTCGGAGATGACCGGCCGCTATTTCCGCTTCCTCCCCATTCCCCCAAAAGAGATCCAAACGGGAAGGACCTTTAATGGCGCCCCCGCTGTCCTGAATACAGACCCAGCGCCCAAAGGGAACCCAGGATCGAATTTGGTTCTCGATATCCATAACCGGTTTCCATCCCTTTAACCAGGCCAGGCCGGCAGGCGGGAAGATATTTAAATCCGCTGCAACCGAGCGCCCTGGGGTAATGGGTAAACCCAGACTGCCATAGGGCCCCCCCTGTATCTCCCGGAAAAAAATGTAACTGGGATTTAAGTTCAATATAGCCGATTGCTCTTCCGGATGGTCCTTTAGATAGGCATAGATGGCTTGAAGCGACATTTCCTCAGGCTTAACCGCCCCTTTGCGGATCAGTTCCCGCCCGATTGCATAATAAGGATGACCGTTGGCAGCGTAGTAGCCCAACTTAATCAAGGAACCATCCTCAAGAAGAACCTGGCCGGAACCCTGAATATGCATAAAAAAGAGCTTTAAAAAATCATCAACCCATAAGATTTCCAGATTCTTTCCGGTTAGATGGCCTTCCTGATCAATCTCCTGACGAGAAAAATAGGGAATGACCTGATTTCCCTCAACCCGGCCGGTCAACTTTCTACCTTGAAATTTCTTTGAAAATTTTCCCAGGTCGATAAAGAGAAGATCTTCGGGCAACCGGTAAACCGGATAACGGAAACGGGGAGAAGGATCCCGGCTCCCTCGCAGAGAGGGTTCATAATAGCCGGTCAACAGGACGGGCAGGGGTTGCTCGTTTTGCCAAGTTCGATAAAGGTGAAAATGGGTTTTGATCTTTTGCAATCGGGAATGGTTATCCGGGTCATTTTTTATGATCTCCAGAAAAAGAGTCAGACTTTCCAGAATATCTTGGTTGGATATTTCCCTTGATCCCAAGACCAATTTTTTATCCCAAGATCGATTCTTCAGGAAGGTTAAACTTTGGATGACCGCCTTCTCCAGACCATCCTGGTCTAAATCATCCTCCAATACGGGCCAATCTGCTTCGGGAACCAATTGAAAACGGACTGGTTCTTCGCCGGGAGAGGGTTTTGGAATGAAAAAGGAGCAGGAACTAAGAAGCGTGAGTAAAAAGATTAATCCGATTGTTGCAAAAGGCTTGTTGGTCATAAGGAAAAACTCGGGAAAGATACTTTAGCCTGTTTTCTAAATTCTCAAATTTATTTGATTAAATCTCGGTCTTTGATTTTCGTACATTAAAACGGTTCATGGCTGCCGATATTCCCTGTTCAATGATTACCTCAATGGCCTCGCAGGCCTGGGTGGTCAGAGGTTGAAGTTCTTTTCTCTCTTCAGCCGAGAAAGGTTCAAGGACATAGGATTCCGGCGGAATTTTTTCCTGGGGATGGCCGATCCCCATGCGGATTCGATAAAAATCGCGGGTCTGTAATTGGTCTATAATGGAAAGGATGCCTTTGTGCCCGGCGGCTCCCCCCCCTTCGGCGATTCTTATTCGCGTCCATGGAAGATCAAGATCATCATGGATGACGATCAGACAATCCGGCGGGATCCGGAAATATCGCAGGAAAGAGCCGACGGCCAGGCCGCTCCGGTTCATGTAGGTTAGGGGGGTTAAGAGAATGACCTTTTCTCGAAGGATTTCTCCTAACCCGTAACGGCTTTCAAATTTTCGTTTTTCCGTTGAGATGTTATGGCGGCGGGCCAGTGCCTTAAGGGTCAAAAAACCCAGGTTGTGGCGTGTGTTTAAATAGTTCTGCCCCGGATTCCCTAAGCCGGAAATCAAGTACACCAGGAAGGTTACCCCTCTGCCTCGGTTTTAGCTTTGCCTTTTTTAGCTACGACTTCCACCTCGGATACTTCAGCAGGTTCCTCTGCCGCAGGTTTTTCTTCGATCGGCGGGACCACGGTAATCAGGGTAAGACGGGCATCCGAGAGGACAAGAATTCCTTCAGGCAATTTAAGATCTTCGACGTGAATGGAATCTCCTATATCCAAGGTGCTGACATCCACATCAATATGATTCGGGATATTGGTAGGCAGACAGCGAATCTCCAAATCCCGGGAAATTTCCTGGAGGATTCCTCCTTTTTCCACCCCGGGTGACTTGCCGATAAGCTTTAACCAAACCGTCACATCGATTTCTTTGAATAATGAGACCTCATAAAAATCGGCATGAAGTATCTCCCGATCGATGGGATTTTTTTGTAATTCCTTGATCATGACGGTTTTAACCGTCTCCTGCCCGTTCCCTTTAATGGTCAATTGATAAAGTATATTTTCGCTGGTTTGTCTTTTTAATGTTTTGTCCAGAGAACCTTTGGCAACCTGAATAGGGATCGGATCGGTCTTGGGTCCGTAAAAAATGGCCGGGATATTTCCCGTTCGCCTAAGAGAGCGAGCTCCGCCTTTGCCGGAAGGTTTTCTAAGAAAAACCTCTAATGCTACCTGTTCCATAAAATATCAACTTCCTTTCTCTTGAATTTCTTTAAAATATCCGGGGAGGCAAATTTAGTAAAGAGGCTGACCAAAAAAATCCACAAAAAAGGTTTCCGGTTTCATCAGCCGGTTAAACAAATAAAGAACTCACCGAGTCCTCATCATGAATCCTTCGAATTGCCTCCCCAAGGAGCGGGGCCACACTGAGCACCTTGATTTTTGAAGAATCTGCCGCCTTGCCCTGTAAGGGGATGGTGTCGGTAACCACCAACTGATCCATAGGGGAATTCATAATCAAGTCCACTGCCGGTCCGGAAAGCACCGGATGGGTGACACAGGCAAAGATTTTTTTGGCCCCCTGTTCGGCTAAAGCCACGGCGGCTTTAGCCAGGGTTCCGGCTGTATCCACCATGTCATCCAATAGAATGACCGTGCACCCTTTGACCTTGCCGACGATATTCATGACTTCGGATGAGTTCGGACGGTCTCGGCGTTTATCAATAATGGCGATTTGTGCATTAAGCCTTTTGGCAAAGGCCCGGGCCCGTTCCACCCCTCCCACATCGGGGGAAACAATCACGAGATTGTTTTGAAAATTTTCCTTAATATAGTCCAGCAGTACCGGAGCGGCAAAAAGATTATCCACGGGGATATTAAAAAAACCTTGAATCTGTCCGGCGTGGAGGTCCATGGTCAATACCCTCTTGGTGCCGGCGGCGGTAATCAGATCGGCCACTAATTTGGCGGTGATGGGGACCCTGGGGGCGACTTTGCGATCCTGACGGGCATAGCCGTAATAAGGCATGACCGCAGTAATCCTTTGGGCCGAGGCCCTTCGAAGGGCATCCATGATGATTAAAAGCTCCATCAGGTTGTCATTGACCGGGGAGCAGGTGGATTGCATGACAAAAACATCTTTGCCGCGGACATTTTCTCCGATCTCAACAAAGATTTCGCCGTCACTGAATCTCCTGACCTGGATTGCACCCAGATCCATTTTCAGATAAGAACAGATTTTTTCCGCCAATTGGGGATTTGAATTGCCAGTAAAAAATTTTAATTGATCATCCATTTTCCCTGCCTGACCATTGGATAAGTTTAATCGAGAGAATCTATTTTGAAAACCTAATAAATAGTCATCATTCCCGTAAAATATTTTTGGCCGCTATTCCGAAATCCGCAATCTAAAATCCAAAATAGGGCTGGCTGGGGTGGGAGGATTCGAACCTCCGAATGCGGGTTCCAAAGACCCGTGTCTTACCGCTTGACGACACCCCAATTTTTTTGCACTATTTTGGAGTTTAATCCCTTCTAACGACACGGTGATACGGAGATGGGGAGAAACGGAGATCCCCCCTTCGTATGGATTATCTTTTTCTTTCCGGCTTTATGTCCCCGCGTCCCGGCGTCTTTTTTACTATAAGCCCCCGGCGATAAAAACTTCTCCCCATCCTTGTTGTTTCAATTGGAGATAGGCCTCTTTCGCTGTTTTGCGGGTCTCCCAGATTCCAAAAACAGTAGAGCCGCTTCCACTCATCAGGGCCTGAAAGCATCCTTGTTCCAGCAAGGCCTTTTTGATTTTTCCGAGTATCGGGAAGAAAGGCTGAATGATTCCTTCCAGATCGTTTTTGAACTGGTCTTTTCCCGGAGTTCCCTCCATTGACTTTAACCTTTTAATGTTAATTGTTTTTTCCCCCCTTGTCAACGGGAATTTTATTTGATTATAGGCCCAAGAGGTTGAAATGGAAAACCCCGGGTAGATCAAGACATACCACCAAGCAGGGAATATCGGCCAGGATTCTATGCGCTCTCCCCTGCCAGAAGCCAGGGATGTACTTTTGGATAAAAAAAAGGAGACGTCCGACCCGATTTGGGCGGCTAAGGCCAACAGACGATCCGGGTGAATAGGCCATCCTAACCATTCATTTATACCGGATAAAACAGCCGCGGCATCGCTGCTTCCCCCTCCTAAACCTGCTCCGATGGGGATCTTTTTTCTTAACCGGATCGAAAAGTGCAAGGTGCGGTCCAGTTCTTTTTCCATAAGATGGATGGTCCGAACGACCAGGTTGGTTTCATTTTCCAGTTCCGGATGACCGGGGCACCTGATTTCCAGACCTTTGGGGTTTTCCTTGATCCAAAGGGTGTCGAACAAGCGGATTGGCTGTATCAGGGACCTGATTTCGTGATAACCATCGTTCCTTTTCCCGAGAATTTCCAAGAAAAGATTGACTTTGGCCGGGGCCAGTATTTTTATGCCCTTCGATGTGATTTCCATAAGTTAAGTACGAAAAAAAGGGGCGATGCTATCGCCCCTTTTGAACATGGATAGCGGACGCCTTCCCCGCACCTTCCGGCGTCGGTTAGCGAGCGGACTACAATAATAGACATTTTCCTTGCATGGAATCCCGCCAAGGCGGGACTGTACCTTAGTGCAGGGAGCTTCAATAAAACCTGTTTTATTCGCCCAAGCGAAGGCTGACAAAAAGATTCATTCCCCCACGTTTGATCCGAAAAAGGACATTCCCGCCCTTTTTGATACTCCCCATCAGGCCCTGATAGGTTTTCATGTCCTTGACCGATTTTCGGTTTATCTCTTTAATCAGGTCACCTTCTTGAATACCGGCTTCTTCGGCCGGGCTTCCTTCCTGAACCTGGACGATCAGAACCCCCGGTTCATAATCCATCCTGAAACGTCTGGCCAATTCAGGGGTAAATTCCCGGACGGAGATACCCAAACTTTCTTTGATCTGTGAAGGACCGGAAGCCAGTTGTTTATCATCCAATTCCTGAACCTGGATTTTGAATATTTGAGGTTTGCCTTCCCGCAGAACCTTGACCTCAACCACTTTGCCCACCGGGACAGCGGCGACCAATCGAGGCAGTTCATTCATTTCTTTGATGGGCTTACCGTCAAATTCAATGATAATATCCCCCGGCTTTATTCCCGCCTTATCGGCCGGACTCGCTGAAGTGACATCTCCGACCAGGGCTCCGGCTTCATCTTTGAGACCGAAGGATTTGGCCAGGTCCGGGGTTACCTTTTGGATCATCACTCCCAGCCAACCTCGGGTGACCTTACCTTTTTCTTTTAATTGGGAAATAAGTTCCTTGGCCGTATTGATGGGAATGGCGAATCCGATCCCCTGGCCGCCGGCGAAAATGGCTGTGTTGATCCCGACCACTTCTCCTTTGAGGTTTATCAGAGGTCCCCCGCTATTTCCAGGGTTGATCGAGGCATCGGTTTGAATGAAATTATCATAAGGACCTGCACCGATAACCCGGCCTTTGGCGCTGACAATCCCGGCTGTAACCGTATGGTCCAGACCGAAGGGATTGCCGATGGCCACCACCCAATCGCCGACCCGAAGTTCATCGGAATTCCCAAGTTTTATCAGTTGAAGCCCTTTCCAGGATTTGATCTTGATCAAGGCCAGGTCGGTTTTTGAGTCCCGACCGATCACTTTCGCATCAAATTCCTTTTCTTTATGGTCTTTTAAGATGACCTTGATTTCATCGGCGTCCTCGACGACATGATTGTTGGTCAGGATATACCCGTCCCCGTCAATAAAGAACCCTGAACCCAGACTCTTTTGTTTATATTCTCTTTGTTGGGGGATATCCCCTCCGAAAAATCTATCAAAAAAATCGTCCATCGGGTTTCTTCGATCTCTCGGCCCCATAAAGTAGTCAAAGACACGGCCTCCGCCCCTGACCCTTTTGGTGGTACTGATATTGACCACAGACGGGGAGACGGCCTGGGCCAGATCGGCAAAAGAGGGGACTCCCCCTATGGCCGGGATTTCGGTCTTAGCCGATAGGGGGTGGGTCCAGTTCAGATTGGCGGCAATAATCAAGCCGGCAACCAGCGATAATAGAGAAACCCCTATCAATGTCCATAAATAACGGCGTTTTTTCCAAATGTCTGACATAAAAAAACCTCCTGTCTAATCTAATACAAAAACATCGTTCGTCGAAAGGTGTTCGGCGTTTGTCGAAACAAATTTATTTTTCTTGGTTGCCCTTTAAGGACATTAGGGTTTAATGCGAGGATAGAGTTCCGCTATTCCAGGGCTTGGGGCTTATATCAGGATTTCACTTGAATCCTTCATGCCTCGGCTCCCATAGAACCCTTTTTCTATGATGCCCTGATGTAAGCCATCCTTAAATCGTATAACATCCCTTCCAATAGCTTTTGCTCTTCATCGGTTAGATTCCCGACTGTTTTTTCTTTCAACATGGTCAGGGTGTCAATAGCATGTTTGGCCAGGGGTAAATCCTTTTGTTTTTCCCCTGACACCGGATGGGGGAATTCTCCTAAATGAAATAAGACTTCTGTACTCAAGGAGACGATAAAAGTGGAGAAATTGACTTCGGGTAGGGGGATACGAGGAGGAGACTCTTCCGGTCCGGTTTTTTCTTGAACCGGTTCCTCTTGGGGGGGTATTTTCGCCGTCTCAGGTTCTTGATCTGATTCCGAAAATATTTTTCTGCGGTCCTTAAACACAAAGCCTTTTTCTTCGTTCTCGGACATGGTTCGCGTCCCTCCTCGCCTTTACCTTTTCTTTTTCCTTCTTCCATAATAATAATTAATTACCGAAAAATCAATACCTCTCTTCAATGTCGAATAGAAAATTTGAATCTATTTTAACAAAATACCTTCATCCTCTCGGGTGCCATGCGAGGAAGAAGAACCACCCTCAGGACCCCTTTTCCCACCAGGGGAGAGGGGAAAAGATTAACTTCCTTACCCTTACGGGGGACCAAGGGTAAGGGTGGAAGTACGGTATTTGGGTGTTAAACTGGTTTTTCTGACTATTGACACTTGGGTGAGGAAGAAGTTAAAATATCTTATTCAATATAAGAGAGCTTTGAACGATGTGTTTGAACCATGAATATTTTTGATAGCTTAGGAAAGATTCTCCTTTTTTTAGGGTTGATCCTTTCTCTCCTTGGAGGGGTTCTGCTGCTTTTAACCAAGATCCCCTGGATCGGGAAATTGCCCGGGGATATTTTTTTTAAGGGAGATAAGGTTGCCTTTTATTTCCCGATTACCACCTGTATCATCATCAGTATTCTTCTGACCATAATATTTTCCCTGTTCAGACGCTGAAAAAGCCGTTACAGGTTACCGGTTATTCGATTCCCGACACCGATCATATCTCCCCAGTCTCCTTATCCCCGTGTCCCCCGGTCTTTTTTTCCGTCACTTGTCACTGGACCATCCCCGTGATTTTTTATATCGAGAAATAATCCTGTTGATGATTTCCGAGGAGGAAATCGAAGGGACCAATTCCACTCTTCGTACCTGCCCCCCATAAGAACTAACCAGGTCGGCCCCGATAATTTTGTCCATAGACCAGTCCGCCCCTTTGACCAAGACCTCCGGTCTGATTTCTTCAATCAATTTAAAGGGATCGGCTTCATCGAAAAGGACTATATAATCAACACATTCCAGGGCGGCCAAAACCTCCGCCCGTTGATCTTCCGATATGAGAGGTCGGAGCGGGTCTTTGATCTTACGGACCGAGCGGTCGCTGTTTAAACCGATGATCAGGCAGTCTCCCAAGGCCCGGGCTTCCTTAAGATAGCGGACATGCCCTACATGAAGGAGGTCAAAACACCCATTGGTAAAGACGATTTTTAGCCTCTTTTTTTTAAGAGAGACGATTGTTTTTTTGATTTGGTCCTTAGGGATAATTTTATTTTTCATGCTGCTCCTACACGGGCCAAGGTCAGGATAAAGACCTCCTTGGCACCGGATTTTTTCAATACCCTGGCACATTCGTTAACCGTCGCCCCGGTGGTAAAGACATCATCGACCAACAGAAGTCGTTTGTCCAGTATCTCCTGTTTCTCCCTGACGGCAAAGGCCCCGCGGACATTCCTTTCCCGTTCCGAATGATCCAGTTGAACCTGGGGGATGGTATTTCTTATACGCCTGAGAGCTTTGGGCAAGACCTTTTTGTTGTGGATCTTTGCCAGGATTTTCCCCAACAAAAGGGCTTGATTAAAACCCCTTTCCCGCAGCCGTGCTGGATGGAGCGGGACCGGAAGAATCGCCTCAAAGGAAAGATCTTCTAAATTCATTCGGTTCCAGAACAGGCCTAAGGGACCGGCAAGGCTGATGTCTCCATGATACTTGAACCGCCGGATGGCCTCGGCAAGGACTCCTTGATACAGTACCACCGCACGGCCCCAATCAAAAAAAAGTTTTTGTTTCAGGCAGTCGGAACAGAGATGCGAAGTCGACCCTTTGGGAAACGGTCGGCCGCAGCGGGGACAATGGGGTGGGACCATCCATTGAATCTCTTTTTCGCAGGCCAGGCATAGAACGGGAATTTCTTCGCCCCGGGTAAGCAACAAAGTCCGGCAAAAGGCGCATTTCTCCGGAAATAAGAGAGAGATAAACCCGGGCAGCCAGGGCCCCTTTATCCCATTCGTTCGATTAGAGATCGACCAAATTGAGAACATGAGACCTCGTGGGCGTCAGCCATCTGGCGGGCCAGATCATAAGTGACCAAGCCTTCCGAGATGGTTCGTTGAATGGCTCCATAGATCAAGTCCGCCGCTTCCTGCCAGCCAAGATGTTCCAACAGCAGGGCACCGGAAAGGATCAAAGATCCTGGGTTTACCATATCCAGGCCGGCGTATTGAGGGGCGGACCCGTGGGTGGCCTCAAAAACAGCGCAATCGTCACCCATATTGGCCCCCGGGGCCATGCCCAAACCGCCCACCTGGGCCGCCAGGGCATCGGAAAGATAATCCCCGTTCAGATTGCCGGTGGCAATAACCGAATATTCAGCCGGACGAAGAAGAACCTGTTGGAACATCATGTCGGCGATCCGGTCTTTGATGATGACTTTTCCTAAAGGGGATTCCTCCCCGGGTTGTTTTTGAAGTTCCGCTTCGGTTATGGTTTCATCGGGGAATTCTTCCTGAGCCAGTTCATAACCCCAGTTACGGAAGGCCCCTTCGGTGAATTTCATGATATTGCCTTTGTGTACCAGGGTGACGCTCGGTTTGTTGCGACGCAGGGCGTATTCAATAGCCCGGCGAACCAGACGATGGGTACCCGGTCGGCTGATCGGTTTGATCCCGATCCCCGAGCCGGGGGTTAATTTCTTCCCGGTTTTCTTTTCGATCCATTCGGTCAGCTCTCGGGCCTCGGCACTTTCAGCCGGCCATTCGATTCCGGAATAAACATCTTCGGTGTTTTCACGGAAGACGACCATATCCACCAATTCGGGATGACGCATGGGGCTGGGCACCCCGTCAAAATACCGGACCGGCCGGAGGCAGACATAAAGATCCAGGACCTGCCTGAGTTGGACATTGAGGCTTCGTATCCCTTTCCCTACCGGGGTGGTCAAGGGGCCTTTTAATGCCAGACTGTAGTGGCGAAGGGCATGGATGGTTTGTTCCGGCAGCCACTGGCCGGTCTGAGAGTAGGCTTTTCCCCCGGCCAGGACTTCCAGCCACTCTATTTGTTTGAGTCCGCTGTAAGCCCTTTGGACTGCGGCCTCTAACACCGGGCGGGTGGCTCGCCAGATGTCCGGGCCGGTTCCATCCCCTTCAATAAAAGGGACGACCACGTGGGTCGGGTTATCGACTCTCCAAAACGTCATAATATAAAGCCCTGTTTATTAAAATAGAAGATTGTTCTAAAAAATATCCCAAAGGCCTAATCTAAGCAAATTAAATAAATTTGCCAATCAAATAGATTATCCGCTTCAGTTAAAAAACGGGTTATATTTTTTTTCATAACCGATGGTAGTGGCCGGGCCGTGGCCGGGGTAGACCTTCACGTCATCACCCAAGACAAAAAGGCGATTCCGTACGCCGGAAATCAGCAGGTCGTAATCCCCGCCCGGAAAGTCGGTCCGTCCGATGGAACCGGCGAACAAGGTATCCCCCACAAAAAGATCTTTGGGGGTATAAAGGGATATCCCTCCGGGAGAATGACCGGGGGTGGAAATGACCTCCAGAATGATCTTCCCGAACGAGATCCGATCCCCATCTTTCAGGAATTGGTCTGCGGGTGAGTCGTCGGCACGCATCCCCCACATGCCGGCACTGGCCGAGAGGTGGGCCAGCATCGGGGCATCCCCTTTATGAATAAGGACCGGTGCACCGGTGACGTCTTTTAAGGCTTTGTTAGCCCCGACATGGTCAAAGTGACCGTGGGTATTGATGATGTATTTAAGCTGGAAAGCCTGTTTTTGAAGACCGCTCAGGATGTGTTTGGGTTCATCGCCGGGGTCAATGACTACGGCTTCCTTCGTTTGTTCACAACCTAAAATATAGCAATTGGCCTGGATCGGCCCGACAGCCAAAGATTGAATAATCACGCTTTCCTCCTATTATTCATTCAGTTTTGTTTTGCCGAGAAATAAGATGAATTTCCGGAGCAGATCTTCATCAAAACATTGAATCATACCCTGATCTCGATGATCCTGCTCCAAGGTTTTATACCCCCCGATATTATTGGAGGGGGGGGTTCCGATCATGATCTCTATCGCCTTCCTGGGAGGCAGGGAATCCTTGTAAGGACGTCGGGAGGTCATGGCGTCAAAGGTGTCCACAATTCTCAATACGCGGGCCAGGATGGAAATGTGCAGTCCTCTGAGTTGCATGGGATAACCGCCGCCATCAAAATCCTCATGATGCTGCAATACCGCCTTCTTGACGAACTCGGGGATGTCTGTGGTGAGAAGCATGGCCAAACTGTTGAGAGGATGACGTTTCATGATTTCCCATTCGATTTCTGTGAGCGGGCCGTTTTTATTGAGGATGTCTTGGGATACAAACGTTTTGCCGATATCGTGAAGCAGGGCGCCGACACCGCATTGCCGTAATAGTTCCATTTTTTGAATTTCATCCACATCCGGATATCCCGGTTCAATTATTCCCAGAATGGCCGGGTTGTCTCTAAGGAAGGCCACCGTAAACCAGAGAACCTTGGTGGCATGTTCATAGGTCTTGTAGTCATGGCCGATCATTTGAGACAGGGCCTGAAGGGATTTGGTTTCCGTTAGAAACTCCAGGGCGTTTCTAATCATTCTCTCCGTTCGCTTTATGGCCTCCGGTCCCATGGTGCCCTGCCCGAAAGAGGCTTCAAAAGCAACCCTGACAACGTTAATGGAAACTTTACTGAATATAGCCGCTTTCTGGTCTACTGACGTCGCTTGATTCTCGAGGATCTTGCTCAGGTTGGTTTCAAGATATTCTTCGTATAAAAAATTTTCTTCCAGGTCGATGTAGACCTCTTTAAGGCCGCCTTCGGTGAGTTTTTCGAGCTGTTTGGCGGTGACTTTATTGCCCTCCAGGGCCCAAAGGGAATAATGCCCTTCCGGTGACAATAAGTATATTTTAAATTTTGGTAAAACCCCCGGGATGATTGCCCCCGGAGGAATGGCGATGTAAATGCCCTCATCCATAGATACGTTCTCCAGTTTTTGACCGACTGATTATTTTTACCCGGTGTCTGGAGGAAATATAAGGGAATGGCGATTAGGTGTCAAGATGTCTATCCAAAATTTTGACTTATTCCAACGGACTGCCTCGTTTGGCCACCAGGATTCCGAACAAAACCAGTAGGCCGCCGACCACCTGCCAGACCACCAGGTCTTCCTTGAGCAGGAACCAGGCCAGGAAGGCCGCTGCAACCGGCTGGACCAGTAAGGCAACCGAGGAAAAGGAGGCCGGGAGATGGGCCAAGGCGAAGGCGATAAGACTTTGACCGGCCACTTGGGAGATCAAGGCCAAACCGATTAACACCGTCCATCCTTGAAAGCTTGAGATAGATAAGCCTTCCCCGGATAACCAGGTAATCGGCAACAGGGCCAGGGCGGTTACCAGGCCGCTCCAGGCCATCAAGGTGGGGGTGGAAAATCGTTCCCGAAGAGATTTAACCGACAAGAGGTATCCGGCATAAAAAAGGGCCGCCGAAAAACTCAAGGCATCTCCCGAAAAATGAAGAAGGCTGATCTGGAAACTATTGCCGGCGATCATGACCATGCCTGATAAGGCCAAAACCATTCCGAGGAGAAAAATCATTCGCGCCCTCTGGCCGAAGATCAGCCAGCCGCCCAAGGTGACAAAGACCGGGGCAAAATTGACCAGGAGGGTGGCATTGGCTACGGAAGTCAGTTTGATGGACCAATGCCAAATGGCCAGATCGCCGGCAAAAAAAAGGCCGGCCAGACTTAAGTACAGAAAGTCGGAAAAAGAAGAAGGAGAAGGGGTTGATTTAATCCCTTCCCTTTTGAAACTCATCCAAAACCACAGGGGGGGCAGGGCCAGAACAATCCGCCAAAAGGCGGTGGCGCTCGGTCCCACCGGACTGAGCCGGACAAAAATAGGAGCAAAGGCGATGGCCACAGCCCCGGCCAATAAGGCCGTCAGCGGCAGGCGGCTGCCCGATTTTTCGGAAGGGGAGGGTGGAAGGATTGTTTCTTCCGCTGGTTGAAGGTCTTCCGGGTTCATCCTATCACTATTTTTTTATTTAATAAGCCTCAACTATCTGATTCCCCATGCCTTTGAAGCCGGGAGATCCGTTCCATCAGCGGGGGATGCGAATAATGGAATCGGACATAAAAAGGATGGGGAAAAAGGTTGCTCAAATTGTCGGCCGCCAGTCGCTTTAATCCGGCGATCATGGCTTGGGAAGATTTAAGCATTCTAACGGCAAAACCGTCGGCCTGGCGCTCAAACCGCCGGGACAAGACCATGGAAAAAGGCATCAGAAAGAAACCGGCCTTCTGCCAAAAGATCCCGATCAGCAAAAGACCCGCATAGGTCTTTGGATTTTCAAACCCGAAGGTCTGATAGAGGAAGGACCAGTCGATCAGAAGATAAGTCAGATAGAAAAAAACCAGCATGGCCGATTCCACCAGCAGGAATTGTTTCAAAATATGTTTCTTTTTATGATGCCCGGCCTCATGAGCCAGAACGGCCAAAACTTCCTCCTGGGGATGGTTCCGGATCAAGGTATCATAGAGAACGATCCGCTTGGTCCTGCCCAGGCCGGTAAAATAGGCATTGGTGTGACGGCTGCGCTTTCCGGCGTCCATCTGAAATATCCCTTTGATTCGGATACCGGCCCTTTCCATTAATTTATTGATCTTCTCCGCCAGCCCTTGATCCTCAATGGGAGTAAACTTATTGAATAAAGGGGCGATCAGGATGGGATACAGGATCGTCAGGAGCAATTGAACGGTGGAAAGGGTCAGGAATCCCCAAAGCCACCAGCGATGGGGGGAAATTCGGATTATCCAGAGCAGCAATGAAAGGATTAAGGAAAACAGGATCAATGACAAAACTCCGGACTTCAATTGATCGGTGATCCAGGTCCTTTTTGTGGATTGATTAAAACCGTATTTCTCTTCAATGACAAAGGTATCATAATAGTCAAAGGGCAGATCCAGCCAATAGGAAATAAACCCGGGAACCAGAAAGAAAAACAGGCCGGCCCAGATATGAGGCAGTTGCCAGCCGGAGGACAACCGGTCCAGAAAAGGCAGAAATCCTGAAAGGAGAAAGGCCAGAAGAATGATCTCGTTAAACAGGCCTTGCCGAATCGAGAAACGGCTGTTTTCCAGGGTATAAGCCATGCTTCGGGTCAATTTGGGTTGATCGATAAATCCTTCAAAGAGGGGAGGGACCTTTTGCCCTTTTTCTTCAAGATGCTTCCGATTCAGGTGTTCCAGCCAAAGAGAAAAACCGGTCTGCAGAAGATATACCCCCAGATACCCGAACAGTAGAACATTAAGCTGAATCATCGTTAACAAATCCTAAGGGTTTTGTCTCTCTCTGTATCGGCCGTTTAAAAAAATAAATTTTATTGATGATCCTCATTAAGGTCGATTGAAAACGGGAATAGGCCCAGGAGGTGGAATGGGGGGGGGAGGATGAATTAGTGACTCTTTGGTATTTTGGTGGAGGCGGCGGGAGTTGAACCCGCGTCCGAAAATACATCACTTAGGCCTCTACATACTTATCCCGGCTATTAAAGATTCGCTTTCCAGGTATCCGCCAGGCGGGAGACCTGAAAAGCTATCCTGTAAAAGGTTTCGCCCTTCCGGCTACAGGCCATTCGGTCAGGCTATCCTGCTGATCGTCACCCTTATCTTCCTCGCAGGAAAGAAAGACAGGATGTCGGCCGACTAAGCGGCCAAGGCGTAATCGTAGTTGTCTGCGATTATTGTTTCCTATCTGTTTTACGAGCCGATAGGACCTCGGTATGCCACCTAAGCTAAATATCCCCGTCGAAGCCGTTTCGCCCCCCTTTCAGGATTGTTGATAACGAACCTGTTCTTATAAAATATAATAAACTTCGGGCAGAAAGTCAAGTTGCTTATTTTTCCCTCCGAATCGAACTCATTGGTTTTAAGGTGTAAGGTTTGTTTTTTAATATTTTTTCATCTGGAAATATTCTCCCAACTATTTTATTTTTTTACCTGAATCCGTGGCATTGGCTGTGCCTGCCGCCAAATAATTTGGCTGTCCCCGGGATTCCTCTGTCCCAATTAGAAAACCGCTGGACCCCGGTTTCCACCGGGGCGACAAATTTTTACAGTTTCACTATTTTTCTTCTCCGGCCAATCTCATCTCCTCATTGTGACCGTTATAAAAAATATTCCTGGCAATGTAGCTTGGCTCCTGATCCCCCATGATGCCGAGCAGTTCACCCTTCAGCCGGTGGAGCTGTTTTTTTTCATCCTCTGTGTTTTCGCCGGTCAGGGCCATATCGACGAACTGGAGGGCCATGGCCGTTTGCCCCTTTTCCTTAAGCTCCGAAGCCTTTTTGAGAATCGCTTCTTTCCCGGCCAGGGTGAGGATTTCTCTTTGAATGTCCTTCTTTTTAGGCGGAAACAGATTGGAGGGGTTACCGTCATACCAGCCGGTGTACTGACGCAGAATGCCGTGGACAACGAATTTTGGGCACCCGTAGATAGGGGCCAGGTGTTCCGATTTCTTCAGGTCCTCGGGCAGGTCCACTTCATGAAGGATATCCTCATACCACATACCCGCATTCAGGCGTTGCACCACTTCCTCATGCAGATATCGGAGTGATTTGGAAATGGTCAGCAGTTGGTCGCGGATTTTTTCCTTGCCCTGAGTCACCGGGCCGTGGCCGGGGATAAGAACCTCCGGCTCCTTGGCCGCAATAGACTCCAGCCCTTCAGCCCAATCCAAGGCGAAGCGCTGGACCTTGAAAGGGTTGCCCACATTGGGCATCCCCACCACGATCAGGTCGCCGGCAAAAACGGTCCTTTTTTCAGGGACCCAAACCCAGAGCCCGTCATCGGTTTCCCCTGGGGCATAATAGGCATGGAAATCCAGTCCGCCCACAGACAGACTGATGCTCTGGTCAAAGGTGACATCCGGATAGCGTCCGGGGAGAGGGAAGGCCGGGACCCCGGAGGGAACCGCAAATTGAATCCGGTTGATATGGTCATGATATCCGGCCAGCAGACGATAGCGGTTGAACCTTTTCACCAGATTTCGTTGGGCGATCACCCGGGGCCCCGGAAAGCCCTTTTCCGCTGCTTCTTCAAAAACCGTATCTAAGGTCAGGGCGTGATCCAGGTGGCCGTGGGTGAGAAAAATGGTATGCACCGGGCCTTTAAGATTTTTTCTGAGCATCTCCATCATTCTGCCGACCCATCGATAGCCGGGGACATCCACTAAAACAATCCCCTCGGAGGTTTCCACCACCCCTGTATTTCCAAAACCGGGAAGCATCCAGACGCCTTCCAAAGGATTAACCGGGTCTTTGGTTTCTTTGCCCGTTCCCGTTTGGCTCAACTTGGCTCTTTTCATTGAATTCTCCTTTTATTACTTTGCTATGAATGGTGATTTGTTTTTAACGAAAAAAAGTATTTGTGATCATTGCTTAAAAGCCTTCAGTTCCCATTAAAACCGAATCTGAAATCAGTTTGGCTCTCTGTCCTTTTTGATCAACGGATGCCTGTCAATGTTTTTTTACCATCAAATTCGAGTGGTCCTGGTTTTCCAACACAAACACGGTAAAAACAAAGAAAAGTTTTCGAGCTATCTTTCCGAATTCGACATTCTGGCCCTGGATAGAATACTTCCTGGCTTTCCGAGACGTGGCAAAGGGCAGAGAGTAGGGGATCAGATCCAAAATACCATGCCTGGCCGGGGCGGACTTAAAGGAAAGATGATAAGGAAAAGGTGTTGCAGTTATTTTTTCCCTCGCTCCTGGCGGTCGGTCTCCCGCTTCATATCCTTTTTCTGGATGGCCTCTCTTTTATCATAAAGTTTCTTCCCTTTGGCCAGGGCCAGTTCGACCTTGGCCTTACCGCCGAGGAAGTAGAGTCGAAGAGGAACCAACGTTAAGCCTTTTTCCCTGATTTTAGCGGTCAGCCGCCTGATCTCCTGTTTATGAAGAAGGAGCTTTCGAGTACGGGTCGGGTCTTGCTCATTTAAAGGGGAATTTTCATAGGGGCTGATATGAACCTCATACAAAAACACTTCCCCTCCCTTGGGTCTGGCATAACTGTCTTTTAGATTGGCCCGCCCGAGACGCAGGGATTTGACCTCCGGTCCGGTCAATATCAATCCGGCTTCAATGGTTTCCTGAATTTGGTAATCGTGATGGGCCTTGCGATTTTGACTGATTATTTTGATGTGTTCGGGCATAGGCATTCGAAAATAAGGGTTCGGGGGTTCGAGGATCTTTTTTTCAGTCTTTCACTTGAATCCTTTTTCTATTAATAAATCATCGTTCCATTGGTCCTGAAATGGTCGGAAAACAACTGGACCATTTCCTGCAGGACATAGCGGTTAATCTCTTCGGTTGTGTTCAGGGAAAAGACTTTGTTTAAAAATTCCTTGGATTCTGCATAAGAGGCCATCCGGATGATCTGCTTGACCCGGGGGATGGACATGGGATTCATACTCAATTCATCCAGTCCAAGTCCGAGTAAAATCGGGATGTATAGAGGTTCTCCGGCCATCTCCCCGCACATGGCCACCGGGATCCCTGCCCGGTGGCCAGCCTCAACGGTTTGCCGGATCAAACGCAGGATGGCCGGGTGTAAAGGCTGATACATATGAGCCACATGTTCATTGACCCGGTCGATGGCCAGGGTATATTGAATCAGGTCGTTAGTTCCGATACTGAAAAAATCGACTTCCCGGGCCAGAAGATCGGCCATGGCCACGGCAGAAGGGATCTCAATCATGATCCCGATGGGGATCTGGGGAGCAAAGGGAATATTCTCCTTTTGAAGATCTTTTATGACTTCCTTAAGGATGGCCTTGGCCCTGAAGACCTCGTCGATGTCGGAAATCATGGGAAAGAGAATCTTCAAGTTCCCATAGGAACTGGCCCTTAAGATTGCCCTTAGCTGCCGCTTAAAAATATCCACTTCCTTCAGACAAAAGCGGATGGCTCTCAACCCCAGGGCCGGGTTCATCTCGTCAGCCAAGTCCAAATGGGAGGCGAATTTGTCCCCACCGATATCGAGGGTCCGAATCGTTACCGGATTGGGGGCGATTATCCGGACAACATTTCTGAAACTTTCGAACAGGGTTTGCTCACTGGGCAATTCTTTCTGGCTCAAATATAAAAATTCCGTACGAAAAAGACCGATACCCTCTGCCCCCTGGGCCAACACCGAGGGAATCTCTTCCAGAAATTCGATATTGGCCCGGGTCTTGATTTGATATCCATCCAGGGTTTCGGCCGGGAGAAAGCTGTATTTGGCAATTTCGGTCCGGTATTCGTCAAACTTTTTCTTTTTTTGTTGAAACAGCTCTAACGTTCCCGGGTCGGGGTTTAGAACCACCTGCCCGTCGCTACCGTCCACAATGATCAGATCGCCGCTGTCGACCTCCTGGGTGATCCGCTCCAGACCGACTACGGCCGGGATCTCCAGGGATTGGGCAATGATAGCGGTATGGGAAGTCTTACCGCCCATATCGGTGACAAAACCCAAGACATTGTCCAGACGCATCTGGGTGGTATCCGCGGGAGAGAGATCATGGGCCACAATAATGACCTGTCCCTGGATATCCGATAGGTTTTCAAATTGCTTTCCGGTCAGATTTCTGAGGATCCTCTCTGAAACATAAACCACATCACTGATCCGGCTGCGAAAATACTCGTCTTTTATCTTGGCGAAGACCTCCTGGGTGTGTTCTACGGCTTTTTTAAGGGCCCATTCGGCATTGATCTGTTCGTTCCGGATAATCTCTAAAGTCTGATCATAGATCATCCGGTCACGCAATATCAAGCGGTGGGAATCGATAATACCGGCGTGGTCCTTGATTTCTTTAGGGATTTCTTCGATGATCTGATGCAATTGGACATCCGCTTTGTCGACCGCCTCTTTGAATCGTTTTATTTCCGGCTCGATCAGATATGGATCGAGAAGATGTTGATAAACGACCTTGACCCGGCTGCGATCCACCAGATAAGCCCTGCCGACGGCCACGCCACCGGAGGCCCCTATCCCCTTCAGGACGGCATTGGCGGATTCTGGCTCCAAAAGATTATTCTTCTCCGAATTTGTCATCGATCAGCCTTTCCGCGGCGTCCAGGAGTTTATCGGCATCAGGACCGTCGGCCCGCAATAAAATTTTTGAACCCAAGGGACAGGCCAGGGTCAAAATACTTAAAATACTTTTCCCGTCTACATCTTGTCCGTTAAACTGGATGGAAAAGTCTGAGGCGTAACTGTTGCTGAGTTGAACCATTTTAGCCGCTGCCCGGGCATGAAGGCCTAATTGATTTTTTATTATTAATTGACGTTCCATAACCTTTTGGATTGCGGATTGCGGATTTTCAGCCTCCCCAAAACCCAAACCATAATGATAGACAATCCCTGGCTTTATTTTCAACCCTTAATACGGATTAGAAAAAAGTCGTCACCTCGGTGAAAACCGGGGTCAAGAAATCTTTACTGCGTAATAATACTAAACTCCGGCTGGAGTCTATCCCGCACTTGATGCGGGACCGGAATGACGAAAAAGGGCTTTCGGCGAATTATTACGAATCCATCATTAATCTTGTCCCCCAAAAGCGGACGGTGGTGATTCATTAAAACCAGGGCAACAAACACCGTCTTGCCAAACCGGAAGCCGAATGTTATTTTTCTGCCGGTGACAGCAAAAGGGTATATTCCCCTTTGGGTTCCCGGTTCACCAATTGGTGTATCAGCCCGCTTATGGGGCCGGCCAGGATTTCTTCGTGGACCTTGGTCAATTCACGGGTCAAGACAATCTCTCTCTCTCCCAAAACGGCCCGGATCTCTTCCAGAAGGTCTCCTATTCGGTGAGGTGCTTCATAAAAAATGACGGTCCTTTTTTGGCCTTCCATTTCCTGAAGGATTTTTCTACGGCGGCTTTTCCTTCTGGGTAAAAATCCCAGGAAGACAAACGAGTCCGCCGGTAATCCTGAGGCACTCAGGGCACAAGTCAGGGCCGATGGTCCCGGGATGGGCACCACCGGTATCTGCGCCCGGCGAGTTTCCAGGACCAGTTCTCTTCCGGGATCGCTGATACAGGGCGTCCCGCCATCGGTCACCAGGCTGATCTGTTGCCCTTGCCCCAACCGGGCAATCAGATGAGGAATTTTTCTATGTTTATTATTCTCATTAAAACTGATTAAAGGGGAATGGAGGTCAAAGGCGGAGAGGAGTTTTTGAGTCCTACGAGTATCTTCGGCCGCTACCAGATCGGAACCTTTAAGCACCTCCAGGGCCCGAAGGGTAATATCCTTTAAATTACCCAGCGGCGTGGCTACCACATAGAGAGTGCCCTTTTTCCCCAAATCCATCATATAATTTCTTTTCTTCTTTAGCCACGGTCACCCATAGACCACTACTGACCCCTTTATTCGTTCGATGACTTGTCGAACGAATAAAGGGGTAATCCTTTCGAGGACAACGGTCTCTTAGCGGCGGTCCTGGTGATTTTTATCCGGCCAGCCGCCGGCCGGACAAAAACGGTCTGCCCATGTCCGTGTGAGTCCGTGGCAAAAATTTTTTTAATAGGCCAGGTCGAAGGCGTTTCGAATCAATTCCACTTTCGCTTGCCCCTGATCCAAATCAATGGCCACCACGTCAAATCGGGCCGGCTGTTCTAAAAGAGAATGGCGTTTTAAATAATCCAGGGCCACCATGGACAGTTTCCGTTGTTTCCTGGGACCCACAGCCCACTTGGCCGTTCCAAAATTTGAGGATAACCGGGTCTTGACCTCCACAAAGGCCAGGGACCTTCCTTCCCTGGCAATAATATCGATTTCCCCAAGAGGAGATTTAAAGTTTCTTTCCAGGACCTTATACCCTCTTTTCTTGAGGAGTTCAAAGGCCAGGTCCTCTCCTTTTCTGCCTACCCGGCCTCGGGGGTTCTCAGCCGGTTTTTGGGGTTTCATCGGGAACCGTTCCCCTGAAACTTAATCGATGGAGTGGACAAGGTCCGTATTTCTTTAAGGCTGAGAGATGTTCCCGGGTCCCATAGCCCTTGTTCTTAAAAAAATTATATTGAGGAAAACGGTAATGCCAGGATTCCATTAACTTATCTCGAACGACTTTGGCTACAATGGAAGCGGCCCCAATGGAGTGGCTCAAACGATCACCCCGGATCAGACATTCCTGGACCACGGGATGGTTTAACGGACGATTCCCGTCGACCAGAATCAGATCGGGCATCAGGTTGAGGTGAAAAACCGCCTTTTCCATGGCCGACAAGGAGGCCTGGAGGATATTCAATCGATCAATTTCCCGGGGTCCAATGAGCCCCAGACCTAAAGCTATGGATTTCTCTTTGATCAAAGGAAAAAGGAAATCCCTTTGCTTTGAGGTTAATTGTTTGGAATCCGTTACACCGGGGATAAAGACACCCGGTGGGAAAATGACTGCTGCCGCCAGTACCGGGCCTGCCAGAGGCCCCCGCCCGACTTCATCCACCCCGGCAACCAGAACGGCCCCCGGCCGGTCTATATTACATTCGTAAAAATCAAAGGGTTTCTTAACCGTGGCCACAACCACCCGATCGATAAAGCTCTCGTGATTGGTTCGGAGTCAAAACAACAGCTCCGAACTCTGAACTTCTAACCCTTAACTAATCAAGCCTTGGAAGCTCCCGGTGTTACCCGCCGTTCTTTGATCCGGGCGGCTTTGCCTTTTAGTTTTCTCAAGTAATACAATTTCGATCGTCGCACTTTTCCCCGGCTGACGATATCGATTCGATCAATAGCCGGTGCGTGAAGCGGGAAAATACGTTCAACGCCCACGCCGTAGGAAACCTTGCGAACCGTAAAGGTAGCCCCGGTATTTCCTTTTCTTTTCCGAATGACTACCCCTTCAAAAACCTGGATCCGTTCCTTTTCCCCTTCTTTGATTTTAACATGGACCCGAATCTGATCTCCGGCTCTAAAATCGGGAAAATCCACCCGCATCTGTTCTTTTTCCAACATGGTCAAGGCATCCATTGCTCCACTCCTTTTCTAATCCCTTGGTACTATCCAGCCTTTTTTTAGAACCCAGAATCCAGATGCCAGAATTCAACAATGATATAGAAAAGCATAAACCCTTCTCTTTTTTATTTCCGGATACTGACTTCTGAATTCTAATCCTTGGCAATTAATCCTTTTTTGGTAACTTCATTAATATCTTCCGGTTTTCCGGGCTCAATCGTTCTTCTTCGATCAAATCGGGCCGCCGTTTTATGGTCTTGGACAACGCTTGCCGCCGCCTCCAGACCCGGATTTTTTCATGGTCCCCGGAAAACAGAATTTCGGGAACGCCATGCCCTTTAAAATTTCGGGGTCGTGTGTACTGAGGATACTCCAATAACCCCTCTTCAAAAGATTCTTCTTTCCCCGAGTCGGCACAGCCCATGACCTCGGGAATCAGCCGGATCAGGGCATCTAAAAAAACCAGTGCCGCCGGTTCCCCGCCGCTTAAAACATAATCCCCGATTGATATCTGTTCATCACAGAAAAAATCAGCTATCCGTTCGTCGATTCCCTCATACCTTCCACAGATCAGGATGATTCGGTGACAGAGGGCCAGTTCTTTGACCCGTGATTGTTTCAGAGGAGCCCCCTGAGGGGTTAAAAGGATTACCCGGGGACTCGGTCCAGGCAGGCCTTTCAGCCATGTTAAGGCCCGGCAGACGGGTTCAGGTTTTAAAACCATCCCCGCTCCACCGCCGAAAGGTCGGTCATCCACCGTGCGATGGCGGTCTTCGGCGAAGTCACGCAGATTAAATATCCGGATCCTCACCCGTCCATCTTCAACTCCCCGACCAAGGATCCCCTCCCCCATAGGAGAAGAAAAATAGCCGGGAAAGAGGGTCAGAATATCAACTGTCATTACCCTCGGAGAGGCCATATAAATCCCGCACCCGGATTTCTCCCCGGGGTACATTGACCGAGAGCACGAAGTCTTCTACCGCCGGAAGGAGTACTTCCTTTTTGCCGTCCCGGATGATCCAAATGTCGTGTGCCGGAGTTGGGAATATCTCCTCCATAATGCCCAGAAACCGGCCCTGATCGTTAAAAACACGGCTGCCGATCAGCTGGTGCCAGTAAAATTCTCCTTCCGGAAGGGCCTTGAGATCCTTTTTATCAATGTATAGGGAACTTCCGCTTAACCCTTCGGCTTGCTCACGATTATCCAGCCCCTGAAAGTTAAGGAGAAGGCCATGGGGTTGAACTTTGACTCCCGAGATCAACAGCACTTTCTTTTCTTCGCCTTCACCCAAAAAGACTTTTTGCCCGACGAAGAAACTATCATTGGAAGAGGCATAGGATAGGACTTTTACCTGACCGCGAAGCCCGTGAGGTTTGGCCACTTTGCCGATCAACAGAAAGTCCGATTTCATCAAATCAATCTGGTTAGTTAGTTATTAATTTAGGTTTTTGAAAAAAATGTAAATCCTTAAAATAATTTTTGCCACGGACAAGGCAGACAAAGACGGACAGAAGGATAGGTACTGATTGACGACCTGTCAATCAGTACCCTGCCGGACTTTTCGGCTAAACAGGTTTTTCCCCTGCGAAGGTCCTCAGGGGGAAAAGTCTGTGTGGGTCCGTTTGGGTCTGTGGCAATAATAAATTTTATAAAAAGCTAAACTGTTAGGTTATTTCTTATTCCAGAATTTCCAGGACCGATCGTTTCCTGATCTTGGTGGAAGCCGCACTCAGGATCGTTCTCATGGCCCTGGCGGTCCGCCCTTGTTTGCCGATGACCTTGCCCAGGTCCTCCTTAGCCACCTTTAATTCGATGACTGAAGTCTGTTCTCCTTCAATTTCATTGACTTCTACCTGATCCGGATTATCCACCAACGCCTTAGCAATGTATTTTACTAAATCCTTCATGCCGCTTACCTCCTCCTTTTGAGTTGCCGGTTTTCCATAACAGACTGATTCCGCTTATGTTTCCTGGCTCTTGATGGGCCATTGGATCCATTCCATTGAATCGGTTATTTTCACAGGAGAGGGTTGAGGCACCCGCCTCAAATATTTATCAACCTTTCAGTACGCCGCTGGTGCGAATCAAATTTTTTACGGTAGTCGTTGGTTCGGCCCCGACGGAAAGCCATTTTTTCAATACTTCCGGTTTCCAGGAAACCGCCGCCGGTTCTTGATTGGGGTCGTAAGTCCCCACGATTTCAATAAACCTGCCGTCTCTCGGGGATCCGGAATCGGCCACCACCATTCGATAAAAAGGCCGTTTCTTGGCCCCCATTCGGGCCAACCTGATCTTTGTCGCCATAATACCTACGCTCCTTTTCTACGCCTCTTTTCCTCTTATAATAACCAACGTTGGTTAAAAAGGCAAGTGTCCTCTTTGGAGGGCTTTTCGGCCTCCCTTGCTGAATTGTTTGAGCATTTTTTGCATCTGCTCAAAATTTTTCAGCATTTTATTGACATCCTGAACCGTGGTCCCGCTCCCCTTGGCAATGCGCCGACGCCGGCTTCCATTGATGAGCTGATAGCTTCTTCGTTCCTCAGGGGTCATGGAATTGATAATAGCTTCTGTCCGTATCAATTCTTTTTCATCGGGCTTCATGTCTTTCAGGCCCTTCACCCGGTTTATACCCGGGATCATCTGGATCATCTGTTCCAAGGAACCCAGCTTTTTTATTTGTTTGAGTTGATCTTTAAAGTCGTCCAGGGTGAAGGTTTCCTTGCGGATTTTTTTCTCTAATTCGATGGCCTGTTTCTCATCAAAATGTAGCTGGGCCTTTTCGATCAGGGAAAGGACATCCCCCATGCCCAGGATACGCGAGGCCATCCGGTCGGGGTGAAAGGGTTCCAATGCCTCCAATTTTTCTCCGACGCCGATAAATTTGATCGGTTTTTGGATGACCGATTTGATGGACAAGGCGGCCCCTCCCCGGGCATCCCCTTCCATCTTGGTCAGGATGACCCCGGACAGCTCCAGCCATTCGTTGAATTTCTGGGCCACATTGACGGCGTCTTGGCCGGTCATGGCATCGGCCACCAATAGGATTTCATTGGGGCGGACCTGCTCCTTGATCTGCTTCAGTTCGGTCATTAGTGCCTGATCGATATGCAAACGACCGGCGGTATCCAGGATCAGGGGATTGAGTCCGTTTTGTTTGCCCCATTCCATGGCCGAAAGACAAAGCGCCACCGGATTAATCTTGGGATCCGAAGGATAGACCTCAACCCCGGCTACCCCGCCTACTTTTTGAAGTTGGTCTATGGCGGCCGGACGGTAAACATCGGCCGGCACCAGGCCCGGTCTAAAGTTTTTTTCTTTCAAATATAAAGCCAATTTTCCGGCCGTGGTGGTCTTCCCTGAGCCTTGAAGGCCGGCCAGCATAATGGCCACCGGGGGGCGTCCGGCTAAATTCAGATCCTGTCTGGACCCACCCATGAGCCCGGTCAGTTCTTCTTGAACAATCTTGATCACCTGCTGGGCCGGTGTCAGGCTGGCCAGAACTTCCTGTCCCAAAGATCTTTCCTTGACCCGGTCGATAAAATCCTTGGCCACCTTGTAGTGAACATCGGCCTCCAGTAAGGCCAGACGGACCTCCCGAAGGCCTTCTTTCATGTTGGCTTCGCTTAATTTTCCCTGGCCTTTCAATTTCTTAAAGGTCAGGTTCAACCGCTCGGATAAGGACTCAAACATTAATATTTCCTGAAAATTTATAAATTTATAAAATTATTATTTATTTCATATTTTGTCAAGAAATTTTTGTCAAATTTTTGTCAATCAGGCAAGTCTGCGGAGGAGATTTACCATAAAGCAAATAACCGGCTAAATCCTTTAGAGGTTTTTGATCGGAACCATCGGATCGGATTTATTCGGCCATTTAACCCCGAAAAGGGCCGTTTAAGGAAGAATATAGCCGAAAAATAGCGGCTATCCTGTTATTTAAAGATGAACGGATACAGGGAGATGGGTGGTTTGAAGAGAAAGACAGGGAAGCCTACCAAAAATTTCTGATTCAAAAAGATCCTGAAACAGAGAAAAAGATCAGGAGGGCCACTTCGACAAGACGTCCGTTCGGCAGTGCGGGATTTCTTGAAAAGCTTGAAAAGTTGCTGTCGGGAAAGCTATTACCCGGCAAGGCAGGCCGACATAAAATTAGGTATAACCTGCCTCGATAGGAATCACAAAGCCGGGGGGCGCCGGCAAGACCAGGTGTCTCATTTCAGCTAAACCGGCGCCCGTGCCGCACATTTTTTTACCCGACCATCAATTTCGGGAGCCAAAGGATAATCTCCGGAAAGATGATGCAGATAGCCAACCCCACCCCTTGAAGGGCTACAAAAGGGACAATCGATCGATAGATATCTCCCATATTGACCTCCGGCGGGGCGATGGCCTTCATATAAAACAGGTTGAAGCCAAAGGGCGGCGTCAGGTATCCCATCTCCATGTTCATGATGAACAGGACGCCGAACCAGAGGGGATCGAAGCCCAAGGCCTTGATGACCGGGACGAAAACCGGCGTGCAGATCATGATGATGCCCACCGGGTCCAGGACGCAACCCAAAATGAAAAAGATGGCCTGCATGGAGATAAGGATGACGTATCTTCCTCCAGGGATGGCCAGGAGGATGTGCTCCATTAACTGATGGGCGCCCGTGCCGGTGTAAACCGCTGTGAAGCAATAGGCGCCGATGAGGATCCAAATGATCATGGCCGTCAGGGAAGCCGTCCGCAGGCAGGCTTCCTTGATCAGCGTCCAGGTCAGTTTGCGGTAGACAATCGCCGAAATGACAGCCCCCAGGCATCCCAGGGCCGCCGCCTCCGTGGCGGTGCAAATCCCCGCGTAGATGGATCCCAGGACCATGATGATGATCATAATGGGCAGGGCGACCGCCTTGAGAGAAATCATTTTCTCCCGCCAGGACGCCCTCTCTTCTTTCGGCAGGGCCGGCCCCAGGGCCGGTTGAAAAAAACAGCGGATGCCGATGTACAAAATAAAGAGAGAAGCCAGGAGAATACCGGGCAGGATGCCCCCGGCGAACAGGCCGCCAATGGATTCGCCCGTCAGGGTGGCATAGAGGATCATGGGCACGCTGGGCGGGATGAGAATCCCCAGGGCCCCCCCGCCGGATATGGAGCCCATGGCAATCGTTTTATTATAGCCCCTTTTGAGCATGGCCGGCAGGGCGATGACCCCCATCGATACGGTTGCCGCCCCGCTGATCCCGGCCATGGCGGCGAACACGGTGCAGATGAGCACCGTGCCGATGGCCAGGCCGCCGTTGAGGGGTCCCATCCAGCGGTGCATCATGGTGTAAAGATCATCGGCTACGCCGGCCCGTTCCAGTATCATGGCCATAAAGATGAACAGCGGTATGGCCAGGAGGGTAAATTTCCCCATGGCGCCGTAGGCCTGGGACGAGATCAGGAAAAGGCCCTTTTCTCCCCAAAGCAGAAAACAGCCCACTACTCCTACGCCCCCGAGGACGAAGGCCAGGGGAAGGCCCATGATCAGAAAAAACATGATCGCCCCGAAAAGGAGGATGGTAATGAGTTCAATACTCATGTGGCCTCCTCCTTTCCGGTTACGGCTGTCCTGATGTCCCGGATATACTTGACCAGACCCTGAATCAGAAGCAGAAAAGCCCCCAGGGGGATCATCATTTTTATGGGATAGACCGGCGGGGCAAAGGCAGTGGGCTCGGCCTCCCTGAACTTAAAGGAATCCCAGGCCATCTCCCACCCTTTAACCAGAAGGGTCCCGCAGAAGATAAAGAAGAGGATCCAGGTGAAAAGGTTGATAATAGCGCGGGTCCGGGGTTTAAATTTTAGGTAAAGAATTTCAACGTTGACATGCCCGTCGCGCTGCTGGAGGAACCCCCCCAGGAGGATTATATAAACCCCATAGATCATCTGGGAAAGTTCATGGGCCCAGATGGTGGGACTGTTGAATAAATACCGGGCAAATATCTCGTAAAGAATAACGACCACGAGAAGGATGATGAAGTAGCTGAGCATCTTCCCTATAAATTCATTGGCCCGGCCGATCCATTTGAACAATTTTTCCATGAGCGTTTTTACCTCCCGCATGAGGAATGAGCAAGGTTCATGGTTCCTAACCCAGGCAAAGGATCAATCAATGTGGCCGAGTTCTTTGAGATATTTCTTCAACATGGCGACGGCTTTGGCCGAATCGGCGTCTTTGGACGCTACCTTGTCCCATTGCTTCATGGCCGACACCATCATCTTTTTCTGATCCGCCGGCGGCAGGGTGGAAACCTTGACGTTGTAATTCTTGATCATGGTTTCCAGGGCTACTTTTTCGTCTGTTACATATTCTTCCGTTCTTTTGTATACGCGATCAGTCAAGGCCTTATCGAGAATCTGCTGGAGGTCTTTAGGCAGGGCCTCAAAGGCCGCTTTGTTGATTACAATCACATCGGTTCCGGCCATGGCCAGGTCGGGCTGGATGTAATACTTGGCGACCTCGCAGAGTTTCATGGTCAAGGCGCCGCCGGCTGCCCCCCAGTGGGCTCCATCGACGACACCGGTTTGCAGAGAGAGATAAAGTTCTTCACCGGGAATTAAAACGGGGGAGGCGCCGAGATCCTTCAACATGTCGGCGATAGCACCGGAGGAACGGACTTTGTATCCCTTGAAATCTTCAATCCTTGTGATGGGTTTTTTACTTATCAAGGCCGTCGGATAAATCTTCTCGGTGTAATAGAAAAGATTGTGCTTGATGTGAGCGTCCTTGAGCATCTTTTCAAAGCCGAGCTTAAAATGAAAATTCAGACCTTCCTGGGGGGTGCGGAAGGTCATGGGACAATTGGACGCCACGGCGGCAATGGGAATCTGGCTCATCCAGTAGGCTCCGGACGCTGTCGCCGCTTCGATGGTACCCATGCGGCAGGCCCCGAAGATTTCCTTGGACGGTACCAGGGCGGCGGCCGGAAAGAGGGTTACTTGCAGGCGCCCGTTGGTGAGCTTGACTAAATCTTTTTCTAAATAATCCTTGAGGGGCTTGAAGGATGCGCTGCTGGCAGGCCAGTGGGACTGCATTTTCCACTTGATCACCTGTTGACCGGCCGCCTGTTGGGGCATGGCGATGCTTCCAATTGAAACCACAAAAAAACCGATTAAAACGAAAAAAAACCATTTCTTTCTCATGTTCGATCTCCTTTTCAATGAAGTTAGAGTATTGAAAAAAACCTCTCGTTAAAACCGCAACTTGTGATTCGACGTGTTTGATTTGACCTTGCTTTGAGGTGCTTGGAGTATAAACAGAGGTGTTTTTGTATGTCAAGATAATTTTATAAGAATATAATCATAGCTATGATGATGAGTTTCGCAGGCCGCACGGAAAATGTTTTCCCGGGTAATCTTAAATATTAGTCTAGTCCTGTCCGGTGAAGCGAGGCGTTGGGAAACGCCTCCCGGTGTTCGATCCGGAGGGGGGAGGATCCTCCGTTTCCCCACTTTGAACTCGGCGGTCAGGTTCAGGGAAATGAGCACGGGCTCAACTTTCGTGACTATTTTTTCTTTAAGATAGTCAGGTCGCTCTTTGGCCAATATTGTCCAGCATGAAAGGTTCCCCGATCATTAGAGGTTGTCCCGGAAGAAGTGGAACTGGAGGTATTCGATCTTGAAGGTATTCCCCTGTTCAATCCGGGTAGGAGGACGGGGCGTTGAGGCCGGTGTGCAAGAATATATTTTTTCGAAAAAAAGTTTAAAGAGGAATCTCATCGCTTCCGAAAAAGCATGACCAAAACCGGAACAAACAAGACTACGGCCCCCAGGGCCAGAGATAAAGGGGCTCCAATGAAATAAGAGACGACCCCGGCCTGAAATGCCCCTATGGGCATGAAGCCCATAAAGCATAACGTATAAAAACTCATGACCCTTCCTCTTAATTCGTTTGGAACCACCCCCTGAATATAGGTGTTTATTGAAGCGAACTGCATAACAATTCCAAGACCCAACAAGGTAAGAAACAGGCAGGACCAGGCGAAAACGGTCGAGAAGGCAAAAAACAATAACGAACCGGCCACCAAGATAGTGCTGTAATAGATGAATCTTACAAAATCTATTCGATTACTGAACTGGGCCAGCAGATAAGCCCCGATAAGAGCGCCAAATCCGGAAAAGGCCATCAAGGTCCCCATTCCCTGAGCGCCTACGTTCAAGATGTCTTTGGCATATACGGGCATTAATATGGCGAAGGGCATTACGAATGTGGAAGAAGTGGCTACCAGCATAAGGGAATAAAAAACTTTTTTATTGGCCCTGACATATCTGGCTCCGTCGAATAAGGCCTCTTTGACGGAATTGCCCATGGTAACTTTTGCGGAAAAGTCCCCTTTAAGTAAATAGGTCCCGAAAATAGCCGGGATGAAGGCAACCGCATTAAGATAAAAACAGACGTCTATTCCGATCGCTCCGACCAGATACCCGGCCAGGGCAGGTCCGATCACCCGGGCGATATTAAATCCGAGAGAATTCAGGGCGATCGCATTTCCTAAAGTCCTTTTGTCTATTAATTCGACGATCAAGGACATTCGGGTGGGGGAGTCAATTACATTGACGATCCCTCCGGCAAAAGCAACCGCCATTAAGATCCGGAAATTGATTATTTTTATAGAGATCAGTATTCCGATCAAAAACGCGCCTGCCGAAAAAGCGATTTGAGTGAATACCAGAAGTTTCTTTTTATTGAAATGATCGGCAATGATACCGCCGAATGGACTTAAAAATAATATCGGAAGTCCTCCGACCGCATTGATCAGACCCAGAAGAAATTTTGAAGAGGTTAAATCGTAAACCAGCCAACCCTGAGCCGTTATCTGCATCCAAATACCTATTAAGGATATAAGCTGAACACTCCAGAACAATCGGAAATTGGCCTGTTCAAGAGAAGCGAAAGCCAGGGGAAGTTTAAATGGGCTCATAAGATGAAAAGTCCGCTTTGAATTTTTCTGATTCCATCAGGATTGATGCCTTTCTCTATTTCCCCAAAAGGTATTTGAAGGTCTTCTGCATGCCCATCTGGGTAAAGAACGAATTCATCGCCACCCCCGGGGAAGGACGGTGCCAGAAGGTATGCCAGGTCCGGGCGAAGATCCTTCCCCAGGTAAACCCCTCCTGCATGACCCGTCCATTTTCGGTCTGCATTGATTCGGGGTCCATCGCGGGATGCCGGAAAACAACGGCTTCCCCGCCGTAGCGATCCCAGGGAAGTCCGGTCAGGATCCGGCCTTGTTCCAAATACTCCTCATAGACCGGGCTTCCCGGCATCGGGGCCAAGGTCAAGATCATCGGGATGATCTTCGTTTCATCGCAGAAATCGAGGGTCCGTTGATACGTTTCCAGGGTGTCTTCGTCCCAACCGACCACGAAGAAGCCCATAATCTCTATTCCCAGCCCCTGGAGGGTCCGGATATTCTCTTTCAGGATGCGTTCATCAAAGACATCGGGTGAGGTGAAGTGGAGTTTACGCCAGGCGCCGGACTGTTTTTGACCCGAACCGGTCAGCGACTCCAGGCCTGCGGCAATGGAGCATAGACCGCTTTCGGCCGCCAACTCGATGATCCTGCGGCCGTCCTTGTAATTGACCGCAGACAGGCCCCCGGCTCCGCTCCAGAGTCTTTTGGATCTCAACCGGGCCAGTTCGCTGTAGAGATCCAGGTAATAGCGGTTTTCTTCGGGGGGTTTGACCAGTTGAGGATGGCCGAAAACACTGTCGTCCACGTTGAAATAATATTTTCGCAGGGTCTCCACCTCGGCCACAACCTGGTCAATAGGGCGGTGGCGGATCTGGGGGCCGAATAGGGGTGTGACCGGGCAGAAACGGCAGAAATTCGGACAACCCCGGGTGGTGAAGATGGAGTCCATTAAGTATCTTTTCCGCGGCAGGAGGTCACGGCGCATCATGGGGACCTTGGAAAGGTCGGGGCGCTGGGGAACATGATAGACACTGCCGGTGAGGGATTCAAGCTTGTAGGGGCCGGAGACGTAGAAATCCTGCAGCATCCCGCTTTGCCCATCCTCCAGGATCCGGGACCAGAGCTCCTCAGCCTCACCAATAGCCACGGCCGAGGCATGACCTTTGGCCTCTGCGGGAAAGGCAAAAACGTGAGGCCCGCCCAGAACCACCGGGGTGCCCTGGGCTCGGAAACGATCGGCTATTTCGTAGGCCTTGACGGCCAGAGGGGTCCGGATGGTAATAGCCACCAGGTCACAAGGCCCTTCATAGTCCACCCGGTCCCCATAGACCATGTCCACCAGGGTGACATCATGTTCCTGGGGGGTCAGGGCTGCCAGGAGTGTCGGTGCCAGGGGCATGACCGGGATCATGGCCCGCCCGACCTCGATCTCACGAGCGGGAAAAATGATCGTAATTTTCATAGGTCATCTCCATCGCTAAGGATTTGTTTTAGACGATCGATCCGTTGGACTCAGCCGATGGTCCGGAGTTCCCTCCTCAGTATTTTACCGAGCGCACTCTTCGGCAGATCATCCATAAACTGTATCGTTTTCGGTCTTTTATAGGTGGGTAATTTTTCCTTGCAAAATTTTATCAGGTCTTCTTCACTGACCGATCCAGCCGTTTTAAGAACAATAAAGGCCTTGACTACCTCGCCATAAACGGGATCAGGTACGCCGATGACCCCTGCCTCCAACACTTGGGGATGCATATGGAGAATATTCTCTATTTCCTTGGGATAAATATTCTCTCCACCACGAATGATCAGGTCCTTCTTCCGGTCGGTTAAGTAAAGGTAGCCGTCTTTGTCGGCATATCCGATATCCCCGGTGTGCAGCCAGCCGTTCCGGACAGCGGCTGCCGTTTCTACGGGTTTATTCCAATACCCTTTCATCACCCCCGGCCCTTTAATGACGATTTCTCCCATTTGCCCGGGCGGGACCTCACGGTCATGTTCATCGAATATCTTGATGGTATTGGCTTTTTGGTAACACCGGCCGATGGAGCCGTATTTAGGAGGCCGCCTCTCGGCTACGTTTCCGCAGTTTACGGTGGTTGCTTCGCTTAGTCCATACCCTTCCCAGATATCAATGCCGTATTTCTCCTTCCAATTACGGGCCACCTCCAGGGGCATCGGGGCGGAACCGCAGATGCAGGTCTTCAGGGAACTCAAATCATATTTTGAGGCGGCGGGGTGGTTAAGCAACTGGATATACATGGTCGGCACACCGCGAAATTCCGTGATCTGGTATTGTTCAATGCGTTTCATCGCTTCCTCGGCCTCCCATCGGCTGAGCAGGATCAGTTTTCCCCCGGTCAGGAACTCCAGACTCAAGGCGAAAACCCCGTATCCGTGGAATAAGGGAAGGGTGATTAAAGAAATCCGGTTCCGGGTAACGCCGAATATTTCCCCTGTTTTGGGCGCTGTTTTGGCCGCGGTTTTACCCTGCCCGTCATCCCGTTCCTGAATCGGCCCTTGTGTGGAAACCCCCCAGGAGTCCAGCAGGACCAAATCATAATATCCGGTGACATGGGTGTACCAGTTATAATGGGTGAGCATCACCCCTTTCGGATTTCCTGTGGTGCCCGCGGTATAAATCATCACCGCGGTATCGTCGTTGTCCGTTTCTTCAATGGCCAGCTCACTCGGATGGTTTTGGATTAAGAGATTATAGGAAAGAACATCCTGGGGCACCGTCTCTTCGATCAGGATGATCTGCTGGAGTTCTTTGGCCTGGCGGCGAGCCTCTCTGATAGGGTCCAGATAATCCAGACTGCTGATCAGGACGGTCATGCCGGCGTCCTGATACAGATAGGTAAGGTCATGAACCCGCAGGGACGGGTTCACCGGAACCAGGATCGCCCCGATTTTAAAAACAGCAAAAAAAGCCTGTATGAGCTGGGGACAGTTCAACAACTGGACCCCCACCCGGTCGCCTTTTTTGACCCCCAGGCTTTTTAGGGCGTTACCCAGCCTGTTGGCCATGAGGTTTATTGTTACATTGGTATGCCACTGTCCTTCGAAATTAACCAGTTCGTATTCATCAAACCTTTTAATATTATCTTCCGCCAGTCTTCCGATATTCATCGCCGCCTTTCCTTTCTCAAGAATTATCATTCGAAATGATAGATAAAACCCGCTTGGTTTTAGTGAAGTATATGAAGATGACCCCCATTAGTCAAGAACCTCAACTCCTATTGGTCCGTCCCGCAGCACGATTGAGGCGGCTTCCGGGGGCTAAACCCCTCGGTCACGATGATAAAAATTAAAATATTACGGCCCGCTAGGAACCAAAAGGGGAACCTGGGCCACCCCTCCCGGGAAGCCCTAAATATTTCTTTACAAATTAGCCAGTTATATTATATTGTTTCATTCAATCGGATTCTTACCAGTACCTTTCCTTAAGATCTTAAGGAGATTCATGGCTCATATCCAGATCTCAAAAGATCCACTCGATAAAACACCCGTTGCTTTAGGTCATCCGTCTTTCTTGGGTAGACAAATTCCAAACCCTTTTTATGCTGGGGTGGTGCCGTATTTTACCACTATTTTTCAAATTGCAACTGTAGTAATAAGGGGATAGCCGGCATGAAGGATTATCTTGTTTCTGCGGTTGTGGAGATATACGGAAAACTTTAAAATAACTTGTTCGGCGCAGAAAAATCAGCAGACACAATCAATGAACATTGATGGAATTGACCACCTGGTGTTAACGGTGAAAGACATCGAGAGGACTTGCTCCTTTTATGCGAGCGTTCTTGGAATGAAGGTCATCACGTTTGAAGGCGGCAGAAAAGCGCTATCGTTCGGCACTCAAAAGATCAATCTGCATCAGTACGGGAAAGAGTTCGAGCCGAAGGCTAAAACGCCGACCCCCGGTTCGGCCGATGTGTGCTTTATTACCTCAGTTCCCCTTGCCGAGGTACTCTCGTACTTGGCATCCTGTGGTGTCACTGTGCTTGAGGGGCCGGTAGAACGAACAGGGGCGAGAGGGCCAATCGTATCGGTATATTTTCGAGACCCTGACCTGAATTTAATTGAGGTTTCAAACTATAAGCGCGTCGAACAAGAGCATCAACCTGACGCGGATTAGACGCGTCGGGTTATTGTCATTAGGGATTGCCCGCGCAGGTTTTGGAATTCGTATTAGGTCACTTTATATAATCCTATACCCATGATTACATTTTTCTTCTTGTTAATAATAGTTGCACAGATATTGGCGACGATATCTATCGTATTCAGTATTTTGTTTCCCGCTCATAGAATTTATCCACCGGATAAATCTTCATCTTGGAAACTCTTTTTCCTGTGGGGCCTTTTCGATATTTCGACTATCGGCATCGTTGGTGTTGGAATACTTGACCAGGGGAGCTTTCCTCTGCCTCCATGGATGCAAATTGGGTTGGGGGTACCCCTTTCGGTTGGCGGGATTGGCTTTGGTCTTTGGTCTGTAATTATCCTCGGCCCGTCATCAACCTATGGCAACGAAGGACCCCTCATCCTTCGCGGACCGTACCGCATTTCACGGAATCCGCAATATTTGGGCTTTATAGTGGCACTTATCGGGTGGTCTTTTGTTACGAGTTCAGGGGTTACGATATTGGCCGCCTTAGTTTGGATTATTCCTCTGATATTAGTACCGTTTGCTGAAGAGCCGTGGCTGCTACAGAGGCTTGGATCGGAATACGAAGAATACTTACGAAAAGTGCCCCGCTTTGTGAGGTTAAAGAAAAGGAACCAGGAGTCTATGGGGTCATAAACCCGGTTTTTTTATATTTTGGAGCTAAAAAAGAGATCAACCGGAGATTTTTTCAAAACTATTGAAGCTCCCTGCACCAAGGTGCAGGGAATCTTCCAGGTAAGGAAAGGGTTTATTTGTTGTAGCTCGCTCGCTAACCCACGCAGCAAGCTGCGGGGAATGCGCTCGCTATTCCTGTTCAAAGTTAGTTGAGGACTTAGGCCGGGCAGGGAGTTAAGCTCGTTATCAAGGGGTTGAGATGGAAAACAGGGTTGAGACTTTCCTCGAAGGGACCTTTAAGCTGAGGAGAAATGAGGGGTGCGACAAGGTCAGGAGCCTTGAGGAGGCCATAAGATGTCATGTCGAGCCCGGGATGAAGTTACACATTCGTGAAGGGGCAGGGGCAGCTGCCCGCGAAGTTTTGAGGCAATTCTGGGGGAGGGCGCCGGGGTTTACTTTAATTACGAGTGTGCTTCCCCTTTATGGAATAGGCATGATTCACGGCGGTCTGTTAAAAAAAGTTATTACGACTCTTTGTGCCGAGGGGCATCCGGCGCTAAGACCGGCCCGTGTAGTTCAGCGGGCATATGCCGAGGGGAAAATAGAGATAGAGAATTGGTCCCTCTATTCGTTTGTCCAGAGATTAATGGGCGGGGCCTTTGGTGTAGGCTTTATGCCGACCAAGTCCATAATGGGCAGCAGTATGGCTGAAGAAAATGGAGATTCTTTTCGGGTGATCGAAGATCCCTTTGGAAGCCGAAAGAAGTTGGGACTGGTCAAAGCCCTGAACCCAGACCTCTCCCTGGCCCACGGCTGGGTCGCTGACCGATACGGTAATACGATTATTGGTCCGGCGAAAAGTACCGGAGAAGGCGCCTGGGGGCCGAAAGCAAGTCTGAAGGGGGTCGTGGTAACGGTAGAAAGATTAGTGTCGACCGATTTTATAAGACGGCACTCTTTTTTGGTCGATATCCCTGGTTCTATGGTCCTTTCGGTTTCGGTTTGTCCTATGGGAGCCCACCCGGGGTGCTTGGTCAACCCCGGACTAAAAGGGGTTGAAGCCTATAAGGAGGATTACCCGTTCCAGGAAGAAGAGCAAACAGCAAGCCGGGACCGCACCAGGCTGGATTCCTGGATAAAACAATGGATCCTGGATTGTCCTTCTCATGATGATTTTTTGAAAAAATTGGGAACCCGGAAAAGGGCTTCTCTTAAGGAACCTGCCAAGAAAAATTTATGGAAAGGGGATTTAAAAAAGGTTTCAGTTTCTCCGGTGGTCAATGAGAGGGTGAACCCCAAGGAGCAGATGATTTTGGCAGCGGCCCGCAAGATAAGAGAAAAAGTGCTTGAATTTGGATACAAGACCATTTTGGTTGGGGCTGGAATTGCGACCCTGGCCGGATGGATCGCCTATTATCAACTGAAGGAGCGAGCCTATGATGTCCACCTGCTTTTGGGATCCGGTTTCTGGGGCTATGCCCCAAGGCCGGGGAACCCGGCTATATTAAGTCTTCCCACCGCCGCAACCTGCAAGATGATGACCGACGTTGTGGACGCATACGGGGTTTTGGTTGGACGCGATAACAGCCAATGTCTGGCCGTTCTTGGAGGGGGTGAGATCGACAGGCAGGGCAATATCAACTCTACCAAGATACCGGGTCGGCTTTATCTCTCGGGAGCCGGCGGCGGTAATGATGCGGTAAACGCCGTTGAAGTGGTTGTGGTCATGAATCAAGCAACCAATCGATTTGTAGAAAAGGTGGCCTATATCTCCTGCCCCGGCGATAGAGTAAAAACAGTCGTGTCCGATTTCGGGATCTTTGAAAAGACAGGTGACGACAGCGACCTGATCTTGACCGGCTGCCTCACCAATCCGGAAATACCCGCCCAGGACGATCCAATACAGGCCATCAAAAACAAATGCGGGTGGGCTCTTAAAGTGTCCCCTTTTCTTGAGGTCATACCAGGCCCGGATCAAGAGGAGCTTATGGTCCTCCGGACCTTTGATCCAAAAGGTTATTTCAGGGTCTGAAAAGGCGGGCAGGGAAGCTGTTGATTGGGGAATAATAAACCATAACGTCTGCAAATCCACCTGGAACTCTAGGGGAATTTTAGTGGCTTTATCAGAAAAAAAGAGATAGGAGGTCAGGAGATGGGCGAGCGATTAAAAGATAAAGGGGCCATCGTGGTTGGAGGGGGTGGAGGCATCGGCGGGGAAATTGCCTTGGCCTTAGCCTCCGAAGGAGCCAGGGTGATGGTTAACGATCCAGGAGGGGCCAGGGATGGAACGGGGACGGATACCTCACCCGCTGATAAGATTGTAGAAAGGATCCAGAAGAGTGGTGGCGTCGCGGTTTCGAATTATGCCTCTGCTGTTGATTATAATGCGGCCGGGGAAATTGTTCGTAGCTGTATGGATCACTTCGGACGACTGGATATTCTGGTCAATGCGGCCGGCATCAACCGGGAAAAGATGCTCTGGAACATGACGGAGCAGGATTGGGACATGGTTCTCAAGGTCCACCTCTACACCACTTTTAATACCGCCCGATGGGCGGCCGGGATCATGAGAGAGCAAAGGCGGGGGAGAATCATCCTTTCCACTTCAAGTGCCTGGCTGGGGAACATCGGCCAGATCAATTATGCAGCCGCTAAAGGAGCTATCGTGAGCTTCACCCGAGCGGCGGCCCGGGAATTGGGCGGGTATGGCATCACCTGTAATTGCCTTGCCCCGGCGGCGGCCACCCGGATGACGGTTAACGAAGAGGTGAAGGCAGGCTTTAAGAAAAGGTTTGAAGCCGGCGTTTTGACTAAAGAGGCTTATGAAGCCTTAATAAATATGCCGGGACCTGAATGGGTTCCTCCCATCGCGGTCTACCTGTGCACCGATGAGGCTTGGAATATCAATGGCAAGGTATTCTCAGCCGTGGGGGATAAAATCGGCATCTACTCCGAGCCGATCGAGACGATACAAATATTCAATAACGGGAAGGTTTGGACACTGGAACAGTTATCAGACCTCGTTCCCAAGACGCTGCTGACCGGTTACAAGAATCCCAGGCCGCCTGAGCCGCCTAAAGACAAAAGAGGCTGAAAACAAGGAAAATAAAAGATGGCATTGAAAAGAGTGGACAAAATCGGGGAAGAAAAAAAACGCTGGCAGGATTCATTATTAAAAAAAGCGAACCCCGTTCAGAAACCATTGACTGACTGGGGTGAACCGATCGAGGTACTCTATACCCCGGATGAATTCGGTTTATTGGATTATCTTTCGGAGATAGGCTTTCCAGGGGAATATCCTTTTGTACGGGGGGTCCATCCCACTATGTACCTGGGCCGGACCTGGACCATGCGACAGTATTCCGGATTCGGCACGGCCGAGGAGACCAATAAACGTTTTCGTTATCTTCTGAGTCAGGGGCAGACCGGTCTTTCCGTAGCTTTCGACCTTCCCACCCAGATCGGATACGATTCGGATCACCCTATGAGCAAAGGGGAAGTGGGCAAAGCAGGGGTCCCGGTGGATTCTCTGGAAGATATGGAGATTATTTTCGATGGATTGCCGCTGGACCAACTATCCACCTCCATGACCATCAATGCCCCGGCGGCTATACTGTTGGCCATGTATCTTGTGGTAGCCGAACGGCAAGGAATTGCTCCGGAAAAATTGAGGGGCACTATACAGAACGATATTCTGAAAGAGTATACGGTTCGCGGAACCTATATCTTTCCGCCACAGCCTTCCATGCGTCTGATTACCGATGTCATAGCCTATTGCAGTAAAAACGTCCCTCAATGGAATACGATTAATGTGTCCGGTTATCATATGCGGGAAGCCGGCTGTTCGGCGGTTCAGGAAATCGCTTTCAGTTTTTCCAACGCCATCGCCTATCTGGAAGCCGGTTTAAAAACCGGTCTGGACATTGATTCTTTCGCCCCCCGGATCAGCTGGATCTTCAATACCCACAATAAGCTTTTTGAAGAGGTGGCCAAATATCGGGCCGCACGAAAGGTCTGGGCCGACCTGCTGCGCCGTCGTTTCAAGGCCAAAGATCCCCGGTCCTGGGTGCTGCGTTTTCATACCCAGACCTCGGGAGTAAGCCTGACGGCCCAGCAACCGGAAAATAATATCATCCGGGTGGCCTACCAGGTTTTGGCCGCCGTTCTGGGCGGTGCCCAGTCCATTGCGGCCTGTTCCTTTGACGAGGCCCTGGCCCTGCCAACCGAAGATTCTGTGCGTCTCAGTCTGAGGACTCAGCAGATTCTGGATCATGAAACCGGTGTGACCGACACCGTGGACCCTATGGGAGGTTCCTATTTTATCGAAGCGTTGACCCAAAATATGATTCAAGAGATCCTCCGGCTTATAGACCAGGTGGATAGGATGGGAGGGGCGGTAGCCGCCGTCGAAAAGGGTTTTTTTCAAAGGGAAATCGAAAGCAGGGCCTATGCCGTTCAGAGAGCCATTGAAGAGAATAAACGAATTGTGGTAGGGGTCAATAAGTATCAGAGTTCGGAGAAACCGGCCATCTCCCTGTTTAAATCAAATCCCGAGCATGCCGGACAACAGACCGCCAAACTTCAAAAGCTTAAGGAAAAAAGGAAGCAGGACCAAGTCAACTCCTCTTTGCAGGACCTGCGTAAGGCGGCGGAGGGCAGGGAAAATTTGATGCCCTGTTTTATGGAAGCGGTAAGGGTCTATGCTACCTTGGGTGAGATTTGCGGGGTGTTAAGGGAGGTCTTCGGAGAATACAAGCCGGTTGAAATAGTGAAATAATCCCTTTTTGTATTGGGGGTTAAATTTTTCATATTGACCATTGTTTTTCAAATTGACCTGGGGCCGTTGTGCCCAAATCTTTCCGGATAATACCTCGAGGAATCGTTTACTGCATTGCCTGACGAGTCATGGACAAAAGAAGGTCAATTCGAAAGAATTGACCCCATTCCCTCAACGGTGAAGAAAACGGATAAAAGAGCATTCGATATTGATAACAAAAAGGAAAAACTTCAATGAATAGGAGCATAATCAAACAAAATCCGGCAATGTCAATCCTCGTGACGTCAGCTGTACTTCTGACGTTTGCCGTGTCCGGCATGGCCCAGACACGAACTGCGCCAAGCGTCAACAAAATTTCAAAAAAACCACTTGTGGTCGGCCATCGCGGGGCCGCCGGGCTCCTGCCGGAAAACACGCTGGCCGCTTTTAAACTGGGCTGCGAGCTGGGTGCCGACGCCATCGAACTCGATGTCTTGGTATCGGCCGATGGGCAGATGGTCGTGCATCACGACTACAAACTGAAACCGGAAATCGCCCGCGCTGCCGACGGCACCTGGATAGCCTCCGGGTCAAATCCGGCCATCAAGGACTTGACCCTGACCCAGCTCAAATCCTATGATATCGGCCGCCTTCAGCCGAAGACCTCTTATGCGGCACGGTATCCGGAGCAGACCGCCGTGGACGGGGAGCGTATCCCGACGTTGAAGGAAGTGATCGATCTTTTCAATAAAGCTTGCACCCCCTCCACCCGGCTATTCGTTGAGATCAAGACCTCGCCGGAAGAGCCTGAGCTGGCCTTGACCCCGAAGGCCGTGTCTGATAGAGTCGTAAAAATGGTGCGGGAGGAGGGGATCGCCGAGCGCACTTGGATAATCTCATTCGATTGGCGCAACCTCGTGCACATCCAAAAAATCGCGCCGGAGATAACGACCGCCTACCTCACCATCGACACCCCAAGCACGAGCAACCTCAAACCGAACCGGCCCGGGGCATCGCCCTGGATGGCAGGGCTCGACATTGACGACTTCAATGGTTCGGCACCCCGGGCGGTGAAGGCGTCCGGCGGCCGCATCTGGTCTCCGTATTTCAAGAACCTGACACCGGAGAGGCTTGCAGAGGCCCGGCAGTTGGGACTGCTGGTATCCGTTTGGACGCCCGATAATCCCGATGATTTGAGGAAGGTTATCCAAATGGATGTGGATGCGATCACAACGAACCGACCTGATGTGCTCAAGAAAATGCTGGAAGAATAGTAACGATTTTTCGGAAAATAAAAATGAATAGGACGGTGAAAAAAACTCCAAAGTGAGTCCCTTTCCCTGTTTTTCCTTCTTTTTTTCTCCTTGACCCGGTCTTTTTCTTATTTTATACTCCACCTTACAAAATCATTTTTTATCCGCTCTGATCAACAATCCAGCAAAAAGGAGAAACCCATGAAACAGTCGCGAAATTTATGGATGGCCCTTGCGGCAGTGGTAATACTGATGATGCCGGCCCTGGCCTTGGCGGCGCCCGTTACCGTGAACTGGTGGCACGCCCACGGCGGTGCCCTCGGGGAGAAGGTGAACGCAATCTGCGACGGGTTCAATAAATCCCAGAATCAGTACCAGGTAGTACCGTCGTACAAAGGCAATTACTCGGACACCATGAATGCCGGTATCGCAGCCTTTCGGGCCAAGAACCCTCCCCACATCCTGCAGGTGTTTGAAGTGGGTACGGCGACCATGATGGCGGCCAAGGGGGCCATCAAGCCCGTCTACCAGGTCATGAAGGAATCCGGTCTGCCCTTCAACCCCGGCGCCTACCTGCCCACGGTCACCGGTTACTACACAACCCTCGACGGCAAGATGCTGTCCATGCCCTTCAACAGCTCTACCCCCGTTCTCTATTACAATAAAGATATATTCAAAAAGGCCGGCCTCGATCCTGAAAAACCGCCGACTACCTGGCCCGCCCTGGCCGAAATTGCCAAGAAGTTGGTGGCGGCCGGCGTTTGCCAGGCCGGTTTTTCATCGGCCTGGAACGGCTGGATTCACATTGAAAACCTGAGCGCCTGGCATAACGTGCCCATCGGGACCAAGGCCAACGGCTTCGGCGGCCTGGATGCTTCGTACACGTTCAACGGTCCGGTCCAGGTGAGACACATTCAACAGCTGGCGGACTGGCAGAAGGACAAGGTGTTTGTTTACGGCGGCCGGACCAACGCCGGCAACGCCAAGTTTTCATCCGGCGAGGTGGCCATGTACACCGAGTCCTCCGCCGGGTATGCCGGGTTCAAGAAAACCTGCCAGTTCGATTTCGGCACGGCCATGCTGCCCTATTGGCCGGAAGTGAAGGGCGCCCCCCAGAATACCATCATCGGCGGGGCCAGCCTGTGGGTGCTGCAAGGCCACAAGGCCGCTGATTACAAGGGGGTAGCCGCCTTCTTCAACTACCTGTCCAAGCCCGAGGTGATGGCGGACTGGCATCAGGCTACGGGCTACCTGCCCATCACTCTGGCGGCCTACGAGCTGACCAAGAAGCAGGGCTTCTATGAAAAGAATCCGGGCACCGAGACCTCGCTTAAGCAGATGACTCTGCACAAGCCGACCGAGAACTCCAAGGGGCTGCGTTTCGGCGATCACGCCAAGACCCGGGACATCATGGACAACGAGTTCGAGGCTATTTTCGCCGGCAAGAAGACCGCCAAACAGGGTTTGGATGATGCGGTCAAGGCCGGCAACGAGTTGCTGCGGAAATTCCAGAAAGCAAACAAGTGACGGATGTTTTTATAAGTCCGTCAATAAGCGATGGACGTTTACGAGTCCGTCAATAAGTGACGACTATCGATTTGTCGTCGTGGGAGCGGCATCCTGCTGCGAAGCCGCTCCCACTGTCTATAAACAGGACCGGACCGCTTCCTCATGGAAAAACGAGTTGTTTTCAGGAACAATGTCCTGCCTTACCTCCTGGTCGCTCCCCAGGTTATCATTACGCTGGTTTTTTTCATCTGGCCCGCCTCCCAGGCATTATGGTGGTCCTTTTTGCGCGAAGACGCCTTCGGAACCAAATCCGCCTTCGTCTGGTTTGAAAACTTTGCGGACCTATTCGCCAGCGCGGAGTATCTCAACTCGTTCCGTGTCACGCTAATCTTCAGCTCCGCAGTGGCCGGGGTCGGGTTCTCCGTGGCGCTGCTGCTCGCCGTCATGGCCGACCGCGCTCTGCGCAGCGCCACCGTTTACAAAACGCTTATCATCTGGCCCTATGCGGTGGCGCCGGTCGTAGCCGGGGTCTTGTGGTTCTTCCTGTTCAACCCGACCGTGGGAATGGTGGCTTTTTTTATAAAAAAAGCCGGGGTGAACTGGAACCACACCCTCAACGGGACGCAGGCCATGACCCTCGTCATCATCGCGGCGGCCTGGCGGGAGATTTCCTACAACTTCCTGTTCTTTCTGGCCGGGCTTCAGGCTATCCCGCATGCCTTTATCGAGGCGGCCGCAATCGACGGTGCCGGACCCTGGAAGCGCTTCTGGACCATCGTTTTCCCACTGCTGTCTCCGACCATGTTTTTTCTGATTGTGGTCAACATCGTTTACGCCTTTTTCGACACCTTCGGCGTGATTCACGCCATCACCCGCGGCGGGCCCAACTATGCCACGAACATCCTGGTGTATAAGGTGTTCAACGACGGTTTCATCAACCTGGACCTCGGGGGCTCGGCAGCCCAGTCGGTTATTCTGATGATCGTAGTGATCACGCTTACCGTGGTCCAGTTCCGCTTCATCGAACGCAAGGTCAATTACTGATGGAGGCCCAGCACTAATGGTCGCACACCGGCCTTTTCAGACGTTTGTCACCCACGGAATCCTCATTCTGGGCGCCCTGGTCCTGGCCTTTCCGATCTACGTGACCTTTGTCGCCTCGACCCATACCATCGAAGAAGTCACCAAGTCCTTTCCACTCTTGCCCGGGAGCCACCTGGTGGAAAATTATCTGCGGGCCCTCACCGTCGGTCCGCGGGACGTGGGAGCGACCGTGGGCACGATGATGCTGAACAGTCTTATAATGGCCCTGGGGATCACCTTCGGAAAGATCAGCATCTCGCTGCTGGCGGCCTTCGCCATTGTCTACTTCCGCTTCCGGCTGCGGAATGTTTTTTTCTGGATGATCTTCATTACCTTGATGTTGCCGATAGAAGTCCGCATCCTGCCGACGTACAAGGTGGCGGCGGACCTGAAACTGCTCGATTCCTATTCCGGACTGATTTTCCCCCTGATTGCCTCGGCCACCGCCACCTTCCTGTTCCGCCAGTTTTTTATGACCGTGCCCGACGAGTTGTGCGAAGCTCACCGCATCGACGGCGGCGGGCCCATGCGTTTCTTTTTCGACATCCTGCTGCCGATGTCACGCACGTCCATCGCCGCCTTGTTCGTGATCCTTTTTATCTACGGCTGGAATCAATACCTGTGGCCGCTTCTGATCACGAGCGACCAGAAGTATTACACCCTGCTCATCGGCATCAAGCGCATGCTGGACGTGGGCGAGGGGCAGGCCGAGTGGCCGATCATCATGGCCTCCACCATCCTGGCTATGCTGCCGCCGGTGCTGGTGGTGATCTTTATGCAGAAACAGTTCGTACGTGGAATGACGGAAACCGAGAAATGACGGGAAAAAAGGGTTAACGGAGGCGAGATGGCAGATGTCAGTATCCGAAATGTGACCAAACAATTCGGCAAAACCGAAGTCATTCACGGAATTAGCTGCGATATCCGCGACGGCGAGTTCATCGTCATATTGGGACCGTCGGGCTGCGGCAAGTCCACCCTGCTGCGTATGATTGCCGGGCTTGAAGAGATCAGTTCCGGCGAAGTCGCCATTGACGGGCGGGTGGTGAACCGGATGGAGCCGGCCGAGCGCGACATCGCTATGGTCTTTCAAAACTACGCTCTTTATCCCCACATGACCGTTTACCGGAACATGGCCTACGGGTTGAAGATGCGCCGCATGCCCAAGGATGAGATCGACCAGAGGGTGCGCAATGCCGCCAAAGTCCTCGAGCTGAGCACGCTGCTGGACCGCAAGCCCCGGCAGCTCTCGGGTGGCCAACGCCAGCGGGTAGCCATGGGGCGCTGCATCGTGCGCGAGCCCAAGGTGTTCCTGTTCGACGAGCCCCTCAGTAACCTGGACGCGAAACTGCGGGTGCAGATGCGGCTTGAGATCCGCAAGTTGCACGAGGATCTCAAAATAACCAGCGTCTACGTGACCCACGACCAGGTGGAGGCCATGACTCTGGGGGACCGCCTGGTGGTGATGGACGACGGCTACGCCGCGCAAACCGGCTCACCGATCGAGGTCTACGAACGCCCGGCCAACATGTTTGTGGCCGGATTCATCGGGTCGCCGGCCATGAACTTCATGGAGGTGACGGTTCAGGAAAGTGGCCAGGCCTTGAAACTCCCCGGCGATATCCAGATCCCTTTGAACGGATCGGCCCTTTCAGGTTGGGCCGGGAAAAAGGCGATCCTCGGAATTCGACCCGAGCACCTGGAACTCGATTCGAAGGGCCCCCTTTCGATTTTGTTTACTGTGGGTCAGGTAGAGCTTCTCGGGGCCGATACCCTTGTCCACGGTCACATCAGCGAGGAAAAAGTCACTCTGACGGTCCGCCTGCCCGATGTGCATCGGTTTGAAAAACAGGCCACGATCCGGCTTTCCATCTCACAGGAGAAGTTGCACCTGTTTGATCCGGAAACGAAAAAGAGGATCGACGGGTAGTTTGTAGAAATTTGGACAAAAAATGTCAATTTAAAAGAACTGACCCTATTCCTCCTAACCTCTAAATGGATTGGCCTGGTCCGATCTCAAAGAAAAAAGGTGGTGGTCAGCGCTGATAAACGGTCTTTCCATCCACCAGGGTCATAAGGACCTTGGTTTCCAGAAGTTCTTCCGGGGGCAGACTTAGAATATCCCGGTCGATGACGATCAGATCCGCCAGCTTTCCGGGTTCGATGCTGCCCAGCCGGTCCTCATCCTTGCTCAGGTAGGCCCCGTTCCAGGTATAGAGTCTGATGGCCTCCATCAGGCTTATGGCTTCCTCCGGACCTATCTCAATTCCACTTTGGGTTTTTCGGGTTACCGCGGCATACATCTGGACAAAGGGCGAATAGAACGTTATGGGACAATCGTTATTCCCGCCGGCTATGATGCCCATTGCCTGCATGGTCCGGTGAGGATGGAGCCACCGGCTCCTCTCCGGCCCGAAATTCTCAAAATACTGGTCTCCAAGGCCGTACATATAGCCGATGCTGCTGGAAGGGGTAACTCCAAGCTCTTTGATTCTTTCAAGCTGCTTCGGGGTACAGCAACTGTTGTGCTCCAGTCTGTGCCTCATATCCGGGATGGGCTTCATCTTTTGAGCGTTTTCGATACAGTCCAGGGCCAGGTCAATACCCCGATCACCGATACTGTGAATACTGCAGCGGAGGCCTGCCTGATGGGCCTTAACCACCAGTTGCTCGATGATCTCCGGATCGGTCATCATTATTCCAAGCCCTTTTGGACCTCTGTTCTGCGGTTCGTACACCCCGGCCGTGCCGCCGGCTCCTGAGCCGTCCCCCATGATCTTGAGGGTCATCACCTTCAGCCAGTCATTACCGAAACCGCTCTCGATACCCAGATTGGTCATGGCCTCATTAAGATTAGCCCCTTCCGGTTCCCTGGGAAAGGCACTGACCATGAGGTTCACCCTTACCTTTTTGACGCCCTCTTTTAAAAGCTGCTGGTAGGCCCGGATGGCCAGATTATAACCACTGGCATCATGGGTGGAGGTAATTCCCCACTCGGAAAACTGGTCCAGAACCAATTTAAAACCCTCCTTCAACTCCTCGACGGTGTAAGGAGGAATGACCCTGGTGGCCAGCGCGGTGGCCGTCTCGTACAGGAGGCCGGTCGGTTCATCGTTCTGATCCCGGTCGATTTGGCCGCCCGGAGGGTCCGGAGAATGACGGTCAATATCGGCCAGTTCAAGGGCCCTGCTGTTCACCAGGCACTGGTGGCCTGTATCCGAAAGAATAAACACCGGGTTATGAGGAGCCGCCTGATCCAGTTCCCAGCGGGTGATATGCCTTTTCTCCGACAGTTTGGAATCGTTAAAATTTCCACCCCGCACCCAAATGCCGGGTCCAAGTTCATCCGCCCGCTCTCGGACCATCCGGAGAATATCCCCGATGCATTGAACCGCCGGTTGGCGACAGTTGATTTCTGTTACCAGTGACGCAGCCAGGCTGGGGTGAGTGTGCGAATCGATGATACCGGGCAGGACGGTCTGATGCTTTAGGTCAATAATCTCCGTCCTGTCGCCGGCCGACTCCATTATTTCAGAAGTCGAACCAACGGCCAGGAATTTACCGTCTTTAATAGCGGCAGACTCAACGATGGAGTCAGCCTGGTCCATGGTGATAATTTTGCCGTTGATGAGGACCCGATCTGCCCCAAATAATTCTTTCACGGTCTCTTCCCCCTTTCGTCACTCGTAATTCATAAGGTTTTTTCCGGCCTTATCGGTCAGAGAGCATAGAGAAACAGCGGAGGTCTTGAAATTGGCTGATGCATCTATGGCTCCCATAGTAATCTTCCGCAGGGGCTTCGTCAAAAAGAAAATAATGAGGCCCTCATTCCCCACCAATGTTACCTTGCCTTACGTCTTAAAGTTTGTTAATTTGGGCTTTGACCAAAAGGCTTATTGAGGGAAAAAACCCTTCTGGAAGGACCCATCAATTTAAAAGGAGTCAAAATGACAAGCAAAAGGACACAGGAACTCATCCAGGCAGACAAAGAACACCAGGTCCACCCCTGGTGGATAACCGGGCAGGAGATAAGCAGGGTTTTCGAAAAGGGTCATGGCATCTATCTGGTAGACACGGAGGGCAAAGAATATATGGACTTTGCCTCTCAGCTGGTCTGCTCTAATCTGGGGCATCACTGTCCGGAGATTATTGAGGCTATAACCGCGGCGCTGGACAAGATTCACTATGTGACCAATTTCTATGGGCAAACCAATGTCTATGCCATTGAACTGAGTCAGAAGCTGGCCCAAATTACCCCGGGAGGTCTGAAACGTTTCTACTACACCTGCGGGGGCTCAGAGGCAACCGATACAGCGCTTAAAATGGCCCGGGCCTACTGGTATTTCAAGGGGCAGGCCGGTAAGTACAAGATTATCAGCCTGTACGATTCTTATCATGGATTGAGCGGTTATTCCATCAATGTCACCGGGTTGGGAGGCGGCAGGATGCACAGTCCCTTTGGTCCGGCGCCGGCCGGCTTTCTGCGGGTACCCAGCTACTACGACTATCGATCCATGTTCGGTGATGTTCCTGATAGTGCGGTAATGAGTGCCCGGTTTATGGAAAAAGTTGTTCAGCAGGAGGGAGCGGCGACCATTGCTGCCTTCATCGCTGAGCCGATACTCGGTTCTGGTGGCCACGTTGAGCCTCCTGCTGAGTGGTGGGCCATGGTCACCGAGATCTGCAGGAAGAACAATATCCTGTTAATCGTTGACGAGGTGATGACCGGCTTTTGCCGGACCGGCAAAATGTTTGCTTCGGAGCACTGGAATCTCCAACCGGATATAATGACCATGGCCAAAGGAATCACCGCTGCGGTTCTGCCCTTCGGAGGCGTGGCCTTCAGTGACGAGGTTTATTCCGCCTTTGAAGGGAAACCCTTCCCCCATGGATTCACTTATGCGGCCCATCCGGTCTGCTGCGCGGCCTCCATTGCCACCATAGACTATTATTTGAAAAACAGGATAGCGGAAAATGCGGCCAAGGTAGGCGAGCATATCAAGAACCGTCTGGACGCCGAATTCATGCCGCTCCCCTGCGTGGGTCAACATGGGGGGCGTGGTCTTTTTCAGGCAATAGAACTGGTAACGGACAAGGGAAGTAAAAAGCCGATTTCTGTGGCGCAGAATGGAGTGTTGACCCAGAAACTCTATGAACAGGGTATCTGGACCCGTATCCAGGGGCCGAATTTAAACCGAATGGAGATCTGTCCGCCCTGTACCATCACTGTGGAAGAAGCCGATAAAGCCCTGGATATCATTAAGCCTATTTTAGCCGGATTCAAACCGGAATAGATGACGGAGAAAGGAATTGACCAGGCCGTACCTATACAACCTGAATCAGCCTATGGGCCATTCTGAGCCTTATCCGGCCCGGTATTAGATCGGAGAAATTGATATGGAAGAGAAAATAGACCCCGACGATATGATTTCTTTCAAAGAACTATTTACCAGTAACGTCTTTGAACAGGAGGCCCTTATTAATATCTTGGACAGGAAGGGAATCATTACCAAGGCAGAGGTGTTGGAGGAAATAAAGAGACTGCGGGAGATGTACAAGGCACCCATCGAATAAAGACATGACTGAACTCCCTCTATTTGATGAGGAATACTGGGATGCCTTTCTCAACCTGCTTGATGAAATCCATACGGTCATGTCGTGTTCAGACAATAAAGAACCCTGGTTCCCCAAAGACGGGGAACGGTTAGAATTGAGTTTAAGAGTTTATGGGCGGTGGCATCCAGAGGAAGAAAGAAGATAAAAGATTTCATAGAAAAGAATGACGGCCCAGAGATGGACCCCTTTACTAAGATGGTTGTCCAACTGGCCAAGGATCTAATTCAAGCAATTCATTAAGTCTTCATTAAAGGAGGATAGCAATGCTTAAATTAGAAAAGCTGGAGCAGGATCGTGAATTTAAAGACCAAATGCCCGTCTTCAATGTTTATCGCTCAAAAATTCCAGGAGGCTGGCTGGTATTTATGTACAACCTGGAGTACGAAAAGGACACGACGCTCCAATTAGCCTATGGCTGGGGATATGGTGGTGTTACTTTTGTCCCAGATCCTGAACATAAATGGGATGGATCATCCCTTCCCTAGAATATAAAGAACGGCTTTATCTGTTTTTAAGGTCCACAGTCACTGGGTTTCAGCAAAACAAAGAAGAGCCTCGTACCGGGGTCAAATCTTTCCGAATAAACCATCGGGGAACAGTTTACCGCCTTGCCTGATGAACCCCGGACAAAAGGATGTCCATTGGAAAGAATGGACCCCATCCCTTTCTTTACGAGAATATCATTGCTGATATTAGGCTTGCTGATTTAAATCCTTTTTTCGTTCCCCTCCCAGTACCGGTCTTTGAGAAGCCGTTTTAAAAGTTTCCCGGTGGGGGTTCGCGGGAGCTCATTTTCAAAATCGATGCTCACCGGGCATTTTATTTTTGCCAGATGCTGATGGCAAAAACGGATCAGTTCCGCTTCGAGTTCCGGTCCTGCCTCGGCCATGGTACTGGGCTGAACGATCCCCTTGACTTCCTCTCCGAACTCTTCGTTGGGGACCCCCAGCACGGCCACGTCCAGGACCTGGGGATGAGTGATCAGGATGTTTTCAGCTTCCTGGGGGTAGATGTTGACCCCCCCGGATATGATCATATTGGTTTTACGGTCCGTTAAATACAAATAGCCCTCTTCGTCCAGGTAGCCCACATCATTGAGGGTGGTCCAGCCTTTTTCGTTCCTGGAAGCGGCGGTTTTTTCCGGATCGTTGTGATATTCGAAGTCCCGTCCATCGGAAAAATAGATCGTCCCGATTTCACCGGGGGGAAGGTCGTTTCCCTCCTCATCCAGGATGTGGGGAACGCCGATGATCGGAAGCCCCACGGTTCCCTGGTGAACCAGCCAGTCCCGGGAGTTAACGGCACAAAGCCCGTTTCCTTCGGTCCCCGCGTAGTATTCTATCAAGATGGGCCCCCACCATTCGATCATCTGCTGTTTTATCTGGACCGAAATGGGGGCAGCGGCATGAATGGCGACTTTATGTGAGGAAAGATCATAGCGGTTTCTTTCCTCCCCGGGAAGTCTAAGCATCCGGATGAACATGGTCGGAACCCACTGGCTGTGGGTGACTTTATATTTATCAATAAGCTCCAGACAGGTAAGAGCAACGAAGCGGTCCATGATAACGGCCGTCCCGCCGCTCCGGAGGGTGATCATAACGAATCTCAGAGGAGCGGCGTGGTAGAGGGGCGCCGGTGAAAGATAAACAACCTCTTCATGAAAACCGAACAGGAGAATCAGTCCCATAGTTTTGGCCTGGATCTCCCCGTAGGGGATATCGTCCAGTTGAACCTTGATACCCTTGGGCCGGCCTGTGGTCCCGGAAGAATAAAGCATGTCCGTGCCGGTAACCGGGTCGGGTAAAGGGTCTACCGGGAACCCGTAAACCTTCTTTTCATAAGGCTCGAACCCTTCCTTTGTTCCGCCGACCATGATCCGGGTTATCTTTTCCGAAATCCTTTCGATGAGCTCGGAGGCCACCGGACTCATGGCCATAGAGGTAAACAGGACCTTGGCCCCGCTGTCGTTGATGATGTACTCGACCTCCGAAAGGGTCAGATGGGTGCTGATGGCCGTGTAAAAAAGACCCGAACGGGAGGCAGCCGTGCAGATCTCCAGGAACTGACGGTTGTTTTCCATGAAGATGGAAATGTGGTCCCCGGTTTTCAACCCCAGGGAACGAAGCATTCGGGCGCATTGATTGGCCCGTTGATCGAGCTGAAGGCGGGTAACCACCTCGCCGGTGGAAGCCATGATGTAAGCCGGTTTGTCCGGCTTCTCCTTGACCATTTCCCTCGGGTGCTTGATTTCCATCAGTTCCAACTCCTTCGAATATTAAGACTTAGTAGGTTGATGAGATAGTTCAAAGCAATAAATACACGCCGGTTAGTTCAAATTCAGGATATCGGTTCGGCTTCTATCTTATCCGGGCTTGGAGTATGGCAGAGCAAGTTTTAATGGAAAAAATTGTAAAGAGAAACTGCTTTCTTCACAACCGTCTTATCTTGGGTAAGATTTTTCTTTTTGATGGGAGGATTATAAAATAACCCGGATAACCGGTCAAGGAGAATAAATCAACTCCCCGGCCTTTTTCCTTGACTCTTGTTTTAATGCCCTTTTATAATTTCTTTTAATTTGATCTCCGGATTAACCCGACCGGCGGGGCTATTGCCCTGGGTCATCCCATCGGTGCTTCCGGGGTCATGTACTTTGGGGAGATGGTCCACCACCTCAAGCGTACCGGGGGGAAGCCCGGCCTCCAGATGCTTTGCGGCGGCGGGGGAATCGGTATCGCCACTGTGGTGGGAGCGGTCTGATTCATTACAACCGTCTGAGACATTGATTGGGCGGTGAACCTCCCTTTCCCCCTGTAGCAAGAGACGGTGTTGCAATTTCCTTTATTGTCATTTCGACCGAAGGGAGAAATCCTGAGGCTTAATGATAGGAAGAAGTTAAGATTCTTCGCCTTCGCTCAAAAGGAGAAATCATGAAAAAGATAAAATATACGGCAGGTTTGTCTGCTTTGCTGATTCTTGTGGGATGGATGGGATCTTTTGTCCCTCGGGTTTGGTCCATGGGAGAGAAAGGGTACGTAAATATTTCCGCAGCTCAATTTACTGAGATGATGAAAAATAAAGATTTCGTACTGATCAACGTTCACATTCCCTATGAGGGGGAGCTTCCGGGAACAGACCTCTTTATTCCGTTCAATGCCATGGATCAGAACAAAGAAAAACTGCCTCGGCAGAAAGACGCCAAGATCGTTGTTTACTGTAGAACAGGACGAATGAGCGACATTGCCGTTGAGAAACTGGTTCGTATGGGATATACGAGGGTGTTTCATTTTCAGGGAGGCATGCGCGAATGGGAAAAGAAAGGGAAGGCGCTTCAGTTTCGATCGAAATGAACCGGTCACAATTTATGACCGGTTCAAAAAGCTGAACCCTTCTTCGGTGTTGCCGCGGGCGTTTAAAGAACAAGGGGTTGCCGTGCTTTCCAGTGTTTTGAACAGGAATAGCGAGCGCATTCCCCGTCCCGCTTGCAGCGGGACTGCGTGGGTTAGCGAGCGAACTACAACAAATAAACCCTTTCCTTGCCTGGAAGATTCCCTGCACCTTGGTGCAGGGAGCTTCAATAGTGATCGTAATCTTTTAAATCAGGCAGGCCTTTGTTTCCCGATTTTCCTTCAGTCTTCTGTCTACCGTTTACTTTTAAATCGGCCTTGTGCCCCTAATCAAATTGAAAAGGAGAAAAAAGAATGGCTAACTGGGCGGAATTTGCTTTAGAGCTGGAGCGTCTTCTTCGTCTCACCACGCGGCCGATTGCCTACAAAAAGTTCGAAAAAGCGGCCGAGATGGAGAAGATACCGAAGTTACAAAAGTTTGACCGTGCATTTAATTTTTGCCAGTTACCCTCCCTGGTGCGGAGGGCAGGCTGGACTATCGGGATAACCCGAAACAATTTAGGCGAACGCTGCGCCAGGCTGAGCGGACTGGCTGCTACGACCGACGAGGCGAAACAGCGGGAAGCGGAGACCTTCGCGCGGGTGTCCTGGTTCGGGACCAAAGAGGATGCCCTGAAGCAGCAGGCGGATTACCCGTTAATCCCGCCGGGAGAGGCCGTTGTACTCGCACCCTTGCAGTTTGTCAGCTTCGAGCCCGATGTCGTCCTGGTCTACGGCAATCCCGCCCAGATGTCCCTTTTGATGAACGGCATCCAGTTTACCGACTACGAGCTTTTGCAGTTTTCCTTTATCGGCGAGGGGGCCTGTACCGATTCGTTAGCCAAGTGTTATGTAACCGGCAAGCCCTCCCTGGCCATACCCTGCACGGGCGAGCGAAGGTTCGGCTCCGTTACCGATGATGAACTGGTCATAGCCCTGCCGCCGGGCGCGGTCGGACATGCCGTCGAGGGGCTTAAGGGGCTTTATGCCAGAGGGCTGAGATACCCCATCTGGTTCATCGGGCCTGAGTGCGACCAGAATACCTCCCTCGCAAATCCATATCGGTAACAGCTCACTTTCCCTGGCTCAGTGCATGGCTGGGGTCAGATGCCCTCTGCCCTCTGCCCTGAACCTTTTATTCGCCGAACGTCTTTTATTATTTTAGCTTTTAATCTTGTTTTCTGTTAAAATAATACGCAGTTGATCTTATAAGTCATTCAGGCTGCAAAAATATCTGTTAACATTAACGGGGGGAAAGATAATACCAATTGAACAGGAATAGCGAGCGCATTCCCCGCAGCTTGCTGCGTGGGTTAGCGAGCGAACTACAACAAATAAACCCTTTCCTTGCCTGGAAGATTCCCTGCACCTTGGTGCAGGGAGCTTCAATAGGATATCGTAGTCTTCAAGGAGGACCAGACTTAGGCGGCCTACTGCCCGGAGTTCGATATTTCAAACTGTGGCCGGGATATTCAACAGGCCAAAGAAATGTTGAAGACCGCGGTAAGGCTATTTGTCGAAGAGGCAGAAAAAATGGGGACACTTGAAGAAATTCCGGAGGAGTCAAGATACAAGAAGGACTCTGCTGGACGCTGGATATCCCCCAAGCTCGTAGTAACTGAATTGGTATGCGCCTGTTGAAATGCCCAAAAGGCTAACCTGAAATAATAATTACAATTTCATGCCGGATCAGATCAAAAAGAATGGGAATGTTTTGAAAGAGGCTTCGACGGGTTACCTCCCGGCCGGTAAGGGAGCTGATGATCAAGGCATTGATTTGACCCTGCTGGAGGAAAGTCTTCGCTTGACCCCCTGGGAAAGAATGCTCGCCAACGACGACGCCTTGAATTTTGCCGGGTCACTGCGCGCCGCCATGAAAAGACGGAATGCAGAATCTTAGCGAACTGGTGCGTCGGTTAATTGTTTCGGACGTCGAATTCGTCCTCGTGGGCGGATTTGCGGCCGTAGCCCACGGGGTCACCTTGGTCACACGCGACCTGGACATTTGTTGCCGGTTCACGGAAACCAATTTGATGCGGATTCAGGAGGCCTTCACGGATCTGCATCCCTTTCATCGCCCCAGGACAGATTTGCCGCTGAATCTCACCCCTGAGCAGTGCGCCGGCCTAAAGAATCTTTATTTAAGTACAGACCTCGGGAATGTGGATTGTCTGAGCGAAATTCTGGGCCTTGGTGATTTTGATGAAGTCTTCCGGCAGGCTGTCAAAGTCGAACTTCCCTCGGGAATGTGCCATATCCTGGACATTGACCCGTTGATCCGTGCCAAGGAAGCCATGAACCGCGAACACGACAGGATCACCGTGAGACATTTGAAGGAAATCCAGAAACAAAAGCCGAAGAACTGATTCTGGAGCGGTTTCCTCCCTCACCTCCCTGCCTCTCGCCTTTTTCCTTCCTGTGAGCTACAAGCGATCAGCTTTGTTCTGGTTTTCCTCTCCAGCCTCCCGCCTCGTGCCTCTCGCCTTTTTATTCGCCCAACCCCGAACGTTTTCCCTGCCTTTCCCTTTCACTCCGAATTTTGCTGGTCTATCTCGTCTGTTAGGTCTATTTGGTTTGTTTTGTTAAAAGGTTTTGTTTTCAGCTTTATGTCTTTGGCCCTTTGGCTTATTCTCCGAACGCCGAACTCTGAACGCTGAACATCTTTTAATTTCCCCTTGACTTTCCCCCTTTTCCCCTTTATTTACTTACTATTACCTTTGTTTCTTCATTTTTGGAAGGATAGTTCCTTTTTTATCGCCGAATGGTCCTTCTATAATTTCCCCTTTAAGCTCCGGCATGCCCGCCGGGCTATGAGCTGTCCAAATTTGTGAAGTTAACATTTCATTAATTGTTTACATTGAAAATAGAGGGCGTGTCCTTTTTTTTTCGACCAGACAAACAAAATAAACCAAATAGACCATACGACCAAAGTCCCGGCTGAAGTGATAGCTGAGCAGATCTTTCTTTTTTCGAACAGTCAAGAATTTAGACTTTTCAATAAATATGTTTAACTGAAAAAATTAGAGAAAAAGAATAATTGTATGGTATTTCCATTCAATTGTATGGTATAACCATTCATTATGAACCTGTTAGCTCAAATACTTTCTTCCAAGGTAAGGGCCGAGATTTTTAGGATTCTATTCGGACTGGTAGACGATCCCCGTCATATGAGAGAGATTGAGAGGAGATCTGGATTTGCTTTAGGGACTGTTCAACAGGAATTGAAAAAAATATCAGCCTTGGATTTGGTAATAAAAAGGAGGGATGGGAATCGGGTTTACTATCAGGCGCGGAAGGACCACCCTCTCTACCCGGAAATTCATAATCTGGTGTTAAAAACTAACGGTATGGCGGATCTGTTTAGAGAGGTCCTAGACAAAGAACCCCAAATCAAGACCGCCTTTGCATTCGGATCCATAGCCAGTCACACTGAAAAAGCCGCCAGTGATGTTGACCTGATGGTCATCGGTACAATCTCGTTGAGAAAAATGACCCAGTTATTGATGGGCCTGTCGGAAAAAATCGGGTGGGAAATTAATCCCCATGTGCTGAGTCCGGAGGAATTCTTTAGACGAAAATCCCATAAAGATCATTTTATTACCCAATTGATGGAATCGTCGAAAATATTTATTTTGGGAAACGAAGATGACCTTAAATCAATGGGTTGAAAACGGCTGGTTGCGCGCCCACCAAACCAGCTCAAATGAGATCGATCTTACCCCAGTTTAACGGACACTTGAAATAGGGATGATAGAGCCGAAAGGAGTGTCTTTTAAGGAAGCGGAAGGTGTTTAGCCGGGGGTTTAAGCTGGAATCGACGAGTATTGCCGGAAGAAGGGAAGAACCCTGCAGCTGGCCCCGTTCGCTTCCCCCAAAACACGGACTCCGCACTCCCAACGCTCAACGGCGAACGTTACACCCACCGTTGGGGAAAAACCCCTTGACATTTCCCCCTTTTCCCCTTTATAAATCAAAGTGTTATCCAATATTCCTCGGGTAATTTTTTCCTTTGAGCTTTCAGCTTTGAGCTGTTTATTTGCCACTCACGCCTCCCGCCTCTCGCTTCATGCTTTTTCCCTTCCTTTCCCCTTTTATTGCCTCCGGTAAAATTTCCTTGACTTTTCAAAATTTTGTCCTTATTTACAAATACATACCTTTCAACTTTGAGGGTTTAGTTTCTTATTTTCCTCTGAACGACGAACGCTGAACGTCGAACATCTTTTTCCCAACTTCCTCTGAGCTTTCAGCTTTGGGGACGGAGGGACGTCCATGAAATAACAACTTAAGCCAAATAACATATGAAGTTTCTAAATATCTTTCTGCACTCGATCCCTCTCCCCATGATATGGAACAGGGCAAAGTCATTAATTGAAATATTTCCTGGGAAAGTCGTTATTTCATGGACGTCCCCTAGCCCTTCACATTGCGGCGGAATAGAGTTTAAATGCAACGTGGAATCAACCAAATAATGGAGGCAATGATTCAACAGGCACATGGTCTCTGGTTTTTTTCAGGGTAATGGCATCCAACGGGCAATTGGCGGCACACACGCCGCAACCAATGCAATAATCCAGATCAATGGCCATTAAAGTTTGACCCGCCTCCTCTTTGGATTTAATCACTTCCATGGGGCACATCTCTGTGCAGATTCCGCACAGAGAACAAAGGTCATCATCGATCATCGGCGTAAAGTTGGTGTTTGCCGCTCTCCCCTTGTATCTCATATCTTTAATGGCGATTAATGCCCCGCAACAGCATGAGCAGCAGTTACATATAAAGGTTGCAGGCGCCTGCATATTCTGGGTTGAATGGACCAATCCTGCCCGGGAAGCCTTTTTCAACAATTCCATCATTTCATCAAAATTCAGCTTCCGGCCGATACCCGCTTTAATCGACTTCTCCGCAGCCTCCCCTGCACCCAAGCAGAAATTTTCATCGGTCCGTTTACAGGGTTCACCTGCTAATTTTGCCGCTGTTCGGCAGGAGCATTGACTCACGGAAAAGATGTCATATTTTGAAAGGTATTCTTCAAGAACTTCAAAAGGCAGGATTTGATGCTCCACTTTTATGGTTTTATTGATTTCAATGGTTTTTTGTGTAGGCTCCACTGCAGGCACAAAACGCCATCCCGCATCCGGGTTGAACTCAGAAGGTTCCTTGATAGGCAATTCCAATCCCGGCATAAAGGCCATTTTTAGCAGGCTGCGATGAGCTTCGGCAGCCTGCTTCATTCTTTCAGGGTCATCTTTTTCAATAGTAAAATAGCTTTCAAAAACTCCAGGCAGGTAAGCGGAAATAAAAACATTTTCTTGTCCGTCATAGGGGAGTTTGCCTTTCATCAGCATATCAATCCACAAAACCCCGGCTTCTTCAAGGGATCTTCCTGCCAACTCCGCTGCTTTTTTGAGCGGCACTTTTTCCCAGGTTTTATTGAGACAGGAGGTTATAAATTCGGCCTCTTTCTCGGAATACATGTTTCGCAACAGCTTGTCCGTTAATGGATGTTTCGGCAAAGGGGCAAAGCCTGGAACATTTGGGCTCAGCAATTGCCGCAGCTTTTCATATGTTTCCTCTGTATTTGCCATTTCAGTCTCCTTCCGGGGCTTTTGAGCCGTTTTTAGTGTTTTATCCGCGATGATTTATCCGCCTCAACCTGATCAACCAATCGGGCTCCGGCTATTTCCATTCAGGAAGAAGCGAAAGATATTAACACACTAGCGCCAGATACTTGATAAGACATTGCTTTTTCGTAGTTGGAGTATATGAAGAGAAAATTTGTGTGTCAAGAGGAATTCGAAAGCAATAAAGGGGTCAAGTAAAGGGGTCAAGTCGCCGTTTGACTTATGAAGGTGGTTTGAGCCTTTGATTAAAGTAACATGGGACACAGAGAACCTCCCCCGGTTTGAGGGATGATTGAAAAGGTTGATTTCCGTTTCTCTTTTGTCTTATAATCTTCCCGCTAAATAAGCTAAGGCCTATCAAATCCATTCATTAATGAGGTAAATGAAATGAAAAAGATCAACACTGTGCTGGGATTGATTGCTCCGGAAGATTTAGGTTCGACTCTCGTACACGAACATATTGTCGCCAGTCAACCCGGCTGGGAGTGTGACCCTTTATCCCGGCCCTACGACAGAGGCAAAATGGTCCAGAGATGCCTGCGCGCTTTATCGCCGGTCAAACCCTATGGCCTGGGAGCGATTATTGACGCCACACCGGTCGACCTATACCGGGATGTCGAAATCCTGAAAGAGGTCTCCGAACAATTGCAGATCCATATTATCTGCTCCACCGGCCGGTACACCGAAAAACGGGGCAAATGGGACTACCTGAAGGCGCGAAGCGGCAACGGGGTCGGGGATATGGTTAGCGAGCTGTATGACGGCTTTATGCAGGAAATAACCCGGGGCATCGGCGATTCCGCCGTAAAACCCGGGGTGATTAAGGTGGCGACGGGTCTAAACTGCATTTCTTCCATCGAAGAAGCGGTGCTGAGGGCGGCAGCCAGGGCCTCTAAAGAAACCGGCATTCCGATTATCACCCACACCGAGGACGGGACCATGGGACCCGAACAGGCCGCCTTGCTGGTCGGGGAGGGGGTGGATCCGAAGCGCATCATGATCGGCCATATGTGCGGTAACCCTTCCTTAAAATATCAAATGGATGTGTTAAGCCAGGGGGTGAATATCGCTTTTGACCGATTCGGGCTGGAAATGTTTTTGCCGGATAAAATCAGGATCGCCACGCTGATCGGTCTTCTGGGAAGCGGTTATGAGGATCGCGTCATGTTGTCTCATGATTTTATCGGCTGCTCATCAGGACGTGGAGGGGTGATGCCGGAGGAGGGTCGCCGACTAACAGCCAACTGGTCGTTCGTTCATGTTTTACGCGACATCATTCCGGCCCTTAAAACAGCGGGCATCACCGATGCCCAGGTCAGGACGATGATGGTTGATAACCCAAGGCGCCTGTTGAGCGATTAGATTAAACTGCCGACGCTTGTGGATTGAAAATAATAAATGTGAAGGGTGAAGGGGTCTGTCTTTGACTTATGAGGATGGTTTTCGATTCCGGGAGTCCGGAGGGCCATAGGTGATTCCTTTCGAACCAGGTCCCTTTCCAAATCTGCAACACCGACCAGGGTCCAGCACCCTTAAGTGAGCCAGGCTATCTTTAAAACCCCATCTTTTTCGAGTTTACGGAAATCGGGGTCACCTGTCAGCAGGGCGGCATTATTCATCTTGGCCAGCGCTGCCGCAAAGGAATCGGCATAGGAAACCGGATAGTTCGCCTTAATCGTTGCTGCGCTCAGGAGGAGGTCTTCATTGATATGTTCGACAAATTTTATTGGGAATCTCTTGATACGGCTATAAGAGAGATCCGCCAGATCCCGGCCCTTCTCGCGCAGGGTAATATAATAGACTTCTCCCAGATGGAGAACATGTAAATAAAGACGGAGAACACCATCTTTTGCCTGATAGAGGATGGTCTCTATCTCTTGAGCGAAGGGTTCGTTTTCGAGATAGCCTATGAGAGCAAAGCTATCCAACACATAGCTAACTTCTTCGACCAAGTTTTTTATTCTCCCGTTGCTTTTCCAATTTTTTCTCTTTTAGATAAGCCTTTAATAAATTCGATCCCCTCAACATCCCCCTGGCGGCTTTGATAACGTCACCCGTTTCCGGCACCATCAACAGACCTTCTTCCCTGGGAATCCATCGAATCATCATTGACGGAGCAATGTCATATTTCTTCCTTAATTTCTTGGGGATCACAACCTGACCTTTTGAGGTTACCCTGGATGAATCTGCTTTCACCTTTTAACCCCTTCTTTTTCTATTTAAACAACATGACGGCCTCGTAAAAAGTCCATCTGCTGTGTTGCGCTGCATTCTTCCCCGCTTTTCAGTGGGGCAGGCTTAGTGCGGCATACTACTAAGTACGCCTCATTCCTCAAGATTTGCACGCCTAGTCCCGCCTTTGGCGGGAGAGCTTTTTTCTTTGCTGCCCTTTTTACTGACTTTTTACGAGTTCACCAAGATTCATTTTACTAAAAAAAGTAAGAAATTGTCAATAGATTTTTCTTACTAATAATTAGGCTCATCCGAAAAATAGATTTCCGGATGAGAGCTTTCAGCGATTAGCAAACAGCTTTCAGGACGTTTTAAAGGACGGCCGGCCTTAAATCTCAGGCAAGGGGGCCGCGAGCCTAACTCCAGCTTTCGGCAATTCTATCCAAATGGAATCGGGTGTCCCCCCCGAGGGCCAGGTTGGCCCTGGTTCTCAAATGGTAAAGACCGATGTCCAGTTCCTCGGTGAACCCTATGGCCCCATGGAGTTTCATGCAGTCGACACAGGTTCTCTGGTAGACCTGGTTGGCTTTGGCCTTGGCCATGGAGATTAACGGAAAGGCCGACAGCTCCGACAGACCGGCGTCGATCCGCCAGGCCGCCTCGTACACCAGATAGCGCAGTCCCTGGACTTCGTTGAAGAGATCGACGAGATTGTGTTGGACGGCCTGAAAGGATCCGATGGCCGCACCGAATTGGATCCTTTGTTTCGAATATTCCGTGGTCATCTCCAGGACGGCCTGCACTCCCCCCAACATCTCGGCGCTTTTCAAGAGGGCGGTTCTCTGTTGGATGAGCTCCAGCACCGGCCATCCCCTGTCCGCCTCTCCCAGCAGGTTGGCTTTGGGTACGCTTACCCGGGAGAAACGTATTTCACACTGTTTGTCTCCGGCTGTTGTCAAGAGAAGGTCGATCTCGATACCCGGACTTCTGGGGTCCACGACGAACACGGTGATTCCCTCCCGGGGATTCAGCCCTTCGCTCGTCCGGGCGGCCACCAGCAAAGAATCCGCCATGTTTGCGTAGGGAACGAAAAGCTTGATCCCGTCGAGGATATAGACATCCCCTTCCGCCTTAGCCTGCATCCTGATGCCCGAGGCTTCATTGCTCCCTGATTCCTCGGTCACGGCCAATGACCATAAGGCCTCTCCGCCCGCTATCGGCGGCAGGTAACGCTCTTTTTGTTCCGCGGTGCCGAAGGCCAGGATCGGAAATGAGCAGGCCGCGACCGTAGGGAAAAAAGGTCCGGGAAGGAGACCGCGGCCCATTTCTTCCATTACCAGAGCCAGATCGATCATCCCGCCCTCCACCCCTCCGTATTCTTCGGGCAAGGCCAGACCCATCCATCCCAGTTCGGCCATCTTGCGCCATATCTCCGGGTCGTATCCTTTTTCGCTGCGATTCAGCTCCCGCACTATTTCCCTGGGACACTCGTTCTCGATAAACTTCCTGGCTGTACTTCTGATCAGTTCCTGGTCACTGGAAAGACTGAAATCCATGTCATGACTCCTTTAGTAAGAAAATGGGTTCTAGGATTCGAGGATTGAAGCTCCCTGCACCAAGGTGCAGGGAATCTTCCAGGCAAGGAAAGGGTTTATTTGTTGTAGTTCGCTCGCTAACCCACGCAGCAAGCTGCGGGGAATGCGCTCGCTATTCCTGTTCAAGTGATTTTACTTCCATGCCTTTCCCTGGAACCCTCGGCCCCTTGACTCCTGGAATCCTTTATCTAATAAGATCTCGGCAAACCAAGGCCGAATTGGCCGATGATGTTTTTCTGGGTGAACTCGGTACCGGCGGCTGAACTCATACCGATAAGGTTCCAGTAAAGGCTGCACACCCCTCCCAAATCCCGAAACCATTTCAAGGCCCGGCCGGATCGTCTGAGTTGTGAAAAGGGCCCCAGGATGTCCATTCCAACCGTGGACAGGCGTTTGAGAATCTCGTCGTTTAACACCTTGTCCCGAGAAGGCTCAAAGGTCGGGGCCTTGCCCTGGGACATTTTCCAGATCGTCTCGTAGGCCAGCAGACGTTGCACCTCGATATCGATAGCCACATCGGCCAATTCCTGCCGAATCTCCGACCTGGCCGTCAGACCTTGGCCGTCGGCATAGCGGATCAGTTCCTCCAGAACGCGCTTGTTGTGTCCGTAGGAACGGGCCGCCACGCCGCCTCGTTCGTAGCCCAGGGAGCGCATAAGCTGATACCAGCCCCGGTTTTCCTCGCCGACCAGGTTTTGCACGGGAACCCTGACCTCGTCGAAGAAGACCTCATTGAAGTGATGATTGCCGATGTAGTTCCTGATGGGACGGACGGTCACTCCCGGGCTTTTCATGTCGACGATGATGATGCTGATGCCCTCGTGTTTGCTTCGGGACTTCGGGTCGGTTCGCACCGCAAGCCAGCACCACCGTGCCTGATGGGCCGCACTGGTCCATATTTTTTGTCCGTTGATCACGTACTCATCTCCCTGCCGAATGGCCTGGGTGCGGAGATTGGCGAAGTCGCTTCCGGCATTCGGTTCGCTGTATCCCGTGCACCAGACGCCATCCGGTTCGCCCGCGGCGATGAGCGGCATGTATTTCCGTCTCTGCTCTTCGGTCCCGAACAGGATCAGCGACGGACCCACCCAGGACACCCCGCTCACACCCATGCCCGTTCCCGGAATCCCCCAGTAGCCCCCTTCTTCCGCATAGACCAGGGCCTTCCAGCCGGAGGCGCCCTGTCCGCCGTACTCCCGCGGCCAGGTCATCGTCAGCCATCCTTTTTGGGAGAGCTTCTTGGAGATGGACATGATGAAGGCCCACTCCTCATCAGAGTCTCCCTCTTCGAACATCCCCAAAGCCCAGTCCGGAGGCAGTTCCGCTTTTACGAAGTCCCGGATCTCTTCCCGAAACCGTTCTTCCTGCTCACTGAATCGAAATTCCATTTAAATGCCCTCTCCTTTTTGATTACTATGGTAATTAGATAGAACTTTCCTCTTGTTCATCTCTTAGATAAAACGTCTTTTGCTGTCTTACAGGGCCTTCACTTTGGGTTCATGATGAAATATTTTATTGACTATCCGCCATGTATCCTCGATTTTCAACAAAGACAGGTAGTCGGTAAACCACAGACCCAGATAGTAATCCCTCACTTTTACTACAGCCACCGTTTCGGTCAGATCCATGGAAACGAGACTCATATTATATTCTTCGCCGTTCTTGGCCGGGGAAGGCCTGGCCGCAACCATCTCCAGCCATTTTTCAAGAGGAAGACGGGTCAGATTCCCGCTGAAATACCCCATCAGGGCGGCGCTGGGGTGAAATGCCTTCTTTAATTTTTCCACGTCTGAACGGTACATCCCGTCGAAATAGAGCTGTACGGTTTGACGGATACGTTGGATATCCAGGGTATCGTTGGTCATAAGGCCTGTTCCTTTCTGCCTAAGCTTGTTAGATTTTACCCCTAAAGCCTCAGGAGTCAATACCAAGAAATTTTTTTTCTCCGCCCCCTTATTCTTTGATTCTGAATTTTTCCTGGAACCCTCACCCGCTGCACTTTCGGCTCATTTGGTTTCAGCACCAAAGCTCCCGCCGGCACCGTCTCGTTTGGGACGGATTCAGGCCTGGTCCCACCAATACTCTCTTTACTGAAACGGGCCATGAGAGAAAGGCCCCCGGCCCCCAGGGCCCCTTTAAGCATCATTCTTTGAGAAATCGTACCCATGGATGCCTCCAAACCACCTTATCCACTTTTTTATTCACCGAATCACGAACGGTTCAATTCCATTTCCTTTAATGCCCGGCGAAAGACTTTGCCCACCGCTGTTCTGGGAACCTGATCGATGAATTCCACCAGCCGGGGCCATTTGTAACCGGCCATTTCTTTTTTGGCCCAGTCCATGATCTCCTGCTCACTGATCTTGCCTTTATATTCCTCGTTAAGTACGATATAGGCCTTGATGGTCTCTCCGATCTCCGGATCGGGCAGACCGATTACCGCGCACTCCAGAACGGCCGGATGCTTGTAAAGGCCGTCTTCCACATCATCAGGCAGCACCTTGTAGCCCTTATACTTGATCATGTCGGTCTGCCGTCCGGAAATATAGAAACAGCCCTGATCGTCCATGTAGGCCAGATCCCGGGTATAAAGCCATCCGTCAATAATGGTTTCCAAGGTCTTTGATTCTTGTTTCCAATAGCCCTTCATGACTTGTGGTCCCTTAATGGCCAGCTCCCCGATCTCCCCTGGAGGAAGTTCTTTGGATCGGGTTTCCGGATCCACGATCTTGGCATCCGTATCAACGACGGGGATGCCGATGCTGGCCGGGCTAATATCGAGCCAGGTGGGTTTCATGTGCGTGGTCGGACTGGTCTCGCTGAGGCCGTACCCCTGTCCCACGTTGGAGCCGACCATTTCTTTCCATTTCCGGGCCAGTTCCCCGGGAAGCGGGGCCGCGCCCGAAATAACGATTTCCAGGGAAGAGAGGTCGTATTTACCGAAGCTCGGATCATTGATCAACATCTGAAACATAAGGGGTATACCGATAAAACTCTCCGCATGGTACATTTCGATATATTGCATGATCTGCTCCGGATTGAAGCCATTATAGAGCATCATGAGGGTCCCCAGGGCTATCTTGAGCTGAACCTGGGAAAATCCAAAGGAATGACACATGGGCAGGACATCAATGCTTGAGACTTTGATGTCTGCATCCCCTTGAAAATTGGCCTCATAAGCTGCCATCTGAAAGACATTGGAAGTCAGGTTATAATGGCTGATCATAACCCCTTTAGGCGCGCCGGTGGTTCCGCCGGTGTAGAGCAGGACGCATAGGTCTTCCCTGGGGTTGATTTGAACCACAGGCGGTCGGGCCGGGTGATTCTCGATGAGCTCTTCCAGGCTGATCGCCTCACCTGACTTTTGACCGTGGACGATGATGTGCTCTATCCCGGTTTCCTTACCGACCTGTTCCACAACGGGTTGGAAAATGGAGCTGCAGATGACGGTTTTGAGGATGCCGCTGTCCCGGGCTATATGGGCTATGTCCGGGGCTTTGAGCATGGGGTTGAGGGGTACGATCACCGCCCCGGTCTGGCTGATGCCGTATACTGAAAAAATGAATTCAGGGGAATTGATCATGTAAAGACCCACGCCATCCCCCTTTCTTACCCCCAAATCGGACAGTCCGGCGGCGATCCGGTCGCTATAGTGCATCAGCTCCAGATAGGTGTATTTCCTCTGGTCCTGGATAGAATAGATGGCCAGGTTGTGTGGGTATCTGCGGGCCGTTTCCCGGCCGAGATAATGCAGGGGGATCTCAGGATAACGGACGGTCTTGGGCACCCCTTCAATATAAAGCTTCTCCCAGGGTCGGCCGGGCCTTACCCAGGGACTCTGATGTTCAAAATCCTCAAAGTTGACCTCAAACAACGGTGTGCTTTCCTTGGCCATAATCAATGACTCCTTTCTGGCATCAAAGTAATTTGAATGGTTAAGAACTTCCTTTACAACTCCTTCCTTTTCTTTAATTATATTCCTGCCCGGTTCTGCCGCCTATCGGTTGAATGGATTTTGGAATGACCTCTTGATCTTTACCTCCCACAACCAAAAGGTGAATGTGGTTAGAAGTTATCATGTAGTTCAATATTGGCAAACCAAAATGTTTCTTAACTTCAAGGAGCCACCCCAAATACCGCTGGCGATCTCTGGTAAATTTAAATAAGAATTCTTGTTTGTGGCACCGAGGGAAACCGGCTCCGTTAAATGCGATGCCCATTTAACCAGGGTTTGCCAGATAGGATTAGGAAGGAAATGTCTGGTAGCTCTTGGCACTGGTGTTCCGCTTAAAAGCTTCTTTTTGAGGGGAAAAAGTTGGCTATTAGGGTTTTTTGCCCCTCACTTTATTCAACCTTTTTGGAAATTGAAGCTCCCTGCACCAAGGTGCAGTCCCGCAGGGCGGGATTCCAGGCAAGGAAAGGGTTTATTGGTTGCAGTTCGCTCGCTAACCCACGCAGTCCCGCTGCAAGCGGGACGGGGAATGCGCTCGCTATTCCTGTTCAACCCCTTCGACGGGTCCGACCCCCCAGTAACCCCCAGTCCCTACTATGGCGGGACCGAAGACCTATTTAGCCGTTCCCTGGTGGGATAGATTCTCTCATTCCTTTTGAAAGTTTAAAAAGTTCCCAATTGGCAGGAAGAGATTTTAATTTTTAAGGCCTCACAGGCTGAGGTAATTTCTCTCCTGGCAAGTTTGAATTTCTCCGCTATCTCCCAGGCCGAGGCACAGGGAAGTTTCTCCTTAACCAGGGATTTCCCTATGGCCGCTTCCAGGGCAGGGGATACCGTTTCTGCTGCTGCAGCCCTTTTATCCGCAGGGCCATAGCCGAAAAGCCCGAGCTGGCATTTAAAGACGGGTATTTCAAGTAAATCGACAGCAACCCCTACCTCACCTGGGGTTACTTTTAATCGGTCGGCTACCTTGAAAGCAGCGGCGCAGGATATTTTATCGCCAATGGTCGCTTGTTTTACCGCTTCGGCGATTGTTGGATTCAACTTAAGTTGCGGCGAGTGCTTTTTCGCATAGCCGCCTTTGTTTTTGTGGGTCATGGATTTCCTCCCCGATAGTCTTTGGTCCATTTTCGTCGTATCGGAATCAAATCTTTCCGAATAATACATCGAGCAATAGTTTACCGCATTGCCTGAGAAAACATACACAAAAAAATATCAATTTAAAAAAATTGACCCCGTCCCTTTATGTTTTATCCTATTTACCTTGACTGCCTTAAAAAGGTACCTGGATGCCGGCGTTTATAATATGGTCGATAAAGTCTGAACGGAGGTCTCCCTCATAGCGCAGGAAAAGGGAGGTCCTGCCCCATCCTTTTACGGTGATGCCCAGCTTCGGTAAAAAACTGCAGGACGAGTTGCTGTAGCCGTTCACGGTAAAGCTCTCCGGCTGACCGCTTAAGGAAGCCTTTAACCCCCGGTTATCCAAAGGGGCCTGGTACCCGCCGCCGAGCCAGAGTTCCGGGATAACCCTTAAACCGCTTGGCAAGGAAATGATCCGGGCTAAGCGAACCCCCAATTCTCCCCTCCAGGTCCAGGTATTATATCGATCGACCCTTAAGTTCAAACTATCGGCACCTCTTTCGGACAGGGCTTCCTGAGCAACATAAATCAGGTACATCCGGGCCATGGGCTGCAAGTCCCACCCAACCATCTTTTTATTCAGCCCGCCGTTTAGACTGATGGCCAGGTTATAGGCATTCGGGGAAGAAGCGGCCAAGCCATCCACCCCCGGGAAACTGATCCGCCGGCTGACATCGGCTTTACGGAAACCTCCGGTTAAAGCACCCTCCACAAAAATAGGGTCGGCCGGAACACTTCCGTAAAAAATCAAATTGACCCGGCTGATATTCCCATCGCCCAGGCTTTCATTCCAGGAAAAACCGGTCCGGGAGAGACTGATCCCGCCGCCCAATAAAAAGTTTTTTTTAACCCAATAATCGGCTCCGGTCAGAAAGCTTCCGGTTTGGTATTGGAAGCCCACATGGTCTCTGGAGCTGTCTTGCCGGCCGAAGGACCCTATCCCTACTCCCCAAAATGAAAGACCCTTCTGATTCATCTCAAAAGAGGAAGGGCTTTTGCTCCCAGGGGAATGGGTTGCAAGGGGAGAATTGACGGCTTCCTTGCCCTTGGAAGAAGAGGTCCTCACCCGGTTTCGACGGTGTTCCATTAGGACATTGGTGAAGAGTATCGTGTTTTGGATGTCAAGCTGGGTCAGGGTGTCGTAGCGTTCCGGACTGATCCGGGTCAAAGCCGGAGGTAAGGTTTCGGTCGTTAAATACCCCAACAGGAGATTCGCCAGGCTCCAATCGCTAAAAGGTTCTGCCGCGGGCAGACGGTCGATATAAGCGGCTACTGCTCCGGGGTTGCCGCCTTGGGCCAAAGGGGAAAAAAGGAGATTCTGATCAACCAGCGTTCTTTGCCGTTGGTAATTTTCTAAGGAAAGGCGTGAGACCAGCAGGATCTGCTGTCCTCCTCCATCCCCCCAACCGACGATGGGGCCGGCGCTCCCGATCCGAAGTATGGTTCCGGCCGGTACCTTGACGGTAGTCAGATAATCATTAAGGGCCGGGAGGGCGAATATATCTTTAACCTGAGCCGGGGATATTCCCCGAAGGGAGGCAGGACTCATCAACCACCCTCCGACGGCGCCGTCTTTTAACCGGCTCGGGTCCCTAAGATAGGTCCGGACCATAACCAGGTCCCGGGTGGTGCGGATTTCATAGACCGTGGTCCCGGAGGTAAAAGGCCGGGTTGTGTTGGTAGCCCGGCCTTGATTGATCAACTCCTGATTAACCTCGCTGGCGGAAAGGACGGCCTGTATTTCCCCCGGTGGAAAGACCAGGGGATCAGGGGCTCGGGCCATGGACTGGTCCGGGGAAAAGCAGACCTGGATGAAGAAAAAAAACATCGGAAGGATTGTACGGAATAAAAACGGGGTTCTCATTTTTGGAATCCTTCCGGAAATTTAGTCGTTAGAATAAAGGCCGGGCCTAATGATCCTAAAGGGAAGAAGTTTGGGTTCTTATTTTTGACAAGGCTTAGCTTTTGAATGGAAAGAGTATAAAATAAGAAGCAAGAGCGGTCAAGGAGTATCGCATCGGAATCAAATCTTTCCTATTGACAATTGTTTTTCAAATTGACCTGAGGCCGTTGTGCCCATCTTCTGGAGATGATTCTTAAATAGTTAGTAACAATTTCATTGACAACCCCCAAAGCCCCCTTATAATAGCTATTATCGACTTATATTCAAGGGTCCCTTTCTTACGCCTTAACTTTCTCCTGATATTAGTGGTGCAATTAACCTAATCCATAGAAAGTCCTTCCTTAACCAAAGCGGGAGGATTGAATGGAGGAATAGGGTGGATCACCAATGGATCTTGAATGCCCTTCAAAAGATCCATGTCGGGGCGTTTGAGTTCAACCTAAAGGCCCGGGACCCCCTGGTCCTGCCTGCCTATAAGGGGTCCACTCTCAGGGGAGGCTTCGGCTATGCCTTCAAAAAGGTGGTCTGCGCCCTGAAGAACCAGGACTGCCCGGCCTGCCTGCTCAAAGAAAAGTGCCTTTACTCCTATGTCTTTGAAACCCCGCCCCCTGCCAATACGCGAATTATGCGCAAGTACAAGGCAGCCCCTCATCCCTTTATCATCGAGCCGCCTCTGGAAAGGCAGCGGATCTATAAACCCGGAGCGGAATTTCAATTCGGCCTGATCCTCATCGGTCGGGCCATCGATTATCTCCCCTATTTTATCTACACCTTCGACGAACTCGGCCGGACGGGCATCGGCAAGGGCAAGGCCGGTTTTGATCTGGTTTCCGTCAATTGCAATGGAGATCAAATTTATGACTCCCAAACCAAGACCCTGAAACCTATTGATATTCCTCAGCCCGGGGTTGAGAGGTCTCTTCCCTTCAGCCTCCAGCCTTCGGCCTTATGCCTGTCCTTTCTTACCCCCACCCGCATCCAATACAATGAACACTTGACCCTGGATCTTGAATTCCACATCCTGGTCCGCAATCTTTTGCGCCGCCTGTCGCTCCTTTATTACTTCCACTGCAACGGCGATCCTTCGAATTGGGATTTCAAAGGGATGATCGAAAAGGCCAAAGAAGTGAAGGTTAAAAAAGAAAACCTGCGCTGGTATGACTGGGAACGCTATTCCGGACGGCAGGAGACCCGGATGAAGATGGGCGGGTTTGTAGGCGAGATCACTTTTGAAGGGGAAATCGAGCCCGTTATCCCCTTGATCCGTATGGGGGAGGTACTGCATGTGGGTAAAGGGACGAGTTTCGGGCTGGGGAAGTATGAGATAAGGGAAGATGTTAGGGAATAGATGGTAGTGGAGATAATGGTGAGATCGGATTTGATCTGAAGGAGAAACGGGCGAGATATTGGAAAAAGAGGGAGGAAAAGGAAATTGAAAATTGATGATTTTCATCAACGTCCCAACGCTGCAATAATTAATGTTTTTTTATGTAAGTTCTTAGATGAGGAGATCTATAATGCCTGATTACTTAGTGGTATTGGATATACCATCCATTAAACAGTATGTCTTTATGACCCATAAATTGAAGGAAATTCAAGGAGCGAGCATCATCCTTGACAAGTTAAATCGGATTGATTTTTATAAACAACTCGCTACCTACTTGCCTTCAAAGAAGATTGATCCAATTTATGCCAATGGAGGCAGTGCCATGTTTGTTGTGTCCGACATGGAAGAAGTTCCACTACAAATGGCTTTAGCGGCCCTTGAAGGACACGTTAAAAGAGTTACTTGTGGAGGTGCTTCCATCGTATGGGGTTTGTCGGAATATAAAAACGACTTTAATTTAGAAATAAAAATAGCCCATTTTGACCTATCAATTAAAAGACACCAAAGTGTTCCGGCCGAATCAATTTTCCATAGCCCTTTTTCTAAAGAATGTGATAGTTGCTCCCGCCTAGTTGCGATTTCTGATATTGATGAAGATTGGCTTTGTCCTGTTTGTAAAACCAAGCGTGATTTTAGTTCCCAACGGACAGGAATATGGCAGGAATTCAATAATTATCTTTCCCAAAAATTTAATTTAAAAAACCCGGCGAACCGACCTACCGATTTTTCAGAAATTGGTAAAGCTTGTGATGGTGACTTTCTGGCCATAGTTTATGCTGACGGTAATTCTATCGGAAGGTTAATAAGGGAAATAAATACAAAAAAACGGTTTAAAAATTTTGCCCAAGTTATAGATAGCTCAATAAAATTAGCCTGTTTTGACGCCTTAACTAAAATCTTCCTAAATATAATCGAACAAGAAGGGAATGGAAACATTTCCTTTCCTGCTGACATCCTTCTTTTAGGTGGGGATGATCTTTTGGTGGCCTTGCCAGGAGACAAAGCATTATCCTTTGCTTATAATGCCAGTATTATTTTCGAATCGTTAACAAAGAAATTTTTTACAGAAACTAAAGATAATTTTTTTAATGAAAAACTTGGTGGGATGGGAAGCACAATCTCATTTGGTATCGCCCTTGGCAAATCTCATTATCCCTTCCGAGTTTTATTGTCCCAGGCAGAAGAATTACTCAGATGCGCTAAAATTGCTGGGAGTCAAGATCCAGATGCCAAGGATTTTTATATTCCCAGTTATTTGGATTTTCACTTGTCGTCTCAATCTCATCAATTAAACATCCCCCATATCCGAGAAATAGATTATTCTTTTGAAAGAAATATTGGAGAGGGGACTTTAAAATACAGCCGCACATTTCGACCCTATAAAACACAAGATTTAAAGAAACTTTTTGATGTTGCCTCAAATCTGAAAGCTATCAATTTTCCAAAAACTAAATTAAATGGTCTTTATCGTGCGGCAATGGAGAACCGCTCTCAATCTATGTTGGAGACTATACGTATCGCTACTCGATGTAAAGAAGGGGAACGAAAGGTTTTGTTGGAGGCATTGGAATTGTTCGACTGCAGAGAAACGATGCCTTGGAGCCCTGGGAATAGAACATTTGTAACGGAATTAGTGGAGTTCTATGAATTCATGAGTTAATGTTGCCAGCAAATTAGGAGGGGAAAAGTGATTCTTTATAATCTCATGGTAAATTTAAAAATAGTCCCCGTTCAATTTTGGCATATAGGTTCGGGTTTAGGTCGGGCCTATATTAATAGGCTAATTTTAAAAGACGGATTGAATCGCCCTTACATACCGGGATCACATCTGAAAGGAATTCTGCGCCAAAGATGTGAAGATTTAGCTGAAACTTTTGGATTTGCTGTCTCCGATCCCCACGACGAAAGCAACATTTCAGTATTTAATGATTCGAAGACAACATTATTCTTAATAGAGCGATTGTTTGGGTCAAGATACGAAGGAGAAAAGTTGTTTTTTAAACCGGCCTACTGGTCTGCAAATGATCTGAATGAATGGTATCAAAGGGTAAATATTATTGAACAGACCCGTACAGCCATGGATAGGGCCTTAGGAACAAGCAAACAAAAGCATTTATTCAGTAGTGAGTATGTGTTAGGCGGAAGTCTCCAGACAACGATAATTGGGCGGCATAGTTATCTAACCTCGGAGAGACCAGGGGAATGGCCAATAGAATATGCAATATTAATAGGGGGACTTTTATCTTTAGATCGAATGGGAGGAGATAAGACCCACGGCAAAGGGAGTATTAAGACAGAAATTAAGGAGATATTATTTAATGATGTTTCTATTGATACTGAAAGGGCTTTAGAACCATTACTTGAGAAGGAATTGCCGTTTTGGGTTGATCTTCTACGAAAGGACTAATATGGAAACTAAGTTTGTTTCTGCACGACTATTAAGCCCTATCTCTATTTCGGCGGAACGCCAATCGCAATTTTCCGAATCCTTAGATTATATTCCAGGTTCAACAATAAGAGGGGCGCTTGCACAAAGATACCTGGATCTGTATGGAAAGGATGATTTCTTTGATGAGATTTTTATCAATGAGGATAGTCGCTTCTCAAATCTTTTGCCGTCGCTATCGTCCACACAGAGCCCTCGGATCTTGCCTTTGACGGCCATGACTTGCAAGAACTTTCCAGGATTTTCCGATCATGGTGTTGTTGATAATCTCTGGGTTCTATCAGCGCAAAAATTCTCATTGAATAGTTCGGACCCATTAAATCCGGAGGTTTTTTCTCGACAATCCTTCTGTGATACGTTTGGGTGCGGAAAAGATAGGATAACCTGGCTTGGATATTGGAATGGAGACACTGAAAACCCGTCATATATTCCAGTGCCCAAAATAGAAATCATGCACACCGGTATTGACCGCCAAACAGGAACCGTAGCTGAAAAAATATTATATTCCGTTGAAGCGATTGACCCTTTTTCTAAGGTCTCTGAATCTTCACTATATTTTAATGGCCATTTCAGGCTTACTGAAAAGGGTTGGGAAAAATTAGATAAAACGATAAAACAGTCCCCAATTTTATTTTTAGGACGAGGGAAGACAAGAGGCCAAGGTGAAATTGAATTGGATCTTTCCCCTGCTTCTTTAGAACAAGATCATGTCTGGGAGGAATGGAATCATGCCTGCGGTAGAACCCTTCAAGAAATAACTAAACAGAATCACAATGGGACCTATTTTTCTATTACCTTATTATCAGATGCCATTATGGTTGATAAATTTCTAAGATATACAACCACTATGGATCTTCCTTTTGTCGGTTCACAATTATTGGTGAGTATTTTAAAGCAAGGATTCGCTTTTGGATGGAATCAAGTTCATAGACTCCCCAAGGAAGATGAAAAAACCATATCTCGCAGTTCCGTTTTTCTTTTCCATTATCCTGGCCAAATTGATGAGATTATGGGCAGCTTATTAGATATGCAAACCAATGGAATTGGCTTGCGTCGGAATGAAGGTTTCGGTCAAATTCTAATTAATGATCCATTTCATAATAGTTTCTGTGGTATCAAGGAGGGAAATTCATGATCAATCCAGCCTTTTTGAAAGAGTTAGATATTTTTCTTGATCAGTATTATGAACAGTCAAAGAAGACTGGTCGGTATCTATCCATCTGTTTCCCTGGTAAAGGCGGAAAAAACCAAGTCCGCAATTTTGAAAATATTGTTTATACGGCCAGGCGAATTTCGGCCATACAAAATTTTATAAAAAATCAAATGGGCAAAGAATCTAGTGAAAGACAGACATGGACAAAAATTCCATCGGAGTCGACGATGTCGATGGGCGACTTTCTCTTGTTCCAATTAGAGGAACTTATCCAAAAGGCAAAAAGTCTATCCGAAAATGATCTTGGGCTTAACATGGAATTCGGCCTTTATTTGGCTCGTATCTGGGCAAAACAGGTGGCCAGCGAATATCTCTATCAAATAATCCGGGGAGGTGCGGATGGAAAAGATTGATAGGTACTTACAGTCTCCTGAATTTCTTGATTTGGCAGATAGGTTCTTATATCAGAAGGCCCTGGAGAATGTTGAGCATTACTTCAAAAGAATTCTTGATCTCCAAATTAGCAAACCCATAAAAAAAAATCAGGTAAAGGGTTTGCAAATAACCAGTAACGAGAAAAGCTTTTCCCAGTTATATTCAATGGCCAAAAACCAGTTGGAAAAAGCGCGATTGCGTCTTAAAGATCCAGATCTCGAAGAAAGTCGGGATACAATATTCTGGAGCATGGTTTGCGAATTAATTGATAATAATAAAAAGGGGGCTTTTGCCCTTAAAGAGCAAGTGAAAGAGATCCTTGAGACGCAAGGGTTGGGAGACGGAACAAAAAAAGAAAAAAAAGTTGCCACAGAAAAATTACGTAGTGAACTTACCACAATATTTTTTGAACATTTTTGTTGCCATTACTATTATTTATCTAATAAGCCAATTAATCCGGTCTAAAGGAGAGAAATATGCAACTTCAAGCAAAAGTTCGAATCGAAGGGATATTGAGGTTTGGAACACCTTTCCACGTTGGATCCGGTCGCCCGGGTGAGAGCCTCAGTGAAATGGGTGTACTGTTGGATCCTTTTGGGAGGCCAATACTTCCCGGTTCAACTTTAAAGGGGAAGTTTAGGGCTTCCGCTGAAAAATTAGCTCATGTTATGGAACTTACTGCCTGCCTATTGGACCGAAGCTTATCAGCGGTGAATTGTATTGGTGACGAATTCTATCGCAAAGAGAAAACTGATGAGTATAGGGCTTTAACTGATTCATCCAAAAAGCTTGACTGGATTAATCAAAATACTTGCCATATTTGCCAATTGTTCGGGTCTCCTTTACAGGCGGGGCGAATTTTTTTTAGTGATGGGAAACTTATAGAAGAAACTTGGGCAGGGACTGTTCAAACACGCGATGGAGTTGTTATAGACAGGGATAGTGAAAGGGCCAGAGACAGGCTTAAATATGACTTTGATGTCGTGCCAACTGGAACTGAATTTGAAATTTGGATAGAGATGATTAACCCAACTCAGCAAGGTCTTGCCTTGTGTGGTGCGGTGATACATGAGTGGCAGGAGGGAACCATGATAGGCGGATTTACTTCCCGTGGCCTGGGAAGAGCAAAGTTAAATTCCATTAAAATTGAACAAGTCAACTATCTTGACCCTTCTAAACGGATTGCTATTTTAATGGGTAAGGGCTGGGAAAATGTAGGATTGAGTCTCTTAGATAATGCAATGAATTCTCTAATTCAACCTCTTGCGACAGCAACCAATTTAATAAATCGAGGAGGAAACCATGCTTAAAAGAATGCATTGTCAGATGGATATTACCTTGGCGATTACCCCGATCGATCCTATTCTAATTAAGTCTTCTTATGCTTCTGTTTCCGGATCTCAAATGCCGTTCGTAAGGATAAACAGGGGAAAAACCTTTGATGAAGTCTATATTCCAGGGAGTTCGCTTAAAGGTGTAATCCGATCTCATGCCGAAAAGATTTGTCGAACATTAAAAGACCAAAGCGTTTGCCTCCCTTATGGGGATGAAGGGGAAGAGGAATTCTGCGGATCACGATTCAAACGTATTGAAAATTCAAATAATCTTAAAATCGTTAACGAAAAAGCCTACAATCTTTCCTGCCCGGCCTGCCGTACTTTTGGGTCAACCTATTTCATAGGGAGGACCAGCATTAGTGATGCTTATGCAGATCCTGCTCCATTCACGGAAACTCGTGATGGGGTGGCCATAGATCGTCGTACAGGAGGAGCCGCCAAGGGATCGGGGGGAGGTGCTAAATTTGACTATGAGGTTGTCACACATGGGACTTTTCGAACGGATATAACTCTCCGCAATTTTGAATTTTGGCAATGGGCGCTTCTGGCTTTTGTCTTACGGGATTTTAAGGATGAACTCATTAGGATTGGGTCAGGAAAAAGCCGGGGGCTGGGTCGCATTCAGGGTATTATAGAGAAATGTACTTTGGCCTATTATGATAGGGAATCAAGTCTTCGCGATCTAAAAGATTTTTGTACACCATCGGAAATAACAGCATATGGATTATCTGATTTTAATCCAACAGATCCACCACCACTTCCAGATTCAGAAACCCATGGGTTACGCAGTGTTTATAACTTGACTGATTCATGGGGCGGACTATGTCAAATCATATCTCCTGCCTTGGCTTCCTATCTTGAAAATTTTGACTGGCTGGGGAAATTTAAAGCCTTTGAGGAGGAATCCCGTGGCAATTTTGAAGGCTAAAGATTTAGATTATGGGGGTTGGAAGTCTTTAATAGCTGAATTGTCTGTTCTTGAGGGAACCCGTATGATCGTAGAGTCTATTGGGAATATTTGTTTTGAATGGTTCGACAAAGAACGGGTTCTTATTGAAAACTGTATTCGAGGCAGGATATTTAATCCCCAGGGTGAATTAAAATGGCGTCGGATTGGAGATGTTTATAGAACGGTATTTCTTGGCGATATTGACTGGGCCGGGGGAATTTTAATAGATTCATCCCAAGAACTTCAGGAATTGATCTCTAAAAAAGAGTGGATGGTCCTTTGGGGGAATCGAACAGATTTTAAGGATGAATGGCTTGAACAGTCTATTCCTCAATATTTTAATTACCCTTTTCAAAACGGGGTAATTTCCAGAGGCCGACTTAAATTGATAACAGAAAATTGGTATGATTTTTCAGGCCGATTAGTCTTCGTTCGTTATCTCGACCTGGAAGAGATGGAGGGGGAAAATGCCACAAGGTGAAACATATTGGAACCCTTATAGAATGATTCCGGTTAAAACTGGACGATTGGAACGTCATTGCCCGATAACCCATGAAGCAATTAAAGGGATTTCAGGTGAAATTGAAGCCTCATTGACAACAATTACGCCTCTCTTGATCGGGACTCAGGAAGGTAAAAATAAAAAGCCGGTTTCAAACATGGAGAGCCATTTGCCGGTTTTACCTGGGAGTTCACTCAAAGGAATGATCCGTTCCTTAGCTGAATTAGTGGGAAACGGCTGTGATGTGACGGATAGCTCTGATCCCGAACATAGCAAATGTAAAGATATTGAAAGGCTTTGTATTTGCTGCCGGTTGTTTGGTATGCAGCATGATCAACAAAGTTTTTTGGGGAAAGTTCATTTTAGTGAAGGTTGCTGGATCGGGGAGGGGAAACCGGAACTTTTAGAAAATCAACCCGTTCTTCTATCCAATCCAAAAGAGCGGCATACGGCCTTTTATAATTCTAACAAGAAATATCGAAAACTTTACCATCATCAGCCCCTCCGCACCACCGGTCCCTTGCGGGCAAAAGATTCTGCTCAAGAAAAAATGGTATCTCTCCTAGCAGTAATAAAATCTAATGAGACCTTCTCCATCAAAGTGAGTTTTATCAACCTCGAAGAGGATGAATTCGGGCTTCTTTTATACTGTTTGGCTTTGGAAGGTAATGTTACCGCTATGGTGAATGGTCTTGAACATAAAGGAAATCTTTATCATAAGCTTGGTATGGGGAAGCCTCTAGGTATGGGAAGCGTTAAAATTGAACTTCTCAAGTTAAGTCTCTTTGATCCAGATATTGCTATACGTTATCGGTTATGGGATGGCCGGAATCTGATCATTTTTGAAACCGAGGAACTTAAGCAAGAGATATATAATAGAACAGCATCTCTTCGAAATGATAATTCGCCTACTATGCAGTATTTAAGAAGTATGCTCCTCTGGATACCAGATGATCAGCGTTCCTTTAGTTATCCAGAAAGGAATTCAGAAAGGGATTGGTTTACTGACCATAAGGGCGTGCCTTTAAAGGACCCTATTTCCGGGATATAAATTAGGGAGTCCAAATAAGTCTTATAAACGATTCGATTTTTAGACATTCCCAATTAAAATAGAAAGGACAGTGAATTGAAATCTGTATTCCTTAGCTATAGCCGAAAGGATCTCAGGGTTTTCTAAAGCCATTAAGCCAAGGAGTCTTCTATGACAACAGCAAAGACCAAATCTCGCGAAGATGGCAAAAGATTTCTGCAAGAAGCTTTCTTGCTTGAGCAAAAACTTCTCCAGACAAAATTAGAGTTTTCGAGCCAAAGTGTAACCCACCCGGGCAAGTTGGGGGAAGTAAATGAATGCTACTTTATTGAGGTTCTTCGAAAGTACCTGCCGAAGCGGTATGCTGTTGATACGGGAATAGTTATTGACAGTACAGGAGCAACCAGCGATCAAATAGATGTGATTATCTATGACAATCAGTACACTCCCACTTTACTTGACCAACAGGACCATAGGTTTGTGCCCTCAGAAGCCGTTTATGGGGTTTTCGAAGTAAAGCCCACCATCAATAAAGGCTACTTAGAATACGCAGGTAAGAAGGCCGAATCTGTGCGGAGACTAAAACGGACGAGCGTTCCTATTATTCATGCTGGTGGAGAGTTTCCCGCAAAACAACTATTTCCAATCGTTGCCGGGATTGTTGCAAGTAAAATTGAATGGACGAATGGGTTTAAGGCAAAGGCCTTTCTGGAAAATTATCACTCCCTGACTAAATTCCAGATATTGGATTGTGGTCTTGCAGTCTCCGGGTACGTTTTTGACGTTTATAATAAATCACTTAAGATCGGCCCCTCTGAACAGGCATTGGCTTACTTTCTTTTCCGTCTGTTACAGAAATTACAGTCTCTCGGCACAGTCCCAGCGATTGACTGGAATGCCTATGCTACAGCACTGGGACAACAAAACAAACCCTATCCGATTTGAACTTTTATCTATTACTCTGGATCTATCGTGACGACTTGATGAATAAAGGATTGCGACGTGCAGCGCATGGCGATAGGATTCCAGGTATAATCAAGTTCGGAGATCAGACTTGATGAATAAAGGATTGCGACACTGCCTTAACGGCTTGTTGCGCGACGGCCTTTTCCGGGTTCGGAGATCAGACTTGATGAATAAAGGATTGCGACTTCCCGGGTTGCCCTTTCTTGATCGCTGTAATACGGTTCGGAGATCAGACTTGATGAATAAAGGATTTGTGGAAGGCTTTGGGAATACAGAATACAGGAGACAGGAGTCAGAATGAAAAGGGATCCGGCAAAGGGATT
>Ga0154639_119_pt2 | contig 83076 bp, 65 predicted proteins | sample Rifle2008BG13ft_FD_116068 | JGI IMG/M metagenome (GOLD analysis project Ga0154639, IMG submission 116068) | Deltaproteobacteria bacterium RBG_13_43_22 | reverse complement strand
TTTTCGCTGAATGAGAATATCCCCAAGGCGATTTCGGTCATTACCTACGGTGAATTGCTTTTTGGGGCCAAAAATTCAAAAAATGTCGAGAAGAACCTGGCCGTTGTTTATAGAATCAAGGAACTGTTTCCTATTATTGGAATAGACAAAGCCGTCATGGAAACGTTTAGTGCCGTCAAGGTCACTATTCAAAAAATAGGCAGTCCTATTGATGATATGGATTTATTAATTGCTTCCACGGCCATGACTCTGAATTACACCTTGGTAACGAATAATGAAAAACACTTCAGCAAGATCAAGGGGCTGAAGATAGAGAACTGGAGTAGAGAATAAGGGTAGTCTGTCCGATTTCTCCAAAATGGAGGAACATCCATGAAATGCCCGAACTGCCAAGCTGAAAACTCTGACAAAGCCAAATTCTGTATTTCCTGTGGGAAATCCCTTCAAACAGTGATAGAATGCCCCCAATGCCGTCATTTTAATAGAACCAGCGCCAGGTTTTGTGAGGAATGCGGCCAACCCCTGATCTCATCACCGGCTCCATCCCTGGCAGCATCTACACCACCCACGGTTCCCCAACCCACCTCCTTTGCAGGCGGCCGCTACCAGGTCCAGAAATTTCTCGGTGAAGGGGGTAAGAAGAAGGTCTATTTTGCCCATGATACGGTGCTGGACCGGGACGTAGCCTTTGCCTTGATCAAGACCGAGAAGTTGGACAAAGCCTCCCGCCAGCGCATCAGCCGGGAAGCCAAGGCCATGGGCAAACTCGGCGACCACCCCAATATCGTCGGCATCTTCGATATGGGGGAAGAGAACGGCCAGCCCTACGTGGTCCTGCCGCTTATGCCCGGCGGTGATGTCGAAGGACTTATCGAGAAAGCCCCGGAGCATCGTCTTCCCGTCGAAAAAACCCTCAGCATAGCCAAGGCCGTCTGTAAGGGTCTTGAGTATGCCCACAAGAAAGGGATTATTCACCGGGACATCAAGCCCGGCAATATCTGGATGGGAACGGACGGCACGGCTAAGATCGGCGACTTTGGACTGGCCATCGCTATGGAGCTCTCCCGACTGACCCAGTCCGGGATGATGGTGGGCACCTATTACTATATGCCGCCGGAGCAGGCCATGGGTGGTGAGGTGACAGCCAAAGCCGATCTGTATTCCTTAGGAGCGATGATTTACGAGATGCTCACCGGCCGGCCTCCCTTCAGCGGTGATGATGCCGTGGCCATCATCGGACAGCATATCAACACCCCGCCTGTCTCTCTTTCCTGGCACAGACCTGACCTGCCCGCTCCCCTGGCCGCCCTGATCTTAAAACTCTTAGAGAAAGACCCGCAGAAACGCCCGGCCTCGGCTGCCGAGGTGCTGAAAGCCCTGGAAACCATCGAGGCGGGCAAATCCCAAAAGGCATCCTCAGAAGAGGCCATGACCCTGGCAGAAAATCCCCTCTACCGTAGGGTGTTCGTCGGCCGGGAGCCGGAGCTGAGGCAACTGCAATCGGCCTTTGATAATGCCCTGTCCGGACAGGGTTCCTTACGGATGATCGTCGGTGAGCCGGGCATCGGCAAGACCGCCCTCACCGAGCAACTGGCTACCTATGTCAGCCTGCGGGGTGGGAAATCCATCGTCGGTCACTGCTATGAAGAAGGCTCGCTATCCTTACCCTATCTGGCCTTTGTGGAAGCTTTAAGGACCTATGCCACAGACCGTGATGTCACCGAACTCAGGAAAGAACTGGGCACGGGTGCACCCGATGTGGCCCGTATTTGCTCCGAGGTGCGGGAACGGCTCAAGATAGAACCTGATCCCAAGGTCAACCCCGAAGAAGAAAGATACCGTTTATTGCAGGCGGTGACCGACTTTCTGGGCAATGCCGCCAAGGCACAACCTCTACTTATTGTACTTGAGGACCTTCACAGCGCCGACCGGGGAACACTGGAGATGCTCGGGCATGTCTGCCGTTACTTAGAGGGAAAGCGGCTCTTATTGATCGGCACCTACCGGGACATCGAAGTGGACCGGGCCCATCCCCTCTCCGCTTCCCTGGCCGAACTGAGACGGTTGCCCAGCTTCGGGCGTGTTCTTCTGCGGGGTTTGAATGCCGACGAGGTCAGAAGGATGCTCTCCAGCATTGCCGGGCAGGAGGTACCCTGGGGACTGGCCGAAGCCGTGCACCGTCAGACCGAAGGCAATCCCCTCTTTGTCCAGGAGGTGGTGCGTTACCTGGCGGAGGAGGGGGTCATCACCCGCGAGCAAGGGCGCTGGCAGGCCAAAGGCGACACGCCGGTGGAGATGCGCATCCCCGATGGACTGCGGGATGTCATCGGCAAGCGTCTTTCCTCCTTAAGCGAATCCTGCAACAAGGTTTTAGCCGTAGCCGCAGTAATTGGTAGGGACTTCCGGCTGGAGGTCCTGCAGAAGGTAGCCGGCATATCCGAAGAGGAATTGTTCAAGGCCCTGGAAGAGGCCAGAAAGGCCGCCGTAATTGAGGAACGTTCCGGCGCCGGGGCCGTGGTGAACTACCGTTTTGCCCATGCCTTCTTTCGTCAGACTCTTTATGAAGAAATCATCGCCCCCCGACGTATCCGTTTGCACCAGCAGGTGGCAAGAGCATTAGAAGAAGTTTACAAAAACCGTCTGGAAGAACACGCCGCTGAACTGGCTGAGCACTTTTCCTATTCATCCGATTCTGCTGATTTGACAAAAGCGGTGAGCTATGGAGAGATGGCGGCCAAAAGGGCAACTGATGTATATGCTTACGGAGAAGCGGTCGGGTTACTTGACCAGGCCATCAAGGTCCAGGAAATTCTGGATCCTGAGGACAAGGCCAAGCGATGTGACCTTTTGCTGAACCTCTGCGATGCCTTGCTTTGGGCCGGGGAACTCAAACAGATTTTGGAGGTAGAGGCGCCAGCGGCCTTTGCCCTGGCAGAAGCAATTGGTGACAGCTCCCGGGCTTGCCGGGCCTGTGAGTGGGCGTTAACGGCCATCAGTAGTGAACAACTCGGACCGGGTACTGGCACTCCTCAGTGGGCGGAGTGGGCCGAACGGGCTGACCGCAATGCAAAACCCAATACCAAAGATCGTGCCTCGGCAGATATAACTATCGGCTGTATGATGTGCGCCACAGGAAATAGTCAATCGGGACTCAAGCTCTTGACCACAGCTTATGACTTGGCCCGTAATCAAGGTGACCCGAATAGTTTGTTTGCAGGGGCCTATATGCTATTAAACTATCGGACAGCACCCAGACATGCTCAAAAGAACGTACAACTCGCCGAAGAGTTAATGGGATCTTCAGGCCTTGGAGTGAGAGCATATCGTAGGGAGGGATTTTTGTTATTAGCTGGTCATTCCTTCCTCACTTTGGGAAGGCGGGAAAAGGCGGAGGAGGTTTGGGCAGAATTCCGAACTATTGCCAAACGCACCGGACAAATTAATCTTTTGCTTGGGTCATTAGGAACGGATGCACTACTGCTGCTTATGGATGGCCGTCTGGAAGAGGTGTTAAATATAGCCCAAGACATACGATCGAGAGGTGAAGAAGCAGGTATGCCTCTTAGCGCCAATATTATAGCCGGCCAAGCTGGAAATAGAGCATGGTTATATTTGGGGAGGTCTCTTGGAGATCTTGAGTATAGACTCCGCTCTGTTGTTAAACAGTTTAATATGAGTGGGGCGATCCCCATGTTCTGCCTTGTGCTGGCTCATCTTGGAAAGAATAAAGACGAGGTCTCAGAATTTCTGGAACAAGGAGTGGTGAGGCGCCCCGGCATTGGCACTGATGTAGATGAGACACCTAATTATATAGATCCCCCCTTTTTCGAGGCAGCGGTGTTGTCCGGCCATAAACATGCTGCTGAGTTGCTGTTGAATCGCTTTTCCGGCACCGGTGTCTGTACTTCGGGCATTTGGTATACCACCTGCATCCCCCGCCACCTGGGTGGGGCTTGCGCACTCTTGGAAAGATATGATGAAGCCCGCCAACACTACCAGGAAGCCATCAAGGTCTGCACGGAAATGAGATTCCGACCGGAGCTGGCCCTGACCCGGATGCAATTGGCTGAGTTGCTCCTGGAGCACTTTCCCCAGGAAAAGTCCGAGGCCATCGCCTACTTAGACTTCGTCATCCCCGAATTCCGGGATATGAAGATGAACACCTATCTGGAACGGGCATTAAGGCACAAGGAGATACTAAAGGCGTAGCTCAGGCATTTGGTAGGATAACATGACCCGACTCTATCTGCCTATTTCTTGCAAGGCTAATTTTCCCGCAAAGTTATTTTTCTCGTAAGGGCAGAAACAGATTTGATTTTAAATCCAAAAAGTTTATAATAAAGACATATCGATGGGAACGAGCGATTATAAGTTCACCGAATATTTCGAGAAGGAAGTCTTAAGAAAACGGTCCTATCTGAAAAAAGAATGGTGTATCCGTGTAATAGAGAACCCGCTGAAGGTCGAGTCTCAAGAACACAACCGTTTCCGGTTCTGGGGCGTGGTTCCCGAATTTGAGGGTCGAATATTAAGGGTGGTCACTCTAAGTGACAAGAAAACTATTCATAACGTTTTTCCCGATAGGGGGTTTAAATCATGAAATTAAATTATTATCCGGAAACTGATTCTCTCTATATTGATCTTTCAGAAAAAACAAGCATAGAAAGTCGTGAGATTTCGGAAGGGGTTGTGCTCGATTATGATGCCGAAGGAAATCTGGTGGGCATAGACATTGACAACGCCAGCACAAAAATTCAACTCAACGAGCTAAGCCTTCGGAAACTGCCGGCAGATATAAAAGCAGTGGCTTAACCACCAGCCTTGAATTGCACCCTTCCCCTAAAATGGGGACAGCGCCTATCTATGACCATTATCTTTTCATCCATAAATAGGCGCTGTTGTATTAATTAAAAACCCAGTCACGCCGGTGACCTGATGGGGAATGCGCTCGCTGTTCCTGTTCAGGAGGTTATCAATATCCCTTCAATGCAGCAAAGCGATCCTTGTGATAGGTCGCATCCCCGAAAGTCATTTCCGCCGCTCTGGCCCTCTTCATGTAGAAACCGGTATCCTCCTCATCGGTCATCCCGATACCGCCCAACATCTGCACCGCTTCATTGGTTACCAAGATGTAGGCATCGGAACAGCGGGCCTTGGCGGTTGAGACCAGGATTTCCTTGTTGGCATCATTCCCGTCCAGGGTGCGGGCCGCAGCCATCACCACCGATCGGGCAAGTTCGATCTCCATGAACATTTTGGCGGCCCGGTGTTTAAGGGCCTGGAAAGTACCGATCACTACATCGAATTGAACCCGTTCCTTCAAATATCCCAAGGTGCGGTCGAAAGCAGCGCTCATTCCGCCCAGCATCTCACCGCACAGGGCTACCGTGGCCTGATCGATGACTTGGCTGAGCAACTGCCCGCCTTTTCCAACCGTGCCGACGATATTGGATTCCGGAACTTCTACATCCTTCAGTTGTACCAGGGCGACATTTCGGGAATCCAATCGCCATTGCCGGGTGACCGTCATCCCGGGGGTGCCCGCGGGAATCAGAAAGAGGGTGATTCCCTCGGCTTCACCATCTTCACCGGATGTTCGGGCCGACACGATGATGGCATCGGCGCCAAACCCATCGAGCACCTGAGTCTTTTCACCAATCAGAAGGTAGTTGTTCGTAGTCTTTTTGGCGCTTGTTTTGATACGGGTAATATCATAACGGCCTCCTTTTTCCTGATAGGCCATAGCCAAAGCCTTTTCTCCTTCGATAATCGGCCCCAGCCATTGTTCCCGGAGTTCTGGACTTCCCCCGATCGACAAGGCCTGTCCGGCCAGCATGACGGTTCCAAGGAAGGGTTCCGGTGCCAGACCTCTTCCCATGGCCTCGGTCACCAGGACCACCTCGGCCATGCCCAAACCCATTCCGCCGTCCTCTTCGGAAAAAAGAATGGAGGTCCACCCCAATTCGGCCATCTTCTTCCACATTTCTTTGGAGTAGCCGAGAGGATCCCCATCATCTCTGAGCTTTCGCACACGTGTGATGGGGGAATTATCTTTTATGAAATTTTTGGCGGTCTGGTCCAGCATGGTCTGTTCTTCGTTGAGAACTAATTCCATGGTAATATCTCCTAAAATTTATTTGTTAGATTGTTACACTAAAAATCCGAGAAATAATCTCTTAGAATTTTTGAGTGCTCTTTATTTTCTGTGCTGTTTGAGGATCGCCTTGCTTAAGGAGCACTTCGTTTGAGGGAAGAGGCAACTGCCTTTAACCTCAAGTTCGCCGAAGACGAGCGCTCCTCAAGTGGAACGCTCCTTTTTCATTTATCCGGAAGTCCCAGCACCTGCTTGGCAATAATGTTTAACTGGATTTCCGAAGTGCCGCCTTCCAAAGTATTTCCTCGGGAGCGGAGCCAGACCCGGCACAAATCCAGTTCGCCCTGTTCAAATCCTTCTCCCTCCCATCCCAGGCACTCCGGACCCAGGATGGAAAGCATAAGCTCCATCCTCCTCTGGTTCAGCTCCGTACCGTAAACCTTGAAAATGGAGGTTTCCGGACCGGGTCTGTGTCCGGCCTTTATATTATCGCTGTTTCGTTGGACCGTAAGCAGGAAGCAGGATTCATCCATCTGGTTTTGGGCCATTCTATCCCGGATCACCGAGTCGGCGATCTTGCCGTCACGGAAGCCGATGTACTTCCTGGCGGCCGCCTCCATGGGATTTTCAGCCTTTTCCGGCGCAACCCGTCCACCAAAGGCATTGGCGATCATGGTTCGTTCATGACCCAGCAGGGCCTTAGCCACTTCCCATCCGCCGTTCACCCGATTCAGGACATTCTTTTGAGGTACTCTGACATCCTCAAAAAACACCTCGCAAAAAGGGCTATTGCCGCTGATTAGTTTAATCGGTCTGACCTCAACTCCTTTGGTCTCCATATCGAGCAACAGAAAGGTGATGCCTACCTGTTTTTTAACTCCCGGATCGGTTCGGACCAAAAGAAACATCCAATCCGCCAGATCACCATAACTGGTCCATATCTTTTGGCCGTTGAGGATATAATCATCCCCGTCGACCACGGCCTTAGTCTGGATATTGGCCAGATCCGACCCGGCATTCGGTTCGGAGTAACCTTGACACCAGCGGACTTCCCCTCGGACAATTTCTCCGATATACTTCTTTTTCTGCTCCTCGGTGCCATATTGTAGAACCGTAGGTCCGATCATAGTGATACCGAACCCGGTCAGCGGAGGCGGCAGTTCCAACCGGGCCATCTCCTGGTTAAATATCTTATTCTCCTCTTTGTTGAGACCTCCCCCCCCGTATTCTTTGGGCCAGAAGGGAACCGTCCAGCCTTTTTCAGCCATCATATCCAGCCAGACTTTGGCTTCAGGAAAGGGTAAAGGGGTTTTACGACCGCCCCAATAGGCTAGGGCAGGATCTCTCACCTTGCCCCGTATAGACTTGGGGGCGTTTTCTTCCAGCCAACTGCGTACCGATGCTCTGAAATCCTCTAATTCACTCATATCAATACCTCGTCAATTTAGGCGACCTAATATAAGTCCACCGGTTAACACCTGCTTCGGAGGCCTTATCATCACAACCACTGTTATATATGATAAGGGCTCGCTTTTTGAGAACGGAATATAGGAGATTTGACTTTATGTGTCAACAAAAAATTGCCCCCTGCACCATGACTTCAATGAATCACTTCTCAATAACCATTGTTCTGAATTTGATTGATTTTATAATTGATTCGATGATAGAAAGTGATAATTACCATATTGCCGGATTATTCGAAGTCAGGCACATTTATAAAGCAAAGGAGAAAATAATATGGCACAAAGAGAAGTGGTTATTGTTGAGGGTGCCCGTACGGCCTTTGGTCGTATGGGAGGAACCTTAAGAGACATTCCGGCCTCAAAGCTGGCCGGTATCGGTATCAAAGGTCTGGTTGAAAAGGCCAAGATCAAGGAAAAGGGGGTATTTGTGGACTCGGTCTTTTTAGGCAGTGCCGCCCATTGCTCGCAGGCTATGAACCCGGCCCGCTGGGCCCTTCTGGATGCCGGGCTGGGATATGAAACTTCCGCCTCGTATATTGAAATGCAGTGCGGTTCGGCCATCGACTCCATTAACCATGCCGCCTGGAAAATTTTAGCGGATCAGGCCGATGTAATTATTGCCGGCGGTATGGAATCCTACAGCCAGCTGCCCGCTAAATTTTCGATGTCCAATCCCCCTTATAGACTTATTCCTCCCATGCCGATTCGATTGCAGCTTTCGCCGGTTACCGAAGAGAATTTGGGCATGGGAATTACCGCTGAAAACCTGCAGGTCATGTACAATATACCCCGCGAGGCCTCCGATGAATTTGCCTATAACAGCCAAATGCGGGCCAAAGCGGCCATGGAAGCGGGAAAATTTGATGAAGAGATCGTTCCGGTTGTTTTCCCGGCCACCAGAAAAACCCCGGAAGTGGTTTTTAAGGTCGATGAACATGTCCGTCCGGAATCCAGACTGGAAGTAATGGCCAAGCTGCCCCCGGCCTTCAAAGAAGGTGGGACGGTAACCGCAGGCAATTCCTCCGGACAGAACGACGGTGCGGCCTTTGTGCTTATCATGAGCGCCGAAAAGGCCAAGGAATACGGTTATCAACCTTATGCCAAATGGCTGGCCGGCGCCGAAGCCGGTGTTGATCCCAGGATTATGGGTATCGCCCCGGCCTATGCCGTACCCAAGGCCTTAAAACGCGCCGGCCTGAAGCTTTCTGATATGGCTATCATGGAATGCAACGAGGCCTTTGCGGTTCAGAACCTGGCAGTCATTAAAGAGCTGGAAAAACAAACCGGTTCCAAAGTGGACATGAACAAATGGAACCCACTGGGGGGAGCGATTGCCTTCGGTCATCCTAATGGAGCCTCCGGGGCGAGAATATGTATGTTCTCCATGAAAGAAATGTCCAGGCAAGGGGGGAAATATGCCTTTTTTTCTTCCTGCTGCGGGGGCGGACTCGGTGTGGCCTCGGTTATAGAAAATCTGAGACTGTAGGTCTCGAGATAAACCATCAGAGCCTGTCCGAACCATTAATGAACAAAGAAGGGATTGGACGCAAAACCAATCCCTTCAACACTTCCCCTCCATTTTCCAATTTTCCAGCCTTTTTCTCCGACCTCCGAACTCATAACTCCGAACTTATCTCCGTCCCTCTTCCTTCATCCCCCGCCTTTCGCCCTCTTTTTCCTGCCTCCCTCCAAGAACCGGTCTACTACCACCGGTCCAGAGGGCATGAAGCTGTCCGCAGGCGGCTGAGATATCCGTCCCTTTGCTCCTGCGGATGATCGTGGTGTACTGGGAGCGAATTAAAATATCTTGAAACTTTGAGAGCCCCTCTTCATCGGGAGGTTTAAACCCAACACCGGGATGGGCGTTAAAAGGGATCAGGTTGATCTTGGCCTTTACCCCGGAAAGTAACTTGGCCAGGGACCTGGCTGCCTGGGGGGAATCATTAATCCCTTTTATCAGAATGTATTCAATCGTAATCCTTTTCTTGTGCGGTAAAAGGAACTCCTTACAAGCCTGAATCAAGGGGTCCAAAGGATATTTTCGATTGATGGGCATCAGCCGGTTTCTGGTTGCGTCATCGGCCGCATTCAAGGAAAGAGCCAAATTAACCGGAAGGATGTTTCCAAGGGCCTTCATTTCCGGGACCAGACCGGCCGTAGACAGGGTCACATGGCGGTGAGAAAATTGCATTCCAAACGGGGAAAGCAAAGTTTTTAAGGCCCGAATCGTGTTTTCAAAATTGTCTAAGGGTTCTCCCATACCCATTAATACAATATTGGTCAGGAGAGGATCTGTTTCAGTCAAATGCCCCTGAACGGTCAGGACCTGGTTGATGATTTCCGAGGATTTCAGGTTTCTTTTCAAGCCCATCTTACCGGTAAAACAAAAACGGCATCTTTGGGCACAGCCGACCTGAGAAGAAACACATAAAGTGTAATGCCCCCGTTCAGGGATCAGGACACTTTCGATATGTTCTCCATCCTCCAGTTCAAAGAGAAATTTTCTGGCTCCATCGGAAGATTTTTCAACTTTTAAAATGATCAACTGACTCAAGTAAGCCTGTTCCTGGAAAAGACCCCGCCATTTCCTGGATAAATTGGTCATTTGATCAAAGGTTTGGAGGTCCGGTTGAAAAATCCAACGGGAGATCTGCTCGGCTCTATAGGTCTCCAATCCCAACCCGGTGATCCAGTTCTTTAATTCTTCGAAGGTCAAATTTCGGAGATCGATTTTTTTGTTCATAAATCCAAATCTTGTTGCGGGTTAGACCTGACCAAGGGTCTTTAAACTCGTACCTCGTAACCCGTCACTCGTCTTGCCGCACTCTCCCCGGCCACCCAGCCGGTGGAAAAGGCGGCCTGCAGATTGTAGCCGCCGGTTTTGCCTTGAATATCCAATATTTCGCCGCAAAGAAAAAGCCCTTTAACAATCTTTGATTCCAGGGTTTTTGGATTCACCTCTTTTAAGTCTACTCCGCCGGCGGTAATGATCGCCTCTTCCAGCGGGCGGGCCCCGGTGACCGTCATACGCCAATCGGTCAGCAAGGTCTTCATTCGCAGGCGTTCTTCAGCGGAAATTTGATTTCCCTTTTTTTCCCCTGGAATATTAACCAGTGCCAAAAAAATAGGAATCATCCGGTTGGGCAAGAGCAATTTTAAAATGGCCTGCAATCCCTTGAGATGATGGGCCTTTAATTCCCTTTTCAGTCTCTCATCCAACTGTTCCCGGGTTAAAGCGGGCTTGAGATTGACGGAAATCTCCACTCGGCCCTTGGTAAGAAAATCTACCACACGGCCGCTCAGGGTCAAGATGATCGGCCCGGAAATCCCGAAATGGGTAAAGAGCATCTCTCCGAATTCCGAAGGCTCTTTTCGGCCGTCAACAATAATAGTGGCCGAAACATTCTTCAATGACAGCCCCTGAAGCTCCTTAACCCAAGCATCCTTAATAACCAAAGGGATCAAATATGGCCGGATGGGTACAATCGTATGTCCTGCTTTTTCGGCCAGCCGATAACCGTCTCCGGTTGAACCGGTCCTGGGATAAGAGGCCCCCCCCGCGGCCAGGATAATTGTTGGAGATTTGAAGATCCCCATAGGGGACTTTACCCCTTCCACTTTTCCGGATTGAACCAGGATTTCTTTTGCGGGATATTCTTTGACCAGGGTGACCCTGTTCTCTTTCAGATAAGTCATCAGGGCCGAAACCACATCCAAGGCCCGGTTGGATTTTGGAAAAATCCGCCCTCCCCTTTCCACATTTAAAGGCACACCCCGCTGCTCAAAAAATAGAATTAAATCCTGATTGAAAAATCGGGCGAAACAGTTTCGAAGGAAACGGCCGTCCGGGGAGTAACTTTCCATGAAAGATTGAATATCACCCTGGTTGGTCAGATTGCAGCGGCCTTTGCCGGTAATACCAAGCTTTAATCCGGCTCTGGGCATTTTTTCCAGCAAAAGGACCCGGGCCCCCATTTCGGCCGATCGGCCGGCGGCCATCATGCCCGAAGCCCCGGCACCGATGACGATGACATCATAGTTGGATTGCGGATTGCGGATTGCGGATTGCGGAGTAACAGGACTAACCATCATATTATTTCGGATTGCGGATTGCGGTAAATCAGCGAGGGACGATGGACGACCGCTTCGCTGAGACGAAGGACGATCGCCCCTCTCGTCCCTCGTCCTTCGTCCTTCGTTTTTCCTCACTTCTTCAACGCCCTCAGTTTGGCCAATTCCCAGACATAATCATAGAGATGGAGGCCTTTGCTGGCGGCAATGATCTCGCCGTCCCCTACCCCGATTTCCTGGGCCATATATTCCTTGAGATACTGGATGGCCGCCAGATTGGCCGGGAAGCCGTTCCATAAATCCCAGGACCGGAAATAGACAAAAAAATGGAGCAGGCCGTCCCGAATCCGCGTATCGATCCCCCGCAGGCATGGGGGGTCATTCAAATAGATGGCCTCCGGGTTCCCCACAGTCATATAGGCCTGGTTGGTCCCGTACCCCTCTTCCTTATACATACGGATGACTTCTTGAATCTGAGGTTCCAGATATTGCCCATAGGTATAATCCTCATTGGGCTGTTTGACTGAGGTCATCAGGTAAGGGAGGTATTGTTCGACATAGCCTTCAGCCACCGGATTGGGAATACCGAGGGTGGGAGGGATGTCCGGAATCAAGGGACGGGTTCCGGGATATTTGATCTGTACCGTCAGATAATCAAATTCCAGCCGTTTTTGACCGGTGAAACTGCCCCGGTCAATGACGTATTCCTGTCCATGATCTAAAATTGTATAAACACACTGAAACCAGGCATCGGGTAAGTCCCGGGCCTGAATAAATTGGAGATCCATATTTCTTCCCTTTCCTTTATTCCTCAACCTTAGTCTTGATAGGGTTTAATATCTAATATCAAGATCTGTGAAAGGATTACTGAATCAAAATTTCAACTTGATTCAAAAACAGTTCTGATCCTTTTCCACTGGCCTCTTTTCCGGGATCGGGGGTTACGTTTCAATTTTTTTCAACACATTGTCGATATCCACGCCTACTTGGTCAGCCAATTGGCGACAATCGGCAAGGAGCCGTCTCCGCAACCGGTTTTCTCTCTTTATGGCTTCCTCCCGTTGGAGAAGATCGTTTCTTATAAGGGTCGACAGCGTGAAACCGAAGGCCGTGAGGCCGGTTTCGAGAAGATACTGGACATTTTTCAGGGAAGCCAGTTTGCAGTCGAAGCGGATTTCTTGACCTTCCGGGGCTTCCCATTGCAGCTCTTCCCGGAGTGTCTCAATATGGCGGTAGGGATCGTAAGGAACATAATCAAAAAAATATACCACCTGTACCGGCTTTCGGGCAAAGGTTACCTGTAAAAACGGGTTCAGCTTTCTCCATCCTTCCGGCGCCTTTGTCGCGTAGTTGTCGCATAGGCAGTAGAACAAGTACTTGACCCCGTGACCAAAAGCCTGAAGTTTATTGCCCCATTGCCCAGTCGAGCCGGCCAGTTTTTGGAGGTGTTGAAGGGGCTTTCCGGCCATGTATCGGAAGGTGCCGTACTTCTCTCGGAACTTCTTTGCGCCGGATGGAGAAGACGCCTCGAACGATTGGGCGGTGTCCTCGAAATCGGTGGAGCCCCAGATCAGATAATCAATGTTTCTTTGGGCTGCTTCATTGAGCGTGAAGGATCGTAAGTTGTTCTCACAGTTGCCGCAGTATTTCACCAACTGGCCCAGGCTTCCAGACATCAAAAGGGCTTCTTTCAGCTGTTTCCGGCGATAGGGGCTTGCTTTTCCGACCACCAAGTCAACGCCCAAGGCAGTGCAAATCCGCTCGATATTCCGTTTGGCCATCTCTGTGATAAAACCATTGTCGAAGAAGATGGCCAAAGGTTTTAAGTTCAGTTCCCTCACCATATAGTACAAGATGTAGCTGCTGTCCTTTCCCCCGCTTAACGGAACCGCACAATCGTAAGAAGCCGTTTTGCGGGTTTTTAAAAGGGCGGACAACTGATCGCGGCCCCGGACGTCTCGAGTCTTGGCAACATTACTGGCTTGCTCACGGCAGAAACTGCACAGGCCGTCCTCGATGGTTATGTTCGGAAAGGAATCCGGGATAATACACTTTTGACATTTTTCCATAGGTAATCCTTTTTTTTATCAATTATAATAGCAAGTTTCATTATTTTTTCAATAGAAATCGGACGGTAGCCCTATTGACCGAAAAACCTGCTGGTTGTTCATTCCAGGCAAATATTTCTAACTGAACAGGCTTCTATACTCCGGAGACCGGCCCGGACTTGATCCGAGATAAATCGGAGTAACAATTGGTGCAAAAAGTTGACAAGCCGCCCTCTTTGAGTTAATATTTTTATAAATGACTTAAATTTAAGATTAATATCCATTTCTTCAGGAAAGTCACCAAAAAAAGGAGGGTGTTATGTCGGTCAAAGTTGCCATCAATGGTTTTGGGAGGATTGGGCGGTTGGTTTTTCGAGCAGGGTTAAACAGCAAGGAGGTCGAATTTGTAGCCGTCAATGATCTGGCCGATACCAAAACCATGGCTCACCTTTTGAAATACGATTCTGTCCATGGAATCATGGATGCGGAGGTCAAATTTAATGACAGCTCCCTCATAGTGGACGCCAAAGAAATCAAGACCTTTTCCATGAGAGATCCGGAAGGATTGCCCTGGAAAGAACTCGGGGTAGACGTTGTTCTCGAGAGTACCGGCAAGTTCACCGACCGTGCCGGGGCGGAAAAACACCTGATGGCCGGAGCCAGGAAAGTGGTTATTTCCGCACCGGCCAAGAACCCGGATGTAACGGTGGTTTTCGGAATCAATGAGGAGGAATATGACTCAACCAAACATAACGTCATCTCCATGGGGTCCTGCACCACCAACTGCCTTGCCCCTATCGTCAAGATATTTCAGAAGGAATTCGGCGTCGAGTACGGTCTGATGACCACGATACATGCCTATACCAACGATCAGGTCGTTGCCGATGAGCCCCATAAGGACCTTCGAAGGTCCAGGGCCGCAGCCCTTTCCATGATCCCCACAACAACCGGCGCGGCCAAAGCCATTTCGGAAGTCATACCGGAGATGAAGGGCAAATTGGACGGCATCGCCATCAGGGTGCCTGTTCCCAACGTTTCTCTGGTCGATTTTGTAGCCACCTTATCCAAAACCGTCACTAAAGAAGAAATCAACGCCAAACTTAAGGAATATGCCGCCGGACCCATGAAGGGCATCCTTCAGTGTAGCGATGAAGAATTGGTTTCCCGTGATTTTAACGGAAATCCCCATTCTTCGATTGTAGATCTCCCCAACACCAACGTCATCGGCGGAAATATCGTTAAGGTTCTTTCCTGGTACGATAATGAGTGGGGCTTCTCTAACCGGATGCTGGAACTTTTGTCCTTTATCATGAAATAGAACTTAGAAAGGATTCATGGGACCAAGGGGTCAAGGACCGCGGGGCGGAGTGAAAGGCGCGGAAGTTAAAACCATCGAACCCTGGAATCCTCGAACCCTTGACCCCTTTATTTGTGTCAAATGATTCTTTAGAATAACAATATCCCTATGGAAAAACAGGAAACCCAGTTTATATCTTCGGCCCTTCAGGTAAACCTGGAAAGAACCGCAGCCACGGTGGAAATTCCAGCCAGATACCAGGTCCTGCTCAATATTGCCCGGGAGCATTATGGCGTTTTTAAACGGACTCAAGACCTCCTGACCGAGATGAATCATCCCTTTGTGAACTGGGGGCATGTGCTAAAACAACTCCGTACCCTGTCTATGGGTGATTTCTATGACTTCAATCGGCACGAAAAAGGTCTTAAGGCCCTGGAAACCCTGGTTGACATCTATCTGGACATTATCCGTTCCCCGTCGAATGAAGAGATCAGAGAGACCTCTGTCCGTTACCTCTTTGATTTCTTAAACCTGATCCTTTCCAAGAGCAACGGATTTCTCTCCCGGAATATGGCCCTCTTTCCCGATCTCATCGATTCCCTAACCGAATTCTCCCAAAAAGAGGTCTCAATTTTCAGAAAGGGTTCGACCTATGGAAAAAAGCTCCTCCATATGGCCCTTGAGCATTCGGCCCCAATCGATGCGGACCGGCTGGGACCATTTCTCCGCAACGTCTTCAAGGCCACTTACCTCTTCTGGCTTGACCAGCCCGACCCGCGCGACTGGCTCAACAGAGACGGAGAAGAAGCCTCGGCGATCTTCGACTATGATACCATCGTAAAACCCCTGAACCACCATTCTATTTCCGATCTGATCGAGAAACTGGAATCCCTCCCTGCGGTCACCGGAAGGGTGGGCTCCGACGGAACGGTTTCTTTTTTTAACCTTCCGGATTATGTTCAAATCGTCGAGGGTTATCTGCTCGTAGCTGATGAATTGGAGAGGTCGGAAGCCTACACCGGCCGGGAATATCTCGTCAAACTCGACTTTCTCTTTCATATCATTAATGTCCCTGCCCTTTCCGATATCCATGGCCGCGCCCTGATCGAGATCAACCGATGCCTGGCCATGGTTTTCCGGGAAGAACGGTCGGAAAACCTAAATGATTTTATTCGAAAAGTTTTCGATCTCCTTAAAAAATGCACCTCCTGCACCCAGTATCGCAGCACGATCCTGAATTGTATCACCACGGTGGCCAAGGAGGTTTTTAAGCTGAACCTTCACCCTCTTGTGGATACCTTTATCGAAGAACTGATTTTATTCGGCTTCCAGCATCCTCAGTTGGCCGGGTCCACCACGGAATGGCAGATTCGGGTCAACCCCGGCCACATCGAAAATATCCGCGCCTGGCTTGAAATCATTGCCATGAAACCGCGTTGGACCAAAAAACTCCTCTCGGCTCTTATTATCAACCTAAAGCTGGGCGGCGTCTTCGTCCGGGATACGGACCTTCTCCAGAAAAACATTTCAGCCCTTCTGAACACCGACATTGCCCCGGCCTACAATCTGGTCAAACAGCTCCTCAGGCTGTTTCCGATTTACTTCAGTGAAATCGGAGCGGAAGGGGAGCTCCGGGAAATATCGACCGAGGTGGATGAAATCTCTTTACGTCAAAATCTGGTTATCCATTTCCTGCGCAAAGAGTCTCATGTGGAAAGCAACAGCTTACTGGTCACCTTCCTGGAAAATGCTTTCCGCTACTGGGCCTCAGGAAAAAAAGAATTTGTTCGGGACCATCTGCCTGACGAAGTATACGAGCAGATTCCTGAGGACATCAGGGAATCCAAAGGGCTTCATAGGATATTTGAGAACCTTTTGGATCGGGTCCATGGAGACCCATTGGGTTTTCTGGATTGGGACGACCCCAGGATAATCAAGGAGATTCAATCCGTGCCCGACCTGTCCGAGAAGGACCGGGAACAGGCCAGACTCCTCATCCGTTTTTATCAACTGCTTTACCAGAAATACAATCCCCGGCACGCTGAGGACATCAAAAACCTGGAAGCTTCCTATCTCTTTGATCCGGCGAAAGTGAAGGCTCTCAAACGACATCTCCATGAGAAAAAACAAGATAAGAGTCTGGCCATCATCCTTGATTTTCTCGTCCAACTCAAGGAGAAAATCCTCTCCCCCGAAAAAACGGAGTACGTTGAGAATATTTACCGCAAGAGGCACATCGCCGCTGGTATCCCTTCCATGTACGGCACCTACCGGGAAGAAAAGTTTGAAGCCCTGGGACTTTCCCTGCGTCTCGAGAGTCTGGCCACGGTCCTGTTCGAGGAATTGCTCCAGTCCCTCAACCTGAAGTTCATCACTAAAAGCACCCTGATGAGAATCCATCATTATCTCTGGCTCTATGTGAAGGCCCTGGATATCGAAGGAATTGCCACGGAGGGTCTAACGGCCAAAATGAAGTATGTAAGCCACGCCCTGGAGATCAAACAGTTCTCAATCGATCAGTACATCGATATCTTCCAGTTCATCTCCAAGGGGATTCAGGACATTATCCGGGACTATCACATCGATGCACACCGTCCCAATCTCCCCATCGTCATAGGTCAAATCATCAAGGAAAACGGGACCCCCTTAAGCAAAGGAACCAGTTCAACCGGAGAAGAAGAACTCTTTTTCCAGCTCTCCGAAAATTTTGTCCGGGCCGCCATATCATCGGCCTTCGGCCTTCAGGTGCTCGACAATTTTATCAACAGCATATTAAGAACCCTTCAGGCCGAGTTGGAGAAGTTTAAAGAGAACAAACAGATTTTAACCCTGGTCATGTCTTATAATCCGGAAATGACCATCACGCCTCTCTATAGGCGCAGTAAAAGGCTCGATAATCAATTACTCCTTGGGAATAAGGGTTATTTTCTGAAGGAACTGACCTTAATGGGTTTCCCCGTACCCCCCGGTTTCATCCTGACCACAGAGGTCTTCCGCAGGATCGAAGGCTTGTTGGGCTACCAATACATCCTGGAAGATCTGAACAACAGGATCGGGAAGGAAATCCGTCGACTGGAAAGGATGGTCGGCCGAAAATTCGGGGACCATCGTAACCCTTTACTTTTGAGTGTGCGAAGCGGCGCCACGCTTTCCCTGCCGGGGATGATGCAATCCATTCTGAATGTCGGTATCAATGAAAAGATCGCCGAGGGTCTCAGCAAAAAGACGGACTTTTCCTGGGCGGCTTGGGATTCCTTCCGAAGGTTTCTCCAGAGTTATGGAATGTTGCGGGGATTGGACCGGAATTTTTTCGACTCTATTATCGACACCTTCAAGGAAAAATTCACAGTCAGTCGAAAAATCCAATTTGCCCCGGGCCAGATGAGGCAGGTCGCCCTGGCCTACCAGCGAGCTCTGGAGGAAAAGGGGATCAAGGTGCCTAAACGCCCGGCAGACCAGCTCCAGGATGCCGTTCTACAGGTCATTGCCTCCTGGAATTCAGAACAGGCCCGAATTTTCCGCCGTCAGATGCACGTCTCGGATGAGTGGGGAACGGCCGTGATCATCCAACCGATGATCTTCGGAAATCTGAATGACCAATCCGGGTCAGGAGTGATTCTCACCCGGGATCCCAAGGAATTTGCTCCCGGCATCAATCTGTACGGGGATTTCATTTTCGGGGTTCAAGGAGACGATATTGTTTCAGGCCTTGTTGCCACCTACCCCATATCGGAACGTCAGCGGCTGACCGAGAGAAAAGATACTCAAATTTCTTTGGAAGCCAATTTTCCCGAGATCTACGCAGAGCTCATCAGCCTTTCCGAAAAATTGATCTACGATAAAAGATTCAATCACCAGGAAATCGAGTTCACCTTTGAGAATGCTACCCGGAAAGGACTTTATATTCTTCAAACCCGGGAAATGGTTCAGCGGGAAACCCATAAACTGAAGATGTTCAAAGAGACCGAGGAACTGAAAGAGGCCCTTCTGGGCAACGGTATCGGGGTTAGCGGCGGGGCCTTGTCGGGAAGGGCTGTCTACTCCGAGGAAGAAATCCGCTACTACCGTGAAAGAGAACCGGATACCCCTCTGATTCTCATTCGGCCCGATTCGGTTCCTGATGACGTAGGGGTTATCCTCCTGGTAGAAGGTCTTTTAACGGCCAAGGGAGGCAGCACTTCTCATGCAGCAGTCACCATCCCACAGCTCGATAAGGTGGGAGTGGTTGGTTTTTCCAAGTTGAGTGTTTATGAAACCAAAGGGTACAGCACCGTGGACGGCCGAACCATTCGTGGCGGTGACTTCATCTCCATCGATGGCTGGAGCGGCGCCGTGTACCAGGGCCGTCACGAAGAAGAAGCGAAGGAATCCAACCGGATCACCATTTAGTTAATAAACAGTTCAAGGTTCAAGGTTCAATGTTCGGGGGAAAACTTTTTTCAGGTTTCTTGCCAAACAGATAAGGTTGGACAACAGGAGCATCCCCCTTTTTGTAAATGTTTAACTTTGAACGTTGAACCTTGAACGTTTTCACCCCTAGGTCAACTGCTTATGTACGTGGACCGTCAAATCCCCCAACCGGTTCACGTAGCTCCCATACTCATTATCATACCATCCGAAGATCTTGGCGTGGACCACCGGCACTCTGAGCGTATTCGTCTCCAGGGACGGAAGGACTTGCGGGGGCAGACCGGGAATACATCCGCAATCGATATCGATAAAAGAGGTCCGGGTGTGATTGAACTGGCCTTCGATCACCACAGCCGCATTCAAGCCGATGAGATCGCTGGAGACATTCTGCTCCATGGAGAAGACAAGCAGTTTCTCCGGGTCCCGCTCGCTGACCTCCTGGTAGATCCGGTTGATGATTTTCGTGTCCAGTTCGAAGGCCATTCCATTCGGGGTACTTTTGCTCTGAAAGGTGACATTGAGGACGATAAGCGATTCCGTGTTGGTGGCAACCCGGATGGAATCGGCCATGAAGCCGATATTCCTGACCTCCGGTATGACCTCGGCTAGGGCTGCGGCGGCATTGGTGGAAGTAAGAATAATATTATTCAAGATACTCCGGTTCTTCCTCAAATCCTTCTCGCCCGCCTTGGGCATGGAATCGAGAACGGCCTGTGAATTGGTTACGGCATGGACCGTTGACATGGAGGCGGTAAGGATCTTGTTGGTCTCCTCGTTTTCCAGCAGGGGTTTGACCATATGAGCCAGTCCCGTGGTGGTACAGGAGGCGGCCGACAGCACCTGATGGTTTTTCTTATCGTAGACGGTATGGTTGATACCATAGATCAGGGTTACCGCGTCTTCCGGCGTCCGAAGGGCCTTATCCTTGATCTTGAAGGGAGAGGAATTGATGACCACTCTGGCCCCAGCCGCTAAATGACCCCGTATAGAGCCCTTCTTGTCATCGGGGGGGATTGTGGGGTCTCTGAACTGACTGGTGCACTCCACAACCATGTCCACCCCGTGATCCCGCCACTGGATCTCTGCCGGATTTCGCGCTTCCCTTAAAATAGTGACGGGGATACCGTCGATAAGCATTTTCCCGGCTTTTTCATCAATAATCTCGATAAACCGTTGGGCTTTGATCCCATAAAGAAAGCGGTGGACAGGTCCATAAGTCGAATCGGTTTCGATTCGCTGGGCAATGGTCGATAGTCCTGTCCCCGCTTCCCGCCCCGTATTGACAACGATCTCCTGGAAATGTTTCCGCGCCAGGTGATGCCACAGCGTCAGCTTTCCGATCCGGCCAAGCCCGTTAATACCGAGGGTGGGCTTTTTATTTTCGAATACTTGAACCTTCGCCATATTGCACCTCCTATAATTTCACAAAAGTTAATTAAATAGAATCAAAAAGACGATTTAATACCCTCCAAGCTTTTTAATAACGGCACACAAGAGGGGTGTTCACATTTTTTATTTAAAATAAATAAAATATACACACTTCCTTAGATAAATGTCAACCGAAGGAACTAGTTTTTGAACCGGAAAGACAATGAACCTGCTGTGGAGGATTTCTCAACCAAAAATTGACTTTTATGGCCGGATATGGTTAATTTAGTTTGAAAATAGGGTTCAAGGGTTTTAACTTCCCCGCCTTTCACTCCGCCCCGCGGTTCTCGAATCCTTGGCTCCTTGAACCCTTAAAGTATTTTTCATGCTTCGTGGTGCCCCACAGGGACATGAGGGTTAAGTTTAAGAATCATAGGAAACAAAATGGACCCCGATATCTTATTGAAAAGCTTTGTTGCTCTTATTACGGAAAAGGACCTTGAGGGTCCGGTTCTGGACCTGGCCTGCGGCAGGGGGCAAAACGGTCTTTTCCTGGCCGGACTGGGCCTCCCGGTGGTCCTGGCCGATCGAAACCCCGAGGCGTTGAGAATGGCTAAAGAGGCAGCGAAACGGAAAGGACGGCAAGTAACTTATTGGGAAATCGATCTGGAAACCGGTCAAAACTCTTTAAAAGAGGATCAATACCGGGCCATGGTAGTCTTTCGCTACCTCCATCGTCCCTTGATACCGTTTATCAAAAAGGCAATAAAAGGGGGAGGTATTCTGATCTATGAAACCTACACCAGCCAGCAAACCCTTTACAGCCGCCCTCATAATCCCGATCATCTTTTAGAACCCAGGGAGTTGTTCGATTGGTTTAAGGACTGGGAGGTGGTCCATTATTTTGAAGGAACTTTGGAACATCCACGAAGATCAGTAGCCCAGCTCGTCTGCAGAAAACCCTTCCATTTCCCGGTTGTAAGAAAAATTTGAATATTTTTCAAGGCGTTGGTATAATTAGACTGCTATTTTCGATATGAATCTTAACCGAAGGGAATGGACCAAGGTAAATGATTATCGGGGTGCCTAAGGAAATAAAAAATCATGAATACCGGGTAGGCGTTGTTCCTGCCGGGGTGCGGGTCCTGGTGAAGGATGGACATCAGGTCTTGATCCAGGCCGGCGCGGGTGAGGGAAGCGGCATCCCGGATAAGGAATTTTTGGAGGCTGGGGCCCAAATAGTACCCGGCGCCGAGGAGGTTTACAATCGGGCAGATTTGGTCATGAAGGTCAAAGAACCCATGCCCCGGGAAATTCCACTTCTCCGGGAAGGTCAGATTCTGTTTGCCTATCTGCACCTGGCACCGGCCCCTGAATTAACCCAGAGCCTGCTGCAGCGCCGGATCATCGGGGTGGCCTATGAAACGATACAACTTTCGGATGGATCATTGCCCCTGTTGACACCCATGAGCGTGGTGGCCGGGCGCATGGCCGTTCAGGTGGGATCTCACTACCTGGAAAAAGGTTACGGCGGCAGGGGGGTCTTGTTGGGCGGAGTCCCCGGCGTGGCCCGAGGAAAAGTGGCCATCATCGGGGCCGGTACCGTGGGTACTAATGCGGCTAAAATCGCGATTGGGCTGGGGGCCTATGTGACCATCTTGGACAACAATCCCCTTCGCCTGGCCTATCTGGACGATATCTTCGGGACTCAGATCAATACCCTCATGTCCAATTTTGATAATATTAACCTTTCAGTAAGGGATGCCCATCTGGTCATCGGGGCGGTCCTGATCCCCGGAGCACGGGCGCCCAAGCTGGTCACCCGAGAAATGATCCGTTCCATGAAACCGGGAACCGTTGTGGTGGACGTCTCCGTGGATCAAGGCGGATGCTGCGAGACCACCAAACCCACGACCCACACGGAACCGATCTATTTAGTGGATGAAGTGATTCATTACGGTGTGACTAACATGCCGGCAGCCGTTTCCCGAACCTCCACCTTTGCTTTGACCAACGTCACCCTCCCCTACGCCCAGGCCCTGGCCAACAAGGGATTGGCCAAAGCCGCGGCCGAAGACCCGGCTCTGGCCAAAGGTATCAATGTATTCCAAGGCGAAGTGACTTGCGCCAATCTGGCCGGTGATCTGGGATTTGTCTGCACTCCTTTAGAGAAAATTTTTAGTGCGGTCTAATGATCTGAAGCGTTTTCCTTTTCCTGCAGCAATCGCCATTGGACCTTTCCGGATCCCGACTTGGGCAGTTCATCAACAAACTCGATGATCCGGGGATATTTGTAAGCGGCCATCCTTTCCCGACACCAATTGATAATATCCTGGGCGGTAATTTTGCCCTTGGCGGTTTCTTTGAGCACCACCACCGCCTTGACGGTTTCGCCGCGATGCGCATCTTTGGCGCTGATGATGCAGGCTTCCTGTATGTCCGGATGGCCGAACATCATGGACTCCACTTCCGCCGGCCATACCTTAAACCCTGAGGCGTTGATCATCCGTTTCAAACGGTCAACGATGAAAAAGTAGCCATCCTCATCGTAATAGCCCAGATCCCCGGTAAGGAAAAAGGTTTTGCCGTTTATCTCGACAAAACTGTCTTGAGTGGCCTGGGAATTTTTCCAGTACCCTTTGAAAACCTGGGGGCCCCGGGAGACTATCTCCCCGGTTTGGTTGGGACCAAGAGGTTCAAGCGTCTTGGGATTCACCACTAGGGATTCGGTATTGCACAAGGGAATGCCGAGACACTGACGTTTGGGCCGGGAATCATGATTGGTATGGGACGGGGCTGCGGTCTCAGTTAGTCCGTAGCCCTCGACATAAGAAAGTCCGGTGAGTTCATAGAGTCTTGCGGCCACCGCTTCGGGCATGGCCGCCCCCCCGCCTCCAATATATCGAAGGCTTTTCAGGCTGTCGCTCTTGAAATTGGGACTGGCGAAGAGATCAATAACCATGGTGGGGATGTTGGTCCAGTTGGTAACCTGATACCGGTCAATTAAAACCAGAGCCAGTTCACGGTCCCAGCGGGTCATAACGACGATCTCCGCTCCAAGATAAATCGGCATGTTCATCAGGATCTGCATGCCGGTAACGTGAAAGAAAGGCACGACGCCGAGAAGGACCTCTTCACAGGAGGCGTGTTGCCAGACACTGGGTAGTACCGTGGTGGCCATGAGCGTACTGTGGGTATGCATGCAGCCCTTCGGCTTCCCGGTGGTTCCGGAGGTATAACAAATGGCCGCCAGGTCGTCGGACCCCGACAGATGGGGTCCCGGTTGGATATCGGCGGCCAGGGCTTCCTGCCAAGTCTTGACCCCCTTGCCGAACGGTTCAGGTGCGGCAGAACGGATAAAATCAGGGATGGGGATATCGGTGGGCTCGGTCACATAATCTGCATAATCGGCGATGATTACATGTTTGAGCCCTTCCGAGCCCATGAGAGGTCCGAGACGAGGGGAAAGGTCGACCGCGCAGATCGCCACTGAGGCCCCGGAATCTTCAACATAATGCTTCATTTCCTCAGTGAGGTTCATGGGATTGGCCGGGACCAGGACCGCGTCGGCCCGAAGCACGGCGTAGTAGGCTATGATGAACTGGGGGCTGTTTTGCATATACAGAAGGACGCGATCTCCTTTCTTCACCCCACATTGCCGTTGCAGATAACCGGCCAGGACGTCCACCTCTGATTTGAGCCGGGCATAGGAAAGGCTTGATCCATAGTAGGAAATCGCCGTCTTCCCGGGGTAGCGGGCGGCTGAGACTTCAAGATTGTGGTACAGCGTGGTCCTCGGCACACTAACAACATGGGGGACCCCCTTTGGCCAATGTTGGTAATGTAATGGTTCCATGAATGTGTTCATCCCCAATTATCCTCCCTATTAAGTTCTTACTTTAAAAATTTGAGAATTTATCTCTAACTTTAAGTATTGTTACGGGTTTTGGGTTGCGGGTTTAGAAATCGAGCCCCTTCCCTAAAAACCCGCAAGGCATACCCCTTAACACACAATAAGAAAATTTTCAAATATCTCAAGTTGGCTTTTCAGAGTAAAAAATCGTTTCTTATAGCTTGGGGACGGATCCTCTGGGCCTCGAGGCCTTCTTCGATAAGAGTCAGAACCTGAGATTTTTCATTCGGGAACCGATATCCTTCATAATCCTGGGTAAACAATAACCTCCCTCTTCGATTCAACCAGTAATTCCCCGCATGGTCAAAACAAACCCTGGAGGTGACTTCCAAGGTCTCAATCATCAGCTTAATTTCCTGCAATTGTTCTGCACCGGTCAAGGGGTAACATACCCCGCTTGCAAAATCTTCGAAGATAGGAGTTCCCGGAGAAGGGACAAAAGGACGGGATCGGATATAATGAGGACTGATGGCATTGAGTACTTGGGCCGTATTCAGGGCATGGGCCTCTGACCCTTCTTTTCCACCCAACCCCGGCATCCAGTACTCGGACAGTTGGAACCCGGCCTCCATGGCCTTTTTCCCGCCTTCCATATGTTCCGCCGCGGTGACCCCCTTCTTGACCCTTTTCAAGAGCTCATCATCCCCGGTTTCCAAACCGACATGCAATCGGTCCAAACCCGCTTCATGAATCGCCTTCAATTCTTCCAGGCTTTTCCGGGCCAGGGTTTTGGACCGGGCATAGGAGGTGACCCTTTCCAGAGATGGAAAGGTAATCCTTAAATATTTCAAAACCTCGACCAGTGTTTCGGTTTGCATGGCCGGGCTGTTGGCATCCTGTAAAAAAGCGGTTTTACCCCCGGCCAGGAGCCAGTTCAAGACCATGATGAATCCCGAATGGGTATTCAAGACCGGTTCTCTATGGATCATCTCCATGATGACGGCCCGGTTGATTTCACCTTTAAAGCCGAGTTCAATGGAAATGGTCATCAATCCGGCGCAAAAAGCGGCTATGGAGTCGATATCGCTTTTTATTTCCTCCGCAGACCGGAAGGAAAATTTTTCTTCTTTATACATACCACAAAAGGTACACTGGTTCCAAGGGCAGTTGCGTGTGAACCGTAATAGGAGAGAATAACTCCCACCCTCGCTCGGCGGTCTGTATATCCCTGTTTCAAATTGATACTTAAAACTCTTTTCCGTTTCCATCCTATCTCCTCGCCTGCCCTTCCGGCCTGGCTTCTGATAAAAAAAGCGGGGAAGTTATTCTCACCTTGCCCGCTTTTCCAGCCTTTGGTGCCGAAGAGGGGACTCGAACCCCTACAGGCGTCTGCCTACTAGACCCTGAACCTAGCGCGTCTACCAATTCCGCCACTTCGGCAATCATTATTTATATTGATTTTTATTTTTTTTAAAAATATAAATGAATATTTTAGGGCTGTCAAGGGGATTCAAGAAAAAACAGGCTGAAGGCAAGAGGCGATAGGCTATAGGCCGTTAAGAAACATCCTTTACCTATAGCCCCTGGCCCATAGCCTATTGCCCACTTAAAATTTTTCCCTATTATCCGCCACAAGCGCACAAGCAGACAAATTTAGAATTAAAGTTATGGGTACCTATTTTTCCGACATTCATCAAATCACTCAGCCGCTAAAAGCCCCGGTGCTGACCATCGGGAACTTTGACGGCATCCACCTGGGGCATCAAAGCCTCTTTCAAAAAGTCCGGGAACGGGCCAAGGCCGTAAAAGGGACTCCCATGGTCATTACCTTTCACCCTCACCCGGCCCAGATTTTGAGACCCGGCAAATCCCCCAAACAGATCGTCTCCGACGACAATAAGATTGATCTGATTTTTCAATATGGTATCGCAGTGGTCTTGTCCATCCCTTTCACCCGGGAGTTTTCTTTAGTTTCGGCCAGGAGTTTTATCGAGGACATCCTGGTCGCCCGGATCGGGATTAAAGAGATTGTGGTCGGATATGACTATACCTTCGGGCAAAAACGGGAAGGTAATATCCATCTTCTTAAAGAATTAGGTGAAACTTTAGGATTTACCGTCCATATCCATCCACCGGTAACCATTGGCAATCATCTGGTCAGTAGCACCCGCGTCCGGGAGTTGATTTCCTCCGGGGCCATGGAGGAAGCCAAACTCCTCCTGGGCCGTCCTTTCTGCCTCACCGGGACGATCATCCCGGGTAAAGGAATCGGCCGATCTCTTTTGGGATTTCCCACAGCCAATCTGAATCCCAACGAAAGGATGATCCCTCAACGAGGGGTGTATGTGGTCCGGGTGGAAAGTCCCCAGGGTTTTTTTTATGGGGTAACCAATGTCGGTTTCAACCCCACCTTTGCCGACGGCAAAACAATCTCCATAGAAACCTTTATTTTTGACTTTAAAGACAACCTGTATGGCAAGAATATTAAAGTATTTTTCCTTAAACGGCTCAGAGGTGAAAGAACGTTCTCAGGACCCGAGGCTTTGAAGGCTCAAATCAATAAAGATATCGATCAAGCCAAAATCTGGGTTGCCCAAAATGGGCAGGTTTAGGAAGTGGCGATCTTAGGGAAATTTATTTATTTTTTTTCTTGACAAAAACCCTTTCGAACAGGTAAGACGACCATGACATTTTTGAGCTTTAAAGGGCTTGAAAAAATCGGAGACTTAAGAGGACTTTAAAGACATTAAGGAGTAATAATTAAGTGTTTTCTCAGATGTTACAAGCCGGCCTCGGTGATTTTTTGTATGTCTTCATCTTCTTTCTTGTCGGTCTATTACTGCCTCTGACCATGGTGATCATCAACTTCGTACTCGGTCCACGCGTCTTTGGGGAAAAAAGGCTGGTGACCTATGAAAGCGGGATGCCCCCCATCAAGACGGCCTGGATGCAATTCGGGGCCTCCTATTATCTTTTTGCCCTGATCTTTCTGGCCTTCGATGTGGATGTGCTTTATCTCTTTCCGGTACTTATCGCTTATCAAAAGGGAACAGGGGTTTCGGAGCTGATAGAATTCTTCATTTTTCTCTTTCTGATATCGTTGGCGATTGTCTATTCCTGGCGTAAAGGAGTCTTTAAATGGAAGTAAAGGGAAGCCCTTCGATTTGTCTGCCCTCCCAGAGCCTTCCAATAGAAACGAAGGAAAGTCCTGCTCTGGTGGGATTTGCACTGGTTCAGGACTTGCTGAATCTGGCCCGGGTCAGTTCCCTCTGGCCCCTGACCTTCGGTATCGCCTGCTGTGCCATCGAGATGATGGCCGCCGGAGTGGCCCGTTTTGACTGGGATCGTTTCGGAATCATCCCGAGGGGTACCCCACGCCAATCCGATGTCATGGTCATTGCCGGGACTATTCCTAAAAAATTGATTTCGGCCATAAAAACCCTTTATGACCAGATGCCCGCACCCAGGTATGTCATTGCTATGGGCAATTGCGCCATCTCCGGCGGCCCTTTTTCCTATGACGGGCAGTACGCCATTGTCAACGGAGCGGACAAAATCATACCAGTCGATGTCTATATCCCTGGGTGCCCCCCGCGTCCGGAAGCATTGCTACAGGGATTTCTCAAGATACAAACCAAGATTACCAAAGGAATGATAGATGCCAACCGCAGGGCAGAAAAAGCTGCTCGAAGAGCTAAAAAATAGCCTGACTCAAGCCGTACCTGAGGGACAAGTAGAGGATAGTGACTATACCAGAACCGGTTGTCACTTGGAGGTCCGTCTGGACCAGGGCGGGATGCGACGGGTTGCCAAAGTAATGCTGGATAAACGTTTTTACCTGGAAACCATTACGGCCGTTGATTTTATCGATCATTTTGAATTGGTTTACCTTTATTCCACTTATTATCAGGATGTTTTCAGGGTCATAACCCGTATCCGGATAGCAAAGGATGCCACACCCTTTTCCGTCTCTGCCATTTATCCTGGAGCTATCTGGCTGGAACGGGAGGTCTATGACTTCTTTGGCATCCGCTTCCAGGAGCATCCGGACCTGAAACGGATCATAAATCCTGATGATGCCGATTATTTCCCTTTACTTAAAAACTTCGGAAAGACCAAATTCACCGAAGAAATAGACGACATCTTATGTTGAACATCAAAACTATAGACGACGCAACCGTCAATCAGAGGGTCTATCAACTCAATCTGGGACCTCAGCACCCGAGTACGCATGGGGTTATGCACCTTCTGGTGACTCTCGACGGTGAGGTGGTAATCAAAATCGAACCGATAATCGGCTATTCTCACCGGGGACATGAAAAAATGGCCGAGAATCGGATCTATGAACAATTCTTGCCCAATCCGGCCCGAATGGATTATCTTTCCGGCATGATCTTCAATCACGGTTATTGTATGGCTGTGGAAAAGCTTTGCGGGATCGAGGTGCCCAGGAGGGCGGAATATATCCGGGTGATCACCTCGGAACTGAACCGGATTGCCAGCCATTTTATCGGCGCGATGGATTATGCCATGGGGCTCGGTGCCATTACCCCCTTTCTCTGGGGCTGGGATGACCGGGAACAGATCCTGGACCTCCTGGAAGGGATTGCCGGTTCCCGCCTGACCTATAGTTACGGCCGTTTCGGCGGGGTTCGCAATGATATCGATCAGGCTTTTTATAACGGAACGCGCCGTTTTATAGACCGCCTAAGGGGACGTTTCTGGGATTATGAAAATCTGATTAATCAAAATATTATTTTTATCAAGCGGTCTAAGGGTGTTGGAGTTATTTCCAAAGAAGACGCCTTGACCTACGGGGTTACCGGTCCTTCTTTACGGGGATCGGGGGTCAAATATGATGTCCGGAAGAATGAACCTTACTCGGCCTATCCGGAATTTAATTTTGAGATCCCCACCCGGGAAGCAGGCGATTGTCTGGCCCGTTACCAGGTCCGGATGGCCGAAATCGAACAGAGTCTGAACATTATTGAACAGGCCTTGGACCATCTGCCGCCGGGACCGGTCAGGTCTAAAGTCCCCCGTTTTGTCACCCCTCCGGAAGGGGAATGTTATCTGACTTTTGAAAGTGCCCGGGGTGCCGTCGGTTTTTATATCGTCAGCGACGGGTCTCGCATCCCCTACCGGATCAAAGTACGCGCACCTTCCTTTTCTAACTTATTTGCCATGACCAAGATTTGTCCAGGACATTTTCTGGCCGATGTCATTGCCATTTTCGGCAGTATTGATGTGACCGTTCCGGAGATTGATCGGTGAATATAACACAACTTCCCTACATAAAAGATATTTTTGCCTTTATGGGTTCCGACCTGATGGCGGCCGTCATAGGCCTGTTAATCATTGCCGTCTTTGTCCCTTTAAACGTCGCCTTCCTGGTCCTGGTAGAAAGAAAAGTGGCCGGTCACATTCAACTGCGGCCGGGCCCGATGGAGGTAGGACCTCACGGGATACTCCAGACCCTGATCGATGCCGTTAAACTCCTGGGAAAAGAAATGGTCACTCCGGGAATGACGGACAAAGTCCTTTTCTTTTTAGCCCCGATCCTGGTCGTTGTCCCGGCTTTCGTCGGCTGGGTGCCCATCTCCTTCAGCCCGATCATGCAGATACGGGAAATGAATGTAGGGGTCTTGCTGATCTTCTCCTTCTCCAGTATTTCTATTTTGTCCATTCTGATGGCCGGCTGGTCTTCCAATAATAAATATTCTCTGATCGGCGCCGTTCGGGCCGTGGCCCAGAATGTGGCTTATGAAATCCCCTTGCTGCTGTCCACGATGTCGGTTATTATCATGACCAACACCTTTAGAATGAGCGAAATCGTCAATGCCCAGTCCTCAGTCTGGCATATCCTCTATCAGCCGGTCGCCGCTATTATCTTTATCATTGCCACCACGGCGGAATGCAATCGGGCCCCTTTTGACCTGGTCGAGGCCGAGTCGGAACTGGTTTCGGGGTTTCATACCGAATATACCGGGATGCGCTTTTCCCTTTTTTTTCTGGCCGAATATACCAATATGGTCATCGCCGCTTCCATGGCCACGGTCCTGTTTCTGGGTGGTTGGTTCGGGCCTTTCTTCCCCGGTTTAATCTGGTTTGTCATTAAGGTCTATTTCCTGATCTTCGTGGTCATGTGGGTGCGTTGGACCTATCCCCGGCTCCGTTTTGATCAACTGATGAATTTTGCCTGGAAAGTCCTGATTCCGATTGCCCTGGTCAATCTCTTGATCACGGCTATTGTCCTTAAGGTCATATAAAAATGAAAACGTCCAACGGCTTTATTCTATATATTCAGGAGATTTTAACCGGAGCCAAAAGCCTGGCGGTCGGTCTGTGGATCACCCTGAAAAGGCTCTTTTCGCCGATTGTCACGGTCCAATACCCTCGTAAAAAATTGACCATGACCCCGAATTTCCGGGGACACATCGAAGCGATCCGGTTTGATGACACCAAGACCCATCATTGCGTGGCCTGTGGTTTATGCGCCCGTATCTGCCCTTCCCATGTCATCAAGGTCCAGGGGGAAAAGACCAAAGCCGGCGATAAAAAAATCGGCCGCCACTATGTGATTGATTTTTCCAAATGCAGCCATTGCGGCCTGTGTGTCGATGTTTGCCCGGAACAAACCCTTAAATTCTCCCGTGAATATGAGCTGGTCTATTATTCACGCTGGGATACGGTTATTGACCTCATGCAACGGTTAGAGGAAAGGCCATGACCACCATTTCAGATTTTATACCGCCGATCATCGTAGCCCAGGGGGCCTTCTGGCTCATGGTCGCTTTAACCCTCGCCGGGGCTTTCATCGCCGTCACCCTGCCCAAAATCCTCCATAATATTTTGGGGCTGGCCTTATCCATGTTCGGGGTGACCGGCATCTATTTATTTCTTGGCAGCCAGTTTGTGGCCATGATGCAGTTATTGATTTATGTCGGGGCCATCTGCATCACCTATATCTTTGCCATCATGCTTTCCCCTCCCCAGGAACTGGATCAGCCCAAAAAAAGAAAAACCAAGGTGATTGCCGCCCTGATCGTCAGTGTGGTAGCCTTTATCGGCATGATCCAAATGATTATCAGTGTTAACTGGGGGCCGGGTACCACCCTCACCAGGGACTGGAGCATCAAGACCCTGGGGCAGCAATTGCTGACCCGGTATTTTCTGGTTTTTGAATTGATTTCCTTACTTTTGGCCATAGCTATAATCGGAGCCATCATGATCGCCGGAATCGGCCAGAAAAGGGACTAACCTATGGAACATTTGATCACCTATTTAATTCTGGGTGCCTTACTGTTTTGCATCGGGATTTTCGGACTTCTTCAGCACAGCAGTCTGATCGGTATGTTGGTCGCCACCGAACTGATCCTCAACGGGGCCGCTCTGAACTTTATGGCCTTTAATATGTTTTTATCCAAAGATGCGGTCATCGGGCAGGTCTTTACCTTGTTTATTATGGGTCTGGCCGCGGCCGAAACGGCCATTGCTCTAAGTATCATTATCACGGTCTATCGTCGATTTAGAACGATTAAACCGGATACTGTCAGTGAATTGAAAGGATAGATTTTTAATCCCCATGGAAACAATGGAAACCATTATCTCCATACGGCCCATATTAGCCGTTTTGATAGCCTCTGTGGCCTCCCTGCTGATTATGTTCACGCCCAAAAAGCCGAACTTGAGGGAGACCTGGTCGGTTTTAGGCGCTGTGGGCACTTTTCTGACCGTCCTTTCGATGACGCCGCAGGTGTTGGCCGGCAAGGCCTTTGAATATACGCCCTTTGTTATTTTACCGGGAATATCCATGAAATTCAGGGTGGATGCCCTGGGACTCATTTTCGGAACCATCTCTTCCTTTCTCTGGATCCTGGTCACCTTTTATAACATCGGCTACATGCGATCCCTGAAAGAACACGCCCAAACCCGTTATTATTTTTGTTTTGCCGTAGCCATCGTCGGGGCGGTGGGGGTGGCCTTTTCCGGCAACCTGTTTACCCTGTATTTTTTTTATGAAATCATCACCATCTTCACCTATCCCCTGGTCGCCCATCATCAGGACGAAGAGGCTTATGAGGGTGGCCGAAAATACATGGTTTACCTGACCGGTACCGCCAAATCCTTTTTCCTGCCGGCCGTTATCTTGACCTATGTTTTAGCCGGGACGCTTGATTTCGCCCCGTCCGGGATCACCAAAGGGATTTTTCCTGCCGATGCCAATCCGACACTGGTGACCATCACCTATATCCTCTTTATGGCCGGTTTTGCCAAGGCGGCCATCATGCCTTTTCATAACTGGCTGCCTTCGGCCATGGTCGCCCCCACCCCGGTCAGCGCCCTGCTCCACGCCGTGGCCGTAGTCAAGGCCGGGGTCTTCTGCACCAGCCGGGTGATGCTCTCGGTCTTCGGTGTCGGTATGTTAAATTCATTAAATCTGGGGATACCCACGGCTTATGCCGCCTCTTTCACTATTATTATGGCCTCGGTTATCGCCCTGACCAAAGACGACCTGAAGGCCAGACTGGCCTATTCTACGGTCAGCCAATTGTCTTATATTATTTTGGGTATAGCCCTGCTGACCCCCAGCGCGGTTACCGGTGGTTTGATTCATATTGCCAACCACGCCTTTTCCAAGATCACCCTCTTTATGTGCGCCGGGTCCATTTATGTGGCTATGCATACCAAAAAAATAAGCGAAATGTCGGGCATGGGACGAAAGATGCCCTTTACCTTTGCGGCCTTCAGTATCGCCTCTTTAAGCATGATCGGGGTTCCCTTAGTCTGCGGCTTTGTGACCAAATGGTATCTGGCCATAGGGGCTATGCAAGCCCATCAAAATATCTTTTTAGTCGTCCTGTTGGCCAGTACGCTATTGAACACTGCTTACTTCTTCCCGGTCATTCTCCGGGCCTTTTTCGGTCGGCCCAATGAAGAAGTCCAAGTCCCGACGGATCACCTTACCCCGACAAACGGTCTTCAAGAAGCCCCGGCCTTTATGGTAATTCCTTTATTTTTAACGGCCATCGGCTCTGTTCTTTTAGGTCTCTATCCCGACTATTTTATGAATATTGTTAAGGCCGTAGATCCGGATTATTTAATGAATATCGTTAAGGCGGTTTTTTAATTATGAACTGGGCAACTCCCATACAATACCTGCGGGATCATTTAAAGGCCTTAAAATGGATACTCTATCTGGTCATGGCGGCGGCGGTTATCTTTAGTGCGCTGATTCCCCATCCTGAATCCCATGATCCTTTTGAAAAGACAATAGGGATACCGGGATTCTGGTCTGTTTTCGGACTGATTTGCTGCATTCTTCTGATCCGGATCATGAAGGGCTTAGCCCATACCGTGCTGATGAAAAAAGAGGATTTCTATGGATAAGTTTATTCATCCGGCCCTTTTCTTTATTCTCGGCGCTTTTCTGATCCCGGTATTCAAGGGCTGGCTAAAAAAAGTTTACTTGCTGGCTATACCGGCCGCGGCGTTCCTTACCGTTGTAAACATGAACATCGGGGTCTATGGCGAGATTAACTATTTAGGATTTAATATTATCCTGGGCCGGGTGGACTCTTTAAGTTATGTTTTTGCCCATGTCTTTACTCTGATGGCCTTTATCGGGGTCATTTATGGTCTCCATGTCAAGGAGGATGCCCAGCATATTGCTTCTTTCTTCTATGTGGGCGGGTCCCTGGGGGTGGTCTTTGCCGGAGATTATCTGACCGTCTTTATCTTCTGGGAAATGATGGCCTTTGCTTCGGTCTTCTTGATTTGGTTTCGCAGGGAGCCGGCTTCTATAAAGGCAGGATTCCGTTATCTCTTGATGCATGTTTTTGGCGGATTGTTACTCTTGGCCGGTATCTTTTTGCATTATAAAAATACCGGAAGCATGGCTTTCGTGATGATCCCCAAGGCTGGTGCCGGGGTTGCCGAATATCTGATTCTGGCCGGGTTTGCCCTCAACGCTGCGGTCTTCCCCCTGCATGCCTGGCTGCCTGACGCCTATCCGGAAGCCACGGTGACCGGGGCGGTGTTCATGTGTGCCTTCACGACGAAAACGGCGGTTTATGTCCTGGCCCGGGGCTTTCCCGGGTATGATGTATTGGCCATCATGGGTACGGTCATGACTATTTACGGGGTCTGTTACGCTACTATAGAAAACGACATGCGACGGATCCTGTCTTATCACATCATCAGCCAGGTGGGTTACATGGTGGCCGGCGTCGGTATCGGCACCGAACTGGCCTTGAACGGGGCTTGCGCCCATGCCTATGCCCATATCCTTTACAAGGCCCTGCTGTTCATGGGCGCCGGGTCGATATTGATGATGACCGGAACTTCTAAATTGAATAAATTGGGCGGGCTCTACAAATACATGCCCCTGTCCTTGATCTTTTATGTGGTGGGAGGAATATCCATCTCAGGATTTCCTTTGTTCAGCGGCTTTGTCAGCAAATCCATGATCGTAGCCGGTGCCGAACACGCCCACCATCCGGTCCTTATGATCCTGATGCTCCTGGCCTCGGTGGGAACCTTTCTCTCCGTAGGTCTGAAACTGCCCTATTTCGCCTGGTTTGGAAAAGACTCCGGCCTTAAACCCAAAGAACCTCCCAAAAACATGCTCTGGGCCATGGGAATAACCTCATTTTTGTGTTTCCTGATCGGGGTCTATCCTAAAGTTTTATATGACCTGCTTCCCTTCAAAGAAGCGGCGGCCGAATATCACCCCTATGCCCTGCCCCACCTCTCGGAAACGATCCAGATTTTGCTTTTTACCGGGTTGGGGTTCTTTCTGCTCCTCAAGAGACTGCAACCGGAAGCCAAAATCAATCTGGATTTCGATTGGTTCTACCGGAAGCTGGTGGACGGCTTTATGTGGTTCGATAATAAATTCATCCAGTCCTTTGATTTCGGCTGGGGGGAACTCTATCGAAGCCTCGGTCTCAAAGCCATGATGGCCTTTGCCGGTTTTTTTGCCTGGTTCGACCGCTGGGGCATCGATGGGGTGGTGGATAATGTCGCTTACGGGACCCAGGAGTTTGGAAATCAGGTCCGTAAGGTACAAACCGGAAACATACAAAACTATTTGGCGGTTGCCCTGCTGGTTATTTTTGTGATTATTGGAGTGTATTGGTTTTTATAAAATAAAGGTACAAGGTGTACGGTTTAAGATTCAAGGTAGAAACAAGGAAGTACCATCAACCTTATACCTTATACCGTTGACCTTATACCGTCAATTCAGGGAAATTAACAAACATGGATTTTCTCATTCTCAATCAGCTTGGTTATCCGGTTCTAAGCACTCTTATATTTTTACCCCTGGCCGGGGCCGTGGTCCTTTTTCTGCTTCGAAATGAGACGACGGCCAAGGTGTGGTCGCTTATCATTAGTATAGTGACCTTCGCCCTTTCTCTGCCTCTTTATTTTAATTTTGATATTACCACTTATAAATACCAGTTTGCCGAGCATATCCCCTGGATCCCAGGATTTAAAATCAATTACACCCTGGGGGTGGACGGTATCAGCCTCCTGCTGGTCCTGTTAAGCACCCTGCTGACGCCCATCTGTATCCTGGCCTCCTGGAAATACATTGAGAAACGGGTCAAGGAATTTCTGTTCTGTCTCCTTTTGATTGAAACCGCCTGCGTCGGGGTTTTCTCGGCCCTGGATTTCGTTCTTTTCTATATTTTCTTCGAGGCCATGCTGGTCCCCATGTATTTATTGATCGCCGTCTGGGGTGGCCCGGCTAAGGTTTATGCTTCGATTAAGTTCTTCATTTACACCATGGCCGGCAGCGTCTTCCTGATGGTGGCCATGATCGCCCTTTATTTGAATACCGGAACCTTCAGCATACCGGAGTTGATGACCCATACCTACTCATTTAACTTTCAATTCTGGGTCTTTCTGGCCATGGGAATCGCTTTTGCCATCAAGGTCCCTATGGCTCCACTTCATACCTGGTTGCCGGCCGCCCATGTGGAGGCCCCGACCGCCGGCAGTGTCATCCTGGCTAGCGTATTATTGAAAATGGGGACTTACGGTTTTGTGCGTTTTTGCCTGCCGATCCTCCCTCAGGCCAGTATCTATTTTGCCCCTTATGTTTTCTGGATTTCCATCATCTCCATCCTTTATGGAGGATATGTAGCCCTGGGGCAAAGCGACATGAAAAGACTGATCGCCTATTCCAGTGTGGCCCATATGGGATTTGTAACCCTGGGGACCTTTCTTTTCAATAAATCAGGGCTGGAAGGGGCCATGCTGCAGATGATTAATCACGGCGTGACCACCGGGGCCCTCTTTCTCTGTGTGGGAATCATTTACGAAAGAAGCCATAGCCGATTGATTTCGATCAACTCCGGGATCAGTAAAATTATGCCTGTTTATATAGGATTTTTAGGCTTGTTCAGCCTCTCCTCGATGGCCTTTCCGGGAACCAACAGTTTCGTGGGCGAACTTTTGGTGTTAATCGGCACCTTTGCGGACAATAAACTGATTGGAGCTCTGACCATACCTGGAGTGGTCCTGGCTGCCGCCTATATGCTCCGGTTGCTCCAGAAGATTGCCTGGGGTGGCCAAGGGAACCCTTCCTTTAAAGATATGAATCTCAGAGAAATCGTTTATCTGGTGCCTCTGGCTATATTCGTCTTGTGGATTGGTTTTTCTCCAGGCCCTTTTCTAGACGTCATGCATGCCAGCGTGGATCACTTGATCCAGCAGGTCCAGGCAGGAAGTGCCCTGGCTTTAGTCAAATAGTGGATTGAACGCTTACTTTTATAAGTATATTCTTTGAGCTTAGAGCTTTCAACTATGAGCATTTTACCGAGGAACGAATCATAATGAATTTCTTGTTATTTCTGCCGGAAACCTTTCTGCTTTTGATGGCCCTGATCTTTTTCTGCCAATCTTTGTGGAAATCGTCTGCCGCATTGAATCAGGGACTTGCCTTTTTCCTTTCCGCCTTAGGGGTAATCGTTTGTCTATTGAACCTTAATTCCTCAGGGGAGCTTTTTTACAAGGCATACCGGGTTGATTTGTTCTCGCAACTGTTCAAATGTCTAATTAGTCTCGGCCTATTCCTGGTGGTTGTATTGGGACGGAAATTTAAAGGCATCACGGAAGGTCTTCAACCGGAATTTTTTATGTTTCTTTCCTTAAGTTCCTTGGGGCTGATGCTGATGGTCAGCAGTGTGGAGCTTTTAACCATTTTTATCGCCATGGAACTGTCTTCTTATTCCATTTATGTTCTGATCCCGATCCGCAACCAGGTTGGCGGAAACCAAATGGAAGCGGCTATTAAATATATTATCTTCGGAGCGGCAGCCACCGGGGTTATGCTCTTTGGTATGAGTTATGTATTCGGGGTCACCCAATCCACCTATCTGGCGGACATCCTCCAAAAGATGCCTCTTTTAATAAAGGAACCGGTAGCCGTGATCGGGCTTCTTTTGGTTCTCTGCGGGTTTTTCTTTAAGCTGGCCGTGGTTCCCTTCCATTTCTGGACCCCGGATATTTATCAGGGCGGCGCCAATGAAACCGTGTCTTTCGTCGCCACTATGCCGAAATTAGCAGGCGTGGCCCTGTTGCTTCGGTTGGTTAGTCTGGCGGGGACAGAGGCGATCACTCTGGTTCAGGTCCTGGTTTTACTGGCGGCCGTTTCCATGACCTTTGGAAACCTGGCGGCCCTGGTTCAGAAGGATTTGAAAAGATTGTTGGCCTATTCCAGTATTGCCCATGCCGGTTACGTTCTTCTGGGGATCTTGACCCTGAATTCCGCCGGATTTTCGGCAGCCATATTCCACATCTCGGCCTATTTATTGATGAACCTGGCCTGCTTTTTGGTCATTTGTGCCGTTTCCCGGGAAGGTGAAAATGTCACGATCAATGACCTTTCCGGACTTTACCGCCGCTCACCCTTATTGGCCTTTACCCTGGCCGTAGGGGCTTTTGCCCTGGCCGGTATTCCACCTACGGCCGGCTTTACTGGAAAACTCTATCTTTTTATCGCCGCCCTGAATCAAGGACACCTGGCTTTAGTGATTATTGCTGCGGTGAATACGGCGATTTCCATATATTATTATCTGAATATCGTTCGCTCGGCCTACGGACAGGATCCCGATGGATTACCGGCTGTGACATTGAGTCTTTCCAATCGATTATTGAACTATGGGTTTATCCTGGCCATATTCCTGATGGGTACATTTCCGGCTTGGTTTATTGACCTGGCCCGAACGGCCTGCAAGACGATTATATCTTAAAAAGGATTCAAGGGGTCCAGGGTCCGAGGATTTAAGTAAAAGATACTAAAAGATTTCGCTGAACGCCGAACGCACCTGCCGATCGCAGGCGCTGAACGGCCTTTTGGCATAAACGGAGTTTAAACAGGTCATGGCTAAAACCGCTATAAATATCGCAGAACCCCAAATTTCCACCACCCCGAAGATTACGGTTTGCCACAATCCCAAGGCCAAAACCTGCGGGGCGGAAAATATTTATAAGGGCATCATCGCAGCTGCCGAACAAATGAACATCCCGGTGGTCGTTGAACCGGCCAAATGCGGATGTACCGGGACTTGTAAGGATGGGGCCTTCTTGAGTTTTCCTTATCTGGGTGTTTTCTATCACAAGGTCAAAGAAGGTCATATCGAGACCATTTTGAAAGAAACGGTTCAACAGAAAAAGATTGTTTTTCCTTTACTGCGGCTCAATCCGCTTCAATCCATTCGCGGGGATTTGATCTGGGAAAAGGCTGCGGGCTGTATCATGGCCATGGACCCCTCATTATGCATGGTAGAGATTGCCGAATATCTGATCAAGTTCCATTACGACGAATCCTGCGGTAAATGCGCCCCCTGCCGTCTGGGTATCCAGAGATTGGCCGATTTGACCACCGCCATAAGGTGCGGCCGGGCACCGGCCGATGCCGTTGCCGAAATGGAATCCCTGATAGTCCTGATGAAACAGGCCCCCTATTGCTCCTTTGCCGGCAAGGTCTCCCACATCATCCTGTCGGTGCTGTCCAACTTCAAAGAAGAGTTCGAAGCCCACATCAAAGAAAAACGCTGCCCATCCGGGGTTTGTAAGATAGCTTCCTAAAACGTAACCTTTAGGACAATCCGGGGCTTCGTTTCTTTTTTTTAATCCTTTAGCTAAGCCCCCCGCAGGGGACTTTTACTCTATCGGGACAAATAAAACTTGACAATCATCTTCTTAAGGTTTATCTTATGAGTATTAAATCCGTTATCTGCCCTTGAGGGAGAAGATAACGGTCGAAGTTGGTGGAAAAGTCGATAACTGAAGGCATCGAGGCTTTTAAGCCAGATGCCTTTTTTTTGGTCGTATCCCAACTTGAGAAATATTTCAAAAGGAGGAATACGACTATGCAAGAAGGACGCGTAAAGTGGTTCAACGAAAGCAAAGGATTTGGCTTTATCGAGGTGGATGGTCAGGAAAAGGATGTTTTTATCCATCATTCAGCCATCACCATGCAGGGTTTTCGGACTCTCGCTGAAGGTCAGCGGGTAAGCTTTGATATTGAGCAAGGCAAAAAGGGACCCTCGGCAATTAATGTAACAGCCTTATAAGAAACAGGAAGTTACCAACAAAAAAGGGAGGGTATATTTTTTACTCTCCCTTTTTTTTGGAAGATTAGAGAATCTTGCCTGGATTCAATAAATAATTGGGATCGAAAGCCTTCTTGATCCCGCGCATCACCTCGATCTCTGCAGGGGACTTGGTCCTTAGGAAAATTTCCTTTTTCAACAAGCCGATGCCGTGTTCGCCGCTGCCTACTCCGCCCAATTTCAAAGCGCAGTCGGTCATCTCGTCATAGATCGTCTTGGCATATTCGGTCCACTTTTCCGGCGGAACTTCATCGGGTTTGACGTAAAGAGTGTGGAGGTTCCCGTCGGCGATGTGGCCTACGGTGGCGATGGTTGTGTGATATTTTTCCTCGAGCCGTTTCAGTTCCCGCATCATCTCCGGGACTTTGGAGAAGGGGACGATCACATCCCCCGGATTGTTGTAGAGCTGCTTATCCAGGAGTCTCAACCCCGGGCTGTATTCCTCTCTGACCTTCCAGATATTCTCGGAATCCCGTCGGCTCTCGGCGGCGAAGACATCCAGGGCCCCGTTCTCCAGACACAGCTCACCCGCCTTTTCGTAGATCCCTTCAAGCTCTTCCTGGGTGTTCCCATGAAGTTGGATAATCAGATAGGCCTCCACGTCTTCCCTGTCGGTAAAGGGAAGGGTGACCTCATGATGCTTGGCCGACTGGGTCAGGCACAGCTTGTCCATGAATTCCACCGCTACCGGCATGATTTTGCCTTCGACGATCATTTTGGACACGGCCTGGACCACGGTTTCCGTGTCCGGGAAAGGCACGATGAGATCCAGGGTCTTGCCCCCGCCGGGTATCAGGTTGACGATGACCTTGGTCACAATACCGAGGGTCCCTTCCGACCCGATCATGATCTCCATGAGGTCATAACCCCAGGTGCTCTTTCGATACCGGCCCCCCAGCTGCAGGATTTCTCCATTGGCCAGGACCACCTCCAGTCCGAGGATATGCTTTCGGGTGTTCCCGTACTTGATGACCTTGGCCCCTCCGGCATTGGTCGCTACATTCCCCCCGATAAAACTGCTTTCCGTACTCATGGGGTATCCGGCATACATCAGCCCGTGTCCCTCCACCTTCCGGCAGAGCTCTTTAGTGATGACCCCCGCTTCGACAACCGCCACCCGGTCCACGGTATCGATCTCCAGAATCCGGTTCATCCTATCCAGGGAAAGGACAATCCCTCCGCAGGTGGGGATGGCCGATCCTGCCAGACCCGTCCCTGCCCCCCTCGGGGTAACAGGAATTTTGTGTTCGGCAGCCAATTTCATAATGGCCGATATTTCGGCCGTGGACTCAGGCCTGACCGCCACTTCCGGTTCGGCAACCACTCCGTTGATCAGGGAAAGGGTGTCCATCCCGTATTCTTGCAGCTTGGCTTTATCATCGATTATGGTATTTTTTTCACCGACAATCGTTTTCAGTTGATCGACGATCTCGGCGGTAACCTTCCCGTATTGCTGTTCCATTATTCTAAGCCTCCTTGGCTTTTTCTTTCAGTTTTTTTATCAAGAGAGGTATCACCTCAAAAAGATCTCCGACGATTCCATAATCGGCCACCCCGAAAATGTTGGCATCCGGATCGGAGTTAATCGCTATAATGATCTCGGCCGAAGACATTCCGGCCAGGTGCTGAACCGCCCCGGAGATACCGGCGGCGATATAAAGTCTCGGGCTGACCGTCTTACCGCTCAAGCCCACCTGATGGGAATAGGAAATCCAGCCGAGATCGGTTGCGTTCCTCGAAGCCCCCAGAGACCCATTGAAAACCTGGGCCAGCTCCTTCATCAGTTCCACATGCTTGCTGTCTTTCAGACCTTTTCCAAAAGCCACGATATACTCAGCATCTTGAATGGGTGCCCCGATGGCTTCCTCTCTTATGAAGGCCAGCCGTTTGACCCTTGAGGTCAGGAATTCTCCGCTGAATTCCTTAACGAGGATCTCTCCCTTCCTGGAATGGTCGACAGGAAGCGGTCGTTTGGACTTTGGCCGCACAGTGGACATCTGAGGGCGCAAGACCGGGGTCTTGATCGTGGCCATGATGTTCCCCCCCACGGCCGGGCGGGTCTGAATCAGAAGCCTTTCCTCCAAATCGATATCCAGCCCCGTGCAATCGGCCGTAAGACCGGCATCGAGCTTCACGGCCATGACGGGCATAATAGTCCTTCCCATGGATGTGGCCGAAGCGATGAGAATCTCCGGCTTATATTCCTCGACCATGGTCGTTAAAATGGCCGAAAAGGGATCGATCCTGAAGTGTTCCAGGGCCGGATGATCGATCACATAGACCTTGTCTGCGCCTCTGGGTATAAGCTCTTTGACCTTATCCTTTATATGACTCCCGATAATGACGATGGAAAGGTCCACCGAAAGCTTATCCGCAAGCCCCCTCCCCCAGGCGAGGAGTTCAAAAGAAACCGGATGGATTTCCCCATCTCTCACTTCCCCAAGCGCCCATACGCCTTTATATTGACGGTAATCTCGTTCTTTCATCCATGATTCCTTGTTCTATTTCTGACTTTATATTGAAAGCTAAAAAGACAATCTTCAACTCGCCGAACGCTTAACGCTGAATGGTATTTTCTTATCAAATAATGGTTTTTTCGGTTAGAAAATCCACCAGACCGCTCACGGCCCCATCCGGATCGCCGGCCGTGGAAACGATTTTTCCCTTTCTGGCCACCTGGGGACGAAAGATCTTCACCACCCTGGTGGGCGACCCTTGGAGTCCCAGTCTCTCCTCGTCGGCTCCAATGTCTTCGGCGGTAAGAAGGGGGATCTCAATTTTTTTGGCCTTCATTTTTCCGCTGAAATTGGGCATCCTGGGGGTATTGATTTCCTTGACCACGCTTACCAGCACCGGCAGAGGTGACTCAACCACTTCATGTCCCCCTTCGACGGCCCGGTGGGCGATGATCTTCCCATTCCCGATCTCTTCTATCTTGCTGACATAGGTAAGGGCCGGAAGGCCTAAATAGGCCCCCACTTCCGGACCGACCTGTCCGGTCTCGCCGTCGGTCGCCCTCTCTCCGCAGAGGATCAAATCGAATCCGCTTACCAGCTTTGTTATCCCCGTGGAAAGGGCATAGGCCGTGACCCAGGTGTCGGATCCTGCAAACTTCCTGTCGGAAAGGAGATACCCTTTGTCGCAACCGATGGCAATGGCGCTCCTGACGGCCTCGACGGCCTTCTTGGGACCCATGGACAGGACGTTGATCTCCACCCCCTCCCCTATCCTTTCTTTAATCCTTACGGCCTCCTCGATGGCATAAAGGTCAAGGGGATTGACCTCGGATTCTATGCCGTCCCGGATCATGGTCCCGGTCTCCTCATCCATCTTTACATTATCGGTGGCCGGAACCTGTTTGACTAAAACTACGATCTTCAAAATACTCTCCTCCTCTTGATTTATGATTCGTGGAAGGAGTATAGAATGGCCGAGAAAAAAGAGTCAAGGAGAAAAAGGAATTTATGAGAAATAGGATTTTGGCTTCTTGTTTGTTGACTCTTAACCACTCAATCGGTATCATAACCAATATTAAAAGAAGAAAGGAATAAAACCATGACAGATAACACTGCAGTACTTTTAACAGTCGAAGGCGTTATTGCTACGGTTACCCTGAATCGACCAGAGGCCCTGAACGCCTTCAATCAAGACTCTTATCGCTGCCTGATGAGTGCAGCCCAGACCATCAAGGAAACACCGGAAATACGAGCCGTCATTATGACCGGAGCCGGCGAACGTGCCTTCAGCGCAGGCATGGACCTGAAGATGATCGCCGGCGGCGGATCCGGTTCGGCTTTAATGGGAAATTTCCGGGACGGCTTTGATCGTCTTTTCGGTCTGAAATCCATTTTCACCATGTACGAAGAGCTGTCGGTACCGGTGATCGCCGCCATCAACGGCCATTGCCTGGGTGCGGCCTTTGAACTGAGTTTGTGCTGCGACATCCGTATCTGCGCCGAACAGGCCATGTTCGCCTTGCCGGAGATGCCGCTGGGGGTTATACCCGACCTTGGCTCCACCCAGCGATTGCCCCGTATCATCGGACCCGCTTATGCCAAGGAATTGATTATCACCGGCCGCCGCATCAATGCCCAGGAAGCACTCCGAATCAATCTGGTCAACCATGTATATCCAAAAGACCAATTGATACCCGAGGCCAAGAAACTGGCCGAAGAAATGGCTAAACTGAATCCGCGGCATGTCGCCGGTGCGAAAAGGGCGGTGAATATGTCCCTGTCCACCCCGCTGGACTGGGGTTTGCGATTGGAAACCGATATCTGCATCGGAGCAGGAAGCGGACAGTCTTTCAGCGCGGAGGCTCAGAAGTTTATAAAAAATAAATAACGGGAATCCAGTATCCAGGAGTCAGGATTCAGAATTAGAAGGAACCGGACAATGATTTGATGGTTTTATTCCGGGTTCTGACTTCAGGATTCCAAGTATGACCAAAAAAGAAAACCCCGACGCCTTATAGGCCGTGGGGGTTTTTTCTTTCAGTATTTCCGGCTGACTTTAAACTCAGCCACCCGTCACTTCTTTCTTGGCTTTATCCCAGGGGATTCCCTTCACCGCGTTCCCGCGTCTCCGCGTCCATTTTTTATGTTCCCATCTCCCAGGAGGCCAGATATTTCTTCTGTTCGGCGGTCAGGTTGTCGATTTTTATTCCCATCGAAGCCAGCTTTAGCCGGGCGATTTCCTGATCGATCTCTTCCGGGACCCCGTAGACCGTCTTCTTTAAGGTCTTGGCCTTTTTGACCATGTATTCCGCACACAAGGCCTGGTTGGCGAAGCTCATGTCCATCACGCTGGGAGGATGTCCTTCGGCTGCGGCCAAATTAATCAGCCGGCCTTCCCCCAGGACATTGATCTTCTTCCCGTTTTTCAAGGTATATTCTTCCACATAGTCCCGAATAATACGCCGTTTTTTACTGATCTGACCCAGGGATTTCAGGTCCAGTTCGACATTAAAATGTCCCGAGTTGGCCACAATGGCCCCGTTTTTCATCATCAGGAAATGCTCTTTACGGATCACATGGATATCCCCGGTCAGGGTGCAGAACAAATCCCCCACTTTGGCCGCTTCTACAATCGGCATCACCCGGAACCCGTCCATGACCGCCTCTAAGGCCTTGAGGGCATCCACTTCGACAATAATCACATCAGCGCCCATGCCCTTGGCCCGCATGGCTACGCCCCTTCCGCACCAGCCATATCCACAGATCACAAATTTGCTGCCGGCCAGCAAACGGTTAGTGGCCCGGATGATCCCGTCAATCGTGCTTTGTCCGGTACCGTAGCGGTTATCAAAGAGATGTTTGGTCTTGGCGTCATTGACAGCGACAATCGGATAGGAAAGCACCTTTTTTTCGGCCATGCTTCTCAAACGGATCACACCGGTGGTGGTTTCCTCTGTGCCCCCGATGATTCCTTTTAATAGGACCCTTTTTTCGGAGTGAATGGTGGACACCAGATCCGCCCCGTCGTCCATGGTCAAATGAGGTTTTACCTCCAGGGCCTGATAAATATGCCGATAATAGGTCTGTCCGTCTTCTCCTTTAATGGCAAATACCGGGACCCGGTCCTCCCGGACCAAAGCCGCCGCCACATCATCCTGGGTACTTAACGGATTGGAAGCACATAAGGTTACCTCGGCCCCCCCGGCCTTAAGGGTTCGGACCAGCCCGGCTGTTTCGGTCGTTACATGAAGGCAAGCCGCCAGACGGATTCCCTTCAAGGGTTTTTCTTTAAAAAAGCGTTTACGGATACTTTCCAAGACCGGCATACTTTGGTTGGCCCATTCGATCTTTAAAGCCCCGGAAGCAGCCAGACTCAGGTCTTTGATATCATATTTCACGTTGAGTTCCTTTCTTCAAATAAACAGGATTCAATGAGTCAAAGATTCAAGTGAACGACTTAGAAACTTCAAAAAAAATCGCTTGAATCCTTGAACCCTAGCCTCTTGAGTCCTTTGGGATTACTTTTTCTTCAATCCCGCACGCTCGCGGAGGATTTCAGCTTTGTCGATCTTTTCCCAGGAAAACCCGGGCTCGTTTCTGCCGAAATGGCCGTAGGCAGCAGTTTTCTTATAGATGGGGCGCAATAAATCCAGATAAGCAATCACTTCGGCCGGTTTAAAACTGAAGATCTGCCGGATAATCTGGTTGATCTGAAAGTCCGGAATTTTTCCGGTCCCTCTGGTGTCCACAAAAATCGATAAAGGTTCGGCCTTGCCAATAGTATAGGATACCTGCAGTCGACAAACATCGGCGATACCCGAAGCGACCACGTTTTTGGCCACATACCGGGCCATATAAGAAGAACTTCGATCGACCTTGGAGGGATCCTTGCCGGAAAAGGCCCCGCCGCCGTGGCTTCCACGCCCGCCGTAGGTGTCGGCGATGATCTTTCTTCCGGTCACCCCACAATCCCCCATAGGGCCCCCTACTACGAATCGACCGGTGGTGTTGATAAAATACTGGGTCTTCTTGTTCAGAAGCTTGGCCGGGATAACCTTTTTAACGACCGTTTCGATAATCCCTTCCTGTAACTTTTTATAGCTGATATCCGGATTGTGTTGAGCGGCAATAACCACGGCTGGTATGGAAACCGGCTTCCCGTCTTGATATTCCACGGTTACCTGGGTTTTGCCGTCCGGTCTCAGAAAATCAAGGATTTTCTTTTTTCGAACCTCGGCCAGACGTTTGGCCAGCCGATGGGCATACCAAATGGGCATGGGCATAAAATCTTTGGTTTCATTACAGGCATAGCCGAACATCATGCCCTGATCACCGGCCCCTTGTTCCTTTTTCTCCCCCAGGGAATTAACCCCTTGGGCAATGTCCGGTGATTGTTTGTCGATAGTGGTCAGGACCGCACAGGTCTCCCAATCAAACCCCATGGCAGAATCGTTATAACCGATTTCTTTAATGGTTTCCCGGACGATTTTGGGCATATCCGCATAGCAGGAAGTGGTAATCTCCCCGGCGATCATCGCCAGGCCTGTGGTGACCAGGGTCTCACAGGCCACCCGCCCTTTGGGATCTTCTGACAAAATAGCGTCCAAAACGGCATCGGAAATCTGATCGGCCACCTTGTCGGGATGTCCTTCTGTAACTGATTCCGAGGTGAAATAATAATTCGACATACTCATATGCAGGTCCTCCTTTTGAAAAATATATTACTATTATACATCCTCTGTTTTTTGTCAAGTCATTAATGTCGAACAGTTAGGAATCGTTAGACCAGGGGAATGGAAATGTGCTTGACTTTGGTAGCTTCGCTGCTCAAATCAACCACTCGACTTAAGACACCCCGTAAGATTTCAATTTCCGTCGCAGGGTATTCATTCCGATTCCCAGAAGGTGGGAAGTTCGAGATTTGTTTTGATGCAACCGTCGGTAGACCTTGAGAATATAGGCCTTTTCATACTCGGGCAGAGAGAGGACGGCATCCGAATCTTCTTCCGATGCGGATGGGACGATAGGTTGTATATCCCGCAAGGGGGCCGGAAACATGGCGGTGGTAATAATGCCTCCTTGGGCGAGATTGACAGCGGACTGGATGATCGATTTCAGTTCCCTGATGTTACCCGGATAGTTGTATTGTCGGAGAATTCCAAGGGCCTCTTCTTCCATGGGACAGCGGATACCTCCAGAGCCGCATTCATCCAGAAAACGGTCCACCAGTAAGGGGATGTCTTCCGATCTTTCCTTGAGAGGCGGCAGGTGCAGCCATCCACCTTTGATACGATAGTAGAGGTCCTTGCGAAAATTTTTTCCGGATATCAGCAATTCCAGGTTTTCATTGGTGGCGGTGACAAATCGCACATCAACCTTCTGGCTGATGTTGGAGCCCAGCGGGGTATATTCACCATCCTGCAGGACTCTTAAAAGTTTACCTTGCATCTCCGGAGGCAGATTGCCGATTTCATCAAGAAATAGGGTTCCATGGTTGGCATGTTTCAAATATCCGGCCCGCTCTTTTTCTGCGCCGGTAAAAGCACCCCGGGTATGACCGAAAAATTCAGCCTCAAAGAGGCCGGTATTGACCGCCGCCATGTTGACTGGCATGAAGGGATAACGGGACCGGGGGCTGACGGTATGAATGGCCCTGGCCAGAAGCTCTTTGCCGGTGCCGCTTTCACCGGTAATCAGAATAGGTACGTCGCTGCCGGCATGCAGTTCGGCCTCCTTGAGCAACCGCATCATGGCCGGAGATCGGGTAATGATAGCCTGAAAGGCTCCCGGATGGGACAGGACGGGCATGTCTTTACTTTTTTCGATATCCAGAATATCCAGGAGCCGTCTTTTCTCGAGGGTTCGCTTGAGAGAAAATACCAGATCCTCTTCGCTGATCGGCTTGACCAGATAATCGTATGCCCCTTTTCTGAGACATTGAACGGCCACTCGCACATCGTTCACCGCAGTAACGATAATACATTCGGTCCTGGGGCTGTTGTTTTTCACCACATCCAGCAGTTGAAGTCCATCCATCTCCGGCATGGTCATGTCGATCAGAGCGATGTCGAACACCTCTTCCGCTTGTATCATGTCCGCCGCTTTCAAGGGATCATCCTCGATACGCACCTGATGAAAACCGGCCCCAGCCAATCTTGCTTTCATCAATTCAAGAAAATCCCAATCATCGTCGACAATTAATATCCGGGCCGAAATAATAACCTACCTAATCTAGGCCATTATGGCCTATGCCAAAATGGCACCATTAAACTAACTTTTTGAAAACAGATAAAATTTGAATATTGTAGGCCATAATGGCATAGTTTTATAAAGATTTCAACAGTAATCCTCATTGTTAATCCCATCATTGTAATAAACTGAAATTACATGAATAAAATCATTTCAAAGAATTATTTTCATGGTGGCACAGTTTTTGTTTAATAAATAGGAGGTTAAATAAAAAAATAGATCGTCCGATGAACCCGATCGATCTTTTTAGGCGGAATTAATCCACATTTTTCTTCAGCCCTTTCCACGGGCTGTATTGATTAATAAAAATTCGGAGGAGGCCATGGGGTTAAAGGACAAAATCGAGGCAGGTGAATTTACTATTTTGGCAGAAATGGAACCACCAAAAGGGGTAGATGTCTCCGTCATGCTTTCCAATGCAAAAAGGGTTAAAGACGGAGTCGATGCCTTTGTCATCCCGGAAATGGGCAATGCCGTCATGCGCATGAGTTCCCTGGGCGGTGCCATGGTTTTGCAGAATGAAGGTCTGCCGACAGTTTTTCAGGTTTGCTGCCGGGACCGAAATCGTCTGGCGATCCAGGGTGATCTGCTGGCGGCTCATGCCCTGGGGATTAACACGGTCATGGCCGTTATTGGAGAAGATCCCAGTTTTGGAGATCATCACCAGGCCCGTTCGGTAAACGACGTCGATCTTTTTGAGTTGATCAAAGCCATTGACCGATTGAACCAGGGCAAAGACATGGCGGGTATAGAACTGGCCGGGGCACCGGATTTTTTGATCGGTTCGACCACGGAAGCCGGTGCCAAGGGAAAATCGACGGAAGTGGAAATGGAAGAGATGATGAAAAGGGTTGAGGCCGGGGCACGGTTTTTAATCACTTCCCCCATCTTCGATCCGTCCCTGCTTGATCCTTATAAAAAACGGATTGATCTCCGAAAAGTGGCTGTCATCCCCACCGTTATGCTGCTCAAGTCATTGGGGATGGCCCGGTATCTGGTCCGTAACCTGCCACATCTTCATATTTCGGAGACGATCATCGACCGGATTGCCCGGGCGCCGGATAAGGTGCGCGAGTGCGTACAGATTGCAACGGAAACGGTCAGGGAACTGAAACATCAGGGGTTCAACGGCGTTTATCTTTCCACTCTCGGATGGGAAAATAAGCTTCCGGAAATAATCGAAGGGATTTAAAGGGATTTAAAAGGAAAGGGAAATGAAATCAAAAACTGAAAAAGGCTTAACGCCTGCTGTGGTAAGCGAAGGCCAAGGGGTCGTCGGTTCAGTGATGGTAGTCGGGGGGGGCATCGCCGGGATGCAATCGGCCCTGGACCTGGCCAATTCAGGTTACTATGTCTACTTGGTGGAACAATCCTCGGCCATCGGAGGATTGATGTCCCAATTGGACAAGACCTTTCCCACCAATGACTGTGCCATGTGAATTATCTCACCCAAACTGGTCGAGGTCGGCCGGCACCTGAACATCGAACTCCTTACCTTGGCTGAAGTAACCTCCATTGCTGGAGAAGATGGAAACTTTGAAATTCAGATTATCCAGAAACCCCGATACATCGATATGGAAAAGTGTACCGCCTGTGGTCTCTGCGCTGAAAAATGTCCTAAAAAAGTCAAAGACCCCTACAATGAAGGCATTGGGCTGCGCAAGGCGGCTTATGTCAAATACCCCCAGGCCGTTCCCTTAAAATACGTCATCGATAAGGAAAACTGCATTTATTTCGTAAAAGGAAAATGCCGGGCCTGCGAAAAATTCTGTCCCAATAAAGCCATCAATTTTTTGGATCAACCGAAAAATCTGACCCTGAAGGTCGGTTCGGTTGTTTTGGCCACGGGCAGTCGGCCCTATGATCCTTCCGGTCTGGAGGACCTCTATCAATACCGCAGCAATCCCAACGTCCTGACCAGCCTGGAATTCGAGAGACTCCTGAGTGCCTCCGGCCCGACCCAGGGGCACCTGAAACGTCTGTCCGACGGAAAAGAGCCGAAAAAAATTGCCTGGTTTCAATGCATCGGCTCCAGGGACACCGATCACTGCGGCAACGGGTACTGTTCCTCGGTGTGCTGTATGTACGCCATCAAGGATGCCATGATGGCCAAGGAACATGCTAAGGGCGAGTTGGATTGCGCCATCTTCAATATGGATATCCGCACCTTCGGCAAGGACTACGAAAAATATTACCTGCGGGCCAGGGATAAGGCCGGAGTGCGTTTCATCAAGGCCCGAGTTCACTCTTTTGACGAAATCGCTGGAGAACGGGACCTGCATATCCGATATGCCGATGAAAACGGACAGACCCAAGAAGAATTTTTTGATCTGGTGATCCTATCCGTGGGACTTCAGGTGCCGGAATCATCCAGGGACCTGGCCCGAAAACTCGGCGTAGAACTGGATGGATACGGTTTTGTCAAAACGCCGACCTTTGCGCCCATTGAGACCTCCCGTCCCGGCGTCTATGCCTGCGGGGTGCTTCAGGGCCCCAAGGATATCCCCGGTTCGGTGACCGAGGCCAGTGCCGCGGCTTGCCTGGCCGGGGGGAAACTGGCCTTAGCCAGAAATACGTGCACCAGAATCCTTGATCTCCCCGAAGAAATTGATGTGTCGTCCGAGGAACCGCGCATCGGCGTTTATGTCTGCAACTGCGGTATCAATATAGCCGGTGTGGTGGATGTAGCCGCGGCCGAAGAGTTCGCCCGAAGCCTGCCCAATGTGGTTTTCGCCAGGCAGAATCTCTTTTCCTGCAGCCAGGATTCTCTGGATTCCATGAAAGAAAGCATCCGGGAACACCGGCTCAACCGGATAGTGGTGGCCGCCTGTACCCCGAAGACCCATGAGGGCATGTTCATGGATACCATCCAGGGTTGCGGTTTAAATAAATACCTTTTGGAAATGGCCAATATCCGCAATCAGGACTCCTGGGTCCATTCGGACAATCCCCGGGAAGCCACCGATAAGGCCCGGGAACTGATCCGCATGGCCGTCTCCCGGGCCGGGACCCTTAACCAGCTGCAAGAGAAGGTCATCACGGTCAACCAGCGCGCTGTGGTTATCGGAGGCGGAGTGGCCGGGATGAATGCCGCCCTCGGACTGGCAGATCAAGGATATGAGGTCGTACTGGTAGAAAAAGAAAAACAATTGGGAGGTATGGCCGATCGCCTGACCTTCACCATCGAAGGGGATGATGTCCAGGCTTATCTGAAAGGTCTGGTCGAGCGGGTGACGACCCATCCTCTGATTCAGGTCCTGACCCAGGCCCTGGTCGTGGGGTTTACCGGGTTTCAGGGAAACTTCACCACCGAGCTTCTGGTCGGACCCGGCCCCTATCAACGCAAGATCAATCACGGGGTGACCCTAATTGCCACCGGGGCCTCCGAATATCAACCCCGGGAATATCTCTACGGGCAAAACGAAAAAGTAATGACTCAGGTTGATCTGGCCAGGCATCTCAAAGAAAAAGGAGCCCAGGATTTTAACCAGGTGGCCATGATCCAGTGTGTCGGCTCCCGCAATGAGGAAAACCCCAATTGCTCGCGCATTTGTTGTCAAAACGCCATCAAGAACGCCTTGAAAATAAAAAACCTTAATCCCGAAGCCGAGGTTTTTATATTCTATCGAGATATTCGGACCTATGGATTGCTGGAAACCTATTACAAAGAAGCCCGGGAGAAAGGGGTGGTCTTTTTCCGCTTCGATCCGGAAAGGCCACCTCAGGTCGAACAGGTTGGAGAAGACCTGGTGGTGAATTTCAGAGACCCCATCCTGGATCGAAACATGCAGGTCAAGGTCGATCTCCTGGCCTTGAGTGCCGGAATGGTGGCCAACGATACCGAAGAACTGGCTTCCATCGTCAAACTGGCCCGGACGGCCGAAGGGTACTTTATGGAAGCTCATGTTAAACTGCGTCCGGTAGACATGGCCACCGAAGGAATCTTTATTTGCGGAAGTGCTCACAGTCCGAAACTGATGAATGAAACCATCGCCCAGGCACAGGCCGCGGCTTCCAGGGCCACAACCTTTTTGTCCCGGAAAGAACTGACCTTGTCGGCCGTAACCGCTCAGGTCAATGCCGATTTATGTGCAGCGTGCCTCATCTGTGTCCGATCCTGTCCTTACGGCGTACCCAAGATCAATACCGACGGGTTCAGTGTAATCGACGAGGCCCTGTGTCACGGTTGCGGGATCTGTGCCGCCGAATGCCCGGCCAAGGCCATCGAATTGAACTGGTATGAAGACGATCAACTCTTATGCAAGATCGACACCCTGCTGGAGGGGGCCCTATGAGCCAAGATTTTAAACCGATCATTATAGCCTTTTGTTGTAATTTCTGAGGGTACACGGCCGCGGACCTGGCAGGTTCGATGCGCTTGGGATATCCGACGAGTATCAAGATTATTCGCGTTCCCTGCACCGGTAAAGTGGATGCCCTGCATATCATGCGATCCTTTGAGAAGGGTGCCGATGGGGTTTATCTGGTGGGATGCCGTGAAGGAGACTGCCATTTTGAAAGGGGCAATTTCAGGGCCAAGGCCCGGGTGGAACAAATCCGGAAAATCCTGGACGCCGTTGGCATCGGCGGCCATCGATTGCAGATGTACAACCTGTCTTCCAGCGATGGCCCCATGTTTGCCCGCTTTGCCGAGGAAATGCATGCCCGAATTCTCGAGGCCGGCCCGAATCCGATTCGAGGGGCCGTAATAAAGCAGAAAAAAGTTCAAACGGATCAGAACCAGATCGCCGGTGCAGCGCTTTAGCCGCACCCGGAAAATCTGGAGATTTGCAGAAACGATGAATTGGCAAAAATTCATCATAGGGAGGGCACGGTAAAAAGCTCCTTATGCAAGGCGCGCAAGTCCTGCCGGTGAAAACCGGGGGAGGATGCAGGGCAACACAGCAGATGAACTTTTTACGAAGCCGTCAGAAATGGAGGTCAAAAGCGATGATTGTGGCCGATAAAAAGCCGATTGAAGAGATCATTGATTACGTCAAAGACTACCAAAGCATCCTGGTCTTGGGGTGTAATGAATGCGTAACGGTTTGCGAGGTCGGCGGGAAGAAAGAAGTAGGCCTTCTGGCCTCAGCCCTGCGCATGCATTTTCTGCAGCAAGGGGGGGAAGTCAACATCGGGGAACGGACCCTGGAACGTCAGTGTGATCACGAGTACCTGGAGGAGATACGGGACAATATCGATCACTATGAGGCGGTCGTGTCTATCGCCTGCGGGGTCGGGGTTCAATTCACCGCCGAGAAGTATCAAACCAAGCCGGTTTATCCCGGTGTGAACACCCTGTTCATGGGGGCCAACGAGGCCCGGGGGGTCTGGTCCGAACGTTGTCAGGGTTGCGGTCAGTGCATCCTGGCCATTTCGGGCGGCATCTGTCCGGTCTCCCGATGCGCCAAACGGATCCTGAACGGGCCCTGCGGCGGATCAACGGCCGGAAAATGTGAAATCAGCAAGGATATCCCTTGCGGATGGCAGTTGATTATCGACCGGCTGAAGGCCCTGGGGCGGATGGATGACTATGAAAAAATAAACCCTATCAAAAACTGGTCTACTGAACGGGCCGGCGGACCGCGAAAAGTGATCAGGGAGGATTTGAAGCTATGAAGGCCAAGACACCGAGTAAACTGGAAAAAATTTTGGCTTCCGGCAATATGGCGGTCACTTCCGAATGCGGCCCCCCACGCGGCAGTGACCCCGAAGGAATTATCCGCAAGGCCGAAATGATAAAAAACCATGTCGATGCCATCAATATAACCGACAACCAGACCTCTATGACCCGATTGTGCAGCCTGGCCGCCTGTATTCGACTGAAGTTGATGGGGCTGGAACCCGTTTTACAGATGGTGACCCGGGATCGAAACCGGATCGCCATCCAAAGCGACATCTTGGGGGCAGCCTCATTCGACATTCACAACATGCTCTGCCTTTCAGGAGATCACCAAAATTTCGGGGACTGTGCTCAAGGACAAAACGTCCACGACATCGACTCGATGCAACTCATTCAGACGGTAAGATATATGCGGGACGAAGGCAAGTTCCTGGGTGGAGACGCGATCCAGAGACCTCCGCAGATGTTCGTTGGAGCGGCGGCTAATCCTTTTGCCGATCCCTATGAAATCCGTGTGCCGCGGCTGGCCAAAAAAGTAGCTGCCGGGGCCGAATTTATCCAAACCCAATGCATCTATAATCTCGACAAATTCGAGGATTGGTTAAGCAAAGCCCGGGACCGGGGATTAACCGAGCAGGTTTATATATTAGCCGGATTGACCCCGATGAAATCAGCCGGGATGGCTCGCTACATGAAAAACCGGGTGCCTGGTATGGATGTGCCGGAGGCAATCGTCAAGCGGCTGGCGGACACCCCTAAAGAAAAACAGGCAGAAGAGGGGATTAAAATCTGCATTGAATCCATCCAGCGCCTTAAAGAGGCTAAAGGCTTGGCCGGATTTCATATCATGGCTATCGAATGGGAGGAAATGGTCCCTGAAATCGTCGAGCAAGGTGGATTGTATCCGCGGCCTAATGTCGATTAATCCCAAGGCCCGGTTGGATTTGACGTACCTGAGGGGATTGATTTTCAGGTTTCATCGGTCCATAATAATTTGTCTGAAAAAATTGACCTGACTGGTCAAGAGACAAGGAGAGAATTATGAATCAGCAAAAAAGGGTTTTAGTCGTTGACGATGAACCGGATTTCGCTACCATCGTCCAAGGCAACTTGGAAAAAGAGGGCTTTAAAGTTGAGGTGGCCTACAACGGGGTGGAGGGTTTGGAAAAGGTTCGGTCCAATCCGCCCGATGCCATTGTACTGGATGTGATGATGCCTGAAAAGGACGGGTATGCGGTCTGCAAAGAACTGAAAAAGGATGACCGTTACCGGGATATCCCCATTATCCTGCTGACGGCAGTGGCCTCTCATGTGACCTCCACACGCTATTCCCACTACGACGGCATGGCTACCGAAGCGGATGATTATATCAGTAAACCGGCCTCGGCTGAAGAGATCACCAAGAGCCTGAAAAGGTTGCTGGGGCTTTAAAAAAAGGAGGCAATGGGCGAGAGGCTGTCGGTTACAGGAAAAGAATAATAGAGGGGACCTATTGCCCATTGTCTATCGCCCCCATGCTCCCTTGAATCCTTTTCATGGATTTTTACGATGAAGGTCTTCTGTATCCTCAGTGACGAACGGGCAGGACAATCTAAATCTCCGATCATGTTTTCCCGGGTCCTGAAACGCCAAGGGATAAATGGGACCTATGTTCCCTTCGTCGTCAAGCCCCAGGATCTTGGACAGGCCATTCAAAGTATCCGGATACTGCATATAGCCGGAGCCAGCATCACCGTCCCCTATAAGGAAGCCGTCCTTCCAATGCTGGATATTCTTTCCGAAGGCGCCAACATCATTGGCGCAGTTAATACCGTTGTCCGGGATGGGGATCGTCTCAAGGGATATAATACGAACGCCATTGGCGTTATGGATGCACTCAATGAAGCGGGATTTAATGTGGACGGGAAGGCGGCGCTGGTTTTTGGAACCGGCGGCGCAGCCAGGGCTGTAGTGTTTATTTTAAACTGGCTGCGGGCGGCCACCATCTATGTCGCCGGGCGTCAGATGGAAAAAACAGAGTCCATTATCGGCGCTTTCGGTGGGGAGCCGCTGAATATGAGGTTATTATCCAATCGCTCATGGCCGGTGGATATCGTGGTCAACGCCACGGCCGTTTCCAGCCGTGATGAATCCCCGGAAATGGCCGATCTGGTGAGTCATCTCGACATCCCCGGCTGCCAGTTGGTTTTTGACCTCAATTACGGCCGCCAAAAAAATTTTTGGGAAGAATTGGCCCACTCCAAAAACATTCGTTTTATGGACGGGCTGTCGGCCCTGGCCTACCAGGCGCGAAGGACTTTTGCCTTGTGGACCGGATTGCAAGTTCCTCCGGAGGAGTTTCTAAACGCTCTACAGGAGAATGAAGGGGGAAGGTAAATTACTTTCAGACAAATCTTTCTTCAGGCTAACAAAGAATATTTTAAATTTTTCTGTTGCGGGTTGCGGGTTTAGAAATCAAAGGCCTTTATCCCAGAACTCGTAACCCGCAACCCGCAACAATAATCCAAAAATAGTTAGGCTCAACCCTGCTGTACCGGAAGCAGAACCGTGAAGGTCGATCCCTCACCCAAAGAGCTTGTCACTTCAATGATCCCCCCTAGAGAATCCACCAACCCCTTTACAATGGGAAGTCCAAGTCCTGTCCCGGTGATATAACGCGTTCTTTCATCCTTCACCCGGTAAAATCGATCGAAAATTTTGTCGATATATTTTTCGTCAATACCGAAGCCGTTGTCCACTACTTTTACTCTGATATTGATACCGGCCTTGTCCAATTCAACTCGAATGCGACCCCCTTCCTGTGTGTACGTGATGGCGTTGGTGATCAGGTTTCCAAAAATGCTTTCCAACGCCAATGGATCGGCATTGATTTCAGGCAGGTTTTCTAACAAAATATCGAGGGACAGTGTTTGGTTTTTGGTCGAGGCCCTGGTAGAAAGAAAATCCACGATGCCTTTTAGCAATTCTTCCAGCCGGACCGGTTTAGGTTCTCGGCCGGTGATCCCTTCCTCGATTCGCGACAAGTCGAGCAAATCACCGATCAAAGAGATCAAACCCTGAGTTTTTTCCTTAGCCCGGGCCAGCAGGTGTTGGTGTTGTTGGGGCTGACTGCTTACTAAGTCGCCGACAACAACGGCGATCTGTTCATGGATGGTTGACAAGGGCGAACGCAATTCATGGGAAACCTTGGCTACGAATTCCGACTTGAGGCGGTCTAGAGCCTTCATGCTGGTAATGTCAATTAAATTCAAGATTGCTCCCAGACACTCCTTTCTTTCTCCCAATACCGGCTGGGCTATGGCTCGCAGATAGGTTCCATCGGACAGGGTGAACTCATGCTCGGGGATATCACCGTAATCCACATATTTCCCTCTGGAAATATCCAGACCCAGATTGCACAAGGCTTCATCCGACACATAATCCTGAATAGGCCGGCCCGGTGTGGTGTCGGGGGGGAGTTTCAACATATGCTTGCAGGACAGGTTGATCAGCACCACCTGCCCGCTGATGTTGGTGACCATAACTCCATCCGGCAGCGATTCGATGATAGTCCTCATGCGGCTCTTTTCGGTGTCTAAATCGGATAGGGTGCGCGCTTTTTCCTGTTCCAGATTTTTGGCTTCCCGGGTCAGACGGATTTTTTCAGCCGCCCGATTGACGACGATGCGCAACTGATCCGGTTCGAAAGGCTTGGAGATAAAATCATAGGCGCCCTGCTTCATGGCTTCAATGGCCGTTTCGACAGTAGCATAACCGGTGATGACAATCACCAGAATAGAGGGGTCCCATTCCCGAAGGCGCTTAAGAACCTCCATGCCGTCCATCCCAGGCATCTTTAAATCGAGAAGTACGATGGCCGGATGGGCCTCTTTGAAGACCTGGAGGGCTTCCTCCCCCCGTTTGGCCGTGTACAATTGAAAACCGACACGGCTCAGAATGCGTTCCGAAGCATCCCGGATGTCCCGTTCATCGTCCACCACCAGAATCCGTATTCCCTCGACCTCTCTATTCACTTCGGCTTCCTCCGTCTTCTTTCGGCATGATGGGCAGGTCGATGATAAAGGTTGCCCCTTTACCCGGGATACTCTGAACCTTGATTTCACCGCCTTGGTTTTGCACAATCCCGTAAACCAGGCTTAATCCCAGTCCGGTGCCCTCCCCTTCCTGTTTGGTGGTAAAGAAGGGATCAAAGATATGGGAAAGGATTTTATCGGGAATACCCGGCCCGGTATCTGAAATTTTGATACGAACCTGTTTTTTTTCGGAAACAAAAATAGTCTTAATGCCCAATCGGCCGTTCCCCTCCATGGCCTGGGCGGCGTTTAGAATAATGTTCATAAACATATGGTTCAGTTGCTGGATGTCGCTGTGTACAGGCGGCAAGGTTGGAGCCAGATCCCTTTCGATGACAATGTTCTGAAACAGCGTTTGATTTTCCAACAGAAAGAGGGTCCGGGTAATGGCCCGGTTAATGTCGTGCGGCCGCCTGATATGCTTGGTCTGGCGGGCGAATTCCAGCAATTCCTTAACGGTGTCCCGGCAGCGTTCGGCATCCTCCATCACCCGAGAGAGGTCTTTCCTGGCACCCTCTTCGAGGTTGTATTCTTCCATGACCAATTTGGTAAACAGGGTGATACCGGACAGGGGATTATTAAGCTGATGGGCCACCCCGGCAGCCAGCTTGCCCAGGGAAGCCATTTTTTCGGATTGCAGCAACTGCATCTGCGTTTTTTCCAATTCGGCTTTCATCTGGTTGATTCCGCGTTGGTCATGAAAAAAGCCGATCGTCGCCACTTCCCGATCCCCTTCATAGACGATAGAGGCATTCAGATTGATGGGGATGTGTTCACCTCTCTTATGGAGAACTTCCACCTCATAGGATCGCAGTTTGCCCCGTCCGCCGTAATCCTCGCTGCGCAGGGCCTTCATAACCTCCAATTCCTTTTGACCGGGATAGATATCCCGTATGTCCAGGCTTTCCATAGCCTCTTCCACGCTGTAACCGAAAAGTTCAGCCGCCATGTCGTTGAAAATCAGGATCCGGCCTTTCTTGTCGGCGGCAATGACACCGTCCACAGCACTGAGGATCAGGTTGCGAAGGAAGGCATTCGAACTCTGTGCCTTGTCTTCGAACTCACCACGAACCGGAAGGTCGAAGTCCAAGCTCACGAAGGCTTCAATAATATCATCGTTGAAAATCGGATAAGCGTAGAGACAAGGTATTTTCCCGGGGTCGGCATATTCTCCCGGTTTTGGCTGCATGGCCGGGCGGCCGGTTTCTTTGCATTTTCGAACCGGACAGTTGAGGCAGGGTTCCGGGCGATCGTAAAAAATCTGATGACAAAGACCGCCGATGACCTTTGAATGATCAAATCCCTCCCCGGAGTCGTTGACCGCCAAAATTTTATATTCCGGGGAAATTACGATCAAGCGTCTATTAAAGGCCTCAACGGCCTTTAATAAATATTTGTTTTCTGTTTCCAAACCCATGAACAAAACCTCAATTGAAAACAATTCAAATGCGGCGGATTAATTGGAGATGTTTCTTGTTTTTAGACGCCCAAAGTATAAAATAAGAAAAAGGCAGGGTCAAGGGGAAAAACAGGAAAAAACCAGACTCGAACTCCTCAGTTCTTAACGGATAGGTGCTGGTGCGGATTCGGCAGAACCAATCCGCTGGAAACGATCAGCTTAAAGGCCTCTTCCACACTCATATCCAGAGGGATCAAGTCTTTTTCCGGGATCAGCACATAATACCCGGTCGTCGGATTGGGTGTACAGGGGATAAAAATACTCATTACCGGTTGACCGGCCCGGGTTTCAATTTCCCCTTTGGCCGGCCCGGCCAAAAATCCAATGGAATACAGACCAGGTCTGGGGAACTCCAGCATGACCACCTGTTTGAAATGGCTACCGGTATTACTACAGACAGCCTCGGTAAATTGTTTGATAGCCTGGTAAATATTTCGGACCAGAGGGATCCGCCCGACCAGCAGGTCCCATATTTCAACCACTTTATTCCCAATATAACTATGGGTCAACAGTCCGATCAGAAAAACAAGAATGGTCACCAAAACCAATCCCAGACCGGGAAGGTGAAAACCCAGCAGGGTATCGGGATGATAGGCATTAGGAACAAAAGACAGGAAGTCATCCATAACCCCGATTAGGGTTTGAATAATATAAACGGTGATGGTAATCGGAACAACAACGATTAATCCGGTCAAGAGATAATTCTTCAACCAAGCCTTGAACTGTATCATCTAAAGATTCCCTTTACTGGCTGATGTCCCCCGGCCCATCAAGGTGGGAGGGCTCTTTGATACCGGATGGCCGAACAAGGGACCTGCGACAAGGAGAAGACGGACAAGAAAAATCTAATTCTATCTCATCTCTCATCACTTTTCACTCCTCACAAAAAAGGCTCCTTGTCCGTCTAACCGGAAACACAATAAATCAGCCTGAATAAAATCAGCTTTTCACTTTCCTGTTTATGCCGCCTTAAGCCGGTGACGGTTACGGGAGTCCACTTGAACCACCTTGGGTTTAAAATTTTTAAGCTCCTTTTCCTCCATAGCGGTATAGGTGGCAATAATAACGAGATCGCCGACGACTCCTTTTCGGGCCGCAGCCCCGTTCAGACATATCACGCCGGAGCCTCTGGGGCCTTCCAGGGCATAGGTGGCGAACCGTTCGCCATTGGCGATATTATAAACCTGGATCTGTTCGTAAGGAATAATATCAGCGGCTTCCATCAGGTCCTGATCGATGGTCATACTCCCTTCATAGTGGAGATTGCTTTCCGTAATGGTTGCCCGGTGAATTTTAGATTTTAAAAGAGTCCTGGTCATTGTCCTTTATCCTCCAATAAACAATTATCTATCAGGCGGGTGGCGCCCACCCACACCGCCAAGGCTAAAACACCCCGACCTTCAACAACCTTCACCTCTTCAAGGGTCCGAGGGTGGCAGATCTTGGCATAATCAATCCGAGTGAAAGGTTGTTCCATAATTAAACCCCTAACCCGGTTTAATAAAACTTCTGTTTTCCTTTCGCCCATCCGAAAAAGACTTTGACCCTCCTGCATGGCCTGGAAAAGGGATCGGGCTGAAATCCTTTCTTCCGGGGAAAGAAAGACATTGCGGGAGCTCATGGCCAGTCCGTCATCTTCCCTGATGGTCGGCCGGCCGACTACTTCCACATCCATATGCAGATCCTCAACCATTTGTTGAATGGCGATCAACTGTTGAAAATCTTTTTGCCCGAAAATGGCCAGATGGGGTTTGACAATATTAAAGAGTTTGCAGACCACGGTCGTAACCCCCCGAAAATGCCCGGGCCGGCTGGCCCCGCATAAATTTTGGGTCACTTTTTCCACCGTTACATAAGTCTGAAAAAACTCCGGGTAAAAGGCCTTGATTTCCGGGGAAAAAATAAGGTCCACTCCTCTTTTTTCCGTCAACCGGCTATCTTTTTGAAGGTCCCGGGGGTATTTCTCAAAATCCTCCTTGGGTCCAAACTGGATGGGGTTGACAAAAATACTGACCACCAACAGATTGGCTTTCTCCCGGCCATAATCCATTAAAGCCAGATGTCCCTCATGGAGAGCTCCCATGGTCGGCACCAGGGCGATCCTTTTCCCTCCTTGCCGAGTCTTCTCGGCCCTGGACTGCATCTTTTCAATATCTCTAATAATTTCCATAAAAAAAGCCCCTGGACTTCCTCCAGAGGCTTTGACACGTCTTTGTTGGAAGTCTCAGTCCAACACACGTTGGATCCAAGCCGCCTTTTAATTGTTTCCTAAAATTATTGGGTAAGGCTTGAAAATAATTTAACATCCCCTCCTTCTTTCGTCAAGGAATTTTTTTCTTTATTTTTTTCTTTAAAACTTTCTTGACATTTTAATCCAACATGTTAAATATAAATGTTAATTAAAGTTGAATTGGTTACTGGGAAGATAAATATCGTATTTTGTTACCCTCATGCTCTGCCATGCAACAACGAAGAATGAAAAAGGAGAGCTAATGTCTTGGTTTCTATATAACAGGTCTTTTGAGACCCCCTCGCTGCCGAAGGCCGAGGGGGTTTTTTTTGACCCTAAAAAGGAAATTTTATGAACTTCGACCGCCACCATCTGCTGGGTATGGAAGGATTGACCCGGGAAGAAATTGAAACCATCCTGACCACGGCCGAATCCCTCAAGGAAATATCTTTTCGAGACATAAAAAAAGTCCCAACCCTTCGTGGAAAAACAGTGGTCAACTTTTTTCATGAACCCAGCACCCGAACCAGAACCTCGTTTGAGATAGCCGCCAAACGTCTCAGTGCCGATACGGTAAGTCTTTCGGCCAATACCAGTTCTTTGGTTAAAGGAGAAACCCTGGTGGACACGGCCCGGAATTTAGAGGCCATGAACCCGGACGTCATTGTCATCCGCCATTCCATGGCCGGGGCCCCCCATCTGCTTTCCCGGATGACCAAACCCTCGATCATCAACGCCGGGGACGGCATGCATGAGCACCCTACCCAAGCCCTTCTGGATCTGCTGACTATTCGCGAAAAAAAAGGCCGTATCGAAGGATTACAGGTAGCCATCATCGGGGATATCGCCCACAGCCGAGTGGCCCGATCCAATATTATCGGTCTTAAAACCATGGGGGCCGAGGTTATGGTAGCCGGTCCCCCCACCATGATCCCCCCTTTTATCGAATCCCTGGATGTCGGTGTTACTTCTCGAATCCAAGAGGCCGTTGCCTGGGCCGACGTTATCATGATGTTGCGGGTCCAATTGGAAAGGCAACAGCAGATGCTTTTCCCCAGCCTTCGAGAATATTCGCGGTTCTTCGGCTTAAACCTGGAAACCATGAACAAGGCCAAACGGGATGTCATTATTATGCATCCGGGTCCGATCAACCGGGGAGTGGAAATCCATCCTGAAGTGGCCGACGGCCCCTATTCGGTGATACTCGACCAGGTGACCAATGGGGTGGCCGTCCGCATGGCCCTGCTCTACTTGCTCTTAGGAGGTAAAAAAAGTGAAATGGCTGATTAGAGGAGGCCGGGTCATCGACTCGCAAAATCAGGTGGACGACCTGATGGATATCTATATTCATCAGGGGAGAATAATGGATTTGCAGCCCGTTCCTCCGAAAAGAGGGACAAAATCCCTTTCCGATTATCGGGTCATCCCGGCCGAAGGACTGGTGGTCTGCCCGGGACTGATCGATATCCATACCCATTTAAGAGAACCCGGTTTTGAATATAAAGAAACCATCCTGACCGGTACCCGTGCGGCCGTGACCGGCGGATTCACGGCCGTGGCCTGCATGGCCAATACCCTTCCGGTCAATGACAACCAGTCGGTTACCGAATATATCCTGAACAAGGCTAAAGAGGCCCGGCTGGCCAAGGTCTTTCCCGTCGGGGCTATAAGCGCCGGATTGAAAGGAGAGGCCCTGGCCGAATACGGAGAACTGAAAACGGCCGGGGTGGTGGCCCTGTCAGATGACGGGAATCCGGTTATGAACAGCCAGTTAATGCGGCGGGCCATGGAATATGCCCAGGCCTTTGATCTCCCGATCATTGCCCACTGCGAAGATCTTACCCTGAGCCGGCCGGGGGTCATGAATGAAGGCCCTACTTCCACCCGGTTAGGACTTCACGGTATCCCTTCGGCGGCTGAAGAAATCATGATTTATCGGGATATACAACTCTGCCAGATGACCCAAACCCCTCTGCACATTGCCCATATCAGTACCGCCGGGTCGGTTCAATTGATCCGTGAGGCCAAAAAAAAAGGGCTTCCCGTCTCGGCCGAAACCGCTCCTCATCATTTCTCCCTGACCGAGGAGGCCGTTATCGGATTTGACACCCTGGCCAAGATGAATCCCCCGTTAAGGACCAAAAATGACCTCCAGGCCATACAAAAAGGGCTTAAAGACGGCACCATTGAGGTCATCGCCTCGGACCATGCCCCCCAGAGTGCTTTGGAAAAAGAAGTCGAATTCGATCAGGCAGCCATGGGGATTATCGGTCTGGAAACCACCCTTCCCCTGACCCTCAATCTGGTTCATCGGGGTATCCTAACCCTGCCCCAGGCCATTGCCAAGTTGACCCAAGGGCCGGCCCGGATCTTAAATCTGCCGGGCCTTGGCCGGCTTGAACCTTCCGGCCCGGCTGATCTAACCATCATCGACCCTGATCTTGAATTTCAAGTCGATATCCGTTCCTTTGTTTCCAAAAGTAAAAATTCCCCTTTTCACGGCTGGACCTTGAAAGGCAAGGCCGTTCTGACCATGGTTGAAGGACGGGTTGTTTTCAATCAAATGGCCCCGATGGTGGAAGAATGACCCCCTCCATATTAGTTGTGGATGACAAACAAAGTCTCCGTGAGATGTTGGATATCCTTCTTACCCGGGAAGGATATGAAGTCTTTACCGCCGCCAGTGGCCCCGAAGCCCTGGAACTTTTCAAGAAAAATATTTTCTATGTGGTCCTGACTGATATTGTCATGAAACCAATGGACGGGCTCTCTCTGTTGAAAGAAATCAAAACCCTTCGCCCTCAAACCGAAGTGATTATGATTTCGGGTTATGCCAATCCGGACACCGCCGTAGAGGCCATGAATGAAGGGGCTTATGACTTAATTCCCAAACCATTTATTAATAAAGATTTGATACAGGTTATCCGGGATGCCCTGTCCAAGGCGGAAGGAGGACCCTCTCCGGCGCTTGAAAAGCCCCCTTTTCTCTTCCCTGATTCCAAACCGATGGTCGGCCAAAGCCCCCAAATGAAAAAGGTCTTTGATCTGACCTGGAAAGCCGCCCAGGTGATCAGCAATGTTTTAATCACCGGGGAATCCGGGACCGGAAAAGAATTGGTCGCCCGTTCCATTCATGAAAACAGCCCTCGAAAGGATCAGCCCTTTGTGACCATTTCCTGCGCCGGGCTTCCGGAAACCTTGATTGAAAGCGAATTGTTCGGGTATCGGAAAGGGGCCTTCACCGGTGCATTAGTGCACAAAAAGGGGTTGGTGGAAACCGCCCAGAAGGGGACCCTGTTTTTGGATGAAATCGGGGACCTCTCTCCCAACCTGCAGGTCAAAATCCTACGCCTCCTTCAGGAAAAGACTTTTCTCCCCCTGGGAGAAACCCAGGAGCAATCCGTGGATGTGCGGTTTATTTGTGCCACCAATAAAAACCTGGAAGATGAGGTCATGGAAAAGCGGTTTAGGGAAGATCTGTTTTATCGAATCAATGTCATCTCGATTCATCTGTCCCCGTTGCGGGAGCGGTCGGAAGATATCCCCCTGCTGGCCAACTATTTTCTTGAAAAATATTCCAAGCTACTGGGAAAGGAGATCCGGAAAATCTCTTCTTATGCTCTCAAAATCCTTTCCCAGTACCATTTTCCGGGCAATGTCCGGGAACTGGAAAATATTATCGAGCGATCGGTAGCCATGGAACGATCAACCATGATCCTTCCTGAAAGCCTGGCACTGGCCACCTACAAAGGGTTGAGCTCTTCAGGTAAAGATCAGCCTCTCATGAATCTCCCGACAGAAGGCTTGGATATGGATCAGGCATTGGATACTTTAGAAAAAAACCTGTTGCTCCAGGCCCTGCAAAAAACCCAGGGGAATAAACAGCGGGCCGCCGCCTTGTTAAAAATAAACCTGCGTTCTTTAAGGTATAGGATGCTGAAGCATGGGTTGGAAACGGAATAACGGAAAGGTTGAAGGTCAGGGGCAGGTGAAACCGCCAATAAATTACCTTCGATGAATATAGAAATGCTTTTAACCTTAAACCCTGAACCTTGAACCCCGAACCTTTTCTTTTTCTGACCAGTTATGAAAAACAAGCAAAACACCATTGTAATTATTTTGGTAATCGCCCTGGCCTTTGGGGCCGGCCTATTCTGGCGATGGGTCCAGGGAACCCCTTATTATGCCCTGTATCAAATCGGGGCCGGGTTGAAAAACAGGGACCTGAACACCTTGTTGGCTTATGTCGACATGGAATCTATTTTAGGTCAACAGGTCTCCGAGTCGATCTCAAAACTGCTCTCACCCCTGACCTCATCGGGTTCTTTAGGAAAAATCACCGGCCCCTTAGGAGAAATTAAAATCAAATTATCGCCGGAAGCGAATAAAGGATTAAGCCGCTTAGCCCTCGAACAGCTTCGGGCTTACCTGGAAAACCCCAAGAACGCCACCCTGCCATCTTCCTTTCTCATCCTTTCCTTGGCCCAGTTTAAGATAAAACAGGATTATGCCCTGGTGATCTTGAAGCTCGAGAAAGATCAATTACGGATGGGGATGCGAAAAAAGGATGGCACCTGGCGGGTAGTGGAACTCAATCCCGAGGATACCCAAAGACTCATAAAAACCTATCTCCTACCGCCTGGCAGGTAAACGGTTTATTTTTGAATTTTTTTTTGAAAAGTAAATTTAAAAATTTTTTCTTCTTGCAGAAAACCTCAAGGTTATAAAATTTGAGAATGCTGCAGATTGGAGGCGTCAAGGGTGAAGCTGAACTTGGGTTGTGCGAACCCTTGACCATCCCCCATCGGCGGGACAGCATCACACGGCTTTCCCGAAGGTTAAAAAACAGGGCGTTTTTATGATGTCAGAAGATTCCACTTTTTGGTGGCCTGGATAGCTAGCCTCTTGACGGGCTCTGGGCTTTGAGCGTGCCGAAAAGGCGCATTCCCCTTAGCTTGCTGCGAGGGTTAGCGAGCGAACTGCAAAAAATAAACCTTTACCTTGCCTGGAAGATTCCCTCCATAGGAGTGCAGGGAGCTTCGATTCCTAAAAGACTTCATTTTTTTTTAAGTCTCAGCATGATTATTGATTAATATTAAAATCAGCCCTGTTTTTTTTACAACGTTTGGTCTAACTCTATCGGCATTGGTAAGCAAAGGAGCCTGCAAATGTTATTGGATTCCTATCGTGTGCTTGATCTGGCAGACCATCGCGGGCAATTTTGCGGGAAGATACTGGCTGATCTGGGGGCGGATGTTATCAAGGTTGAGCCCCCTGAAGGGGACCCGGCCCGGAGCATCGGGCCCTTTATCGATGATGACCCGGACCCGGAAAAGAGCCTCTATTGGGCCGCGTATAATACTTCCAAGCGAAGCATTACCCTGGACCTGCACCATGAAAAAGACAGAAGTCGTTTCCTGCAATTGGCCCGTAAGGCCAAATTTCTCATAGAGTCCTCTCCTCCGGACCGCCTTGAGAAGCTGGGGCTTTCCTTTGAAATCCTCCACCGTATAAACCCGTCCTTGATCATGGTTTCCATCACCCCCTTCGGCAGGACAGGACCCTATGCCCATTTCAAGGATTCGGATCTCATCAATATGGGCATGGGCGGACAGATGACCTTGTGCGGAGATCGGGATCGTGCGCCCTTGCGTTTCAGCTCTGAACAGTCCTATCCCCTCGGAGGGATGTACGGGGCCCTGGCCGCCCTAGCCGCTCACTTTTACCGGGAAAAAACCGGTCTCGGCCAGTATATTGACATCTCCATTCAGGAGAGTGTTTTTCAGACCTCTCGAAGCACCCGGATCTACTGGGACATCCAGAAATTTTTAGAGCAGAGGGAAGGCTCCCGCATGGGGCGGGGTATCATCACCTTTCGCAATCTGTGGCCCTGCAAAGACGGTGTGGTCTGCTGGAGGATCTTTGTCGCCAATCTGGGTAAATGGACCGGGGCCCTTTTCGACTGGATGAATGAACGGGGCAGAGCGACTGACCTATCGAATGTTCCCTGGGAAGCATTGGACATGGCCACACTCTCCCAGAAGGACATCGATCGCTTTGAGATCCCTATTCAGGCCTTTTTTCTTGAACATACCAAGGAAGAGCTTTTTCAGGAATCCCTGAAGCGCGGCTTCGTTCTCTTTCCTTTGAGTACCGTCAAGGATCTTTATGAGAATGAGCAGTTGAAGGCCAGAGCTTTTTGGAAGGAGGTGGCCTATACACCGCTTGGCAGGACGATTCAACATCCCGGCCCGCCATTCCTTATTCGGGGAATGAATTACAGCCTGAAAAAACCACCCGGAATCGGGGAGCATAATCATGAGGTTCTCGATCGGAAGGACGACAGTCCAACGGAACCGCCTGAACCGCCGAAGGGGCTCCCCGGACCTTCTCTCTTGAACAAGAATGGGTCAACGGCGCTGGAAGGCGTAAAAATTCTGGATTTTTCCTGGGTCATTGCCGGACCAAAGGCCACCAAATACCTGGCCAATTTGGGAGCCACCGTGGTAAGGGTCGAATCCGAGCAACGGATCGATTTTTTACGCGCTTACCCGCCTTTCCCGGAAGGCATTTCCGGTATCAATCGGTCCGGGACCTTTGCCCATTTAAATGATGGAAAGTACGGGATCGCAGTCAATACCAAACATCCGAAGGCCATGATAGTACTGGAAAAACTGGTGCAATGGGCGGATGTGATTGTGGAAAACTTCACCCCCGGGACCATGGAACGGTGGGGGCTGGCCTATGAAGATCTGCGGAAGATCAACCCTGAAACGATTATGCTCCGGGCCAGCATGATGGGACAAACCGGTCCCTACACACAACAGACCGGTCTGGGCACCATGCTGCAGGCCTATGCCGGGTTCTCTAATCTCGTGGGGTGGCCGGATCGTGTTCCTGTAGGGTCTGCTGCGCCCTATTCGGATTTTCCCGCCGCGGGGTTTATTGCCATCGGGGTCCTGGCCGGTCTGGATTACAAAAGAAGGACAGGCAAAGGCCAATGTATCGATTTGTCGCAACTGGAGATATCACAGCAGATGCTCATCCCGGCCCTGCTGGACTATGCGGCCAACAAGCGGGGACTGGAGGCCATGGGGAACCGTCACCCCGATTCCTGTCCCCATGGTGCTTACCCCTGCCGGGGAGAGGACCGCTGGTGTCTCATTTCGGTTTTTAATGAGCAGGAATGGGAAGCACTCAAAGGCGTGATGGGGAACCCGCCCTGGGCGGAAGACGAAAAATTCTCATCGCTTAAGTCAAGGAAATCGAATGAGGATGAAATCGACCATCGTATCGCTGCCTGGACCATCAGCCACGATGGCGAGGATCTGATGAACCATCTCCAGAAGGCCGGTGTTCCTGCCGGGATGGTAAAAAACGGCCGGGATATCCATGAAGACCCCCAATTGGCCCACCGCAGACATCTGGTCCCGATAGAACACCAGGAGATGGGAAAGGTCAATTATGATTGTCCCCCTTTCCGTCTTTCTCTTACTCCGCTTCGCATGGAAATGCCCTCTCCCTGCCTGGGCGAGCATACGGAAATGGTCTGCCGTGAATTTCTGAAGATGAGGGATGAGGAGTTTTTCGAGCTCCTCGCCGAGGATGTTTTCGAGTAAACCTAAACGTTGCCAAAGCCGGGAAAGCTGCCGATCTAAGGAGTCAAGGGCGAAGCTTTTAAATAGAGGGCCTGAGATGAATTCTTCTATCCCAATTCTTTTGATTCAGAGCAGGATCTCATCTTGAATCTCGGCAACTTCCTTTTTGAATATAACCACCTCTGTAAACATGGAGGCTTGAATTATGAAACGCCTTTTGAAAAACTCACCAAAGATACCGAATGATTGAGCTTGTACCGATACCCCTATTTTTTATTTTTAGATCTATTCCTTACTGTCAACGGTTTGAACAACCTTTGTACCCGCCCCGCCGGGGTCTAAAGCGGCCACTTGAAGTTTTGCAGCTTCTCTCCTTTTCTGCAACCACAGGACCGTGACAATGATGGCTGCGGCCACAAAGCCGATGACCGTGGTTATTGTCTCGGGAAAACTGAAAAGAAGACCCGCAATCACCATCGGTATGCGCGCCCAGGCCTTTATGGTGCCTAATTTAACCAGGTATCCCTCGCACCCGCCGGCAATGAGGGCAATGCCGATGACACACAACGGCAGGAGATAAAGCAAGGGGGTCAGGTCCCCTTGGAGCACCAGTGACGGCTGAAAAACAAAGAAGAAGGGTACAAAATATATGACGATTCCCAGACGCATTGAAGTCAGGGCGGTCTTCATCGGTGGAGCGCCGGCTATGGCAGCGCCCAGGAAAGACGCCCCCGCTACAGGCGGGGTAATGCCGGCCAGCATGGCATAATAGAGAATAAAAAGATGGACGGCAAGAACATTCAATCCGCCCAGCTTGATGACGGCCGGCGCCAAAGTTACGGAGAGAAAAATGTAAGCAACAATGGAAAGCCCGGCCATCCCCATGACGTAGCAGGCGCCTACTCCAAAGAGAAGAACCAGAAAGATGTTTCCTCCCCCGAGATTCACCAAACCCGAAGTGACCGAACCGGTCACGCCGGTGATAGTCAGCCCGCTCACCACAAAACCGATTGGCAGAATAATGGCCGCGGTTTGAGTGATCAACGCTCCAACCTGCTCCAGAGTCTTGAGGAGCCGCTTCGGGGTCATCCGGGTCTCCTTGAAAAAGAAGGAAAGCCCTATCATCAGCAAAGAAGCATACCAGGGAGCCATATACTCCCATCTCATATAGAGAAGCCCCCAAACCAGGAAGACAAGCACGGTTAGAAAAGGCCAGCCTCTTTTCAGAACCTTCCCGAGAGAAGGGATTTCCTCTTTCGGCATTCCCTGCAGATTCACCTTTGCAGCGTAGGCATCGACCTGCATCATCAGGCCAAAATAGTAAAGGAGAGAGGGAATAATGGCTGCGAGCATGATGACGCTGTAATCCACGCCGATGGTGACTGCCATCACGAAAGCAATCGCTCCCATAACCGGCGGCATGATGACCCCCCCCGTTGAAGCGCAGGCTTCGATGGCCCCGGCATAGTGCGCTGGATAGCCCACCCGTTTCATCGTCGGAATGGTAATCGAACCGGTGCCGACCACGTTCGAAAAAATGCTCCCGCTCAGGCTGCCGAAAAAGGCACTGGCAATGACGGAGACCTTGGCTGGACCGCCGCGGACCCTTCCAAGGAGGGCATTGGCCAGGTTAATAAAGAAATCACCGGCCCCGGAGGAGATAAGCACTCCGGCAAAAACAAGGAAGCCCAGAATGATTTCGGCGATCACTTTGGTGGCGATGCCCATAAGTCCTTCATTTCGGAATATATGGGACTCGATTAACTGGGAAAACCCGTAGTTGATTCCATGAAATATACCCGGAAATAAATCGGCATAGAGGGGGTAGGTGCCAATCACCAAGACAACAATCAGATAGGAAATCCCGCCACCCCTCCTCGCCGCCTCCATAAGCAATACCCAGAGGACAACGCCAAGGGGGATGTTTTTCCAGCCTGAGATGCTCATGTCCCGCCCTTTGATAAAAAAGTAGATACATACGCCGAGGACAAGACCAGCCATGATGATATCATACCAGGGCAGCCTGGCCTTTTCCTTTTTCCGAGCCGGCAGGGCGATGAAGACGGCCGCTGAAAAAAGGCCGATGAAGAGCCAGTAGTACTCCACATCGATCAGCACCTTTCCCCGAAAAGTTATACCAAAGATATAATTGATGGCAAGCGCAATACCCAGGGCAGCAAGAACAAAGAAGATGAAACGCTGCCACCCGGGGAGTTTTCCCAAACGCGTTACTTCGACTTCGATCTTTTCAGGTGCTTTATTCTGGTCCATTTTCTCCTCCGAAAGGCGTTTTTGACCACCGATACAAGAGACAGATCCCTGGGGAAAGACGGTCCCTCTATAAGGAAGACTCTGAGACAGGCTCAGGCGTAATCATTCCGCCCCCCCTTTTTCGCAGAAGGAAAGAAAAGGGGGGAAGTGAATGATTACCTTCATGAATAGGAATCTGGGGTGGACTGACCGGTCCGCCCCTGGCCTCGACTAATCCACCCGGGCTTTGAATGGGGGAAGGCCCCCTGTATGCTTCTTCATGATATCCAGGTACTCTTTGCTCTCCCAGTGCACCTTCACACCCTTCGATGCGGCTTCATCGAGGGCTGCATTCCTGGCTTTGATCCACTGATCCTCCAACTTGACGGCTTCCCGGTTCCACTTATCATCTTTTTCTGTCCACTGCCCTATCTCCTTGAGATACCTTACGGTGCCCTCGGCTACGGGAAGCGGGCAGTAGTCGAGGAAACTGCGAAAGAGTTTCAGGGACATCCTGGAGGCGGCTTTATGGACACTCTTATAGGACTCAAAGTTCTCGTTCAACCATTTGGCCAACTGGTAAACCATTTCCTGATCAACATCGGGCCTCGAAAAATAGACGAAGTTGGAGGTCAGACCATCGACCCCTACTGCAGACTGAACTCCCCAGTCTATGTTGTTCGGGATAGTAGTGGGCCTGACGGCCAGCCATCTTTTCCAAGCCGCTTTGTCGGTCACAGTCATGGGCAGCCAGCGAAGCTTTTTGGGATGGGCTTCCATCTCATAGGTTACCGAGCTTATGGGCGAGACATAGCTTACATCGGTTTTTCCTTCCGTCACTGACTTGCAGTTCTCGCTGTAGCTGCCTAATCGAACAAAAACCCAGTTCTTCGTCGCCTCTTCTTTTGTCCAGCCGATGAAAGCCGGCAGGGCTTCCTCGGAAACCGTCGTCATGGCCGGGGAAGACATCGCCACAGCCACCTTGACGCCCTTGGTTTTAAGGTCGTATAAGGTCTTAAACTTGGAGTCACCCCGGACTACAAAGCCCCAGGGTGTGTCATTATGGTGCCAGACTACCCTCATAGGATGAGCCCTTTTGTCCGCGTAGCCGCCTTCACCCTCGATGGCAAACGCTACTTCGGAACTCGAGATCGAATCAAGCTCGAAATCCTTTCCTTCGGTAAGCCGAACATACCTGAGCACTTCGTTGCCGACCGGTATAACCCGTACACTCCCACCGATGGCGGCTTCCAGCTTCGGCGCCCAACCGTTGGTGGAGGCAAAGCTGGTGGTCTCCGTGCCCGAAGTGCCGATCCTGAACACGGGAGGCCATTTAAATGGCTTGGCACCGGCGGCTGCCTGAGCCGGACCGAAGGAACCTAAAACCAGAATTACGACCAATAAAAGGCCAACCAAACACCCCAAGCTCTTGCCTAAAAATACCCTTCCTTTCATACCTCCTCCTTTCGGTCCAGTTTCCTGGACCCACTTATTAAGATTTTTCCCGTTTTCTCGCAGGACGAACCATGATAACTCTTTGATTATTCTGGATTCATGTTCCAGAAACCGATATTTTCCAGGCCCCAATGGGATAATTTTTCATGCGGATCATCTGTTTGTCGTAATAGAAAAAATTGAATCATAACTCCTGAAAAAGGTAACGGCAAATAAAAGAGGGTTTTTCCCCCGGCGATCAGGAAAGGATTACAAGCAAAGCCAACGCTTAATTGACCGGGTGGATCTTCTGCATCTTGGATACTGGCCAACACTTACCAAATATATTTTATTAGGTTAGTGTTGCCGGTTTAGAGAATCCCTTTTTTATTTATGTGAGAAGCCCAAGAAGGGCAGAGGTCATTGGTAGAAAGGTTAAATTAAATAAGGCTGATTGTTTTTTGTAGCAGAACAAATTAATATGTCAAGAAAATTATAAGACAAAACGAAACTATCTTGCAGCCCCTCATGGGTCCTGTTCTCGTTTAAAGAGGGCCGTTCCCCCTTTATTCTGCCTTTTTTTCTTCTTGACCCTGTTTGGTTCTTTTCATATACTCTTACCGTTAAAAAGCAATTTTTTGCTTTCAAAAAATGGAGATCGTATTCATGACTCCTCCTTTTGGTTTAAACGCTTCTACCTCAAAGGAATTGTACCTCCCGGGATTACCATGACCGATTTCTGTCACTCGGGTATCCCCTATACAATGGTTGAATTGACGGGAATGGTGCTGTTTATCCTTTTTCCCCATATCGCCCTATGGTTGCCGATAGTACTGCTCGGGTCTTCTTGATTGTTTGTATTGGTATTATTAAGGGTCTCAAAGTAATTTAGACTTATTTTTGCTGCCAGGAACCGGGGGTTGTGGTTTTTATCCTGCTTTTGTTCTCTCCAGGTCAAAATACGATCATGTTTTTTAACCTTAACATTAGGAGAAAGATATGACTGACCAGACCCTGTCCGATATTAAAGTCCTGGACCTGAGCTGGTATATTGCCGGCCCCTTCTGCACCAAGCTCTTGGCCGATTTCGGCGCTGATATCATCAAGGTAGAAAGACCGTTAACCGGAGATCCGACCAGAAGCACGGAACCGTTCTTAAATGATGACCCCGATCCGGAAAAAAGCCTGCTTTTCTCCAATCTGAATCTTAATAAGAGAAGCATTACTCTTGACCTTAAGTCAGCTTCCGGACAGGAAACCGTCAAAGAACTGGTCAGGGAGGCAGACATTCTTGTGGAAAGCTTCAGTCCGGGAGTCCTGAAAAGGCAGGGACTCGACTATGAAGTCCTCAAGACCATAAATCCGAACTTGATTATGACCAGCCTCTCCAATTTCGGACAGACAGGTCCCTACAGGGATTTCAAGGCATCGGAGCTTGTCTTGAGCGGTCTGGGGGCGGACATGTACTCCTGCGGTCTGCCGGGGCGTTACCCGCTTAAACTCGGGGGCAACTGCCTGCAGTATCTGGTCGGCCATATGGCGGCCGTAGCCACCATAGCCGCCTACTGGTTCCGATTGAACACCGGTCTGGGGCAGTATCTCGACCTCTCCATGCAGCAGGTTTTAGCCGCTGACACCAATCATAAGATGACCAACCTGGTCTCCTTTGCCTATTCCGGGATGGCCCTGACCACAATGGCTCTAGGTCGGATAGATCCCAGGAGTTTCGCCACCGCCATCCACCCGACAGGTGTTTATCCCTGTCTGGACGGCTATGTCCGCGCCTACAGCGGTTTAACCCACTGGGAACGTTTTCTGGAACTGTTCCCCCAATTCGAAGGATTCAATTATCCGGAGGATGTCCTGGATGTGGAAAACAATAAGCCTGAAGTGGACGTGGTCTGGTATGAATGGTGCGCTGAACGGACCAGGCAGGAGATCATGGAGACCTGCCAGTCGGTGAAGTATTGGGTCACGGCCATCAACACCCCCAGGGATTTCATCAGCGATCCACAGATGAAGGCGCGGGGTTTCTGGGTAGAAGTTGATCATCCGGTGACGGGAAAACAGATCTATCCGGGTGATCCGCTTCATGCGGAATCGAGTCCCTGGCGCGTCAGGAGACCGGCGCCTCTCCTTGGTCAGCACACCCAGGAGATCCTGGATCATTTAGCAAAAAACGCCCACCAAGCAACCACGATCCCTGAAAAGTCCAATCAATCCAATATAGAGAGTTCAGACCAACCAATGATGCCTCTCCAAGGCCTGAGGGTTGTGGATATGGGGGTCATTTGGGCCGGTCCGTCAACCGCTTGGCTTTTCGGTGCCCTCGGTGCTGAAGTGATTCACGTCGATAACCCCCACCATGAGCCGGATTATTCCCGCGGCTTTTTGATGTGGACACCCGAGTCCCAGCTCAATCGACCGGATTCCGGGATGTATTACCCGGAAGGGAACCCCGGGGCCAGACCCTGGAACCGGCAGGCCTTTTATAACCGGGCCTTGTGGAACCGGCTTAGTTGCTGCATCGATATTGATAAGCCCGAAGGCAAGGAGGTTTTTAAAAGGCTGATCAAGACCAGTGATATCTTTGTTGAAAATAACGGCGCCACCGTCATGGAAAACCTGGGACTGGGTCATGAGGTGCTTAGGTCGGTTAATCCTCGTCTCATCTGCATTAACATGCCGGCCTGGGGCCGGAGCGGACCCTATAAGAATTATGTCGGGATAGGGGCTATGCACCAGGCTATCAGCGGCGAGGAGTGGATCAGAGGGTATGATGATGATGATCACCCCTTTCACAATACCTTTCGCTATCCGATGGATTCCGCTTCCCCTCCCATGGCTGTTTTCGGAGCCATTATGGCCCTGGTTCAACGTCTAAAAACAGGAAAGGGCCAGTGGATCGATTTCGCCCAGATGCAAGCCATGGCTCACCATTTCGCGGAAATATATTTGGATGCCGCCTGGAACGGGAAAGACCAAAAAACTCTGGGAAATCGCCATCCCACGGCCGTCCAGGGCTGTTATCCCTGCCGCGGTCCGGAACCGACCGAGGAGACGGCCTTGAACGGGGGTGAAAGATGGATCAATATCACCATCACTAATAATGAGGAATGGGAGGGCCTGTGCAGGGTCATGGGGAATCCCGCCTGGACCAAGGACCCGAAATTCAGCAATCAGGAAAGCCGGCGGAAACACCATGATGAAATTGATGAAAATATCGAATCGTTCACCAGAAAGAGAGATAATTTTGAATTGTTTTATGTGCTGCAGGAACATGGTGTGCCGGCCGGACCGGTTGAAGACTACCGGGATTCCCATATGGATCCCCAGCTTAACGCACGAAATTTTTTCCGGACCATAACCGGGGCCGATATCGGGACCTATCGTTATGCGGCTTTCCCTTTTAATTTTCCAAAATCACCTCTTAAGGTCACTCATCCGCCCTGTATGCTGGGAGAAGACAATGATTATGTCTACCGTAAGGTTATCGGCCTGACAGACAATGAGATAGCCGACCTGGAGGGGAAAAAGGTGATCGGCGACCTCCAATACGACTGGGCGGGACCGATGCCTGATTATTTTGCCAAAAAAATAGCGGCCAGCTGATCCATGGTTTGAAAGTAAGTGCAGGGGGAGGTTTTAAAAATCTGGAATAGGGGGCATCCTTTAAAATAAAAAAGGTCAAACGGAGAATTGACCCCTTTTCTTTTTGCAAAATGCGGCGGTCTGCGTTTCATTCGGAGATATGATTTTTACGACGGGGATGCGGGCGCTTATATTGCGGAAATAAAAAAACCCCCTCCGTAAAGGAGGGGGTTCTGGACAGTTTGGTTAAACAACGTTGATTCTTTAAAAGGCCGCTTCCGGGATGTCGACGGCCGAGGTATCTTCCAGTTCAAGGGTTAGATGACGGGCGAAGACATTGGGCAGGATATTCCGGCAGAAGTATTTGACCGTTTCTATTTTCCCGCGGTAAAAGATGCCGTCGGCGGAATCGGCCTTAACGCCCTTTAATTTTTCCCGAGCCACCAGCCCCTGTTCCAGCATCAGGTTGGCCATAAGGGTTTCGGAGAAACAATCCAGAAAACGGGTGATGGTCAAAGGAACCACTTTGATCTTCTCTCCCCCAAAATACTGCATATACCGGGTCGGAAAATCATTGGTGTCCTGGGCCGCTTTAAGGAGGAGTTCACAATCCTTTCCGAAATCCGGATCCCCTTTGTGTTGAGCGGCAAAGTCCATGATACCCTGGATCCAATCCTGATACACCTGACCTCCTTCCAGGGGCAGCTTACGGCCCACCAGGTCCCCGGCCTGAATATAATTAGTCCCTTCCCAGATGGAAACGATCTTGCAATCGCGGGCATATTGTTCCACCGGAAACTCCTGACAATAACCCACACCGCCCAAGACCTGGATGGCGTCCCGGATCAGCATGTACCCTAAATCTGATATGTAGGCCTTGACCAAAGGCGTCAGCAGTTCCACCTTACTGAAGGCCTTTTTCCGGGCAGCCTCGTCAGGGTCGTATTCCGATACGTCGATCATATAGTAGAGCTTGCCGATCATGGCCCGCATGGCTTCCGTTCCGGCCTTAAGGTTCATGAGCATGCGCCGCACGTCTTCGTGCTGGATGATCGGGACGCGTTCAGCCCGACGATTGGTAAATGGAGGCCCCTGGAACCTTTCTTTGGCGTATTGACGGGCGATGTCATAGGAAGCGGCGGTCATGCCCAGGGCCTGGACCCCGCAGCCCATCCGGGCCTCATTCATCATCTCGAACATCTTGGCCATGCCGCTGTGAGGTTCGCCCAGCAGGATGCCCCGGCAGCCCCCCTTTTCCCCGAAGATCAGGGATGCGGTGGATGAGCCGTGGATGCCCATTTTATGTTCGATGCCGCTGCAAAAAACATCATTGGGTTCTCCCAGGGTTCCATCGGGGTTGACCCAGATCTTGGGCACAAGAAAAAGAGAGATTCCCTTGGTCCCCGGCGGGCCCCCTTCAACACGGGCCAGAACCAGGTGGATGATATTTTCCGCCAGGTCATGATTCCCGCAGGTGATAAAACATTTGTTACCATCAATTTTATAGATGCGCGGGTCTTTTGATTTCGGATCGGGCACGGCCTTGGTTCGCTGGTAGCCCACATCAGAGCCGGCATCAGCCTCGGTCAGACACATGGTGCCGGTCCAGACGCCGGTATTCAGTTTTTCCAGAAAAAGGGCCCGATCTTCATCGGTCCCGTGGTGCTCGATGACCCGGGCATTGGAAATACTTAGGCCCGGATAGGTCATAAAGGCCATGTTGGCGGCAATAAACAATTCGTTGATCAATCCCGTCAGGGCATTCGGTAGTCCCTGGCCCCCGAACTCTGGATTGCCGTTAAGGGAAATCCAGCTGTTTTCAGACATCACCTTCCAGGCGTGATGAAAAGATTTGGGGACTTTGACATCGCCGTTATCATAAGTACATCCTTCTTTGTCCCCATCCTGATTGGTCGGACCAATGACCTCTTTGCAGACCTTCATGGCTTCTTGAATGATCATCTCAAAATCATCCAGGCTGAAATCCTTAAAGGCGTCATACTTAAAAAGATCGGCCACCTTCAGATATTCAAAAAGAACAAACCTCAAGTCCCGATCGTCTCGATTAAAAAAATTTTTTCCCATAATATCCCTCCTATATTGATTTCATCAAAAACGCTTCGGGCTTCGGGTTGGAATTTACCAAGGTGAAAACCGGCCCGGAATAACCGTCAAAGCATTATGATGTTGTTGTTTTTTCTACACTATAAATTCAAAAAATAAAAGAAAAGAATTTGAAATGATCCCGTTGAATCATAGGTAAATGTTTCCAAAGGGATGAAATAGAAGGGTCAAAGAAAGACCTTGAAGGATTGATCAAAAAAAAGGATAATAACCGGATATGAATCAACGATTTAAACTCAGGGCCGAATTCACCCCCAAAGGGGACCAGCCTCAGGCCATTAAACAATTAGTTCAAGGAGTTATCCAGAGATTGCCGCATCAGGTGCTCCTGGGGGTAACCGGTTCGGGGAAGACCTTCACCATGGCCCAGGTGGTGGACCAGGTACAAAAGCCGACCTTAGTTCTGGCCCCGAACAAAACCCTGGCCGCCCAGCTTTTTGGGGAATTCAAATCTTTTTTCCCGGAAAATGCCGTGGAATATTTCGTCAGTTATTATGACTATTACCAACCTGAAGCCTACCTCCCCCAGACCGACACCTACATCGCCAAGGATTCCTCGATCAATGAAGCGATTGATAAAATGCGGCATTCGGCCACCCGGTCTTTGTTGACCCGCAACGATTGCCTGATTGTGGCCAGCGTCTCCTGCATTTACGGACTGGGATCACCCGAAGCCTACCAGGGTATGCTCCTTTCTTTAAAAAAAAATCAGGAAATTCCCCGGGAGGAAATTTTAAGCCGACTGGTAACCATGCTGTATGAACGAAACGATATGGATTTCCACCGGGGCACCTTTCGGGTCCGGGGTGATGTGGTGGAAGTCTTTCCCGCTTACGAAGAAGATCAAGCCCTGCGTATCACTTTCTTCGGCGATTCCATTGAAACCCTTTCCATGATCGATCCGTTGCGGGGTAAAATAACCGGCCGATTGGAACAGGCTCATATTTTTCCCAACAGCCATTATGTGACCCCGGAGCCCCTCATGGAACTGGCCTTTCAAGCCATCGAGGCGGAATTGGAAGAAAGGATCGACTCTTTCCGCTCCCGGGATAAACTGATCGAGGCCCAGCGTATTGAAGAAAGGACCCGGTTCGATCTGGAAATGATGAAAGAACTCGGCTACTGTCACGGCATTGAAAACTATTCCCGTCATCTCACCGGCCGGCGGCCCGGCCAGCCCCCCCCTACCCTGCTGGAGTATTTTCCCAAGGATTTTCTCCTTTTTATTGACGAAAGCCATTTGGCAGTGCCTCAGCTGCAGGGCATGTACCGGGGGGATCAATCCCGCAAACAAACCTTGGTCGATTACGGTTTCCGGCTCCCTTCGGCCCTGGACAATCGGCCCTTGAATTTCAAAGAATTTGAAAACCTGGTGCACCAGGTCATTTATGTTTCGGCCACACCGGCCGAATACGAACTAACCCAATCAGGAGGTTTGGTTGCCGAACAGATCATCCGTCCCACGGGATTAATGGATCCCCAAATCCAGGTCTTTCCGGCCGACAATCAGGTGGAACACTTGAAAAAAGAGATTGAAAAACGGGTCTTACGCAGGGAGCGCATCCTGGTAACAACCCTGACCAAGCGTCTGGCTGAGAATCTCACCGAATATTACCAGGAATTGGGGATAAAGGTCCGCTACCTCCATTCCGACATCGATACCCTAGAACGGATCGAGATCCTCAGGGATCTTCGTTTGGGGGCCTTTGATTGCCTGGTCGGGATCAATCTCCTGCGGGAAGGATTGGACCTGCCGGAGGTCAGTCTGGTGGCTATTCTAGATGCCGACAAGGAAGGTTTCTTGCGCTCCGCCCGCTCCCTGATCCAGACCTGCGGACGGGCCTCTCGAAATATATTCGGCCAGGTTTATTTTTACGCCAACCAGGTTACCCGGTCGATGAAGGAGGCCATCCAAGAAACGGAGAAACGCCGCGCCATTCAAACGGCCTACAACAAAAAACACAAAATAACCCCGACTTCAATCAAAAAATCTATCCAGGATATTCTTTCTTCGGTCTATGAGGCCGATTATGTTACCGTTCCGATTGCCAAGGAAAAACAAATGGAATTTGCCGAACCCCAGCAGATTCCCATGCTGATCAAACAGCTCCGAAAAAGGATGAAAGACGCGGCCGCCCGACTGGACTTTGAAGAGGCCGTGGAACTGAGAGACCGGATCAAGGTGCTTCAGGAGGAAGAACTGCTGTGGAAATAAGAAAACGGGCAACCGGCAAGATGCATTAGGGAAAACCATGATGGTTGCATCATGGGTTATTGCTGTTGCCTAAACCCGAAACAAGGAGGAATCCGTGAGTAATTATTATGCCTTTTGGGTCTTTCTGGCAGGTCTTATTATCGGGGGAGGATTGGTCTGGATTTATTCTCGAATGAGAGCCTCTCAGAAAATTTCCGAAGGTATCCTGCCCTATCAATCGGAACTAGCCGTTTTTGAGGAACGCATCAAATCACGGGAATCGGAACTTCAGAAGTTGACGGCCGATAACCGTGAATTGGAAATGGAAATGAACAGATCAAGGGGAGAGATTACCGATCTGAAACAGAGTCAGACCGAGCTGGAAACCCTTTTGTATAAAGAACGACAGGCCATGGAAGAAAAAGTCGTTCTACTGAATGAGGCCGCCAAAAAGATGGGGGATTCTTTCAAGGCCTTGTCCGCCGAATGCCTGAGAAACAACAATGAACACTTTTTAGACCTGGCCAAGACCACCCTGGAAAAATATCAGTCCGAAGCCAAAGGAGACCTTGAACAAAGACAAAAAGCCGTGGAAGGGACCATCGCACCATTAAAGGAAACCTTGGAAAAATATGTTCAACAGGTTCAGGCCATGGAAATGTCTCGGCAACAAGCTTATGGAAGTTTGAGTCAATATCTGGAATCCATGGCGGTAACGGAAAAACAGCTTCAAAAAGAAACCAGTAACCTCGTTCAGGCATTGAGGTCTCCACAGGTCCGGGGGAGATGGGGTGAAATCACCTTGAAACGGGTGGCTGAACTGGCCGGAATGTCCGAACATTGTGATTTTTTCCAACAGGAATCGGTGAATGGCGAGGAAGGGAAATTGCGTCCCGATATGGTGGTTCGACTGCCGAATAAAAAGGTGGTCGTCGTCGATTCCAAGGCCCCTTTACAGTCTTATCTGGAATCCCTCGAATCACCGACCGAAGAGGAACGAAAAATAAAGCTTCGGGATCATGCCCGGCTCATTCAGTCGCACATGCAGAAACTTTCCGCAAAGAATTACTGGGACCAGTTTTCCGAAACCCCGGAATTTGTGGTCCTTTTTTTGCCGGGAGAAAACTTCTTCAGCGCCGCCTTGGAGCAAAATCCCTACTTGATTGAAGAAGGGGTGAATCAGAAAGTCATCCTGGCCACCCCCACCACCTTGATCACACTTCTTCGGGCCGTCGCCTATGGATGGCGGCAGGAGGCCCTGGCCGAAAATGCCCAGGCCATCAGCGAAATGGGAAAATCCCTTTATGAACGTCTGGTCAATCTGGCCGTTCATTTTGCCGAGTTAGGAAGGCATCTCGACAAATCCCTGAATGCCTATAATGAGGCCGTCGGTTCTCTGGAAAGCCGGGTCCTTCCGGCTGCACGGCGGTTCAAAGAATTAGGCATCAGTTCCAAGGCCAATGTCCCGGAATTAGGCCCTTTGGAAAAAAAGGCCCGTGCACTTCAGTCCTCGGAGTTTAATACCGAAAAAGAAGTGGAAGACTCGTAAAAAATGAGGTAGAATT